>Ga0335081_10015149_pt1 | contig 12470 bp, 8 predicted proteins | sample Lox_Sample_35_FD_206713 | JGI IMG/M metagenome (GOLD analysis project Ga0335081, IMG submission 206713) | Soil microbial communities from Loxahatchee National Wildlife Refuge, Florida, United States - Lox_Sample_3.5 | ecosystem: Environmental > Terrestrial > Soil > Wetlands | place: USA: Florida...
AGTAGCGACTGCATCATAATCCCCATCTGTTCCTGAGTCGCAGGGAGCGCGGTCTTTGCCTCGATGTCGAATTGCGCGGAAGCCATCCACGCTGGACCTCCCGTCAATTCCCATGGATGCAACTGATAGTTCTGCAGGATAAGAGAGCGCAAAGAGACGTTCTCAATCCGCATCCGGTTTGGGCTAGGCGGTGGAGTTCCCCGGTAAGTTCCGCCGGGGAGGCTCGTCTTCACCGATACTACTTCGAACCTTGGTGTATCAGCCGATGACTGTGGCATCGCCCCGTACCAGGGCACTAGCAGCAGAATCGCGAGGAAATTTCGCATAAGTCAGTTTGTGTGCTTTGTCTCCCACGCTGTTTAGATCCCGGCAATAATGTTTGAGTCCATGGCGTGGTGCGGTGGCTTCGCAGTTTATCTTGGTAGTTTTCGACGACGCCATCTTCCTCCTCATGCTGCACCTCATCACCATTCTAAACAAAATGGCAACCAGTCGAATGCAGCTATTCAGAATCGCCGTTGGTACCGTGCGCTGATTCGAGATAGTACAGCCGCATAGTCCAACCGGGTTTCATTCTGATTTAGCCACTCGAACGGGTATGGCGGTGCATTTGTGGCTTTGAAACGTAGCACCAGGAATTCGAAAAGATGCATCGCCACGAAGTCGCCCTGGTTGGAAGCTCTGTGCCTGTAGACTCGTCCTTCAAACAAGCGCTGAAACTCGGTCAGCAACCGATACGCGAGTTGTGCCGGTGTCTGAATCAAGAATCACCTTGGCATCCGTGGCGCCGACGTCGCGAGGTTCCCGCGCGGAGGCCATGATGCGGTGCCTCGCGATTTCGATGTAGCTGGCTTCGATCTCGTTGGCAATCGAGTTTCTGCCAGACATGATAGCAGCCTGTGACGTTGAGCCCGTTCCGGCGAACGGATCCAAGACCGCATCACCCGCGAACGAAAAGAGCTTGATGAGTCGCTCCGCCAGTCCGACAGGATACGGCGCGGGATGCCCGGCGCGGGTCGAAACGCCGCGGAGGTCCGACCAAACCGAGCGCTGCCAGGCGTTCATCTCCTCACGCGTCAGCATAGACAACGCTTTTTGAAGCTCCGGTACCGAACGATACTCGCCGCCTTTGCGAAGGAAGAGGATGTACTCGATGTCGTTCTTGATGATGGCGCCCGGCTGATACGGCTTCCCGTAGAAGCCTGCGCCGTTTCCCTCCACCTCGGTCACGCCGTTTGCGATCTTCTGCCACAGGATAGGCGTGAGACAATCCAGGCCCAGCTTGCGGGCTCGCACCTGAATGTCGGAGTGCAGCGGAACAACGTAATGCCTGCCGCCTTTCTTGCGCGGAATGCATACGTCGCCGACGACGCAGCAGATGCGGCCGCCACCTACCAGCACGCGCTCACATTCCTTCCAGACCCGGTCCAATTCTGTGAGGAAGTGCTCGTAGTCCTCAAAATGGCCCATCTGGTCTTTGTTCGGCGCATATTCCTTGAGCGTCCAGTAAGGCGGGGACGTCACGACCAGATGAACCGATGCGTCTGGTATCCAGGACAAGTCGCGTGCGTCTCCAAGATGCAAACGGTGTGTCGTGTGGTTGTAAGGCTCCTCGCGTCGGGGGCAAAGAGGTTGCCTTGTAGTGTGTGCCTGCTTCCCCTTGCCGTGTTCACTGGTCTCCTGTCCGAGGGCACTTGGCCAAACGACAATTTGGGTGTGCTTACCGAGATTGTACCGTCCTCCGGCACGGCTCGCCTACCTAACCGAACTCATCGGCGGGTAACCAGAGTACCTTGAGCTCCCCAGCCCCTACTGCTTCGGAAACAGGATCGGCAGCGCCACTTCCGCCGTGAACATGCACCGCGCGTTGTGGCCGCACAGCGGCACTACCGTCACCGTGTGCTGGGCGCCCAGTTTCTCGATCACGTACTTGCCGAACGCCTGCCCGCGCGCCAACCGCGTCGGTCCCTGCGCCATGGCGGAGCACGACGAATCAAAGCCGCCCAGCGGCAGGATGTCGATTTCGCCCAGCAGGTACGTCGTAGGCCGAGAGGCAAGCTGCTTCTTCAGACCCTCGTCGCTCAGCTTCGAGGCATAGCCCGAGCGGTTCTGCAACCCGTACGGCCAGCGGTCGTAGTTGGCGCAGTTGGTGACCTCGCCCGTCGGCCGCGTCGCATCCAGCCAGGCGTAGCTGGAGGGGTTCGATACCACGTACGTGACGGGCACGCCCAGCGTCTCGTGAACCTTGTTGGCCATTTCGTAGCGCGTCACATACTGGCCGCCCGCCGAGTGGCCGGCCACCACAATCGCCTTCAGGTTGGGAAACAGGTCCTTCCGCGCAAGCTGCCTCAGGATCTCATCGGTGAAATCGAAAGACGTCAGCTTGTCGGTGCTGGCCGCCTCGCCGCCCGTCCGCCAACTGCCGCAGTTCCAACTGACCTCGTCCGGAGCCAGCACGTCGTGGCAGCTCCCCGCCGCGGAAGCAATCCGCGGCACGATCACGATGGTGTCCTCCAGCGCGTCGGCCAGAAACGCCGCCGCCAGCGACGAGCGGAAGTAGTTGTCGGCGTCGCGATTCGTTCCGTGGATGACCACCAGCGCGCGAGTAATCTTCTCGTTCTTTTCAGCCAGCGAGTACGTGCGATAGATCATTGCCCGCATCGGCCCGCCGCCCAGGGTCACGAATTCCGTGCAGGCCGAGGTGGCCGTGATGCACGGCGCGGCATAAGCCGCTGCGGGTATCAGAAAAAGCAATGCGCGGATCATGGAAAACAACTTACCACGGTGCGATGTAGGGCAGGTTGTAAACCTGCGGACCGGTTGTCAACCGGTCCCGGTACGCACAAGCTTGAGCTTGTGCAGCTTTAGCTTGTGCTTTCTTCAAGACGCCGCGCCCCTCTACTGAATTGCCACCGTCACCTGGTCGTGGTACGCGTTCCCTATAATCACCGCGATGGGAACGTTGCCGGTCGCCGACAGGGTCGTTGGGATCGTCACCGCCACCTGATACAACCCCGGAAAGACGGCGTGCAGCACGCTGTACATAGGGGTTACCTGCACGTCGCCCACGAAGACGGTCGGTTTCGCATCGGTATAGCTGAGGTTGTTGGCGTTGCCGGGATAGCCGTCATTCACCGTCGGCGTCACCGTTCCCAGACCCGAGAGAAAGAGCAGCACAGTCTCGCCGCGCGAGGCCGGGCTGGCGGCGTTGACCACCGAAAAATTAGTGTGTTCCACCGCGCCGGCGCCCGTGCCGCTCCAGTCCAGCGAAAAGATGCCGGGCGCGGTTGCAGCCACCGGAACCGTCACGGTATTCGAGTTGGTGCTGCCGTTCTGCACCACCACCGTGGCCGTGGGCCCTTGCGTGGAATACGGCACCAGCGCGTTGATCTGCGTCGCGCTCACATAATACAGCGGCGCCTGCTTGCCGTTGATCAGTACCGTGACGCCGTTGAAGGTGAGCGGATAGGGCGGCGTCGCGGTCTTTGTGCTCGCAGCCATGCCGGTGCCGAACAACGCGATGAACTCGCCGGGCGCGATCGGATTGCCGGCCGGCGCGTAGCTGGCTGCATTGAGCACCCGCTGCGGATTCAAAAAGACGCCCGTTCCGCTGAGCGCATTCATCTGCGCTCCGAAGTAGATCTCGTACCCGTTCTGGTCGTTCGTGCTCACCGATGAAGCCACGTACGCCTTGCCGCCCGCTCCCAGCGCCAGCGAGCCCAGGGCCGTCTGCGCGGCGCTGTACGTTCCCGATCCGTCCGCCGTCAGGCTGTACGTATTCACCTGCGTGAGGTCGTATGTGCCTTGGCCCAATTGCTTGTAGCGTTCCGCCCAGGTCAGATTCCCCAACCCGCGCGCCGATACCGCACCGGCCCAACTGATGGCTTCGGTTGGATCGGATCGCAACCCCGCGCCCCAGAAATCGCCGTTCCAGGTCGTATTCGTCGCCCCCGTGAGGGCCTTCACCGCGATGAAGAAATCATGTGATCCGGTGGCCGTCGAGCCGCCCAGCAACACGTTGCCGTCCGCCGAAAGATACACCGTCTTCGTGCCGCTGAGCAATTGCGCGGTGGACGCAGCGCCGAAATTGAAGCTCCCCGTGCCGTCCGAGCCCATGGTATAGGCAGCCGCAGTCACCTGCTGGCTGGTCGGAGCGCCGCCGTTCCCCAGATTCGCGGCGTGGCCGTTCACGGTGATCGCCGCGAACTGCCCCTGCGTGGAAGAGCTCAAGCTGAAGAACGTGTTGCGCGCATTGGCGGTTGTAGCGCCGGGGAATTCGAGCGTGACCGCATAATAAGGACCAGCCAGAGTTCCGCCAACCGCGGCCGTAGGAGCCAGCACCGCTCCAAAAAGGTCGAACGTGTTATCCGTGGTTTCTGTGGTCGACCCGGCCAGCATCGACGACCCCAGTCGCGCGTTGATCTTGGCGCCGCTCCGCTGCGGGTTGTCCATGGTGACGAACCCCGCCGGGTCTACCGTGTACTTTCCTGAATTGCTCAGCGTTGTGGCTGTGCCGCTACCGATGACCTGCTGGCCGGTGTACGAATAATTACCGGCGCCGTCGAAAGTCATCGTGCCGATCAGGCTGCGCGCGTCCGTCAAATTGCCCGAAGAATCCGTTCCCACAGACACGTGCCGGAAGAAATACTTGCCGCTTAGTGATTGATTTGTAAGGGTCTGTGCGGAAATCGTGCCCGCCGTCAGCACCGCCAGCGCCACCCATCCCCACCCCGTCCGAGTGTTCATTTCGTCAATGATAAACCCTTGGCTCGCAGATTTGTCCCGCCCCAGGGCCGCCGCTCCAAAAAAAGTGGAACTCTTCACCCGGAGTAGGGTTAACGGCTATAATGGCGCGAGGGTAGCGCGCGGAGGGTGTAATGAAGGGATGCTGGGTTCGTGTCCTTAGTGTTTCACTGGCGCTGTGCTCCGGGTCATTCGTCGGCCGGGCACAAGACAATCCGCCAATCCCCGGCGATATCCAATACACGGTGGCTCATCCTGAGTGCACCTTCTTCGGCGCGGAACACGACAAGTTCGTTGCTGCGGGCCTGAACGCCCGGGGGTTGCCCTCCGGCCACATCCGCGAAGTGAACGGTCTCACCGAAGCGGTGAGCCGTCTAATTGCAGCGCCGCCGCCCGGCAGCCCTTCTTCTGCATTCGGCCAGGCCCACGCAACGGGCTCCATCGACTCCTATCTCATGGCGGATTGGAAAGCCAACGGCATCACGCCTGCGCCCATGACCACCGATTGGGAATTCATCCGCCGCGTCACCCTCGATCTGACCGGCCGCATTCCCGACCCCGCCAGCGTGCTCAGCTTCGTGAATGATACTTCCACCAACAAGCGCGCGGTGCTCATCGATCAGTTGCTGGCCAAGCCCGAGTGGGTCGACAAGTGGACCATGTTCTTCGGCGACCTTCTCCAGAACACCGTCAACAAGGCCAGCAACAGTGTGAACCGGCTGGCGCAGGGCCGCAACGCGTTCTATAAGTACATTCATGATTCGCTGGCCAACGGCACGCCGTACAACCAGATGGCCACGCAGATGATCAGCATCGCCTCGACCAGCACTTTCCAGGATGGGCCGGCAAACTGGCTGGTGGGCGGCTACGTGCGCATGGGTCCTAACCAGGACATCATGGACCAGATGACCGCCAACGTCTTCGACACGTTTATGGGCCTGGCCCACGTGAATTGCCTGCTCTGCCACAACGGCCGCGGCCACCTGGATACCCTGAGCCTGTGGGGCGGCAACACCACGCGCTACCAGGCGTGGCAGCTCTCCTCGTTCCTTTCGCACACGCAGGCGGCGCAGACCAACGATTCGAGCGGCAATGCGTCCTTTTGGACGCTCCAGGACAACACCAAGGGCTTTACGGTGGACTACACGCTGAACACCACCAGCGGCAATCGTCCGGCTCGCGTGGCGCCCACGGGATGCAAGGCTGGTCAGCCCTGCTACTACGTCCCGCCGCAATACATCTTCGACGGCGCCACGCCTAATTCCGGCGAAACATACCGCACCGCGTTGGCTCGCTTCGTAACGGACGACTTCCAGTTCGCCCGTGCGGCCGTCAACTACATTTGGGCCCAGTTCTTCGGAGTAGGCATCGTCGATCCGCCCGATACTTTCGATCCCGCCCGGCTGGATCCCAACAATCCGCCGCCCGCGCCGTGGACGTTGCAGCCTGCTGACGCCAATCTGCTGAACGCTCTGGCCACCCACTTCATCCAGAGCGGCTACAGCATGAAAGCCCTCATGCGCGAGATCGCGAATTCCCAGGCCTACCAGCTCTCCAGCCGCTACAACGGCACCTGGAACGTGGCTTGGGCCACCTACTTCGCCCGCAAGAATGTGCGCCGTCTGTGGGGCGAGGAACTGCACGACGCCATCGCGGTATCGAGCGGCACGCTTCCCAGCTACAGCATGACGGGCTTTACCGATTCCACCGGCGGCTACCCGAAAATCAGCTACGCCATGCAACTGCCGGACGTGCAGAACGCGCCTACCAGCGACGGCAACGCCAGCAATTTCCTGGACAGTTTCCTGCGCGGCAACCGCGACGACCAGCCGCGCAAACCCGACGGCTCCATCCTCCAGGCGCTCAACCTCATGAACAATCCGTTCGTGGAAGCACGGCTGCAGTACACCGGCTCCACGCCCAGCCAGCTCATCGTCAAGAATATGAGCCTGGGCAACACCGACCTGGTGAATACCCTGTTTCTGAACATTCTGTCGCGCTATCCCACCAGCGACGAAATGACCAAGTCCGTAGCCGCGTTGGGCGGCAGCAATCGCCAGCAGGCCATTCAGGACCTGGTGTGGTCGATCTATAACAAGGTCGACTTCATCTTCAACTACTAACGGAGGAGGGCGTCATGACGGAACAAGAGAAATTCAATTGCCACTGCAAGAAACACGGTTACCACAACAAGACATTCTTCAACCGTCCGCATTGGACGCGGCGCCGCTTCTTCCAGATGGCCGGCGCCGGCGTCACTGGAGCGTTCCTCGCGCGGCGGTACGCTAAGGCCGATTCGGTGGTTACCAACTCCGGCGCCCAGACCAAGAACACCGCCACCAACGTCATCTTCATCCTGCTGGCGGGCGCGCCCAGTCACACCGATACCTTCGACCTCAAAGTGGTCAACGGAGTCACCCCGACCAGCTTCGCCCCCACCACCATCAACGGTGTCCTCTGGCCCGCCGGGCTGCTGCCCAACCTGTCGGCCGCGGCCGGCGATATCGCCCTCATCCGCTCCATGCAGTCCCACGCGCTGGTGCATTCCCTGGCGCAGACCTGGACACAGATCGGCCGCAATCCGGCGGCGGCGCTGGGCAACATCGCGCCCAACATCGGCAGCATCGTGGCTATTGAGAAGGACAGCCAGCGCAAAGCCGGCCAGGTTTTCCCCACTTTCCTGGCGCTGAATTCAGCGGGCGGAGTAGGAGCGGGCTACCTGCCCGCGGTCTATGCGCCTTTCAAAGTGGTGCCCTCCAATAGCGGCATCCAGTACACCACCAACCCCGACGGGCAAACGCGGTTCAACACGCGCTACAGCCTGGTGCACTCCCTTGATGACAATTTGCGCCTCGATTCGCCCTACGGCACGCCGCTCGACGACTACAACGATTTCTATGCCGCCGCGCAGGGCCTGATGTACAACCCCGTGGTGAACCAGGCATTCAGCTTCACCACTTCCGACAGCGCCCGTTACGGCTCGACCAGCACGGGCAATGCCTGCCTGGTAGCTTCGCAGGTGCTGAAGTCCAATCAGGGCACGCGCTTCATCCAGATCACGTCCAACGATGGCTGGGACATGCATGTGAACATCTACTCGGCCAACAACCTCCCGGCTAAAGGCAAACTTCTGGATACGGCGGTTGCCGCGCTGATCAGCGATTTGAAAGCCAATGGCCTGTTCGACAGCACCATGATCGTGATGGTGGGCGAATTCGGCCGCACCGTGGGGCCGCTGACCGCTGCCGCGGGACGCGACCACTGGCCGCAGCAGTTCGCCTTCTTCGCCGGAGGCGGAATCAAGGGCGGCACGGTAGTCGGCCAGTCGAACGCCACCGGCTCCGATACCGCCGTCTACGGCTGGTCGCAGAACCGCTACGTGTACCCCGAGGACATCGAGGCTACCATCTATTCCGCGATGGGCATCGACTGGACCAGCGTGCGCCACGACGATCCGCTAGGCCGCGGTTTCGAATACGTCCCGCAGACCGGCCCGGTGCAATACTACCCGGTCAACGAGCTATGGGGCAGCTAAAGGCGAGTGGTTTTTGACCGGCCGCATCAGACCTCTATAAAATACCTGTAGGGCACAGAAATGCCGGCAACCCACGATTCACTCCCGGAGCGGATCACCACTGATCCCAATGTGCGGTTCGGAAAGTCGTGCATTCGCGGCCACCGCATCACAGCTCAGGAGATTCTGGAGTGGCTCGCGAGCGGGGCATCTCAAGAGCAGATCCTGGCCGACTACCCTCAACTGGAGCCTAAGGATTTCCTGGCCGTGTACGCTTATGCCGCTGAACTGGCCGCGGGACGCAAGGTCCCGGGAGGATGAAGCTCCCCTTCGACGAGAGCCTTTCGCCTCGGCTGGTGCTTCGGCGAAATGCAGTTCGTATCGCGGGGCTGCCGCGTTCCCAGGATCGGCTGATCGTCCTCGACCGCTAGACGTCCTTGCCCCGGCGCCCGTCCGCCGCCTCCCGCCACCTCACCCGCGAGTCGCGCCGGCTAGAATCTCCTCCGCTTCGGCCTTGTCCACATCCATGATGTGCTGGATCCCGCTGATCTCCGCGGATTCGAGCGTCAGCGCGGCCACGTCGTCGCGGCTGATGCAACTGGTCGCGAACTTGCGGCTGCCCGCCATGAGCTGCCGCAGACCTTGTGCCAGCCTCTCGTAGTAGGTGTACAGGCCCAACGCGCCGCATGGCAGGGTTTCGAATACCGTGTCCCCGAGTTCGCGGCGCAAGGCCGTCGCGGTGACGAAGATTTCGTCCCGCGAAGCGCCAAACCGTTCGATGTAGACGGGCAACTGGCCCTCATCGATGGCGCGCCCGATGGTCTTGCCGACCATCGCGGCGGCAATCGGCGAGCGGGCCATCCCCACCAGCTTCACGTAGGGCGCGCCCAGTGCGAGACCTTTGAAGATCTGGTCCTCGAAGGTGAAACCTCCCGCCACCGCCAGCGCCGGCACTCTCTTGCCGCTGTCCGCGAGTTGCTTGGCGTAGCGATAGAGAAGCGAGTGCAATTCCACCGGCGGCACGCCCCATTCGTTCATCATCCGCCACGGGCTCATCCCCGTTCCGCCCCCCGCGCCGTCCACGGTGAGCAGGTCGATGCCGTACTTCGAGGCGAAGGCAATGGCGCGTGCCAGGTCGGCCGGACGGTACGCACCGGTCTTCAGAAACACGTACCGAGCTCCGGCCTTGCGCAGTTCCTCCACTCGCCTGGCGAACGATTCCTCCGTCACCATGCCGACCCGCGAGTGCCGCTCGAATTCCTTGAACGCTCCGCGCTCGAAAGCTTTGATGACCACCGGATCGGTGGGGTTCGGAAGCACGATGTAGCCGCGCGAGTACAACATCTGGGCCTTCTTCAGCGAGTTGATCTTGACCTCGCCGCCGATATCCTTGGCGCCCTGGCCCCACTTCAACTCCACGCACCGGACACCCAGTTTCTCGATCGCGTACTCCTGCACGCCGAGGCGCGTGTCCTCGATGTTCGCCTGCACGATGATGGCGCCGTATCCAACCCGCTGGTAGTCGGTGTAAAGCGCCACGCGGCGTTTCAGATCGGCGGTGTCGGTTACGCGCCCGTTCTGGATGACGGCATCGGGATCCATTCCCACCACGTTCTCGCCGATGGTCAGTCCCGTGCCCGCCAGCGCCGAGCCGATGGCGAGGCCCTCCCAGTTGTTCCTGGCGATGTTGGTGGAGCCGATGCCCGGGATAATCCAGGGATACCGGAACTTCAGGCCCTGGTCGTGCCCGATGGCCACTTCCAGGTTCACTGCCGGGAAGATTGCCTGGTCGCTGTCGGCTGCCACACCGTGCGCGCCAACCGCCGTACCCATGATGTTGAAGTGAGAATAATCCACCGGGTAATTCTTCTCAGCCGCGGTGGTGATCACGCCGAATGGCTGCGGATAGATCACCTCATGGCCGCGGTAGGCGGACTTGCCGATCTCGCACATCCCGATACAGCCGTCCACGCAGGTCACGCACATGCCGGATGCCGGCACCACGGAGCCTTCGGTCCGATTCTTGGTGAGGGTGGCGGCCGATGCATTCACTTTCGAAAGCGACATCTGGATCTCTCCTTTTGTGTTCTCAATCCTTCCCAATCTCACAGGCGACGCAGGGCGTCATGTAGCACATCAAGTCATCGAACTTCGGCTTCTCCAGGCACGGCGCGCTCAGGTTGGCGCAGGCGCCGCAGATCGCCTTTTCCGGTTCGTTGTACGTGCAGCACAACTGGCAGGCCGGGCACACGTACATGCAGCCGCCGCACAGGCGGCACACTGGCGCCTGGATATCGAAGGGCGTGCCGATGCTGCGATGCTCTCCCCGTCCGCGGAAGCCTATGGCCTTCGCCATCATCTGCTCCGCGCACATGCGCACGCACAGGCCGCACAGGATGCAGTCCTCGTGCTCCTGGCGAAAGCGCTGGGTCCGCACTTCATACGCGGACGCCAGGTCCTGAATGATCTTCGATTGGGGGCAGGAAGCCAGCAGCAGTTCCAGGATCATGCGCCGCGCCCGCATCACCCGCGAGGAGCCGGTCCGGACCTTCAAACCCTCCTGCGCCGGGTACGTGCACGACGAGACCAGTTTGCTCGCCGGCGGTTCACCGATCTCGACGATGCACAGCCGGCAGGCGCCGTACGGAGTGAGGCCCTCCAGGTGGCACAGGGTGGGAATCTCGATGCCGAGAAAGCGCGCTGCCTCCAGCAGCGTAGTTCCCGGTTCCACCATTGCCGGTATTCCATTTATGGTCAGGGTAATCATGGCTTGGTCACCTCGCCGCCTCTGCCACCGGTTCGCCCACAATCGCGTCCATGTTGCAAACGTCATAACAAGCGCCGCACTTGCTGCACTGGAGCGGATCGATTACGTGAGCTTTCTTCTTCTCTCCGGTGATCGCGCCGGTCGGACAGACGGGGATGCATAGTCCGCAGCCGGGACACTTCTCCGCGATCACCCGCCACATAAAGAGATTCCGGCACACGGAAGCGGGGCAGTACTTCCGCTCGATGTGCGCCATGTATTCCTCGCGGAAATAGCGCAGCGTGCTGAGCACGGGCGTCGCGGCGGTCTGTCCCAGGCCGCACATGGACGTGTCCTTCACCACTCGCGCCAGTTCTTCCAGGAGATCCAATTGCTCTGGCGTCCCCTTGCCGTTGCTGACGTCGTCAAGGATCTCCCACATGCGCTGGGTTCCCTTGCGGCACGTGAAGCATTTGCCGCAGGACTCGTCCTTCAGGAACTTCATGAAGTACTTGGCCACGTCCACCATGCAGGTCCGGTGGTCCATGACGATCATGCCGCCCGAACCCATGATCGAGCCCGCCCTGGCCAGGCTCTCGAAATCAATCGGCAGGCCGAACGCCGAGGCGGGAATGCAGCCCCCGCTGGGCCCGCCTGTTTGCACCGCCTTGATCGCGGTCCGCCCCGAGGGCCCTCCGCCGATGTCGCTCACGATTTCGCCGATCGTGATGCCCATCGGCACCTCCACCAGGCCGGTGTTCTTCACCTTGCCGACCAGGCTGAAGATCTTGGTCCCGGAATTTCCCGGAGTTCCTGTTTTGGCGAAGGCGGCGGCGCCACCGGAGAGAATGACGGGAATGTTGGCCCAGGTTTCGACGTTGTTAATGGCCGTGGGTTTGCCGTCGATTCCCTTCTCCACCGGGTAGGGAGGCCGCTGCCGCGGTTCGCCGCGCTCGCCCTCCACCGACCGCATGAGGGCCGTCTCTTCGCCGCAGACAAAGGCGCCCGCCCCCTTCACAATCTGGATATCGAACGAAAACCCGGTGCCCAGAATGTTGGCCCCCAGCAGCCCGAGTTCGCGTGCCTGCCGCAGAGCAATCACCAGGTGCTTGATGGCCAACGGGTACTCGGTGCGCACATAGACCACGCCCTCGGTGGCGCCCGTGGCATACGCGCCGATCACCATTCCTTCGATAATGCTGTGGGGATTTCCTTCCAGGACGCTGCGATCCATGTAAGCGCCCGGATCGCCTTCATCCGCGTTGCATACCAGGATCTTCCCTCGTCCGTCAGCCTGGCTGGCGAGGAGTTCCCACTTGCGGCCGGTTGGAAATCCGGCGCCGCCGCGGCCCCGCAACCCTGACGCCTTGACTTCCTCGACGACGTGCCGGGGCTCGGCTGTCGAGAGAACCTTCGCCAGCGCGGAGTAGCCGCCATTCTCGATGTAGGTGTAGACGCGGATGGGGT
>Ga0335081_10015150_pt1 | contig 12470 bp, 14 predicted proteins | sample Lox_Sample_35_FD_206713 | JGI IMG/M metagenome (GOLD analysis project Ga0335081, IMG submission 206713) | Soil microbial communities from Loxahatchee National Wildlife Refuge, Florida, United States - Lox_Sample_3.5 | ecosystem: Environmental > Terrestrial > Soil > Wetlands | place: USA...
CCATGCCGCAATTAAAAGGCCTGCCGAATTTCAAACAGTCACTTGGGATCAAGTCCTTTTGGTTCATGTGCTCCTTCATGGGTCTTATGGCCTTGTCCCTTGCTGTTGCAGGTATCGTGCAGGTTTACTTCCAGAGAGTGCTGGGCATGGATTTCCTCACGACCCAAGGGTACATGAAATTATGGTATGCCGTGTTTTGGGTTTCGGCATGGGGGTTTGCTGTAGGTGTCGCTCTATTTCTCATCGATTTCTTCAGACTTGCGAAGTTGAAAGCTTAAGTCATTAGCTGGAATGCCAGGATGGACGCGACGCTCATTACTGGTCGGTCCATCCTGGTTTATTCACAGCCGTCGAAACAGCGAGGTCATTCCATGTTGAACGGGGTTCATCCTAATCAGCAAAGAATCAAGCGTCTGTTAGGAGAGGGGCGATAAATTCGATGGGCCTGGGATGCAGATAAGATAATGTCGATAATTTAAGCACGATTACCACCTCACATTAGAGAAAATCTGGTGTTCGCTAAACTACTGCCGATCTTAGAAGCATATTCTGATGAAATCATGGCAACACTCCACTTTGACTCATGGAAATAAATGGTGCGCCAAGCTCTTTAACGTCGGAGAAGAATACGTTTTCGAGGCAGCTGGAATGGCTTCTCGGATTTTTATCGGCTCGTCCGACAAACGCAATAATTATGAAGATCGGCACCGCCTGCATAAAACAGGATCTGCTTTCCCTTCGATGGCGGTAGTTTTTGCCACCTGGCAGGGATGTATGCTATTCAACCCACTGGCGATGTCGGGACGTCATGGCATCGTTTGAAGTTTTCTCCAAGCATGTTACAACCCTGTAATCTGTATTATCCTCGGTAGCCCGGCCCTGCAACTTTGTGGATCCCAAATCGCCAGGATCACAAAGAAATTGAATAATTCTGTTGAAGTCTTTAGTCAAATGTCCTCCCTCTATTGTTGTTTTCTATTTTTCTAAATATATAAATAAAGTTACAATCTGAATCGGTAAACGTTATACCCTCAATTCGTTTACAATGGAGCGTCCCTTCTGTCTTCCTTGCCGGTCCTGCAGGTATTGTAATCGTCCCGGGAGCCCATCTCTACCGCAAACATTGACACCTTTGCATTCTTTTGTTACCCTTTATCGTAGCTGAAAGTATTAGACCGACTGAGGGTGCATACGAATATGGCTATCCTTTCCGGAATTTTCAGATCAATGCAAAAGGCGCCATTTATAATTGCCGCCATCATCGCCACCATGTTTGTCGTTGGTTTGTCCCTCTTCCCGGCAGGTTTGGCTCCGGCCGTGGCACATGTCGATTCGTCAACGGTCAGGACACCCGACACGCGAGTTTTCCCTGAACCTCCTCCTAGCGGCGATGCGCTCCTCGCCAAAGGGAAATTCCTTGTTGCCAGCCCCTCCATCGCCGATCCTTGGTTCCAAGAGACCGTCGTCCTGCTCATCGGTTACAACGCCGCAGCTGGCGCAACCGGTCTCATCATCAACCGGCCCACAAAGGTGCCCCTCGTCGAGATGCTCCCATCCGTGCCGGGCTTGAAGCAGCGATCCGACGTCGTTTATTACGGCGGACCCGTTGAGGGTCAGCAAATGCTTATGCTTATCCGGTCCGATGAAAAGCTGGAAGAGTCAGAAAACGTGTTCGTGAACGTATACGTCAGTTTGAGCTTGAACACGCTTGAGCGCATGATAAGCGCTCACAAGACGCAAAAGCAGTTTCGGGTATATGGCGGATATGCGGGATGGTTGCCGGGGCAGCTCAACAGAGAGGTATTGCATGGAGACTGGTACATCGTCAACGCCGATGCAGGCTTCATCTTCGAAAAGAAATCGTCAGACGTTTGGCACGAGCTCCTTCATCGAAGCTCTGCCTTAGAAGTATGGTAGAAAGTATAGTAGGCAATCGCAGGACATGCCATATTCAGAATGAAGTGTAGAATTTCGATTGGTCACATGTTCTCGTGAATACTTCAAGCAATAGTGATCTGGTGAATCAGAGCGCATATTACACATTGAGTTTGTTGATCCATTATAAAGGGCGTTATTGTTATGAACAAATCAGACGGCAAAATCAGGCCAATGGTTCTTTCTTGAACAAACTGACGATAATAAATATCAAAAGATATTAAAATTATCAAGAGAGATATATAGAGGATTATTTCAATGAAAACATACACGTCTAACATAATAAACATATTAAGGTTAATTGTATTCTCGTTGATAATGCTCCTGTCTCTATTACATAATTCATATGCATATGAAATCATAAATGTCCGGGATGCGCTTGTTGACTCAAAAAACACGGACGAGGTCATCCCCATTGATGACCATTATACTCTTGTTACTCCTCTTAATGGTGGTTTAGTTGGAAACACAAACGTAGGTTTATACGACGACTTGAACGAAATATGTTTGCAAAATAACGGGAAATTAGAGAGGCAAGCGTTTTTATTAAATAAAAATACCGGCAATATAATCTCACGGTGGAAAGAAGTTGCGGATAATGAACAGATTTTTCAGTATTTAACAAAATACAGGTGCGAGGGAGTATTTGAGATAACTAATATTTATAAAGCCTATGAAAATGGTCATCGACGTGATAACAATATTAGTAAAATAAAAGCGATTATAATTAAACACAATAAACCTCAACATTTTGTCAACAAGAGCAGTTATATACCACCGGAGAATAAAGTTGTTCCTTTATCAAATGGCAGTATATATCAGACAGCTAAATATATTATTAAGCCCGGCGATGGTGAAAGCTTCAGTAGAAACAAAGTAATTAGCGACATAAACATATTCCAGTATGCAAACACTCTTTGCTATAAAAGTGGAGGGCAAGGGACTTTAATAGACAATAAATTCGTTATAATTAAATATGCCGGCGAGGACCGCTGGTATTCTTCTCTTGAAGAAGTTACCCCGATTGCTTTGGTGGATTATATTGAAAAGCAACAATATCTTTATTTTGATGGTGTCGATAAAGAGAATGGTGCATTCCTTTTCTCAAATGGTTCCACACCACAAGGGCATGGGGTTGAGTGGTACTATTACTGCAAGGGTAAAAGCCTCACATTTACAGTCCATGTCAGCGAAAAGTTTAAAAATGGTCAACCGCAAAAAAAAGCCCTTTTTGAAAGGAATATAAACCTTGACGGTGTTCAATACACCAAGTTTGATGGACCACTTAGTCATGCAAAATCTAATAAATAATAATTAACCCACCGTCACCTGCAGCTGTGCCAGATCGCGAAAACATTGACAAATCATCAAGCCGGTGCTTACATCTAAGTGGGTTCCAACTGGGGTACGGTGTAGAAAGGGCAAAGCATTGTGGTGGGATAGTACTAATCTATGGCATTAAAACCATCAAAACCGAAAAAAAAGACAACGAAAGTGGAAAAAACTACTTCACTCCGTAAGCGGGCCGAAAGCGTGCTTGCAAAGCAAAAGGAGCGTCTGCTGGAGCTTTCTTCCAAGGATTTAAAAAAACTTGTTCACGAGCTAGGAACACACCAGATCGAACTCGAAATGCAGAATGAGGATCTTCAGCGGTCTCAGGATGAGATCGATTCCTCGCGCAGAAAGTACGCCGACTTGTACGATTTTTCCCCGGTTGGCTATTTTACCTTTGATAAGAACGGGTTAATTCAGGACGTGAACCACACCGGTGCCGGGATGCTAGACAGGGAGAAGCGACTGTTGATTTCCAGACCGATCCAGAATTTTATCGAGCTCAACAGCCACGCGGCTTTCCGAAGCCATCTTAGGGATGTCTTCAGGATAAAGACCCGTCAGACTTGCGAGATTTACCTTAAGAATAAGAGCGGCGTCCAGTTCCCAGCCCAGTTTCAGAGCATCGTCGTGGACAGCGGGGAAGAAACTTCTGAAGCCTGCCGGACAGTCGTGATCGATATTTCGGAGCGCAAGCGAATAGAACTGTCCTTATCGGAAAGCGAGGAAAAGTTTCGAACCCTATTCGAATCCGCGAGCGATGCGTTGTTTATCATTGATATGAAAGGGAAGATACTCGATACGAATGCCATCGCCTACGAGCGCTTGGGCTATACCAAGGATGAGTTGCTGCGCATGCCCCTGTCTAAATTGGAAGATCCCTACTTTGCCGCGCTTCTTCCGGAGCGTATGGAGATCATGAAAAAAAATGGCCATATGACAGTTGAGTCTGTGCACCTCAGAAAAAATGGATCTAGCATGCCGGTCGAGCTTAATGCCAGAGTGATGAATTTGCACGGGGAACCTGTGATCTTCAGCGTTGTCCGCGACATCACTGAGCGCAAAAAAGCGGAGCAACACATATTGGCGCTTAATAAGCAATTGAAGCGCCAAGTCGCTAAACTGGACACCGCCAACAAAGAGCTCGAAGCCTTCATCTACTCCGTCTCGCATGACTTGCGAGCGCCTCTTAATTGGATTTCTGGATTCACGCAACTTCTCTATGAGGGATATGCGGACAGGCTTGATACGGAGGCCAAGGACTATCTTACCCGCATCAAAAATGGGTCGGACCGTATGAGCCAGCTTATTGAAGATCTCCTGCGGCTGTCGAGCATATCACGACAGGATACCGAGTTTGTGGATTATGATCTGAGCAGTCTTGCTTCCACCATTGTAAAAAGCTTACGCGATGCCACGCCTGCGAGAAACGTCGAGGTAGTCATCGCTGAAGATCTACACGCTTCTGTTGATCCTGAACTTATGAAGATAGCGCTGACAAACCTGCTTAATAACGCCTGGAAATTTACTTCTAAAACCGAGAATGCACGCATCGAGTTTGGGATCACAGAAAAAGACGCGAAGACCGTTTATTTTATCAAAGACAACGGTGCCGGGTTCAATCCTGCTTATGCCGATAAGATGTTTTTGCCATTCCATCGGCTCCATCCTGAAAAAGAGTTCGAGGGAACGGGAATCGGCTTGGCCATCGTCGAACGGATTATTTGCCGCCACGAGGGAAAAGTCTGGTCAGAGGGAAAAATCGATAAAGGGGCAACGATCTATTTCACGCTGGGATAGAGAACAAAGACTAAGTGATGAGGTACAAAACGAATAAGTGGAAAGTATGCTGCCATTGTTTTCGGTGCCCATCGACAGTCCTCGCTACGCAGTCTTCTTTCATTGGAGATCACCATGCAGCCAACAATCCTCATCATAGATGACAGCGAGAACGATGTCCTGTTAACGAAAGCGGCACTCGCGAGAACCGGACAGAATTTCAGGACGGAAGTCGCCTCTAGCGGAGAAGCTGGCCTCTTGCTCATCCGGGGAGGGAAAACGCCGATAAAACTGATTCTGCTCGACCTGAAAATGCCCGGGATGGATGGCATCGAGTTCTTGCGAAAAATACGAGATGACAAAAATTTTAGCAGCATCCCGGTGGTCATTGTCACGAACTCAAATCTAGAATCGGACGAACAAGCAGCTTTCAAGGCGGGTTCAAACGGTTTTTTGCACAAGGCCACGGACCTCGGTAAATTAACGAAGGATTTCGAGCGTTTATTAGGCCTCGGTTGGGCATGAATGCACCTTATCATTGTAGAAATTGATACGATTTCTTTATTTCGACGCAAGATAGTTAATTATATCCACTAAGATGGTCATATCTCGGCGAGGGTGCGATGAAAATAAGTGTGATATTCTACTTCACACTGCTGTACATATTCTTATCCTTTTATTACCTGTCTTTTCCGAGATTGCAATGATAGGATCTAATAAACAGACAGATCTGTAAGGCTAAAGTGAAGGAGATCGCGATGAACTCGGACAATATCAGGGTATGCCTGATCGAAGACAACGACAATGATGCAGTACTCATTCGCAGGTTCCTTACCTCAAGCCAGAACATGCGAATCGATATTGAGGTGGCAGATAGACTTTCGTCCGCGCTTGAGCGCCTAGAACGCGAAAAATTCGATGTCATCCTGACTGACCTCAATCTACCCGACAGCTGGGGGCTTGACACATTCGTCAAGGTCCATTCCGCAAGTCCGGAGGTACCCATCATCGTACTCACGAACTTGGACGATGAAGCGGCCGCCCTCGAAGCGGTGCATCGGGGCGCGCAGGACTATCTCGTCAAAAGTCAGATCAATAGCAAAAATTTGATTCGAGTCATCCGCCATTCCATCGAGCGCCAGAAGCTTCTGGCCCAGCTTGAAAAGAGCATGAAGGAAATAAAGATCTTGCAAGGGCTGCTTCCTATATGCGCTTCCTGCAAGAAAATACGCGATGATAACGGATTATGGAAACATATGGAATCATACATCAGCGAGCACTCTCAAGCCCAGTTCAGTCATGGTCTTTGCCCTGATTGTGCAGCGGAGGCTCGTGAGGAATTTAGTAGAAATAAACAGAAAAAGAATAATGGATAACGCCTTTCTCCCTCAAAACCGTCGTTCCGACTCAAGTCGTTTAATTCATGCTACTACCGTAATCCTTTGCCATCGACACAAAAATTATACTGCATACTAGTGTAGCTCGGCGAACCAGGACCGCCAAAAGAATCAGGCATTCCGTTCGGAGCCATTGGTCAATTGTCCATGCCGTATAACTCATGGCAACCCGTGAAAAATTCCGATTTTGCGCAATCCTTGCGCAAACAGTTATATCTTATAGTTGCAATGTCGTCCAATATTGATGATGAGAGGATGTGATTCGGGGTTAACATTATTAGGAGGTCTAGATATCGAGTGCACGTGTAGGATTTGCGAATAAGAATATTCAAGCGATAAAACGAGAGAGGGCAGTGCTGATTTTACTGAGCTGCTTAAGAAAGTGGTAGGCTATGCAAATACCTGAAGATTTGACAAAAGAGCAGCTCATAAATGACTTAATACGGTTGATAATGATAAACAGGAAGGAAAACCACCGAGAGATGAATAGTGATGATCATGATATCGCTATCCGTTGTATGGGGATGACTTGTCTGAAAGGGCGATGAAATCGAGGTTATAAAAAAGGTCATAACAGGTTTCCGCACCCTTATGCACACCTTGCTCAAACCAGCTTTTAGACATTAATTGTCCACCAGCTCATCCTTTGCATTGTGCCGCGATATCAGCTTGATTATAACAAAAAACGTTGCATTAGTAATGCTCGTAATTAAAACCAAGATTCCTTCCGTTGCGGGGTCGTATTTGCTTAAATGCTCAGCCAAGCTGGCTTTAGAGTCTATGCCGTCAAATATTTCAAGAACATCGTTTTTTGTTGTGTAATCATACTCAGTGGGGATTTTACCATTTATTACTGAATCCGTATAAACAAGAAGCACACCCCTGCCTTCTGATAAATAGCATTCTCTGTACACCATCGAAATTTCGGGCAAAGATGGGTCAAGTGCTGATAAAGCCTTATCTCTTTCATCCATTGGTGTCATTATTATTTTATCTCGTTTCTTCTACTGATAAATCGGTGACCTCATTGTTGAGATTATTATTTCATTAACTTCTTCTTTAAAGCCGAGCTTTTTATTCATTAGCACAGTTTCTGCTTTTGTCTTTGTATAGCTGTGATGCCATCCCCAGTCCATCTTATAAAATCCCGCTTCACCCTCAATGGCAACGCATACGATACAAGCACCTTCTTTGGTGCGCTCGGTATCAAGGAAAAAATTGGCTATACACCTGCCTTTAAAAGACGCCTCTACAAAATCCATCACTTGATTACCCAACTCAAGATTTTCCTTTGCTATGGAGACAGACTTTCTCTTTGTTGTAGCAACAGGCTTTATCTTTGCTGTAGAGGCAACCTTTTTCTTTGATGGAGATAGAGCTTTTGCTTTCACTTCTAACCCCCGTGTTATTTATCGCCGATAAATCCATATTAGAGCTATCTTCCATTAAATGCAAGTAGACTCCACCCATGCTTGTGGTTTACCAGAATCCCCGAATCCTGTATAATCCCCACAGCATGAAACCATCCTCCCAAGCTCAACCACCCGATAGCCTAGTCAAACTTTCTGGCATTGTGGAACGTGTAACATTCCACAATGCGGAAAATGGCTGGAGTGTTCTCAAAGTCAGTCCATTCAATGAGCCTCATAAGCTCGTGACTGTGATTATCCATCAAGCCAAAGTTTTCGCGGGAAGCTCGATGGAGTTCTACGGGACGTGGACTTACCATCAGAAACACGGCGAGCAATTCAAGGCAGATCGGTCTATTGAGAAAAAACCAGCCTCAAGTGCCGCACTCGAAAAGTACCTTGGTTCAGGGCTTATCAAGAATGTGGGTCCAAAGACCGCTGCAAAAATCGTGAAATTCTTCAAAGAGCAAACCCTACAAGTTTTTGAGGAAAACATAGATGAGCTATTAAAGGTGCCGGGGATTGCTGAAAAGAAGCTATTGGATATTAAGAACAGTTGGCAAGAGCACCGGGCAATCCGGGATGTGATGATTTTCCTGCAAGGATATGGAATCAGTACCCTGTTTGCTGTCAAGATATTCAAAACCTATGGCATGGATGCAATCAGTAAGGTTTCAAACAATCCATATCAGCTTGCACGGGACATCTATGGAATAGGATTTTTCTCCGCCGATAAGATAGCCCTGAACATGGGATTCGAGAAAGACGGGGTTCCTCGTATCGAGGCAGGAATAAAGCATGTCCTGGCGGCTGCACGGGACAATGGGCATTGCTATCTTTTGGAGTCCCAGATTATCAAGAACACTCAGGAACTCCTTGAAACAGGAACACCTGAGCACATAACAGGGATACTGCTTTCCTTGATTACCACCAAAGAGATAAAGAAGAGGGTTCTACCTGATGAAAAGGGGCAGCAAGTCTCTGCCTATTATTCCAATTCCATCTACTTTGATGAGCAATACGTGTCAAAGAGAGTCAAACAATGGGTTAATCAACCCGTTGATGTTGACCAGACCCGCATAAATAGCTGGCTTGAACGCTATTGTCAAAAACAATGCATGCATCTTTCCGAAGAGCAGCAGGCTTCCGTGGCGGGAATTGTAGGGAAGTCCTTTTCTATTCTGACGGGAGGACCGGGCGTGGGTAAAACTTCCTGCCTAAAGATTCTCGTGAAACTGCTGCAAGCCATCAACAGGCGGGTTATTCTTGCAGCACCAACCGGCAGAGCATCCCAACGGATGTCTGAGGTTATCGAATACGAGGCAAAGACTATTCACCGTTTGCTCGAATGGGCACCTGACAAGAACGGGTTTAAAAAAAATGAGGATGACCCACTTCAAGTCGATTTCCTCATTATAGATGAAACATCCATGCTCGATATTAATCTCGCTGCCTCACTCCTCAAAGCCGTGCCTCAGAACACACAGGTGCTCTTTATAGGCGACCCAGACCAATTACCCTCTGTAGGGGCGGGGAATGTCTTGCATGACTTGCTACAGGCAACCAGTGTACCGACCTACAGGCTCACTAAGGTTTTCCGCCAAGCTGAAGAAAACTTGATTATCCGTTTTGCCCATCAAATCAATAAGGGGCGGGTTCCTAGGATAGAATCCCCGTTTCATAAGCCCGAATTGTGGAAAGAAAAAGCAGGATGCATATTTATTGATGCTGATGAAGCTACACAGGAGCAATTACACTTCTTGGGAAGAGCAAAAGCCGCTATCAAGCAGATCCTCACCACGGGAGAGGAACAGGTGGTTCAATCGGGGGATAAATTTACAGGGGTTATGAAGCGGGAAGATGACACCCTGCTGATTGACAGCCTTCTGGTCCAGGAATTCAGGGATATTTCAGAAGTTCATGCCCCTATATTTACCATTCCCGAAAAGTTCAAGCATGTCGACTTATTGAAAGTGCATCAGGCACAGGGGAATATAGAGCAACTGAAATCCATCATTAGGTCGATTCACCCGTGGTCAGCCCTTCATCATGGCATGACAGGGCTTGATATGGTTCTTCGATTATATACCAAGACAATCCCTGAATATTTTGGCAAGGACGTTGAGATTCAAATCCTATCTCCGCAAGTCAGGGGTAGTCTTGGTACACTCAACCTTAATCAAGCTATTCAGCAAGCCGTTAATCCTGGCCAGGAGGGGAAAAAGCAGATTCAGATTGGTGAGCGGGTCTACAGGGAGGGCGACAGGGTTATCCAGACCCGCAATAATTATGATTTGGGTGTATTCAATGGTGACATTGGACGGATTCAACAGATTGATTTGGAAAACGACTCCTGTCTGATTCGATTCGGGAAGCAGACGATTACCTATGAGCGGGAGGATTTGACGGAAATAGCCCTTGCCTACGGGATTACCATTCATAAATCGCAGGGGAGTGAGTTCGATGCTGTTATCATTCCAGTTGCCAGTCAACATTTCAAAATGCTGTTTAGGAATCTGATTTATACAGGGTTGACCAGAGCCAAACAATTGTGTGTGTTTGTCGGCAGCAGGAAAGCTCTTTCAATGGCTGTGAAGCAGGTGGACAATCGGAAGAGGCAGACGGCATTGAGTTACTTGGTCATGAATTGAAGTATCGTTTGATTTGGGAGTGCAGAAATGATAATGAGGCCGATTGGTGTTATTTATTCATCTTATGAGACAAAGGACGAATGTCCTATCCAACCGCTGTATGCTTCTAACACGATAGGGCGGGTGGAGGTATTTAATGAATGCGTGGACGGATTGGAAAATATAGGAACCTTTTCCATATATATTTGTTTTATCAGTTTGATAACCTATATTCCTTTCTTCTACCCAAGGTAAAGAAAGAGAACCTAAAGACCATCACGGATGAAGTCCTGTTTAGTCTGAATATCAACCTACAGTCGGAAGGAATATCAATCGAGGTAATAAGCAAGGTAATCCATCTATTTCTTACGAGACGGTCGCCATGATTTAAAAATGTTGATAATTTTCACTTACTTATAAAGTCAAGAATGAATCAGTTATGTTTTCCTAACTTGTTGTTATAATAATATTCATATTGCCTTAATAATGTGCAAGTTACATTCTGGTTAAGAATACGAGCCAAATACTTACAATTTTGACACTCTTTTGCACAGGTTGTCCACATGGTTTGTTTGTAGAATATATAAGCCATTATTTTTCAAAGTCCTAACTCCTTATGAACAATTTATTTTGAACGGTCCTTTTTTATTTAATCAAGTTTGACGGGTGCAAATTTGCAAACCGGTGAGTTTTTGAAATGGCATGGCAGGATTTTGTGACTGAGCTTAGGAATATGCAGAGGGAGATGCATCTCGCGGGGAATTTACTCTGTTTGGGTCTGCCAAGGATATGGTCAAGAGATTCGGGAAACAGTGTAGTCGATGAAGTAGAATTACGATTTCCTCGGCTACTTCCCGCGAAGAATCCATTATGCTATACTACCTTGAATTGGTAAATTACTTCGGGAATTTAATAATATGTGGGGGCTAAAATGAAGGCTAAGAAAAGCAAAGACAATGCAAAAAAGAAAGCAATTAAGGTTGAAAAGGCTCAAGGCGTCAGGAAGGTTGCTGCGAAAAAGAAAGTAATTAAGACAGGGAAAGTTCAAAACGCTAAAAATAGTGTTAATAAGACAGAAGCGGACGCTGAGAAAAGGATGATACAGAATGTCATAGTCATGGCAGAAAATATGGGGCTTGACGTAGTGGATGTGATTAAAACAGCACTTATACGGGCAATCCAGAAAGCAGAGGGGAGTAATGAATGTTATATGTCTGAGGAAGTACTAACCTGCAGCCAGATAAATTGTCTTTGGCGTGAAGATTGTGCTCCATTCCGAAGTTGGCAATCACGACACTAAAAAGGAAAACCATGAATATTTTATGGCAACTTGAAAATAGGCGATATTCAAAAGTTTAAATGGGATAACGCTGTGGCAGAGAGTTTATTCGATACGCTTAAAGTTGAGCTGATTCACCGAACAAAGTTTAGAACACGGGAAGAAGCCAAAAGAAAAATCTTTGAGTATGTGGAAATATATTATAATCGTAAAAGGGCACATTCAACACTTGGCTTCCTGAGTTCCTTTGAGTACGTTTTAGAATATTTGCGTTTTCGAATGGCAGTGCCGATGCAGTGGAGACATTGCTAAAGAATGCCAACATAAGAGACTACTTTATCTGGGTGGTGAGCGTCGATGAAATGAAATCCTACAAACCAAACTCAGGGGTATATAATCATTTTTTAAGAAAGGCTGGTGCTTGTGGAGCGCATGCTTGGCTTATATCAAGTAATCCATTTTATGTGATCGGAGCTATTTCTTCTGGAATGCGAGCTGTGTGGGTTAAGCGTTCGCCAGATGCCTTATTTGATCCTTGGGGAATCGAGCCAACATTAACAGTATATAGTCTTTTGAATCTAGCTGAACAACTTAACCAGAAATGTAAAGGTGAGTGCTAAGTCAAAAGTGAATTTACCTTAACAATTTGTCACTAAAGTGGGGAAGTTCATTGTACGCAAAGGCATGGTGATAAATGAAGATGACGCTT
>Ga0335081_10015151_pt1 | contig 12470 bp, 10 predicted proteins | sample Lox_Sample_35_FD_206713 | JGI IMG/M metagenome (GOLD analysis project Ga0335081, IMG submission 206713) | Soil microbial communities from Loxahatchee National Wildlife Refuge, Florida, United States - Lox_Sample_3.5 | ecosystem: Environmental > Terrestrial > Soil > Wetlands | place: USA...
GGATGGCCGCAATCATTCCTGCGCGTGAAATTCTCGATTCCCGATCAGTCCAGCGCCTGGAAGGCTGCTGGGATCCAAGCCGGCCTACCAGCCCGGTCCGTGGCGTGGCGACATCGAATCATCTGTTCCGCCTCGAATCCGACCTCGGCCAGAACGCCAAATACGCCGGCTGGACGGCGTTGAAGCACGCCGCAAAAGGATCAGGCCGTCACTCGACGGCGCGCCTTTCACTGGCAACTCGGGCCCGTTTGGAGTATAGTTAAGTCACTATACTTTCACGACAGGAGGAAGCTATGGCAAGTGTAACGTACGATCACGTGACGAAGAAATTTGCGGATGTGGCCGCCGTCAACGATCTGAACATCAAGGTTGACGATAAGGAGTTCCTAGTCCTGGTGGGGCCGTCGGGCTGCGGCAAGACCACGGCCTTGCGTTGCCTGGCAGGGCTGGAAGAAATTACGGATGGCAGGATCCTGATTGCGGATCGGGTCGTCAACGATGTCGCGCCAAAGGACCGGGATATCGCGATGGTGTTCCAATCCTATGCACTGTATCCGCACCTATCGGTCTTCGATAACATGGCTTTTGGTTTGAAACTTCGCAAAGTCCCCAAGGATGAAATCAAGCGCCGCGTGGAGAAAGCGGCCGACACGCTCGGCATCATGGATCTCCTCAACCGCAAGCCGCGCCAACTCTCAGGCGGTCAGCGCCAGCGCGTCGCCGTGGGACGCGCCATTGTGCGCGAGCCAAAAGTCTTCCTCTTCGATGAACCGCTTTCCAATCTCGATGCAAAACTGCGCGTGCAAATGCGCGCCGAGATCAGCAAACTGCATCAACAGCTGCAAACCACATTCATTTATGTGACCCACGACCAGGTCGAAGCCATGACCATGGCCTCGCGCATCGCCGTCATCAACAAGGGTGTGCTGCAGCAGATCGACAGCCCGCAAAATCTCTACGATTCGCCGAACAATGTTTTTGTGGCCGGTTTTATGGGATCCCCGGCAATGAACTTCTTCCCCGGGAAGCTCCGCAAAGAAAACGGCAGACTGCTGGTGGATGCCGGGGATTTCGTCCTGACCATTCCAGCCGATCATACAAAAGTCTATGATGCGCACACCAATCGAAACATCATTTTTGGCATCCGCCCCGAAAATATTCACGACGCAGAATTCATTCCGACGAATATCCGCGCCGAGAGTGTCGAAGCCAAAGTGGATGTGACCGAGTTGATGGGCAATGAAATTTACCTGTACCTGGTCACTGGCAAAAACACCTTTGTCGGCCGCGTCGATCCACGCTCGAAGATGCGCATGGGCGATAAGGCTCAGATCGCGTTCAACATGGATAAGTTCCACATCTTCGATGCGGAGACAGAACAAGCTATCCGGTAATTGAACAAGAGAAGGAGGTGGTGACCTATTGGCACAGCTGGTGGAACTTGATAACACGTGAAAATGACCAGGATGAACTGAAATTGCGGAATTAAAAAGGAGAATGAAGAGAATGAACAAAAAACTGCTCGCGCTCGTGAGCCTCGTTCTGATCGCGGCGTTTGCGCTTACAGCGTGCGGAGGCGCCGCACCGGCCGCCGGACCCGTCACGTTGACAATCTGGCATGGTTATCATGCGGGAGGCTCGGAAGAGGCCACCATTAATCAAATCGCGGCCCAGTATCAGAAGGACCATCCGAACGTCAAGCTAAGCGTTCTGGAAGTGCCCTTCGATCAACTCTTCAACAAGTGGGACACTGCCGTCTCTGCCGGCGGCAATGGTGGCCCGGACATGTTCACCGCTCCTAACGACAACCTTGGTACCGAAGTCCGCGCCGGCACAGTCGCTCCCATCGATTCATTGGTGCAGGGCAAGCTTACCGGATATACGCAGGCCGGAATTAACGGAGTGACCGTGGACGGCAAGATCTATGCCGTGCCCGGCATCGCCAAGGCCGTGGGTCTCTTTTATAACAATACTACGATCCCGAATCCTCCCAAGACCACGGATGACTTGATGGCGCTGGTAAAGTCCGGCAAGAAGCTCGGCCTTAACAATAGCGACTACTTCATGTGGGGTTTCTGGTCCGGCTTCGGTGGTACCTTGATGGATAGCACGGGTAAATGCACGGCCACGCAGGGCGGCTTTGCAGATGCTCTGCAGTATTTCAAGGATCTCCAAGCCGCCGGTGCAAACCTGGATACCGATGAAGGCAAGCTCGAAACTGCCTTCACCCAAGGTCAGCTGGATATGGTTGTCACCGGCCCGTGGGTATTGGGCGATTTTGAGAAGGCCCTTGGATCGAAACTCAGCGTGGAACCGCTGCCCGCCGGCCCTAAGGGCCCCTCGGCGCCCATGATGGGTATTGACGGCTGGTATCTCAACCCCAACAGCCCGAACCAACAGGCCGCGATTGATTTCGCCCTGTATGCCTTCGGCAAAGATGGCCTTACACTCTACGAGAACAATGCGGGCGATCCCGCCGCTCGTTCCGATGTGACCTCTACCGATCCGCTGGTCAAGTCGTTTGCCGATATCGCCGCGAGCGGCTCCCCACGACTCCAAACCAAGGAATTTGGCAACTATTGGGGACCGTTCGGGGATATGATTACCGCCGCCCTATCCGGCAAGGCTACACCAACAGATGCCGTCGCGACTGCCTGCGCCGCAATGGACAAGGCCAATGGCAAGTAGATCAGTTTAAAGTATTCCAATCAGGGAGCGCTATACTATCATATAGCGCTCCCCGTCTATTCGCTGTTCTTGACTACAGTAAGTGATTGCCACGTCGAAATGCTTAAGCACGGAGGCAGCTATGACAGGTTTACAAGGAAGCGATCACTCGCAAGGCAGGAGCGGAAACAAAAAACCCATTTGGAGAACTCTCAATCCGTACTTTTACCTGATCCCGGCTTTTATCGTCATGGGCGTGATTACCTATTATCCCATGCTTTTTCAGGTTTGGATGTCTTTTACGGACTACGGACTTAAGAACCTGCGTTTCAACGCCCCGGCGCCCAATTTTGTGGGCCTTGCCAACTATATCAACATTGAAACGAATCAGCTGGGGCTTTCCTATTTCTCATTTTGGCGCGTGCTCGGTTTTGACCTGTTTTGGACTTTCTCGAATGTGATCCTCCACGTCGCACTCGGCATTTTGATCGCCGTGATCCTGAACCGGCAGGGTCTGTGGTTCAAGGGGATCTACCGTGCCCTCTATATCCTGCCGATCGTTGTCCCGCAGATCATTGTTGCCAACATTTTCCGCAACATGTTCGATCCTGATTACGGCGCGATCAACCAGGGTCTAGCGATCCTTGGAAAATTCTTCCTGGGTCTGAGCCCCAGCCTCTTCCACATCCATTGGATAGACCAAATTGACTATCCAATCAGTTGGATACCGCTTACGTTGTCCTATTACGCCCTGCTCATCACCAACGTTTGGCTTGGCTGGCCGTTCATGACCATAGTTGCCAGCGGCGCTCTGCAGAGCATCCCCAAGGATCTTTATGAAGCTGCCAGAATTGACGGGGCTAACGAAACCCAGCAATTCTGGCGCATCACCCTTCCCTTGCTGCGTCCAGCCATGATACCCGCCGCAGTTTACGGCCTGGTCATGACATTCAATCTATTTAATTTGATTTACTTCCTGTCAGGCGGCGGCCCATTAAGGCAAACGGAGATCCTGGTCACGACCGCTTACAACCTGATCAACCAGCAACGACTCTACGGGGTCGCGGCTGCTTTCTGTGTATATATCTTCTTTATATTGCTCGCGTTGACGCTTGCCACGAACGCCATCACGCGGGCTACGGAGAGCTACGATGTCTAATCCTGAAAAGCCATCTATCCTCAACCGTCTCCTCGGAATTTTCACGGCGCAGCGCGTGACGAAATCCGGTGAGCGCGGCATGTCGCTTATTTCACAACTGCTAAGTCAATTGTTCCTGTTGTTTGTTGCGGCGACGGTCATTTATCCAATTCTGTGGGTGGTCAGCATGTCTTTTGACCCGCGCGATATTTCGCGTCCGACCGAACTTCGTTTAAATCCCTTCCAGGGCGGGCTGTCCTTAAAGGCCTACGCGGACATCATCAAACAGCCAACGGCCAACCCGGTCAGTTTGGGGGAATTAATGTTCAACAGTTTCCGCCTCGCCACGTTGACCGGCATCGCCTCCATTATCGTGGGCATTTTTGCGTCCTATGCTTTCTCGCGCTTGCGTTTCAAAGGGCGTCAGGTATTAATGATCGCGGTGCTGGCGGTGTTAATGCTTCCATCCGTTGCCATGTTGCCCGCGTTATTTGTGCTGCTCAATAAGGTCAATATCACCATGGGAGGCATTTCTTTCAACCTACGCGATTCTCTTATCGGTGTCGGGTTTGCGGTTCTTTCCGGGCTATTGCCCTTTGCCATCTGGAATATGAAGGGTTACCTTGATACAATTCCAAGAGAATTGGAGGAAGCCGCATTAATTGATGGCTGCACGCCCAATTCGGCTTTCTTCCGCGTCACGCTTCCACTTTCCACTCCCGTTCTGGCTGTGACCTTTTTCCTCGGCTTCATGAGCACCTGGACCGAATTCACCACCTCCTGGCTGTTCCTCACCAACCCGAAAGATTTCACTCTAATGATGGCGCTTTACAACATGGTCGGTCAATATTCAAACACCACGCCCTGGTCACACTTCGCAGCCATGTCCATCATGATTGCCCTGCCGGTGACCATCGTCTATTTATTTGTTCAACGTTATTTCGTGGGCGGACTCGCCATAGGCGGCGTCAAGGGATAAGAACAGCCCTCAGGGCGGTCAGATTGACCGCCCTGATCTTTGAAAAATCATTCAGCTCAACAAGGTATTTTATCCATGGATACTCCTGCCTGGGTCGCAGACGCGATCTTTTATCAAATCTTTCCCGATCGATTTGCAAAATCCGAACGCCTGAGCAAGCAAGGGTTGAACCTCGAACCCTGGGAGGCGCCCCCGACCACTCATGGTTTCAAAGGTGGCGACCTGCGCGGCGTCACGGAACATCTTGATTACATCCGGGATCTGGGCGCAAACGCCGTTTATTTCACGCCGATCTTTGCCTCGGCATCCAATCATCGCTATCACACCTATGATTATTACAGCGTTGATCCTCTCCTGGGCGGCAACGATGCACTCCGCGAACTGCTTGACAGGGCACACAAGAAGAACATTCGGGTGGTGCTCGACGGCGTATTCAATCACGCCAGCCGCGGCTTCTGGCAATTCCATCAGACGCTGGAAAACGGCGCCGCTTCTCCGTATGTCGATTGGTTCCATTTCGATCCTGAACATCTCCAGGGCAAGATACATTGGGGAGCATATCCTTCGCCGCAGGAACAGGAGGCGATTCAACGCGAGGGCAGTTATAAAGCCATTGGATATCAGGGCTGGTGGAACCTGCCTGCCCTGCCGAAGTTCAACACGCAGACTCCGGCGGTGCGCGAATTCATTTTCAGCGTTGCGGAGCACTGGATCCGGTTCGGGATTGACGGCTGGCGTCTGGATGTTCCGGGCGAAATCGATGATGACTTGTTCTGGCGGGAATTTCGCCGGCGCGTGCGCGCCGTCAATCCTGAAGCCTATATCGTGGGCGAGATCTGGCATGACGCCCGCCGCTGGCTGCAGGGCGACCAATTCGATGCCAGTATGAATTACCTGGTCACCGCGGCGTGCCTGAGCTTCTTCACCGGCAAGCATCTCGACTTGAATGAAACACTCAAGTCGGGCGGTTATCAGGGATACGTCGGACACATGGACGCAGTTGAATTTGCCGATCGGATCGATGCGATCCTTGGGATGTACCATCCGGACGTGACGCGGGTTCAACTCAACCTGCTCGACAGCCACGACACGCCCCGTTTCCTGACCTGCGCCGGGCGCGACCTGAACAGCCTCCGGCTCGCCCTGACATTTATCTTCACCTACCCCGGCGCTCCCTGTCTTTTCTACGGCGATGAAATCGGTCTCTCCGGACGGCATGATCCCGAATGCCGTCAGCCTTTTCCGTGGGATGAGTCGAAATGGGATCATGAACTGCGTGATTTCGTAAAAGGACTGATCGCATTACGCAAAGGGCATCCTGCCCTGCGCGGGGCTGGAACCTACCAAAGGCTTTACGCGGCGGATAGAATCTATATTTTCAAGAGGGAATCTCAGGACGAAACGATTCTGGTGGCGCTGAACGCCGCGGAAGTCGCGCATAAGGTCAAATTGAATAGGGACGATCTGGGTCCAGGAAAGAAGCGGATTCTTTTTGGGCGGGCCGAGCTTGAAATCGAGAAGGAAACGGCCCGATTAAATATTCCGCCGCGCAGTGGCGTTGTTTTGAAATGATTCCAAATCGGCGGCTTTAACCGCCGATATTATTTTCAGGCCAGACTGCTTTCACCAATTCCGGCAAAATCTCACCGGACCTTCCCTGGAGGAAGAAATCTGTTTTGGGGGTGAGGGCGGTCCGTTCCGCGTTGATCTCAACCACCACGGCCTGCCGGTTATGCGCGGCATAGGCCAACGTTGCCGCGGGTTGAACAACACCCGAAGTTCCGATGGAGAAGAACACTTGGCAGGTCCGGGATGCTTCAATGGCGGTATCGAGTTCCGCGCGGGGCAAAGGCTCACCGAACCAAACCACATGGGGTCTCAGCAAGCCCCCGCATGAGGAACAGCGCGGCACGTTCCCGCCATCCTCGTTCCAATCTTCCGCAAACTGGCCGCAGGCGGAGCACCGCACACGTTGAATATTCCCATGCAGTTCAATTACTTTTGGACTACCTGCCATACAATGCAAGCCGTCCACGTTCTGAGTGATGAGCGTGAAATCCGAGATGCGCCGTGCCATTTCCGCCAAGGCATAATGCCCGGGGTTGGGCCGCACGGCTTTGATGGCTTCACGCCGCCAAGCGTACCAGTCCCAGATCAGTTTCGGATCACGAGCAAAGGCTTGCGGCGAGGCCAAGTCTTCGGGTCTGTATTGCGCCCATAAACCTGCCTGGGGATCGCGAAAAGTGCGAAGCCCGCTCTCCTGCGAAACACCGGCTCCGGTCAGCGCGGCGACGCGCGAAGATTCGCGAAGCAGGTGGATGAGCCAATCGGGAAAGTCCACATACAGATTGTACAATAAAACGCGATTAGGAATCAGGTGGGATAGCTCAGACCAGGCAGGGCGTGGTAGCATCTGCGAGCGATGAATGGTGGTGCAACCAGGAATGACCATGAAATCGAGAGGAGCGGTATCGGTCGGAACCCTATTATTGAGCACCCTGCCCACTTCCGTGCCTTTCGAAACGCGGGGATAGGATGCCTGTGTGAATTCCCCGGCGTCGGGTGCCGTGTATGGCCCGGGTACCCAGACCAGATCTCTCTCCAAGGGGCAGACGATTATGCGTGCAGTCAGCCCTCCGCCCTGCGTCTTATCTTCTGGGCAAACGGCAGGAAGGTCTTCTGATGCCTCGGGTAATTCAATGCGTGGAAACCTGGTTTGGGAATTGCAGGCCTTTGGCAGCGATGGGACCCGGCTCGCCGGCGCTGGTCCGCATTCGATCCTGGCCGCGCCCGGTAAAGCGGGTGAACCGGAGATCATCGCTGCAACCCTCCCTCCCAACCCGGGCCTGCTGCAGATCGTGCCTGGCGGCCCCTGCCTCCGCCCGGGATCGTCCATCCGGGACCTATTTTGCGGACGCAACGCATGGATGCATCCCCATCGCAACGCCCATCCCACCAACCGCGGCGCGGTTGTATGCTCCAAAATCATTAGTAGTGCGATTGGCAATTCCACTCCCGGATGCCACTTTAACACAAGGGCCCAGGCCCGCCAAAAGATGTAACTCGCAACAGATCATTTTGATTTTGAGGTGAATTCCGATGAAACCCTATTTACGTTTTTTGTTTCGTTCGTTAACTCTTCTGATGATACTCCTGGCTGGATGCGGTCAACTCCCACATAATCCACCACATTTTTACATCTACAGTCCAAACGACAGGACAGTATATCCTCTGGGATCCGACATCATCCTTCAATATCGGACCAATGTCCCTTCTGATTCCAACCGGACGAATTTCGAGGTACAGGTATTTGATAATGGCGCCCAGGTCGCGGATGTTCTTTATCCGGGCACGCTGACAGCTGCCAGCAGGACAATCCCGCATGAGGCACCAGGTGGACACATCTTGATGGCAAAAGGTCGCGGGATCTATCGAGACGGTACGCACAGTGATTGGTACCAAACGCAGGAAGTGTGTACCTTTGTTGGAACACCGCCAAGCGGAACCGATTTCTGCGCTGGCGGCTACTATCAATATGCTCAAGGGCTGCAGGTGAGGCCAACCAGCACACCCACCCCCGCACCAACCCCCATTCCCGTCATTGACTCTGTGCAAGCCTATCCCAGTCCAGTTTACTATGGTGATACCTGCCCATCCCTATCCACCGTCACTTTCCGCGCCGCGCTCGCGCTTCCGACGGGCGTCACACCGGATCTCGTGACGGTCGAGGCGCACGTCAGTGTGGTCATTGGATCGGGCGAGGCTAACGAGGGCAATTTGCTGGTGCCCCTGCTGTCGAATGGAACCTGGGATACTTCTAGTGGCGGTCAAGTCTTCCTGGGAATGCTGGCCCTGTCACATCGCTACAACGACGCGCTCAACCATTTCGATCCCGCCTCGCTCGAAGGCAGCCCCGGCGCGCTCCTATGGTATGTGGATGTTTCGAGACATGATCCGTCCTTCTCTACGGCGGCGATCATTGGCAGAAGCACCAATCAGGTTCTGGATCTTTCGCCATGTCCCGTCAGCGGGCACAATCCTCCGTCAACCCATGGTGGGAGTGGATCTCCTTCCGGCTGCGGTCAATATTCAAATCAGACCAGCTGCAATCTGGCGGGCTGTTCATGGAATGGCACTGCCTGCAGCGTAGCCCCTTGAAGTACGCCCAGGGGTCAGCGATAATAAACGCCCGGCGGACTTTTGAGCGCCGGGCGTGATTTTTATAGAAAGGGACTTTTGTCTATTGGCACCTCGAAATCGTGATGCTGTTCAAATAGACCTGTGTCCAACCTACGCGGCGGCCCTCATGGGTCGCCACAAATTGATATTGTAGCCAGGCGCCGGGAAAATCTTGATAGTTGGTGATGTTCTTGACGGTCACCGTATACGTAAAGGTTCCGGCCTCATCGCCATTCATGATAGCCCCCGCCCTCAACCCCGTGTATTCTCCGGTGGTTGGACTTTTCAACCCCAGAAAGAGCAGGACACCGGTCTCATTGACCGGATCCGCAACATGCGCCGTGAATGTGATGGAGGAAGGCTCGCAACCTCCCCAATGGAGAATGTTGCCCGATATCCTCACCGCGGTAAATCCGACACCCGGCGGGGTGGCAAGCGAGATCCCGGAGATGATCAGGGTGGAAGTGGTATCAGCGGGCGACTCAGTTACGGCCGGAGTCTGGGTCAGATCCGCGGCGCTCAGGGTCGGAGTGTCGGTGAAGCCACCGCCGATCAAGGTCGGTGTTCCTGTAAAGGTCGGGGTGGGCAATGTGGCGGTGATGGTCGCGGAGCTGCTGGGCGTAACGTACATTGTGTTCGTCGCCGCTGGCGGGGGCGCAGTTGCTGGGGACAGGAGATTGGAAAGCGAACAGCCCAGCAGCATCAACCCCAGAGCAGAAATCAGTGCGATTTTCTTCATGGAATACCTCGAACAGACAGGTGGCGATTAATACTATTGTACAACAAAGCGACTCCGGAATCGAACGGGGGAATTGATGCAATTTCATTGCCATATTTGTTCTGACAAAGAATCCCACCTGTAATTCCCCTGTAAGTTCAGAACTGCACAAAAAAGACTAAAATTTTCGTATGGCATCTTCATTGAACATCCACCCGGATTTCTACAAGAGCCTGGTCCAGAACGCCTTCGACGGCATGATGCAAGTGGATCTCGAAGGATACATTGTGGCCTGGAACGCCGGGGCCCAACGCATGTTTGGCTTCACGGCCAAGGATGTGATTGGCACTTTGTATCAGAGCCAATCCGTAAAGCAGGTGTCAGAAAACGACAGCAAGCTGGTATCCTCGCGACTGCCGCTTTTCCTGACACTCCAGGATGGCCAGGTCCGGGAAGATCACATCTACCTTCAACATCTGGAAGGCTACCGGGTCTCCGTCCTGGCGCGGGTGATCCCCATTTTCAACAACAAGAACAAGATCATCGGGGCCCTGCAGATCTTCAATGACAGCAAAAGCCTGATCGCGGCGCGCGAACAACGAAAACGGGTCGAGCAGACAATCTTCTTTGATGATCTGACCGGGATCGGCAACCGCAAACACATTGAAAACCGGATCAAGTTTGCGCTGGATGACTACAAGGTTTCCAGGGCCGAATTCTGTGTCCTGTTCATCGACATTGATCATTTTAAACGTCTCAACGATTCGTACGGCCACCTGGCAGGCGATAAGGTCCTGCGTTTCATCGCCAACACATTGAGGCATAACCTGCGCGCGACCGATTCCTGCGGCCGCTGGGGTGGTGAAGAATTCCTGGCGCTGATCCTCGACATCAACCTGGAAGGAGTCAAGATCGTGGCCGAGAAAATCAGAAGGCTTATCGAACAGGCCAAGATCCAGGAGGGCCACAGAAATCTGGGCGTGACGATCTCCATCGGCGCAAGCGTGTGCCAGCCCGACGACACGGTCGAAAGCATCATCCAAAGGACGGATGAATTGATGTATAAGAGCAAGGAAAATGGGCGAAACCGGGTCACTGTCGGCTGATGGCAGTTTTTCTGGTATAATCGCCGTCCGTGACTGGTCCTGCCTGGCGGTCTTGAAGGCTGCCGGCACGGAGACCTGCGTAGTGCGGTACTCTTGCCGCCATACTCCAAAGAAAGGAAGCACACGTCATGCCACTGGCTAAGGAAGCAAAGACCAAACTGATCACGGACTATCATCGCCACGATACGGATACCGGCTCGCCCGAAGTACAGGTTGCCATCATCACCGGCCGAATCCAGCAGTTGACCGAGCACTTGCGCGCCAACAAACACGATGAATCCTGCAGGCGGGGTCTGCTCAAATTGGTTGGGCAGCGCCGCCGCCTGTTAGCGTACTTGCGAAAGTCCGAGTACCCGCGTTATCTGGCGCTCACCGAAAACTTGAACCTGCGCCACAAATAAACTTTGGGGACACGGCCAGCCCGTGTCCCTATCCTCATCCGCCGTCAGGAATTGAAGAGCGTGAATAACGAAGTTGTCCCCGCTCTTCAGTCCCTGACCAGGCGGTAAATATTCGCGGTGAGGTAAATTGCCATTTCTATCCCACCACAGGAGACCCTATGAAACCTGAATCAAAACGCTACTCGGCCGTGGTCGGCACGCGCACGGTGACCATTGAGACCGGTAAATTAGCCGCGCAAGCCGGAGGCGCGGTCACGGTTGGCATCAATGATGCCGTTATCTTTGCGGCGGCTACCATGGGCGGCGTGCGCGAAGGCATTGACTTCTTCCCGCTCTCGGTGGAATACGAAGAGCGACTCTATGCCGGCGGCAAGATCCCGGGCTCGTTCTTCCGCCGCGAAGGACGTCCGTCCACCGAAGCGATACTCACGGCGCGCCTCACCGATCGCCCGCTGCGTCCGCTCTTCAAGCACGGCATGCGGAATGAAGTGCAAGTCATGATGTTCTCGCTCTCCGCCGATGCGGATAATCCGCTCGACATCCTTGCCATCAATGCAGCTTCGGCCGCGATCATGATCTCGGACATTCCCTGGGACGGACCGGTCGGCGCGGTCCGGGTGGCACGGGTCAAGGGCGAGTTCATCATCAATCCGACGTTCGCCGAGATGGACGCCTCCGACCTGGACCTGAGGATCGCCGGCACGAAGGACGCGATCCTGATGGTTGAATGCGGGGCAAACGAGGTCCCGGAAGATGTGATGGCCGCGGCGCTCGATTTCGGTCACGGCTCACTGCAACCCCTGATTGACCTGCAAATCAAAATGCAAAAGGAGGTTGGCAAGCCCAAACGCGAACCAACGATTGCATTGGCCGATGAGGAACTGCAAAAGAGGGTCTTCGAACGGGTCAACGCGCCGATGAACGTATTGCTCGACAAGCCGCTCAGCAAAACCGACTTCTACGGCGGCATGGATGCTTTGAGCGAAACGGTCGTCGCTGAAATGTGCACGGTTCCCGAGGGCGGCAACGCCGCAGATTACCCGGGAGCCGAGGCGGTCAAATCGGCCTTTGGGGAGGCAGAACACCGAATTGTGCGGGAACGGATCTTGAGCGCCGGCAAGCGGCCGGACGGTCGCACGCCGACCGACATCCGCCCCATTTGGTGCGAGGTCGGATTATCGCCGCGCGCCCATGGATCCGGCTTGTTCACGCGCGGCGAGACCCAGGTCTTGTCGCTCGCCACGCTGGGCACGTTGGGAGAGGCGCAGGAACTGGATAGCCT
>Ga0335081_10015152_pt1 | contig 12470 bp, 17 predicted proteins | sample Lox_Sample_35_FD_206713 | JGI IMG/M metagenome (GOLD analysis project Ga0335081, IMG submission 206713) | Soil microbial communities from Loxahatchee National Wildlife Refuge, Florida, United States - Lox_Sample_3.5 | ecosystem: Environmental > Terrestrial > Soil > Wetlands | place: USA...
GATGAACTGAACGTAGCGGCGAGTGGCAGGGATTCCATTGATTCGAACCGTCGGCTCGACCGCAGGGTCAAACGTTTCACCTGTCGCAGGTTTGACTTCGACAAGCACGGACTGGCCAATCAAAGGCGTAGAGGGCGTACATACGATATTGCCGATGAGAGGTGACATGGCGATATCGATACCAGGCCAGATCACGAGCGGCGCAAGCTCGCTCCTTTTATCGAGGGGAGTAACAGCCAATCGTCGATAGCACGGGAAATTTAGCGCATTTTCCGCATTTGCCGGTTCCGCTTGCAGCCGCACACCGCCAATTGATTAACAAACCCAAACGGAATGACGTCGCTCAGGCCGAGATCGGAGATATAATTTTAAATCATGTGACAGTTTTTGAATACTTTTACTGGTCGACCGCTGCGGTGCCGTCAAGGACGCGGTTGAGATTTTTGGGGCACTGTGCATTTACGCTTTCAAGCCCAGTTAAGGTGCGTCCCGGCTTTCCCGGCACCATAAAGCTGGTCCCAGAACTACATTGTGGGCTGTACTTTTCCCCATGCGCATTTACTGTGATGCCAATCACGCAGGGCCCGGGCTCTGTAGCTCAATCCCCAACCTATTTAGGTATGTGACACGGCCAGGAGATCGAATGAGGTCAATTGGACGTCCTCCTCGTGTTTCATGATCACGCGTCTAAATTGCCCGCAGTCCCAAGGACGGAGGGATTTTATAACCCCCTCTCCCCCAGGCGAATAAAAATTCGAGCTCTGATTGGATGATTGAATCTGATTTGCGCAATCTCATTGGTCGGCACAAGTTCGACTTCGAATTCGAATTCGAAAAAGCAGCGGCAGTGGACTGCGGGCCTAAGCGCGCCTCGGCGCGCCTCCAGTATTTGGTGTGGTACGGGGTTGGGAATGGGAGCCTGAAAAGGGAATGGGGCGCAGGTGAAGGTTACGGCGAAGACGTAAAAGAATGGTGAAAATTCACGGAGGATATCTCTAGGGTTTACCCTAAGTACATACAACATTGGAAGGTCATGGCCCGCCCCGGAAATGCCTCTCGCTGATTGGCGGGGGGGTTGAGGGGACAAATTCGAGGACCTTGCTTCCGCGGTGCTTCTAGGTGTTTTGATACCAGCACCGGCAAAAACAGCGTTAGAAATGTTGGGCATCGAGCGGCTACGTCGCGTTGCAATCCCGACAGAACACGCGGGACAGGCCGGGTGCCTGCGCCGGTGCCGATTATATAATCGGCATGTGCGCGGTCGTGTCACGAAAATTGTCACGCAATAGAGCGAGCGTATAAATATGCCCCGCCAACCGTCTGAGCGGCAACAACGAAACCATGTCCGCGTTGCCCGAGTTGATTCGCAAGGTCGCGCGGCCACTCCCGCGACTGACGAGCCCGGACTTTGCCCGAGATTTCGACAGCTTTGGCAGCTCGCGCATCGTGTTGATTGGCGATAGCACGCATGGCACTGCAGAGCACTACGCCGCCCGCGCTGCGATCACGCAACATTTGATCCAAAACCACGGCTTCAATATCGTCGCCGTCGAAGCCGATTATCCAGACGCCGGTTCCATCGATCGATACGCCCGTATGCGACCCAGGGCAACTTATTTCAAGGAGCCCCCGTTCAGTCGATTTCCCACCTGGATGTGGCAGAACACGCAGGTCCACGACTTTGCTCTCTGGTTGCGGGATTTCAACGCCGGGTTACCCATGGAAAAGCGAGCCGGGTTTTACGGCCTCGATCTCTACAGCCTTTACACCTCCATAGACGCCGTCGTTCAATATCTAGACAAGGTCGATCCGGAAGCCGCCAAAGGAGCCCGAGCGAGGTACGCATGTCTACAGCCCTGGGTCGAAAATCCCCAAAAGTACGGCCTGGAAGCATATCTTACACACCAGGCGCCATGCGAGGACGCCGTCGTAGGTGTTTTGGTCGAGCTTCTCAAGAAGAGACTGGAGTACACAAAGATGGACGGTGAGGATTTTCTCGATGCTGAACAGAACGCCCGGTTAATTACCGACTCGGAAAGGTACTATCGAGCCATGTACTACGGCGGCAGAGTGTCTTGGAATCTTCGAGATACGCATATGTTTGAGACCCTCGAGCGACTCATGGCGTTTAAGGGAGAGGGAGCGAAGGCCGTCGTATGGGCGCACAATTCTCACGTCGGTGATGCTCGGTTCACCTCTATGGGCAAGGATCGGAAGGAACTTAATATCGGCCAGCTTTGTCGCGAGCGATGGGGAAAGTCGGTCAGCATCATCGGATTTGGCACTCATACGGGAACAGTGGCAGCCGCAAACGAATGGGATGAGCCCATGCAAGTGCTCAAGGTCAACCCATCTCGGCAGGACAGTTACGAGTATCAGTTTTACAAAAGTGGTGTGGAGACCGCTTGGGTCGACTTTCGGAAGAAAACGGCCGACCCCGACTTGGTGCAAGCTTTATCGAAGCCCCGGCTCGAGCGATTTATCGGCGTCGTCTACCGTCCTGACACTGAATTCTGGAGTCATTATTCACAAACCATCCTTCCCAAGCAATTCGATGCCTATGTCTGGTTCGAGAAAACATCGGCGGTCAAACCGTTGCACAAAGAAATGATTCATCACGCTCGCGCCTATGACGAAACATATCCATTTGGCTTGTAGAGGATTTGGATTAACGTGATCCATATGTGTCTTCGTAGGGTTATTCGATTTACGTCTGTTCGATTTTTCTGTAGACTCGATTTAATCAACTCTCTACGTTTTTGTTATTCATCTTTGTTATTCCACAACATTGATATGCATACTAATTTGATTGATCAAAGCAGTCGATGGAATCAGTCCGCTGTTGCATTCTGCCTACAGGAGGACGGAAGACAGCGTTCTTGTGAATGATGAAATGACAAATCAATCGTTCGAATGGCTTACTGGATAGATTGCTGCAGTTATCTGACGAAATACTACATTCAACCGAATTGAGATTAAACAGGAGACTGAGATAGTGAGCTACCGAGTCCCATACCGTAAAGTCCTTTAGACCGTTTCCCAATCCAATAATTATCAATTCGTGGCCTGCCGAACTCGTCAATCTGATCTGTCGATTGTGTTCCAGGGCTTTGATGAGAACATCGCCGGATATTAAAGGGAAGTATTGCAAATTCATGACCATACGCCGACTACCTGGACTATTTGATGTTTCAAAAGGTGCTCAGGCTTTTCTTCCCGCGGTGAAAACGACGATAACTAGGTGTGAATGAAGAAGAATTGGACTGCCGTAATCTCGAGGGACTGGTGGTATTTGGCACTTTCCAAGCCTCCTCTATTGATATTTCCTTCACCTCCTCAGTCGCAAGGTCAGGGTGTTCGATATCCCGCTCGAGGTCTTCTAAAATGAAGACGACTTGCCGCATAGTGAGCCGTTCGTCAGCTTGCTCTTCCTTGCATCGTCGAACGACCTCAATGAGGCGCGCCGGAACGGTATTGTGGCCAGTGTCTTCCATCCAGAGAATTGCCAATTGCTCAATGAGCTCACCATATGCCTTCATATCTTGCTCGATGGCAATGGTGTTTCCCTGCTGCCATTTTTGAAGGTCCAAGCCCTTCCCAAAATCGATGAGAACGGGATTATCCGTTTCGGGATCGTTGGGATCTGCGTCATGACTTCGCTTTGTGACCAAAACATTCCTTGGAGCCAAATCCCTGATCGTTAGAATATTGATTATGTTTGATTACCCATGCGATAGCTTTTTCACATGTAATCCATCCCAGAGAGCCCAAGCAATCTGGGAAAATAAGCTAATTATACCTTCCCATCCCCATAATTTGCCATTTGTTTTAATGTACTCGGAAATACATCCACCAGTCGCGTATTCGAAGACTAAGAAGAGTTCTTCAATATCGTCACCCTGAGTTGTTATGCCATAGAACTCGATACAACCTGGCGGTGTCCCACTCAATGCTCGGTAAACAATTTCCATCTGGGAGAAATCAGCGATGTAGAAAGTTCATTGGGCTACCTCCTTCAAGAATTTCTCCAGGGCGAGTGATTTTGGCAGATTCAAGCTATATGGAATCCGCTTCAATGCAACCTTGATCTGAGCCGGGTGTTTATACTCCATGGAACTGGGTCTGTTCCACACTGCTCGGTAAACTTTGCCATTTCCCCCGGCACCGATAAACTGAATGTCGTGCAGTCTCGTCGGTTCGATGTAAAGAAGGAAAACATCGTACTTTCGCTTGTAATGTTCTCCGAGTGCCTTTTGAAGCTTGGCACCGCTATCTTGGTCAATGCACCGGCGAAGATATTGCCGTGCTGCATCCTCGCTGAAATCGTTTGATACCTTGCGAACAAGCCACCCAAGTGTCGACTGAACAAGGAGGAATTTACCTTCGTACAGCATCAATGCGCAATCGTTCTAGACTATAAGTATTTGTCGACGTATTAAGGTGTCACCAGTTTGAGCCAAAAGGTGTCAGGGTAAAGATCAAGAAGTCTGTCCGGAAGCTCGGTGAGAATAACAAAGCGGGCTTGATCTTCAAAAGTAAGCAACAGCATCGAATGCGTGGTAAGATAATATTCGAAAATTTCGGGATCGGAGTAAAAGAGGCGACGACTTGGATCTTCGAAACCTCTCGGTAACAGACCGATGCGAACGTCGCTGTCGATTGTCGCTTCAATCATTTCCCAGAAATATCCCTCCGCTCGGCGTCCTGCTAGAGCCGACTGCAATCGCTCTCGAGGGACGATTTCGATGTCTTGCTCAGTGAGATAGTCCAGATGGCCGTATGCTAGAGTCTTGAATAAAACCAGCTCCTTGGCTATCGCGAGGGAAGGGCGGCTGGCCTGTCGGGATGGTTCACTCGAAACTTCCTGGCTCGAGCGACCTGCTTCGAGCCCTCCAACCTGAGACAGATCAATGCTGTTTATGAGAAGGATCGAACCTGAGCGCTGTGAGGAGACGAATCTTGAGATGTTGACACTATCCCTTCCGTCGGTTCGAACGAATCGAGAGGAGCCGCCAAGATCGTTCGGAAGAATTTTCCCAAGTGTTTGGTTTTCTGTGCCGATTCAACCTGGTACTCTGACCAAATCCGCTGCCCTAGATCCCTGTACGATACACTTTTCCACAATGCAAGCAACTTCTGATCGCTCCATGGCCGCATCAGATTCAGGGAGTACATTCGCGTGAGCTGAAATATCTCGAAACCATCCGTACGTAAGGAATCGGAGATATCGAAGGACAACGGCATACCCGAGACCCAGCGATCCAATTCGATGGGATATTTGCTGTGCATAGCGGCCAGAGTGTCCCAATACGGCCGGTCGTCTTCACTGAAGACGACTTGGGTGGATTTCATAAAATTTCGAAGGTCGGCGGCAGCATAAAGCGCTTGTTCGAATTCGCCGTTGCTATTCCTCGCAACATCGACGCGATACTCATTCATCGATATCCCCAGACTTCCTAAGAACGCGCGATAACAGTCTTGGCGCCTTGCCCGCGAGGGGTCCAGTTCCTGGTCGGCTGAAAACAGCTCCTCCTCCAATTCCTCGAGGCCGGTAATCGCCTTTTTCGCATGCTGCCACCCGAAAAAGAGCGTCGCTCGGACTGTCCCATGGTTCTGGGCCGGTTGCTGTCCAGTGTCAATGCTGTCTGCGGCTGCAATGGCGTCGATGAGGGCTCGCTCGAAAGGGAGGAGCTGCAGGACAAACGTGGTCATCTTGGAGACGGCCCGCAGTGTCACGCGATCGAAAATCCTCCCCTCGCCCATCCCGAAGCCGTCACTTCGCTTCTCCTCCCCGCGTAACCAACCCTGCGATTCCAGTACCGCCATTCGCGCCGCCAATGAAAATGTCGGTCGGCGACGTCATTGCCGTGCTACAGGCTGTCCGCGACATTAAAAACATCATCGAGGCCACCTTCGCGTTCTCGGGGGAATGCCAAGGGCTGAAGGAGAAGTGTGAGGCGATTGACAAGATCCTGGACGGCAACACATCATTTGAGAACACTGAAGAGTTCACTACGCTCCGAACTGCTGTCAGTGATGCTTTGTCGTATTTGAAGGACTGCAGAAAGAGACGGTTTGTGCGGAATCCTTTATTCGAGGTTCTGTTCCACTCTCGAATCGAGAAATACACGCGCATCATGAACGATTGGATCGTCATCGCAATACTTTCTGTCGATGTTCGCATCGAAAGGGCATTAACCGAAAGCAACACCATCGTAAGCGAGACTCGGCACGTCTCGAAGCAGACTCTTGGTGTCCTGAAACGAATGGAAGAAAAGATGACGGATTTTACATTCCTCGCCGAACGCGTACAGCGATTAGGAGTAGAGGACCACAGATACTCGAATCCCGCAGCCCGTTCTGAGCTTTGGAAAAACGTCCCGGTCATAGCACCTGAAGATGTCGAGATACCCAAGCAGCCCGACGGACATGAAGAGTTTATCGGTTCATTGAGAACTGGAGACGCAGTCCGATTTGTCCCCCTTGAAAGGAATAAAATCGATACGCCAAGGCTCCTGGTTGTCTACGGCGAGATCAGTCGTTCGGTGGGGATCCAAAGGTTATTTGGCATATATTCAGGACGCTTTGGGGATTACGCCGTCATGGAGGATTTGGAAGTCGAGGTCGTTCTACAAGATATCCTCGCCAACGTTGATACAAAAATCAAAATGATTGACCCGTTAGCTCGCCTCAAACTTTGTCTCGATTTGGCGACATGCATCGCATACCTTCATTCGATCGACCTCATAGTGAAGGTTATATCAGACTCCAGCGTCTATATTCGCAATGTTACCGGGAATCTGGTTCCTATTTTAGTCAACCTTCAACATGCGCGTCTGGTAACATCTTTACTTATCGTAGAAAATAACAATATAGCTTCTTTCGTTTTCAGACAACTATTCCTACGATGAACGTTATGATCCTCCCGAATATGGCATGGGGAAAGGACGAACCCATAGCAAGGATACAGATATATGGAGGTTATATGAAGTTTCGTTTGTTTCCTAACTGTGACAGTCTAGGCATTCTTCTATGGCAGATCCTTAAGTTTCAATCGTTGCCTTCAAGTATCGGGGCCTCAGGATTCATGGCTTCCTTCAGCCGAGAGACCGATCAAACCATAGTCAATCTCATCGGGGACTGCTTCGACCGGCAACCGCCAAAACGGCCACACGCTTTCGTATTGATGCAGAGGCTGATGGATGAATACAATAGACGATGCGCCGAAGCCGAAGGACGAACAGTCCTCGTCCAACGATTCGAGAAATGTCGTAACCTCGTCAACGCCCGTCGTCTCTGTTCAAATTCCCCTCCCGATGAAACATTTTCGGAGGCTGATGTCCGTGTCCTTCTCGAATACGACGAATCGTGGGAATCCGAAGGATCGGGCCTCCGCTTGGCTCCGGAAGCATTGTTTTTAATTGGCGCCGGGCTTTTGTGGGGCTTGGCTGACCCTCATCATCTTTCGGTGCCGCCCACGGTGGTGGGAAGAGGATCCAGCTCAATCGAAGGTAGAATGGTACACAAACCCTATCTAACAGTTGGCTAGTTTATAAGACAAAATTATCGATATTCTACTTGACGAAGGCAATCGAAATGGGCTATAACGATGCCGCCATGGAATTGGCCCGAGCACATGCATTTTTGGCGGACTGGTACGGTGAGAATGGTGGAGATGCCGTTGCTTCGAGTGTAGAGTTGAGTAAATTGGAAATCGAAGCTCTCGGTGTCTCGATCTCTTCGAACTAACGTATTCATTTTGTTGTTCAATTAAAATAAGAATTGTCGGGGATGTGGACCTAATATCAGTATTCTTGTACTTCTTCAAATCGTTGCCAAGAAATAACTGAGGCATCACCTGCAACCCTTCGCCGAAGTTCGCCGAGGACAGCGCTAAGTATAGGTTCAATTAAAGAGTTAATCCCGTAAGGTGCGGGTGAATTCGGGTCTATCTCCGCGTAAGTCCGAAGACCGCTACGATCGCCGCACGCTCTCGCGGTGGCGTCGGTGAATAGAACGGATATAGTGACGCCTGTAGCCTAATAAAAAATCTTATTTATAGCCGAGCGCGGTCACGCAATCCAAATTCGTGGCGTGGCCGACCTCCGTCCCGCGCCATTTCGCCCGCATTGGTCGCTCGGCTTCAGCCGCAGACCAATTCTGCTCCACCAAGAGATGGAATCAACCGGTAGCCCTGCCCATGTAGCCGAAATCGAACCCTTGGAAGATGGGCAGGTCCGCGATAGCCCGGCAGCAAGCGAAACCCGGGCCACGGCAGAGCGCGCCGGTGCTTTCACGACCGCGACCGAATATGAACAGGCTCTCGAGGACATGGGCCGCATTGTCCACAGCTCAGACAATGCATTCAAGCGTAACCACGGCGGTGTCATCTGGAAACATCTTACTGTTTCAGCCTGGTATTAGAATAAGCTGACCACAGGTCAAAGGTATCGGTTTCGGCGTCCGTACAAATCAGACCTTTGGAGGACTGTTCCTTGTTCCCATCCAGAAACTCAGACACGCATTTTCGCATCGGCGACCTGTCCGACGGACGTTGTTGCATAGCTTTTCTGGATCGATACAGGAGGGCGAGATGCTGCTTGTGCTCGGTAGTCCGGGGTCGGGATGTTCGACGTTTCTCAAAACAATTGCGTTGCAGACGGAAGGATATGAGAGCGTCGAGGGAGAGATTTGGTATGGAGGCCTTACGCCAAAGGAGGTCCGACAAAACTATCGTGGACAAGTTGTCTACAACCAAGGTGAATCGCTCGCTGATTACTTGCTCAATGACAGAGGACGATGTCCACTACGCAACGTTGACGGTTAAACAGACATTGGGCTTCGCATTGAAAACAAGGACACCCAAACAACTACCAGACGGAATGTCAAAGCAACAATATTGCCATACGTTCCTTCACGCTCTCGTTAGAATATTGGGCATCGAAAACACCCTCGGTACGCGTGTTGGAAGCGAGGTATAAATCGTTATAAAACGTTGCTAAGATTTAGCTGGTGCATGGCATATCCGGCGGTGAGAAAAAACGTGTCTCAATCGCCGAAACAATGATAGCACGCGGCGCGGTAGGTTGTTGGGATAACTCGACTCGAGGTCTGGATGCATCCACTGCTCTGGAGTATTGCAGGAGTCTCCGTGCTCTTACAGACATTGCAAAAGTGTCTACTATCGTGACGATGTATCAGGCCAGCGAAAATCTCTATCAGGTGTCAATCTCATGGATTAACTAATTCAAAGCTTTTCGATAAAGTCCTTGTCATAGATCAAGGACGTTGCATCTTTTTCGGCCATCGACAGCGTGCGAAATCGTACTTCCAAGAACTAGGCTTCCGGTGTCCCACGAGGCAGACCACCGCAGATTTTCTCACTGCTGTCACCGATCCCTATGCTCGCGTCATCGAAAATGGATTCGCGGATAAAATCCCAAAGACGGCAGAAGAATTCGAACGCTGTTTTCTAGCGAGCCCCGATGCAAAATCCAATTTCGAGTCCATTGCCTCTTTTGAAACTGAGATTCGAAGAAAACATACAATCAAAGCGCACGAAGAAGCAAATGATGTCGGTCGGAGCGTGTACACGTTGTCGTTTTACCAGCAGGTCCGAGTATGTACAATACGACAATTTCAAGTATTGTGGGGTGATAAGACGAGTTTTTTCGGAAAGTTCATCTTGACAACTTTCATATCTCTCGTGTTTGGAAGTCTTTTCTATAATCAACCTGCTACCACATCGGGTGTCTTTACTCGTGGTGGGGTGATCTTGTATGTCCTTTGCATTCGATTACTAACTTCAGCTTCTCCTTGTTCTTCAATTCCCTCCTTGCTTTGAGTGAATTGACCAATGCTTATTCCGCTCGGCAAATCCTTCTCAAGCACAAATTGTTCACATTTTATCGTCCCGCAGCATACGCGTTGGGTCAACTTGCAACGGATATCCCGATTATATTTGTTCAAATCGCCTTATTCGACATCGTGGTTTATTTTATCTCTAACTTGGCCCGGACACCAAGTCAATTCTTCATCGATTTCTTTGTGCTCTATATCAACACGATGACCATGTACGCCTTCTTTCGCATGGTGGGAGCACTGTCGTCCAATTTGGATGTCGCAACTCGAATTAGCGGAATAAGTATCCAGATTCTGGTCGTATATGCAGGTCCGCGACAGTCTAACGATGCTGACATTAAGGATACATAATCCCGAGACCAACTATGCATCCCTGGTTTTCTTGGGTATTAACCCTTCCAACTCATTTAACATTTAGCTCTCTTATATTAGCCCGTCGTCCAATAATTAGTAAAATCTGACAGTAGTCTATCGTACGGTTTCGAGGCCCTGATGGTTAATGAATTCCACGGCCTTGAATTGCGTTGTGTCCCTCCAGCACTCATTCCCCCTTACGGACGCTCCGCAAATCAAGGTTGTACTCTCCCTGGCGCCGTCGCCGGGTCCACGGTTGTCAACGGCGAAGCCTACGTACACGCACAATTAAACTACTCCTACTCTCATCTCTGGCGAAACGTCGGCATCATCATTGCCTTCTGGGCGTTTTTCGTTCTTATGACGTTGTTGGGCATGGAAATCACGTTGAAGCCTCGAAGGGGCGGGGGGAATGTCAACGTTTATAAGAAGGGTGCAGCGTCGATTCCTAATCAGCAGTTCTTGCGGGATAGCGCGCCCACTGATGAAGAGGCGCAAAAGGTTGATCCTTTGATTCAAAAGAAGAAGGCAATTGATCTTCCGGACTCTTATGGAATTGCAAAGAGTCGGACAGTGTTGACCTGGAGTGGTGTGCGATATGTTATCAATGTAAAGGGCGTCAAGAAAACTCTGTTGGATGATGTAATGGGATACGTTAAACCAGGTCGATTGACTGCCCTTATGGGAGGTATACATTCCAGTTGCTGTCCTCAAAGTAGAGTCCGGGTCTGGCAAGACCACCTTGCTGAACTGCCTTGCAAAGAGGGTGTCGATGGGCGTTCTCACCGGGGAGATTTTGATCGATGGACAACCGTTGGCTGCATCATTTCAGCGCTCAACAGGCTATGTGGAACAATTTGATGTCCACGAACCTACCTCCACCGTTCGTGAAGCGCTGCAATTCTCTGCCATGCTACGACAACCGAGGGAAATATCGCGTCAAGAAAAACTTGAATACGTCGAACAAGTCATCAAATTGCTGGAACTGGAGGATATAGCGGACGCTATCATCAGTAATGTCGGTGAAGGATTATCTTCTGAACAGCGCAAACGAACGACGATAGCTGTGGAACTGGCCAGCAGACCTCAACTTCTTCTCTTTCTCGACGAGCCCACTTCAGGTACCCCTAAATTTTGCGCTTTTTGACACAAGGTCTGGACTCGCAAGGTGCGTACAACATCATACGGTTGCTGCGAAGACTCTGCGATGCCGGCCAGGCCATACTTTGCACCGTTCACCAACCATCGGCGATATTATTCCAACATTTCGATGATTTGCTGTTGCTTGAGATGGGCGGCAAGACAGTCTATTTTGGCCCATTGGGGAATGACTCTCAAATTTTGATTAATTACCTTGAGCGAAATGGTGCACCGAAGTGTAAGGAAAATACCAATCCGGCGGAGTAGCATTCTCTATATATCAGACTGATTCAAAGATACATGTTGGACGCAATTGGTGCGGGAGCCATCGCGAAACAGAAAGGAGATTGGGCACAGATTTGGTTGCGATCCGATGAATATGCGAGAGTAAGAGAGGAAATCAAGAGCATCTGTACAGAACGAAGACCTGTCGAGAATGCGATCCTCTTGGATGAGAATGAGTATTCAATGCCGTGGCCCTTTCAAATGGCAATGGTAACAAAACGCACGTGCATCTCGTATTGGAGAGATCCAAATTATCTGCTTGGGAAGTAATTCCATTTCATGTCGTTTCTGATTTTAGACTTGTTCTTCACGTTGTGACAGGTTTGTTTAATTTGTTCACTTTCTGGAAGCTTCCTTCGGATTCTGTAGGGATGCAGAACCGTTTATTTTCAATATTCATGACACTTGTCATAGCGCCGCCACTCATTCAGCAGCTGCAGCCTCGATTTATTGACTTCCGGAACATCTTTGCCACTCGAGAAAACCCTTCGAAAATGTATAATTGGGTCACCTTCGTCGTTGCGGCATTCGTCGTTGAAATTCCGTGGTCGCTTCTCTTCGGTACTATATATTATTTTTGCTGGTATTGGGGAGTTGGTTTTCCTTGGGGCACATCTGCGGCTGGGTATGTCTGGTTGATGCTCATGGCATTTGAAGTCTATTATGTGTCGATTGGGCAGATGCTGGCTTCAATGAGTCCGAATGCGATGTTTGCAAGTCTCCTTATCCCAGCATGCTTTTCCTTTGTGATCGCGTTCTGCGGAGTTCTTGCGCCGCCTCAAGCGATGCCTCATTTTTGGAGCAGTTGGATGTATTGTAAGTCCCTGGAT
>Ga0335081_10015154_pt1 | contig 12469 bp, 11 predicted proteins | sample Lox_Sample_35_FD_206713 | JGI IMG/M metagenome (GOLD analysis project Ga0335081, IMG submission 206713) | Soil microbial communities from Loxahatchee National Wildlife Refuge, Florida, United States - Lox_Sample_3.5 | ecosystem: Environmental > Terrestrial > Soil > Wetlands | place: USA...
CCGAAGTGCAGCGAATGTTGCTGGCACGGGACGTCTTGGGAGAACATCGGTGAAAACCACGCTGCCACGAGATATTAGCGACTTCGCCACCATCGCCGCCAAGCGTCTCGGCCGGTTGGGCGGGCCACCGGCGGCGCTGCGCGCCGAGACCGACGACGGCATTCGGGACGCGGCGCGCATGGCCCTGAGTGAGGTCGGCGCGTTCGAGCTCGACGTCCGGTCGGCGTCCGATGACTTGCTGGCCGCCGCGGTGCTGTGCCAGGCTGCCGGCGCCACCGCTCTGGCCTATCCCCTCGTCGAAGAGTTGCTGGCGATCGACGGGGCCCGACTGGCCCTGGTCAATCCCGAGGCGCCGCGCATCGACCATGGCGATCTGCCCGGTGACTGGATCGCCGCTGACCTGGACGGCACCCGGTACCACCCGCAACTGGCGTCGCGGACGAACGCCAAATTGGGGCCGTTTCTGGTGCCCGCTTCCCTAAACGCACCCGATGGAACCGTCCCGGCCGCCGACGTTAACCTTCATCTCGTGCTGGGATCATGGCGGATTCTGGGAGCGATGCAGCAGTCGCTGCAGATCGTCACCGAACATGTGCGTGCCCGGATTCAGTTCGGCAAGCCGCTAGCGGACTTCCAGGCCGTCAGATTCGCCGTCGCCGACGCCTCTGTCGCGGTGCGGGGACTTCACGAGCTCGCGAAGTACACCGTCTGCCGGCCGGAATCGCTGCCAGTTCAAGTTCGTTCGGCCGACGCGCTCGTTCTCAGGTTCAAGGCCGCCGACGCCGCACGGCAGGTGCTGCGCACCTCCCATCAGTTGCTCGGAGCCCTGGGTTTCTGCGACGAGTCCGACGTCAGCGTGCTCGACCGGCACACCCAACCGCTGATCCGGTTGCCGCTGGGCGCCGAGGCACTGGCGCTGCGCCTGATACCCGACGTCCGCGACGGCCACCTGGAGACGCTGTTCACTGGGCCGGTATCGGCATGAGCACCAAACCCGTCGCGGCCGGAGTGACCCCCAACCCGCTGGACGAGGGGATCCCGTTCGGCACCAAACTCCAACAGCTCGCCGAACAACGGCGCGACGAGACGGCAGTGACCATTGTCGCGCCAGGCGGCACCGCACACTCGCTGACCTTCGGTGAACTCGACGCGCGCGCCAACCAGTGGGGGCGGGCACTAGCCGCCGCCGGTGCCGAAACGGGTTCCCTTGTCGCACTTGCAATTCCGAATTCACTGCATCTCGTTCTGGCCACGCTGGGGTGCTGGAAGATCGGCGCGGTACCCATTCCCATGCACTGGGATCTGCCCGAATGGGAGCGAAACCGGGTGCGCGCGGTGATCGACCCCGCGGTGGTCGTCGACGAACAGAGCCGATGGGAGCTGGATGCGCGCGCGGCGGGCGAGTCCGATAGCCCGCTGCCCACAGCCGTATCCCCCAGCGGACACGGAATCTGCAGCAGCGGCTCGACCGGCGTGCCCAAAGTGATCCTCAACTTGGTGCCGTCGCTCTGGACGCCTCAGCACGCCGAACCGTTCTTGTCGAGCTGGACACCGGTAGCTCAGCCCCAGACCATCATGGTGCCCGCGCCGATGTATCACACCAACGGCTTCGCCACCTTCCTCATGCTGCTGGGCGGTGACCACTTGGTGATACTCGAAAAATTCGACGCGGCACTGGTTTTGGACGTGATCGAACGCTATCGGATCACCAATTTCACGGCCACGCCCACGATGCTGGCGCGCATCGCGGCCCTGCCCGACATCCGACTGCGCGACTTGTCCAGCATCGTCTTCATTCTGCAGGGCGCCGCCGTGATGCCGCCGTCGCTACTACACACCTGGTTCGAGCTGCTGAGCCCCGAGCAGATCGTGACGGCCTACGGCATGACCGAGAATCTCGGACTCACCGCGTTGCGCGGCGACGAGTGGCTTGCTCATCCGGGCAGTGTCGGGCGCGGCTTCCGGGACACCGAGATTCGGATTCTGGATGCCGAGAAAAGACCGCTTCGCCCCGGTGAACACGGCGATGTCTACCTGCGCGCATCTATGAGCGCGGGATACCGCTACCTGGGTGGGGCGCCGCCGCTGCCGTCGACCGACGACGGGTTTCGTTCCGCCGGCGACATCGGCCACCTGGACGAGGATGGCTACCTGTACATCGTCGACCGCCGCGCCGACATGATCATCACCGGCGGCGCCAACGTCTTTCCGGCGGAGGTCGAGTCCGCACTCGCCGGCCACCCCGGCATCGCCGACGTCGTGGTCATCGGAATCTCCGACTCACAGTGGGGACGCCGGGTGCATGCGGTCGTGCAAATCGCGGACGGCGCACTGCTTTCGGAAAAGCAGGTGATCACGTACGCGAAGAGCCGGCTGGCCCCCTACAAGGTCCCCAAGACCATCGAGTTCGTGGACGCGATTCCGCGCACCGCGGCAACCAAGGTCAATCGCTCGGCGATGATCGCGGCCCGCGGCGGGTAGGCCGCGCGGTGTTGGTGGATTGCATCTGCACGGCGTCGCGCGCTGGTATTGAGGCCATTATCACGGCCAGCGACGTCTATGCTGCGAATGCGACGAATAACCCGTTGGCAGGGGGACTTCGTCCCTACCCGCGCAGCGCACAGCCGTGAATCGAACAGCGCGCTTCAAGAACCACCGATCGACGGAGAAGACCATGAGCATGCCAGTCATCCGCACCGCACAGGAACGGGAGAGCGTCGCGATTGAGCGCGAACGGATCGCAGATGAGCGTGAGCATGGCGCCAACGAGCGCGAGTTGGAGGCAAACAATGTGCTTGGTCGTCCCGCGCGCCATAACGCCGAGCGCGCGGAGCGAGTGGAGCAAAGGGTCCAACGGCAGTTCGCGGCCGCGCGTCGCGCGCAGGCCAAGGTCGAGCGAGAGCAGGCCGAAGTCGAGCGGGAGCAGGCCGCGAGCGAGCGCGAGCTGGCAAGGCAAGGAGCTAAGAGCAAGTTCCGCAAGCCCACAAGCAGAGGCGAGAGTGATGGCGGCTGAGCATGGTGCCGACGAGCTCGGTGGACTCAATCACCAGGCAGAAGAGCTCGATCGGCGGGCGGCCGAGCTTGATAAGCGCGAGCAGGCTCTCGCGCAACTCGAGGCTCTGCTTGCAAGACGCGAGCGGCTCGCACACGAGCGAGACCGGATCGCTGACGAGCGCGAGCGAATCGCAAACCGCCGCGAACAGCTAGCAGACCAACGAGAGGCACGCGCGGACGAACGCGAGGACACCGCTGCCGAGCGTGACCGGGAGCAGCTGCGGCGCGCCAAAGACCGAACAGAGCGCGAACGAGCCCGTATTGAGCGCGAAGAGGCCGACATCCGGCGTGAGGTGGCTACAAGCGAACGTCGTAGCGCCGAACACTGATCGGCGTTCCCTAATCCCAACCTGGCCTGAATCCACCGGCCCCGCTCCAGCCGACGACCCACCACCTTCTAGCCCGCCCAGGGACATGCAGTCCGCCGATAGGTGCGCAAGGTACGGTAACCTCATTCTCGAGACGTGGTCGGCAACGCAACAGAGGAGGCGGGATGCCATTGTCCGACTCCAGCGAGGAAGCTCAAGTGACGCGCGCCGAGCGCTTCATCAAGACGGCCGTTGCAATACTGGGCGAAACCGGACGTACCGATTTCACCGTGCAAGAGGTCGTCGCCCGCTCCAAGACCTCGCTGCGAGCCTTCTACCAGCATTTCAGCAGCAAGGACGCACTGCTGCTCGCGCTGTTCGACAGGACCATCGCGCAATCGGTGCAGACCTGGCGCACCGAGACCACCGGACTGGATAGCACCGCCGCGCTGAAGTTGGTGCTCGACCGCATCAGCCAACGGCCGGAATCAAGCACCCAGGACAGCCTCAATCGGGCACTGAGTCTCTATAACCAGCATCTGGCCGAGACCCGTCCCCGCGAATACGCCCGGGTGCTCTCCCCCTTGCATCGACTGATTCGCGACATCGTGGCGCAAGGCATCACCGAGGGAGTCTTCAACCCGGGACTCGACGTCGGGGCCGCGGCCGCGATCGTCATGCAGACGATCGTGGGTGCGCAGCGGTTGCACTGGCTGGGCACCGAATTGAACGGAACACCGATCGACGCCGGCCAGCTGTATGACTTCTGTAGCCGCGCCCTCGGCATCCGGGACACCGACGACGAGTCGGCCGCGCCCTCGCTGGCAGAACTGTTCGCCCAAATCGGAATGCGCCCGACCACTGCCCGCGACGGCGAGTTCGCGATGACGATGCCGGTCAGCCCGCAGGTGGTTAACACCTCCGGCGTGCTCCAGGGCGGCTTGATCGCCACGCTCGCCGACGTGGCGGGAGGACAGGTCGGGCTGGATTATCTGCGGCCGGGCACCGCCATGACGACCGCCGACCTCTTCGTCCGCTACCTGCGGCCAATCAGGCAGGGGTCGGCACTCGCAGTGCCCCGGCTGCTGCGGGCCGGCCGGAGGTCGCTCGTCATGCAGATCGACATATTGGGCGATGGCAACGGCGAACTCGCCGCGACGGCGACCGTGAACTTCGCCATCATCAACCTCCCCGACACCACTGGAAACGCGGAGCGGTAGCAGCGCGCCAAGACCCATGTACATCTTGGGCCGCAGAAGTGGTAACGTCATTACCACCTACCGAGAACTCAAGACTTCCGCAAGGAGATCGCCATGCCGTCTCGCGAGCTTCCGTTCCCCGTGTTCGACGCCGACAACCACATGTACGAACCACAGGAGGCGCTGACCAAGTTCCTCCCGGACACCCGCAAGCACGTGATCGACTACGTCCAGGTCCGTGGTCGCACCAAGATCGTGGTGCGCGGCCACATCAGCGAGTACATCCCCAACCCCACGTTCGAAGTGGTGGCGCGGCCGGGTGCCCAGGAAGAGTACTTCCGGCACGGCAGCGGCGGCAAGAGCTACCGCGAAGTGATGGGTGCGCCGATGAAGGCGATCCCCGCCTTCCGCGAGCCGGGGCCGCGGCTGGAGGTCATGGACGAACTCGGCATCGACTACGCCCTGATGTTCCCGACGCTGGCCAGCCTGGTCGAAGAGCGCATGAAAGACGACCCGGAGATGACCCACGACGTCATCCACGCGCTCAACCAATGGATGCATGAGACCTGGTCGTTCAACTACAAGGACCGCATCTTCGCCACCCCGGTGATCACCCTGCCCATCATCGACCGTGCGCTGGAAGAACTCGAATGGTGTCTGGAGCGGGGCGCGCGCACCGTGCTGGTCCGTCCGGCGCCGGTGCCCGGCTACCGCGGCAGCAGGTCCTTCGGTTTCGAGGAGTTCGACCCGTTCTGGCAGGCCTGCGTCCACGCCGAGATCCCCGTCTCGATGCACGCCTCCGACAGCGGTTATTCCGAATTCCTGAACGTGTGGGAACCCGGTGACGAGTTCCTGCCATTCCGGCCGACAGCCTTCCGGAGCCTGGCGATGGGCCACCGGCCGATCGAGGACGCGATGGGCGCGCTGGTCTGCCACGGCGCGCTGTCGCGCAACCCCGAGCTGCGCATCCTGTCCATCGAAAACGGCGCCGACTGGGTGCCGCACCTGTTCAAGGGACTCAAGGGCGTCTACAAGAAGATGCCGAACGCGTTCAGCGAAGACCCGATCGACGCATTCAAACGGTGCATCTACATCAGCCCGTTCTGGGAGGACCGGTTCACCGAGATCGTCAACATGGTAGGCACCGACCGGGTGGTGTTCGGATCCGACTGGCCGCACCCGGAAGGCCTTAAGGATCCGATCTCCTTCGTCGACGAGCTCTCCGATTTCGACCAGGACGACGTCGAGAAGATCATGGGCGGAAACATGATGAGGGTGATGGAGATTTCGAAGCCGGTCTCAAAGCCCGTCTCGGCCTGATCGGCGTTCGGGGCAAACGAACGTATTCCCCAGCCGTACGCGCCGCACAATCAACCTATAGACGGGCCCGCCCCTCTTCCTAGCTAGGTCCCACCCAGGTGACCTTGAGCGCGCGGCTGGTCCGCGCTGTCGACGGCCGTGGCTTGCGATTGCCCTCGGGGATCGGCTGGTTCTTGTCGTCGGCGACGTCGTCGGCCATGGGGTCGACGCCGCCGCAGTGATGTCACAATTGCGCACCGCGCTGCGGATGCAGATCTCGGCGGGCCACACCATCGTCGAAGCGCTCGAGGCAGTCGACCGCTTCCATGAACACGTGCCCGGGTCGAAGTCGGCCACCCTGTGCGTCGGTTCGCTCGACTTCGCCGCGGGCGAATTCCAGTACTGCACCGCCGGACACCCGCCGCCGCTGAGCGCCGACGCGACCGCGCGGTACCTGGAACCGTCCGGCGCGGGTCCGCTCGGCAGCGGCGCCGGATTTCCGGTGCCCACCGAAGTCCTCGACATAGGCGACTCGATCCTGCTGTATTCCGATGGCCTGATCGAACGTCCCGGCCGGCCGCTGGGCGCCAGCACCGCAGAATTCGCCGACTTGGCCGCGAAGATCGCCGGCGGCGGTGGCGGCTTTGTCATCGATGCCCCAGCACGGCCCATCGACCGCATCTGTTCGGAGACACCGGAATTGCTGCTCCGGCCGACGGGCTACAACGAAAGCCGTTCCGGCATTGCACCTTTGACGATCGATCTCAGCGGAGTCACCCACCTCGGTTCAGCGGGCGTCAGGGCGCCGGCCGCCGCCCGCGACCGGGCGCGCAGACAGGGCGGTGACTTTGTGCTGGTGGCCCCGCCCGGGAGCCCGGCGCATCATGTGTTGTCGCTGGTCCGGATACCCGTTGTCAGCAGCGACCCGCTGAGCGTTTTCGCCGAAGAGTAGGCAGGGCGGGATCGCGGTCAGCGTGTCTGACGGCGCCGCACCTGATTGAACGGCACCCCGCGGTCGGCGGCGTATTCCCGTGGGAAACCCAGCACCCGCTCACCGATGACGTTGCGGGCCATCTCCGTTGTGCCGCCGCCGATGGCGACGTTCTGCCGAGACAGGTATCGCAGCCCGGCCTCCAGACCTTCGCCGTGTTCCCCTACGACGCCAGCAGTTCCCGCGATCGCCAGTGCCGTGTCCATATCCAGGGTCACGGTCTCGGCGTGGAAGAGCCTGATGAGCGTGCCGGCGGCCGGGGGCAGCACACCGTCCCTGACATTGCGGTACACGTGATCGATCAGCTGCTCGGCTACCGCGCGGTGCACTAGTGCCCGGCCAGCCATCTCGTGCACGCGTTCGTTGTCGGCCTGGCCCGTCTTCTCCGCAAGGCCAACGTAGTCAACGGGATTCGCAGCGCCACCCTCACTGCCGCTGCCGCTGGCGAACTCCGAGCCCTGCCCGACCGCCCGGCGTTCGTGATAAAGCTGCCGCGACGCCACCGCCCAGCCGCCGTTGACCTCGCCGACGACGGCGTCGTCGCCGACGTCGACCCCATCGAGGAACTCCTCGCAGAACTCAGTGGAACCGCTCAGCATGGTGATGCGCCGCAACGTGATTCCCGGATGAGCAATGGGCACCAGGAACATGGTGAGGCCTTCGTGCTTGGGCACCTCCCAGTTGGTGCGAGCCAGACACAGCCCGTAGTCGGCAGCGAACGCGCTCGTGCTCCAGGTCTTGGCGCCGTTGATCACCCACCGGTCGCCCTGCCGATCGGCCCGGGTGATGACACCGGCCAGATCCGATCCGCCGCTGGGTTCGGACAATAGCTGCACCAGTACCTCGTCCCCGCGCAGGGCCGCGGCGATGTGCTGCTTCTTCTGGTCTTCACTGCCGATGTCGAGCAGCGTGGCGCAACAGATGGTGAACGTAGGGGTATTCAGGATCAACGGCATCTCGTAGTTGAGGGTTTCCTCGTCGAATGCCTTCTGGTAGTCGTAGTCCAGACCCAGGCCCCCATACTCGCGGGGAAAGCAGATACCGGCGAATCCCCCTTCGTACAGTTGCTTTTGCAGTTCTCGGGCCCGCGTCCAGGATTGTTCGTCGAAGCGCGGAGCAGACGGCGGGGACTCGGGGTCGATGGCAGGCATGTTGTCCGCCAACCACACTCTGGCCCGGGCGGCGAACTCTGCAACCGATTCGGTCGGCGTCATCTAGTCAGCATCATTTCGCCGAACGGCCGGCCTTCTCAGATTCGTACACGCGTAGGTTGTGTTCCTCCGGCGTTCCGAACATGGAGCGGTACAACGTAACCCGGCGAAGGTACAAGTGCAGGTCGTGTTCCCAGGTGACGCCGATACCACCGTGCATCTGCACGCAAGCCTGAACGATCTGGCCGGCCATCTCGCCGACGTAGGACTTGGCGATGCTGGCCGACAGGCCCGCTACGGGTGAGCGGGCGGCAACGTCGGCAACTGCCGCGGCCGTGGTGGCACGGCACGCTTCCAGCCCCAGCTTCATATCGGCGAACCGGTGTTTGAGCGCTTGATATGACGCCAGTGGGCGACCGAATGTGTACCGGTCCAGCGCCCACTGGACGGTGAAGTCGAACACCGTTTGCAGGACGCCGACCACCTCCGCGCACTGCAGCACCTGGGCGATCTGGCTCTGCCGGTCGATCAGCGCTGCGGTCTCAGCGGCGCTCCCGACGACCGCGAATCGCTCCACGACCACACCGTCGAAATGCACCCGAGCGTATTGCTTGACCAGGTCGACCGACTGCTGAGGTGCAATCCGGACGCCCGGCGCGTCTGTCGGCACCAGCAACTGGCGAATCTCGTCGCCGCATCGCGCCACCACTAGCAGCGCCGCACTCTGGGCGCCGGCCTCGACCCGGTCCTTGGTGCCGTCGATGCGGTAGCCGGAGTCGGTCTGGGTGGCCGTCACCGACGGAGCCAGCGGCGTCCAGCCCCGGCCCGGCTCAGAAACCGCCCACGACGCCACTATTTCACCCGACACCAACGACTCGATGATGGCAGCGTGTGCTTGCCGGTCCGCGCAGTCGACGAGTGCCGCGAGCACTACGCTGACTGGATACAGCGGTCCGGGCGCCACCGTCTTGCCGAGTTGTTCGGCGACCATGGCCAGGTCCGCGACACCGCTGCCCGAGACGCTGCCGCCGCCGAGATCCTGCGGGACGAGCAGACCCGCCCACCCCAGCTCGGCAGCCCGCCGCCACCAGGCCGGGTCAAAGGACGCACCCGCGGCGTGCAGCTCCCGGACGTAGCGCAGTGGCGATTCTTTTTGCAGAAAGGCTTGGGTTGTTGAGGCGAAGAGTATCTTTTCGGGAGAGTCGACAGCGGTCATGATGCCGATAGGACCTTCCTTAGCATTCGATCGCTGCTGTGAAGGATGTAGGGAGAATGTCTGGGTGGTTGATCATCCGCCTGATCGGTCGTCGTCGGGGTTCGCTGGCGACTCTAATGTTAGCAATGAGCAATACGGTAAGAGATACCGGAGTTCAGTCGATAATGATGTTGACGAGCGGTAAGCGCGATGGCTGACGCGAAGGAACCGCCGGAGGATTCGCCCGTGTCGCAAGCCGACGCGATAGCGTTGGCCGAAGAAGCCGAGGCACAAGTTGCCGAAGCCGAAGCACTGGCGGCTGCGGCGCGTGCGCGCGCTCGCGCCGCGCGGCTGCGACATGAAGCGATTTCTCTGGCAGAAGCCGCCGACAATTACGGGGACGCGGCCGCCGCGGCCGCCGATGCGGAAGCCGCTGCTCACGACATTGCCGAGGACACCGCCACTGAGGAAGCCTCGCCCGAGGACGAGGAAGCTGCCGAGGAGTACGACGAGGAGTACGACGGATATTACGACGAGGAGTCCGACGAAACCGCAGCACCGGAGTCCGTAACCGAGCCGGCCACATGGCGCCGCTGGATGCCGTCGCTGTCCACCATCGTCAAAGTGGCCGCGATCGTCCTCATCATCTGCTTTGCCGGGGGCAGCGCATGCATGGTGCTGCAACATCGTGACACCACCCAGCACCGACAGCGCGAAGCGGCATTCGTCGCCGGGGCCAAGCAAGGCGTCATCAACATGACCTCCCTCGACTTCAACAAAGCCAAAGAAGACGTGCAACGCGTGATCGACAGCTCCACCGGCCAATTCAAAGACGACTTCCAGCAGCGGGCCAAGGATTTCATATTCGTAGTCGAGCAGTCGAAAGCGGTCACCGAAGGAACCGTGAACGCGGCCGCTGTCGAGTCAATGAATGGAAATTCGGCAGTGGTGTTGGTCTCAGCGACATCACGGGTCACCAACTCCCCGGGCGGAAAGAACGAACCACCAAAAATATGGCGGCTCAGAGTGACCGTTGCCGAAGTCGGCGGACAGTACAAAATGTCGAAAGTTGAGTACGTACCGTGATCGATGACGCCCGCGACATCGAGACCGCCGAGGGCGCCGAGCCGGTTGAGGCCGATTCGGCGCCACCCGAAACCACAACCGAGGTCGACGAATCGGCAGCCGAGCCGGTCGAAGCCGAATCGGCGCCACCCGAAACCACAACCGAAGTCGACGAATCGGCAGCCGAGCCGGTCGAAGCCGAATCGGCGCCACCCGAAACCACAACCGAAGTCGACGATTCGACAGCCGAGCCGGTCGAAGCCGAATCGGCGCCACCCGAAACCACAACCGAAGTCGACGAATCGGCAGCCGAGCCGGTCGAGGTCGGTGGCGACGACGCCTCTACGCAGACCAAACGCTGGTGGCATCGCCTGCCGCACACGCGGCTCAACGCGAAAGCCGTTTCCGTGGTTCTGCTAGTGCTCTTGCTGATCTCCGGAGGTGTGGCGACGTGGCTGTACTTCAAGCAGTACCGGCCTGATCAACAGACCGACTCCAGCGTCGCCCGGGCGGTGGTCGGTGCCGCGTCCGACGGGACGGAGGCGGTGCTGTCCTACTCATCCGACACACTCGACCAGGATTTCGCCGCCGCCAGGTCGCACCTCGGTGGGGAGTTCCTGTCTTACTACAAGCAGTTCACTGCGCAAGTGGTGGCTCCGGCGGCCAAGCAGAAGTCGCTGAGAACCACGGCTCACGTCGCGGGCGCCGCGGTGTCTGAGCTGCACCCCGATTCGGCTGTCGTTCTGGTTTTCGTCGATCAGACCACCTCGATCAAGGACAACCCTCAACCGTCGCTGGCGGTTAGCAGCGTCCTATTGAACATGACCCGGGTCAACGGCACCTGGCTGATCACCAAGTTCACCCCTCTCTAGAGGTTCGCCCGCTACATCGCGAACGCACGGCGCAGGGTCTGCGCGTGCAGGGCCCAGTTTTCTTCCGAGACAAGCTAATCCGGCACCGATGAATCGAAACCGTTGAAAGTCGCTGCGATAACGTGCAATTCGGTGCGACCGTCCCCGCCGGTGGCATCAATGCCGCAGCATCCACGGTAACCACCACAAGTGTGGGCTTCGTTGCTATTTATACTTTGATAGCGATGTTCGCTCGGTACAAACTTGCCGTAGATGTCGGGGCCGGTCAGGGACCGGCCCGCGTGAACGGCCTTACCGGTTGCTCAGGAGGAGCGCTGATGACGCTTCGCACCGACCCCGACGGCCAGCCCGTCATCCCGCACTCGGCCTCACCGGTGAAACCAGTCCCTACCCATTCTTCGAATACATGAGGCGCACCGATCCGGTCTGGCACGGTGCCCTGGCGGACCACTCACAGCTGCCGGAGGAACTGCGGCCGAACGATGAGTGGGTCTTGTTCGGCTACGACGGGGTATTCCAGGCTTTCCGCGACGACCGGATCTTCACTTCGGCTGCCTACGGCAACACAATCGGATTGGTAATGGGACACACCATCCTGGCGATGGGCGGCAAAGAACACCACGACCACCGCAACCTGGTGGCCAAGGCCTTCCGCGCCACCGCGCTGGAACGGTGGGGGCTGTCGGTCATCGGGCCGGTCTGCGATCAGCTGGTCGACGAACTCAAAAATGACGGCCAGGCCGACCTGGTGAAGGCAGTGACGTTCGAGTTTCCGACCCAGATCTTCTCCACGCTGCTCGGTCTCCCCCCTGAGGATCTCGACCTTTTCCGGCGATTGTCCCTCGACCTCATCTCGATCCCGACCGGCATCGTGGCAGGTCTGAACGCAGCGGCAGAGTTGCACGATTACTTCCTCGACCAGGTCGTGCAGCGGCGCCGCAAACCAACCAACGACATCATCGGCGACCTGGTTGCCGCCGAGATCGACGGCGAGAAGCTCACCGACGCGGCCATCATCGCGTTCTTGCGCCTGCTGCTACCCGCCGGACTGGAGACCACCTATCGCTCGTCGGGCAACCTGCTGTACTCGCTGCTGACCCACCCCGAGCAGCTGGCGATGGTCTACCAGGACCGGTCACTTATTCCAGGCGCGATCGAAGAGGGCCTGCGGTTCGAAACCCCACTGACCACGGTCATGCGGACCAATACTCACGAAGTCGAAATAGGCGGCAGGACGATCCCGCCCGATGCACGGATCGACCTGTGTATGGGCTCGGCCAACCGCGATGAAACCCGCTGGACCGATTCCAACACGTTCGACATCCGCCGCCCGCG
>Ga0335081_10015156_pt1 | contig 12469 bp, 10 predicted proteins | sample Lox_Sample_35_FD_206713 | JGI IMG/M metagenome (GOLD analysis project Ga0335081, IMG submission 206713) | Soil microbial communities from Loxahatchee National Wildlife Refuge, Florida, United States - Lox_Sample_3.5 | ecosystem: Environmental > Terrestrial > Soil > Wetlands | place: USA...
ACGCGATCGCGATCCGCGTGCGATAGCCGTTCTGCTCGTAGAGCCGGATCGCGCGCGCGTTGTTCGGGCTGACGTGCAGGAACGGCACGTCGCCCTGCGCCGCGACCTCGGCGGTGAGCACGGCGACCAGGCGGCGCGCCAGGCCGCGCCCGACGTGGTCGGGGTGGGTGCAGATCGCGCTGAGCTCGCGATGGCCGGGCATCGCCATGCGCAGCCCGGCCATCGCCGCGAGCGTGGCGCCGTCGTAGATGCCGAGGTAGCGGCCGAGCTCGGGCGTGCGCGGCCGGACGTAGTGCGGGTAGACGCGCGCCGCGAGCGCGAGCAGATCGGCGCGCTGCGCCGGCCCGAGCTCGACGATCCGCGGACCGTCCGGTACCGGCGGCGGCCGATCGCACACCATCTGGAGGATCGTGCCGAGATCGTCGAGCGCGCCTGCCGGGCGCGGCCCGACCGCGTACAGCGTCTCGCCCGGCGCGACCAGGCCGCCGAGCTCGCCGCCGGCCTCGGCCACCGCGACGAACGGCGCGACCTCGGCGGGATAGCGCAGCGCACCGGCGCCGCCGTACGCGAGCGCGCGGTGCGACGTGGTGAGCGAGGCCCACAGCGGGTTGTCGAGCATCACGCGGCAAATATATGCTATAGGCACATATATGCGCTACGCATCTTTCGCCGAGATCGAGCCGATCCGGGTCGCGCTGGTCGACCTCCGCCGGCTGTTCCAGCGCAAGGAGCTGACCGCGCTGTGGGGCGCCGCCAAGCTCGACTACGGCGACCTCCGCCTGCTCGACGCGGTGACGGTCGCGCTCGCCCGCCGCGGCAGCGCCACGGTGGGCGACGCCGCCCGCCTGCTCGGGATCGACGCGTCGCGCGCCAGCCGCCAGGTCGCACGCGCGGTCGCGCGCGGCCTGCTCGAGCGCCGCGCCAGCCAGCGCGACGGCCGCGCCGTCGTGCTCGCCGTCACGCCCCGCGGCGCCCGCCTCCAGGCCAGGGGCAGCGCGCTGACCCGGCGCCGGATCGATCACGCGATCCGCGGCTGGCCGGCCGCCGAGCGCAGGCGGTTCGGCACGCTGTTCGCGCGGTTCGTGGCGATGATGGTGGCGTGAGCCGCAGGGGCGCAACTCCACATCGCCGAGGTTTTCTGGGATCTGCGGCTTGTCGATCTTAATGGGCGCGGTCCAGGATGCAGCGCCCGACATGACATACTGCCGCGCGCGCGTGGAGATCGACCGTTGAGCCTGTTCTGGATCGTGTTCCTGGTCGTGATCCTCGTATCGGTCCGGGCGCGCCGCGATCCGCCGCCGCGCGCGAACCAGGGGCGGCGCGAGCCTCACCCGACGGCCGCGATCACCGCGCTGTCCGCCGCGTACCTGGTGTTCGCGGCGTGGACGTTCGTCGCCTGGTACCGCAAGCATCACCCGCTCGCCAAGTACAAGTGGGGCGGCGACGGCTGGCTCGAGTCGTGGACCTACGCCGGCGGCGCCGACAAGTTCGGCCACGCGTGGGCGACGATGGCGCTCGCCCGGCTCGGCACGACGATCCTCCACGACTGGGGCGGCTTCGCGAAGCGCAACTCGAGCCTGGTGTCGGCGGGGCTGTCGGAGCTGCTGTTCACCGGAGTCGAGGTCAAGGACGGCTTCTACTACGAGTTCTCGTTCAGCGATCTCACCGGCGACACCACCGGCATGCTGCTCGCGCTGCTGTTCGACAACTCCGCGCGCGCGAACGAGCTGTTCGGGTTCCGTGTCGAGTACGCGCCGAGCGAGATGTACCAGCGCAAGGTCGCCGGCACGTCGCCGTGCCCGTCGGGCGGCTGCTCGCGCTGGAACGTCGCCGAGGATTACTCCGGGCAGACCTACCTGGCCGCGCTCCACCTCGCCGGGATCAAGACCGTACGCAAGCACCTGGGCGTGGCGTCGCGCTTCGTCGACGTCGCGGTCGGGTTCGACAGCCGCAACTACAAGCCCAACCCGGATCCGGACATCGTCGAGAAGCCGCACCAGGACGTGTTCCTCGGCCTGGCGTTCAACGCGCAGGGCTGGTGCGACTGGCTGCTCGAGGGCCGCGACTCGCCGGCCGCCGAGCGCGCGCGCTACGTCCTGCACGGCCTGTTCGAGGTGTTCAACCTGCCCTACGGCTCGGTCCGGCTGCTGTCGACCGGCCGCGAGAAGTCGGGCCCGGCGCCGCTCAAGTCGTCCGAGCGCGGGCCGCACCACACGCGTGCGCTCAAGGCTTTGGCGGCGGCGGGGGCGTCAGCTGTTCCCAAGGGATCTCGAGCCCGAGATATTGCCCCCACTCGAACCCGCCCGCGCTCATCGCGCGGAGCTGGTCGGGGCTGAGCACGCGCCCGATCTGCGTGTTGGCATCCTGGAGCAGCGAGCCGAGCCCGCCGCCGAACTGCAGCATGCTCGCGATGCTCGGATCGTACGGCGACAGCGTGCCGTCGGTGATCGCGCCGTTGGCGTAGGTCACCGCGTCGGCGTACACCTTCTGGAACACCTGATCGAGCTGCTGGGACTGCGCCGGCGTGACGTGCGCGAGGTCCTCGGCGGACTTGCGCATCTCCTCGGCGTGCTCGCGCGGCAGCGCGAGCGCGGCCTTGACCAGCGGCACGACGCGCGCGCGGTACTGGTCGTCGGTCTCGCCGGCGTTGCGGCCGAGCATCGCGGTCAGCTCCTGCTGGCGATGCAGCCGGCGGTCGAGCCACGACAGCTGCGGGATCGGCGGCAGCGCCGGCGCCATCGGCGCGCGCACCATCGGGCGTGCCGGTGCGCTGGACGCGGCGGGCGCCCAGGTGTCGGTCGTGGCGACCTGCTGCGGCGCCACCTCGGCGGCCTTGGGCGCCGCCTTCTCCGCCAGCTGCGCCCTCAGCGATCGATTGTCGCAGTATTGCCACAGCGCCGCGACCGCGCACACGAAGCTGGTCGTTGCAAGCAAGCTATTCGCGCGAGCCATGGCCGGGACCCTAGCACGCGACGGGAGCGCGCGCCCGAGACGGCGATCACGCCGTGACCGCGCCTACAGCACGCGGCCGCGCTCGGGCGCCTCGGCGATCACCCGCGCCAGCGTGTCGATCGTCGCCGGCTTCGCGATGTGCCGCGAGAACCCGGCACGGGTGGCGCGCTCGACGTCCTCCGGCTGCGCGTACCCCGACAGTGCGACGAGGTACGTGTCGCGAAGCTCGTGGTCGCGCCGGAACGTGCGCGCGACCTCGTGGCCGTCCATGCCCGGCAGGCCGATGTCGCACAGCACGACCTCGGGGTGAAACGCTCGCGCGACCTCGATCCCGGCGCGGCCGTTGTCGGCGATCCGCACGTCCAGCCCCAGCATGGTGAGCGCGGTCTGCAGCACGCCGGCCGAGTCGTGCTGGTCCTCGATCACGAGCACGCGCCGGCGATCGAGCCGGACCGGCACGGGCACGCGCTCCTCGGGCATCGCCTGCGCCGTTCCGCGCGGCGCCAGCGGCAGCCTGATCGCGATCTCGGTGCCCCCGCGATCGCTCGCGATGTCGACCGTGCCGCCGTGAAGCTCGACGAAGCCCTTGACCATCGCGAGCCCCAGGCCCAGCCCGCCGGGCGCGCGGTCGATCGACTGCGGCGCCTGGGTGAACGGCTCGAACACGTGCGGCAGCAGCTCCGGTGCGACCCCGACGCCGGTATCGTGCACGCGGATCGCCGCGCTACCGCGCTCGTGCTCGATCGTGACCTCGACGCGCCCGCCCGGCGGCGTGAACTTCAGCGCGTTGCCGAGCAGGTTGCTCACCGCCTGCGCGATCCGCGCCGGGTCGGCCATGACCCACAGCGGCCCGGACGGCGCCGCGACCGCGATCGCGATCTCGCCGGCGACGAAGCCGCCGCGATGATCTTCGACCGTGCACCGCACCAGCTCGGCGACGTCGAGGCACTCGCGCCTCAGCCGGATCTTGCCGCTGCTGATCCGGGTCACGTCGAGCAGATCGTCCACCAGCCGGGTCAGGTGCGCGACCTGGCGGTCCAGGACGGCGTGCGCCTCGGCGCACGCCGCGCTGCCGGGCTCGGCATGCTCGAGCACGAACAGGCTGGCCCGGATCGGCGCGAGCGGGTTGCGGAGCTCGTGCGACAGCATCGCGAGGAACTCGTCCTTGCGGCGGTTGGCCTCGCGCAGCGCGCGCTCGGTGCTGGCGAGCAGGTCGCGCTCCGCCTTGTGCCGCGTGATGTCCTCGAACGCGAGCAGGAGCGCGCCCGGCTCGCGCGGCTGCGCGGTCGCGGTCAGCCGCAACACGGCGCGGGTGTCGCGCCGGGTGCGGCGGAGCGAAAGCTCGCACGTCGCCGGCTCGTCGCGCGTGCGGGCGTGCGCGAGCATCGCGTGGAACGCCTGGGCGCCATCCGGCGCGAACACGGCGCCGAGCTTGGTCCCGACCACCTTCGCGCGCGCTGCGCCGAGCAGGCGCGCGCCGACCAGGTTGACGTCGCAGATCACGTCATGGGCATCGATCGTCGCGTAGCCGATCGGTGCGAAGTCGTAGAGCTCGGTGTAACGCGCGAGCGCCGCCTCGAGCTCTCCGCGCGCGCCGCGCAGCTCCTCGTTCTGACTCTCGAGCTCGACCTGATGGACCTCCAGCTCGTGCACCAGGCGGCCGCGGTCGGGCGCGGCCGCGCCGACCTTGGCAGGACGAGTGCGCTTGGGCGCGCGAGCCGTCTTGCGCTTCATCACTTGTCGGTCGCCCTGCGCGCCAGCTCGTCGAGATCGATGCTGGTGGAATACCACCGTGTCGGGTGACCGCCAGGATCGCGGATCGGAACCCAGCGTGTCGCGAACCGGTGATAGGTCCCCTTCGCGCTCCGGATACGAAACACCAGATCGCTGCGCTTGCCGGCCTTGACCGTCGCATTCCAGTGGTCGCGCACGCGCTCGCGATCGTCGCGGTGCAGCTGATCGAGCCAGCCCCAGCGCTGCGGCTCGGCCTCGGAGACGCCGGTGTAGCGCAGCCAGCTCTCGCTGGGATCATCGCACGCCCCGTCGGGCCGGAAGCCCAGCACCAGGCCGGCGGATGATTCGACAAACTGCCGGAGCTGGCTCGCCTGCTGCTCGAGAGCCTGCTCCAGCGCCCTGGACGAGCTCGCGTCGGTGAACGTGATGACGATGCCATCGATCACGTTCTCGAGCGTGCGGTACGGCATGATCTTGACGTCGAACGACTTGCCGTCGCGCGTGCTGACGCGCCGCTGCTTGAACACCAGCGTGCGCAGCACCTCGCGCGCGTCGTCGGCCAGATCCCGATAGTCGAGGTCCGAGGCGATGTCCGTGATCGCCCGCCCGGCATCGCCCGGGATCAGCTTGATGATGCGAGCCGTCGGGGTCGTGAACCGCCGCACCCGGAGCGCGCCGTCGAGGAACAGCGTGGCGATGTCGGTGCTGTTGAGCAGGTTCTTCATGTCGTTGTTCGAGCGCGACAGCTCGTCGACCTTGGACTGGAGCTCGTGGTTGACCGTCTGCAGCTCCTCGTTGAGCGACTGCATCTCCTCCTTCGAGGTCGTCAGCTCCTCGTTGGTGCTCTGCAGCTCCTCGTTGGTGCTCTGCAGCTCCTCGTTGGTCGACTTCAGCTCTTCCTGCGAGGTCTGCATCTCCTCGCGGATCGTCTGCACCTCCTCGCGCGCGCGGTGCAGCTCGGTCTCGAGCGCCTGCACCCGGAGCGACTCCGCGGCCGGAGGCTCCTTCTTGCCCTTCGCCAGCTTCGGCGGCTCGGGCACGTCGTCGATCACGACGATCACGCTGCCGTGGAGCTCCTTCGGCTCGGCGAGCTTCTGCACGGTGAGATCGAGCGTCTGGGTGCCGCCGTTGGTTCCGACCTGGATGCCTCGCACGGTCACCGCGCGGTCCTCGCGCAGCGCGGTCGCGAACGCGCCGGTCAGCTCGTAGCGCAGCCCGTCGCGCGCCATCGCGAACAGGTTGAGGTTGGCCTTGCCCACCGCCGGCTCGAGGTACTTGCCGGCGCGCCCGCTGATGTAGAGCACGTCGCCCTTGTCGTTGCACAGCACGCCGAGCGGCGCGAAGCGCTGGATCAGCAGGCGCTCGGTCACCGCCTGGACGTTCATCGGGGGCTTCGGCACGACCGGCTCGAGCTCGCCGCCGTCCGCCCGGCCGGTGAGCCCGAACGGCGCCGCGCGCAGCTCCACCGGAAGTGCCGCGACCGGCTGGTCGAGCCGGCGGAACAGCCGGCTCTTGCCGTCACACGGCGCGAACAAGTTCGTGTACGTCCCGACCGTCTCGGCGCTGCCGAGGAACAGGATGCCGCCCGGGTTGAGGCAGTAGTGGAACAGCGGGATCAGCCTCTTCTGCAGGTCCGACGACAGGTAGATCAAGAGATTGCGGCACGACAGGATGTCCACCTTCGTGAACGGCGGATCCATCACGATGTTCTGCGGCGCGAACACGACGCACTCGCGGATCTCCTTGCTCACGCGGAAGCCGTGCTCGTCGCGCACGAAGAACCGGCGCAGCCGCTCCGGCGAGACGTCGGCGGCGATGTTGTCGGGGTAGCGGCCCAGGCGCGCGCGATCGATCGCGTCGCCATCGAGATCGGTGGCGAAGATCTGCAGCGTGACGTTCATGACCGTCTTGAACGAATCGAGCGCCTCCTTGAACACCATCGCGAGCGAGTACGCTTCCTCGCCGGTCGAGCACCCGCCGACCCACGCGCGCACGGTCCCCGCGGCCGCGCGCGTCGAGATCAGCGTCGGCAACAGGTCGCGCTTGAGCAGCTCCCACTCCGCGACGTCGCGAAAGAAGCTGGTGACGCCGATCAGCAGCTCCTTGAACAGCCGCTCGATCTCGTCGGGGTTCTCGCGCAGGAAGCGCACGTAGTGGTTCATCTCGTCGATCTGGTGCAGGCCCATCCGGCGCTCGATGCGGCGCAGGATCGTGCTGCGCTTGTACAGCGAGAAGTCGTTGCCGGTCTGGGCACGCAGGATGACGCAGATCTTCTCGAGCGCGGTGTGCGCCTTCTCCTCGATGCGCGGCGTGCCGCCGGCGAAGTGCGAGTGCGCGACGTAGGCCGCGATGCGCTCCGGCAGCTCCTCGGCCGGCGCGATCACGTCGGCCAGGCCCGCGTCGATCGCGCTGCGCGGCATGCCGTCGAACTTGGCCGACGTCAAGGACTGCACGAACGCCGCGCCGGCCTTCTCCTTGATCGCGCGCAGCCCGAGCGTGCCGTCCGACCCCATGCCCGACAGGATCACGCCGATGCTGCGCTCCTGCTGGTCCTCGGCGAGCGAGCGGAAGAAGAAGTCGATCGGCAGGTTGAGCCCTCGCGGCGCGCTCAGCGGTAGCGTGTGGAGCTTGCCGTGGAGCAGCGACAGCTCGGCGTTGGGCGGGATGACGTAGACGTGGTCGGGCTCGACCACCATGCCGTCGGTCGCCTGCGTCACGCGCATCCGGGTCGCACGCTGGATCAGCTCGACCAGCATGCCCTTGTGGGTCGGGTCGAGGTGCTGGATGACGACGTAGGCGAGGCCGCGATCGTGCGGCGTGTTGCGCAGGAACACCTCGAGCGCCTCGAGCCCGCCCGCCGACATGCCGATCCCGACGATCGGGAAGCTCGTGTCACGGCTGTCCCGGCCCGGCGCGGGCGCGACGCGCACCGACGCGGCCTTCGGTCGCGCCGCTCGGCCGGGCTTCGCCTTGGGCTTGGGCGACCGTCGCTTGCGAGTCACCGCCGGACACTACCCGATGGGCCGGACCGGTAGCGAGAGCCCACACCGCCCGGCGACCCGCGATCGACATCGCTCACGATCACCGGTGCGGTGAGATCCACATCCCGGGCCTGCGGTAGCTCCCGAGCGCCTTCCAGGTCTTGTCGCCATCGAGCACCTTCACCGGCACGCGCGCCATCGCGGCGTGATCGAGCAGCCGCGTGTTGACGCCCATGTAGGCGCGGCCGCGCTTGCCCGGCCGCTTCCAGCACACCACGCAGCCGCAGGTCGCGCAGCGCACGAAGCGGAGGCCCCGCGCGCGCCGCGCGTAGCTGGCGAGCCCGCCGCGCTTCGCGGTGATCGATACCGTCGCGGGCGCGTAGTACGCCCACAGCGTGCCGTAGCGCCGGCACACCGAGCAGTTGCATTGCGTCACCTCGCGCGGCAGCTGCGGCACGACCACCTGCACCGCGCCGCACAGGCACGTCCCGGCGATCGCCGTCACGGCGCGGGCTCCACGAGCTCGAGCGTGCGCACGTGCGGGAACGACAGGAAGTCGCTCGGCTCGGCGTCGAAGCATACCCGCTCGATGTGGAACCACGACGCGATCGACCTGGTGTCTGCGGTGCAGCACAGCGCCTTGCAGCTGGCGTCGTGCCCGACCAGCGGCAGCCCGGCGGCCTCGAGCTGGGCGAGCAGCTCGGTGCCGTTGATCGTGACGTCGACCGCGTGCGGCTTGCCATCGCGGCCGATCGTGGTGCGGGTCACGTGCACCAGGTCGCCGTCGAAGAAGTGCGCGAACGCGTTGTTGTCGGCGGTGTACGCGCCGTACCGCAGCGTCTGCATCGCGCGGCGCGCGCGCTCGCGATCCTTGATCGTCGCGCTGTCGACCAGCCACGCCGGCTGCGGCTCGAAGCCATTGAACCTGGTCCTGCGCACGAGCTCGAACTTCGTCCCGGTCCAGCGCACGACGCAGCCCTCGTAGCGGTTCGGGTGCGGGCCGTAGTCGTGGATCTGCAGGCCGGCCGTCGTGCCGTTCTCGTGATCGAACACCGAGAGCTCGGAGTCGGACGGCAGCTCCGACGTGGCCAGATCCTGCTCGCCGGCCGCGGTCACGGCGCGCAGCACGATCTGCGTGCGCTTGCCGTGCGGCACCGCCACCGCGACGAACGTCACCGGCGTGCCGTCGCCCGCGAGCCAGTGCACGCTCGACGGAAACACCTTGCCGATCCCGTGCTCGCCGGGGTGCGGCGCGGGCTCCGGCCACTTCGGCAAGGCATCGCCGCGCGCGGCCGAGCCGAGCGCGAGCAGGGACACCACCACGACGCGAGCGACCCGCATGGCTGGACTATACGTCGATCAGCTGGGCGCGCACCTCGGCGACCGTGCGCTTGGACCAGTAGGCATCGAAGTTCGCCGCGTCGCTGAGCGTGCGGGTCTCGGCGCGATCGATGCAGATCGTGCCGCCGAGGTGATCGACCTCGTGCTGGAGGATGCGCGCGTACCAGCCGGTCGCGACCCGGACGACGCGCTGGCCGTGCTCGTCGAGCGCCTCGACCCGGACCTTGCGGGCGCGCGGCACGATCATGCTGAACCCGCCGAAGCTGAGGCAGCCCTCGAACGCGTGCACGACCTCGTCGTCGCGCACCACCAGCGTGGGGTTGACCAGCACGTGGAACGGCACGCTCGCGCGCTCGCGCGCGGCGAGCTCGTCGGCCGGCAGCTTGGCGTGGTACTCGGGCGGATCCTCGATCACGACGAGCTGGATCGACTCGCCGATCTGCGGCGCGGCCAGGCCCACGCCGGGCGCGGCCCGCATCGTGTCGCGCATGTCGACGATCAGCTGCTGGATGCGCGGCGAGGCGAGCTCGTCCAGCGACAGCGCCCGCGCGCGCTGGCGCAGCACCGGGTGGCCGACCTGCACGATGTCGAGCGGCCCACGCTTCTTGGCCATGGCGGGACTGTAGCGCTACACGCGGGCCTCGTAGTCGATCTGGTGGGCGTCCCTGGCGACCGCCAGCGCCGCGGCCTCCCGGCTCATCGTGGTCGCGAGCGCGAAGTAGAAGATGGCGAGCGAGAACGCGCCCACGACCGCGATGTCGACCCAGTCGGGCAGCACCATGTAGCCGCCGCCGTAGCGGCCGAGCGCGCCGATCACGACGTGCCCGGCGAGCCACGGCGCGATCCACACCGCGTGGACGACCTGGCGCGCGGCGTCGGTGCGGCGCAGCCACGCGCCGAACGCGAACAGCGCGAGGCCGAGCGCGATCGCGCAGCCCAGCTTCCACGTCGCCTCGAAGCCGCCCCAGTACACGATCAGGTTGGCCGAGCAGAACGCGAGCGGCAGCAGCACGCGCGGCGCCGGCATCCGGTAGCTGCGCGGGCGCGCTCCGTCGAGCTTGTGCAGCGCGGCCAGCGACAGCGGCGCGAACGAGTACATGATCGCGGTCGCGCCGGTCACGACCGTCACCAGCGCCTTCCAGCTCTTGAACGGCCCGAACGCGATGCATCCGATCACCGCGGCGACCAGGATCGAGAACACCGGGACGCCGCGGGACGTGCTGCGCAACAGCTGCGGCATCTCGCGCTCCTCGCCGAACGCGTACGACAGCCGCGCGGTCGCGCCGACGTAGACCACGCCGGTCCCGGCGGGCGAGATGATCGCGTCGACGATCAGCACCTTGGCGAGCCAGCCGGCGCCGAGCGCGAGCGCGAGCGTGTACCACGCGCCGTACGACGACGGGCTGGTGCCGAGCGGCCGGGCCCAGCCGGCGACCAGGTTCGCCGGGTCGAAGCCGCCGATCATCACGACCTGGAGCAGCGTGTAGAGCACCGCGCCGATCGCCATCGCGGTGAGGATCGCGCGCGACAGATCCTTCTTGGGATCTCGCGCCTCGCCCGCGAGCTGCACCGCCTGCTCGAAGCCCTGCAGCGCGAACACCACGCCGCCGGTCAGCGCGGCGAACACGCCGTGGAAGCCGAACGGCAGGAAGCCACCGCCGGCGTGGAAGTTCGCCGGATCGAACTGCACGCCCGCCACGACCGCGCACGCGACCAGCGGCACGACGGTCTTCCAGATCACGACGATGATATTGCTCTCCGACAGGAACTTGGCGCCCGCGAGGTTGACCGCGGTGAACGCCATCATCAGCACGACCGCGACGACCAGGCCGTGATGGTTGAGCAGGCCGGCGTCGGGCGACGGCGGCGCGTACAGCATCGGGAAGTGCTCGTTCACCCAGCTCACGCTGTTGACGTAGGTGATCGCGGCGAGCACCTCGATCGGCGCGACGAACACGGCCTGGAGCCAGGCCGACCAGCCCGCGGTGAACCCGGCGATCGGGCCGTGCGTGTAGTACGGGAACCGCCCGCAGCCGCCGGCGACCGGGTACGCCGCGCCGAGCTCGGCGTAGGTGAGCGCGAGCAGCGCGAGCATGCCGGCCGCGAGCAGCCACGACAGGATCGAGGCCGGCCCGGCGACCTGGGCGGCGTTCAGCGCGCCGAGCAACCAGCCCGATCCGATGATCGAGCCGAGCGACACGAACATCAGCCCGTAGAACCCGACCGATCTGTCTAGCCGCCCCTCGCGGGCTTCTGTCATGGCCGCACCCTACTCCGGCTGTTCAAAGCTTGGACAGCGTGCGCACAGCCCTTGTGCAACGCGCGGCGAAGCGCGCGAGCGCGCGAGGGCCGGCGCTGGAGCGGTCCTTGCTGAGCGGCAGGCCAGGAGGACTTCATGGATCGTCGTCTCACCTTGTTCGTGCTCGCCGCCGCCGGTTGTTCGTCGTCATCCAGCAAGACCGCCGCGGATGCGCCGGCGCCGCTGCGCCCCGGCGTCGAGGACTCGTCGCAGGTCTACATGGGCACGCCGGATCCGGACGAGAGCGCGTTCTGGGTCGCGGTGCGTGGCGCCGATGACACCGGGCGCGCCGGCGCGGTGACCCAGCTCCAGGCCGACGTCGCGGCCGACCCGAGCAACGGCTACAGCGAGTTCCTGATCGGCGCGAGCTACTTCATGCCGCCGAACAGCGAGCTCGCCGCGCTCGCCGCCGGAACCGCACCCCAGCCGTTCCAGCCCGACCCGGCCGCGATCCCCTATCTGAAGCAGTCGCTCGGCAACCTGACCGACCCGTTCTACCTCGGGTTCGGCGGCGGCCTGCTCGGCGAGCTCGAGATCGCCGGCGGCGATCCCGCCGACGGCGGGCAGACCTTCGCGACCGCCGCGCAGCACAACCACGCCGCGACCGACTTCATGACGGTGATCGGCGACCTGCAGATGCAGGACGTCGCCAAGGCGCTCGCCGACATGTACACGCTGCTCGAGTTCTGCAACGACGGCCCGCTCGATCACCAGGGCGGCGATGCCGCGGCATACGTCGCGAAGCAGAACGCGGGCGCGCTGGTCCACCGCGAGTGCTACAGCGGCTACTACGCGCCGCATGGCTCGGCGGGAGAGCTGCTGATCCTCGCCGACCTGCAGGCGCTGAACGGCAACACCGCCGCGGCCAGCAACTACTACCACGCGCTGGCCGGCGTCTCCGATTACTCGACCTGGGCGCTCGAGCCGCTGGTCGAGCGCCGGCTGAGCGGCGCCCAGCCCGCCGATCTCGGGACGCTCGCGGTGATCACGTCGACCTGCGCGACCTGCCACACCACCGCGCTGCCATGAGGACCGCCGCGCTCGCGCTCGCGCTCGCCGCGTGCGGCACCGAGCCCGACACCAGCGGCTGCGCGCTCGTCCCCGATCCGTCGGGTGCGAGCGCGCGCGCCGCGGACGTCGAGCCGATCCTCGCGACGAGCTG
>Ga0335081_10015157_pt1 | contig 12468 bp, 16 predicted proteins | sample Lox_Sample_35_FD_206713 | JGI IMG/M metagenome (GOLD analysis project Ga0335081, IMG submission 206713) | Soil microbial communities from Loxahatchee National Wildlife Refuge, Florida, United States - Lox_Sample_3.5 | ecosystem: Environmental > Terrestrial > Soil > Wetlands | place: USA...
CGCCGCGATGAGCGCGCGCAGCGCCTCGGTGAGTTTGCTGGCTTCCCGCTCGAGACGCCGCAGCCGCTGTTCGACCGAAAGCGCTTTGCGCGCCGGCATCGGCGCCGACGCGCGCAATTGCGCCACGGCCGCCGCCAGTTTCTCAGAATTTTCCGGCAGCAGCGCGATGGCCTCGTCGCCGCAGTGAATCGCCTCGTCCCTCACCGCCGGTGCGATCGCGCGATACTCAGCCGGCGAAATTCCCGTCAATTGCGCCAGCTCGAAGTAAGCCGGTCCGAACTCGTTGAGGTAGTGAATGAGCCGGTTGGCGTGGCGCACACTGATCCCGAGATACTTCGAGCAGAACTCCTCAAAGTTCGGGCTGAGACCGTGGTACGCCCGGGTATCGCGGATTTCCCTCAGGGCGCCGACATCGGCTGCGGCGCAACGCGCCGCGATGGTGCTGAACGCCTGGCGGCGTCCCAGCAGCATGCCGAGATAAAGCTCGCCGCCGCCATTTTCTGGTATGGTTTCGTCTGTCATGAGTCCCCGTTCAGGACACGATGTCCCAAATTCGAAAACGCCCTAAGAAACCAAAGGAGTTCGAGACGCCTCGGGACATCGTGTCCCATTTCCTGATTTCAGAATGACAGAGCCATGCCGAGAAGCCGCTTTGTCGGCGCGGCGAAAACGGCCGCAACCGAAGCATAGGACAGCAGTTGAAAATATTCCGTCGCTGCGTGATTGTCGTTCGCGCAGACCCATTTCCACTGGCTAACCTCGTTGCTATGATCCGGAGTAAATGGGGAAAGGGTCTCGCGAAGAAGCAGAAGCACACAGCACCAGTCCGCCCTCTGCCGGCGCTCCCCGAAAGTCCCCCGCCCCTGGAGGATCCGGACGCGCTCGTATTCGCCACCATCAAGCCGCGGCCCCATCGCGGCGCAGGTTCGGTGGCGCTGCCTGAGCCGGACGAACCAATCTGGGAAGAATGAGACCGAGCGATCAATCATTTGCCGCCCGATACATCGAGGATCGCTCCCGTGACATACGAAGCCTCGGCCGATAACAGCCAGAGGATCGCCGCGGCAACCTCTTCGGGCGTCCCGCCGCGTTTCATCGGCACTTGCGATTTCACGCGATCCACCCGGCCCGGTTCGCCGCCTTTCGCGTGCAGTTCGGTGTGAATGAAGCCCGGGCGAACGGCGTTCACGCGAATGCCTTCCTCGGCCACTTCGCGTGCGAGCCCGATCGTGAGCGTTTCGACGGCTCCCTTGCTCGCGGCGTAATCGACGTATTCGCCGGGCGAGCCGAGCCTTGCCGCGCCGGAAGACACATTCACGATGCTGCCACCGGCTCCGCCGTGCCGCGGTGACATTCGGCGCACTGCTTCGCGGGCGCACAGAAAGCTGCCGATCACGTTGACCGCGAAGATTCGATCGAGGCGCGCCGCATCCATCTGGTCGAGGCGCATCTGCGTTTCGAGCGTCGCGGCGTTGTTCACCAGTCCTGCCAGCCGTCCCGGTTTGCCATCAATTGCCTCGAAAACTCGCAACACATCGCGTTCGACGCCCACATCGGCCTGTACGGCGAAGGCGCTACTGCCATTCCGTTCGATCGCGCTTACAACTCCCGCCGCCCTTTCGCTCTCGCGCAAATAGGTAATACAGACCGTGTATCCGCGGCATCCGGCCAGCTGCGCCGTGGCGGCGCCAATCCCGCGGCTGGCGCCGGTGACCAGCAAGATCTCATGCGCTTCCATGGTGTGCTCTCTATCGTACTCTGGCGGCAAGAATGCACGTCCTCCTGCGCGATGCGACGTTATTGTTTGTTAGCTGGCGCACTCTTCACGTTCGCCGCGGCGCAAACGGTTCCCAAGATGGTGCAGATTCCGGAAGTGCCGTACCTCGCCACTTCCGACGAAGTGGCTGCGGCCATGTTGCGACTGGCCGCCGTCACCGCAAACGACACGGTTTACGATCTGGGCTGCGGCGATGGGCGCATCGTCATCATGGCCGCGAAACAATACAACGCGCGCGGCGTGGGCATCGACATCGATCCCGAGCGCATCCGGCAGTCGCGCGAAAACGCCGATCGCGCGGGCGTCGAGCCGCGTGTGCATTTCGAAATCAATGACCTGTTCGGCGCCGATATCCACGACGCCACCGTCGTGATGCTCTACCTGCTTCCCAGCGTCAACGCGCGGCTGCGGCCCAAACTGGTGAGAGAGCTAAAGCCGGGTGCGCGCATCGTCTCGCACAGTTTCGAGATGGGTGATTGGAAGCCCGACAAGGAAGAAAAGGTCGATGGCCAGCCGATTTATCTCTGGATTGTGCCCGCGAAATAAAGTTCAGAGTAGCGCGCGGACGCCACGCGTGACGGCGTCGGTGGTCAATCCATAAACCAGGTGCGACGCGAGCCCGTACAGGTGTGCCGACGCCGGCTGCACGCGGAGCGGCTTCGATAACCCGAGCGCCGGGACGGCGATCTCATCGGCAACGGCCCACAATCCGGCGCCGAACGCGCTTCCGCGGCCTACCCGCGCTTTGGGCTTGTACTCGGAAAGCGCACCATACAAGATGCCGTTCGCGGCGCCAAACGCGTAATGCACCACGTGGCCGGAGGCCTTCTTCTCAGATGGTACGAGCTCTGGCCCGTGAGTGGCTCGTGTGATCGATTCCACGGCTTGAACGGTGGCCGGCTTCTCTTCGGACGAAGCTTGGCCGTGCGGTCGCTCGCGACTCGGCTTGCTCCATTTTTTGCTCACCGCCTGAAATTGGCTCATCGCGTACGTCGCGGCCAGGCCGCCGGCCAGACCGGAAACAATTCCCTTCCAGAGCTTGGGACGAGATCGGCGCCACATTCTTGAGTACCTCGGAGAAAACTGATGCACGCTGTATTCCACGAGCGAATTGGCCCTCGAGATGCACCAAACCAACGGATGAAGAAAGAACCTGAGGACGATCCCAAACCTCCTGCGCCGGATCCCGAGCCCGATCCCGAGCCGCATCCGCCGATCCCCGATCCGGACGTGCCCGGCCTCGGTCCCGATGTGACCCCCGTCATCAACCCGAGCACCCCCGGTTATTGAAAAAGGATTAAGATGCCCTCAGGCCGGCGCCGCGCTTTGGGGAGTGGCATCGGCGGAGGTGAGTATGTGGCGCTTCGTCGGTGCGGCCGGTGTTCTGCTTGCGTTCGGCTCTGGTCTTCGAGCCGACGACTTTGACGGTAAGCAGGTGGCCGCCGCGCTCCAGCGCAAAGATGTCCGCCCTGCGCCGCGCCTGCCCGACGGTCATCCCGATCTCGGCAATTCGAAGGGTGCCTGGGAGCCTCCCGGCATCGGAGACATGGCCGGCACGGGCGGCGGGTTCGCCGGCACCGCTCAACCCGAACACAAAATCGAGGTTCCGTTCCTGCCCTGGTCCAAAGAGCTGTTCGTCAAACGCAATGCCAACTACACTAAGGACGATCCGGAAGGCTACTGCCTCCCGCCCGGTATTCCGCGCATGTATGCGACGTCGTTTCCATTCCAGATTTATCAGCTCCCTGACCGGGTCCTGTTCGTCTTCGAAGGGGGCGCGCACATGTGGCGCGTGGTGTACACCGACGGGCGCAAGCACACTCCAGCCGACAGGCTGAACCCGACGTATCTCGGCGAAGGCATCGGTCATTGGGAAGGCGACACGCTGGTGGTCGATGTGACGGGATTGAATGATCGGAGCTGGATCGATGCGGCGGGCCATCCGCACACCGAGCAGCTTCACGTCGTCGAGCGCTTCACGCGCGTCAACGAGCTGATCCTTCATTACGAAGCCACCATCGATGATCCCGGCGCCTACGCCAAGCCCTGGACGGCCAGTTGGAACATCCTGTTTCATCCCGGGATGGAGCCGTTCGAATACATCTGTCAGGAGAACAACGCCGACCTGAAGCATATGGTCGGCGGCAGGCCGTGATCGTCGCCCGCCTGCTGCCTGCTGTGGCCGCCGTGCTCTTGATCGGATGCGCGCCGGCCCCGCCGCCCGTTCAGACGACCACCGCCGGCGCGAGCGATGAACCTTGGTACCGGCCCGCGGTGGAGCAGTTGACGGCGCTCAACCGCGACGCCGAGCGCGCCTTCCAGGCAGGCAAATTCGATGACGCTTCAGCACTCATTTTGAAAGGAGAGCCGCTGGCGAACCGCGTCGTCGCGGTTCCCCGGCCCACATTGGCGGCCCTGGAAGCGGCTTCCGATCTCGATCAACTCTACGGACGGATGCTGCTGATGAATCGCAATTACGGATGGGCCCGTTTGCAATTTCAAAAGAATCGGGCGCGCTGGAAAACCTGGCAGCCGCAGACCGCCGAAACCGCGCGGCGTCTCAAGCTGGCCGAGGACGGCATCGCGGAATGCGATAACCGCATGGTGCAGTAGTCCCGGTACGTGAAACATTTGCAGCGCGAACCGCACTATGGGATGCTGCTGTCATACGAGACTCGTAACGGAGGTTGCCATGAAGACTGTGCTTTTTCTCGCAATTGCTTTTCTTTATCCTCTTGCGTCGTGGGCGGCTGACGACTTTAAACCGCTAGACGTAAAAACCGGGCTCTGGGAGAGCACCGTGACGAACCAGATGAGCGGGCAGTTGCCCATTCCGGCCGAGGCGCTGGCGCGGCTAACGCCGGAACAGCGGACGCGGATCGAAGAAGCGATGAAGGCCCGCGCCAGCCAGGGAGCCAAGACGACCACGAACAAATCCTGCATCACGAAAGACCAACTGAATAAGCCGATGACGTTTGACCAGGATAAAAAGAACAACTGCAAGAGTACGCTTGTGCGTTCTTCTTCCAGCGAGCAGGATATCCGGATGGAGTGCAGCGAGAACAATATGCAAGCCAACGCGGCCGTGCATATTCAAACCGTCAATTCCGAGAATGTGAAAGGCACCGTCCAGGTCACGGCCACCGGCGGCGGAAACACGATGAACTCTCAATCCTCGTTTTCCGCTAAGTGGGTCAGCTCAGATTGCGGCACTGTAAAGCCGGGCGAGTAAGCCGCGCTATCGCTTGGCCGCGAGCGCGCGATACGTGCCGGCGACATTCTGCGGGCGCTGCTGGTCGTAGAACTCCCAGCTTTTGTAGTTCTCCATCAGGACGCTCGCTTGCGCCTGCTCCAGCGTCTGGCCGGCGGCGATGGCGCGGGCAACGGCATCCCGCAGTTCCTCGCGGTAGCGGAGATTCGCGGTCACGTCGGCTTTCTTGCCCAGTGCGCCATGGCTGCATACGAAGTATTCGAAGTCCATCGTGTCGACGGCCTTCACCATCGGGATTTCATCTGGTGAAATTGGACCGAATGGCAGCCGGTGCACGGTGATCCAATCGGAGGCGAACAGCACGTTGGCCCCATCGACGAACCGCACCAGCGTGTTGTCGTCAGCGTGGGCGGTCGGCCGCGAGGTCACTTCCACGCGCTTGCCGCCCAGGTTGATGGTGAGATTGTCGGTGTAGGTCACGTCGGGCGGACGCACGAATTCCAGCGGGCCGCGAACCACTTCGGCGCCGCTCAGCACGCCGTCTCGATCGGCGTCGTACATGCTGAACATCGTCTTCAGATTGCCTTGTGCTTCGTCGGGCTCGATCTTGCCATCGCCGTTTTTATCCTGAGCGCGCACGTTCGGCGGAAGCGGCGTGCTGGCGGGAGGCATCGCCAGATTCTTGCGCAGGTTGTCATGCCCTATGAATTGCGCCGTATCGCTGTAGACCGCGCCGCCCGAGGCGTGGTCCCAGTGCGAATGGCTGTAGATGACGTATTTCACCGGCACGTGAAAGCGACGGTCCATTTCGGCTTTCAGCCACGTGGCGAATTCGGTGCCGATTGGTTCCACCAGCGCGATACCCTCGGGCGTGACCATGAAAACCGAAACGTAGTCGTCCATGCGCGCGTAGTACACGTCGCCTGTGAGCTTGCCGATCTCCTGGCCCTTGTACTGAGTCTGCTGATAGAACGAGCGCTGCTGCGCGGCCAGAGTCATGGCGGCCGCAATACAAAGAAGGTATTTGAATTTCATGATCGTTTACTTGTGATGGTGCTCCAGGCGGTGCCGGCGCAGCCAATCCTCGCCGAAGTCATTGCCCGGCGTGCGGACCACCGTGTGGATGTGGTTCGGATCGTTCGGGAGCTTTGTATTGGGCGGGACAATGGCGTCGTACTCGATGAGCAGCGTGGGGCCGTGAATGCGGTAGTACACCGCCTTGCCCACCTCCGCCGGCCCCATCCACGCGAAGTGCAGCTTGTCGAAACCGGCGCTTTGAATCGCGGCGCGATACGATCGCGCAACTGCAGGCCGCAGGTTGCCGACATATTCATCGACAAGAGACTCCAACAGATCGCGCTGTCGGCCTTGCAGCCCGGATACTCCGGCGGGAGTCTTCAGCGCCTCATCGCGGCCCGGCAGCGTAAAGATGTCGGGCGGCAGCGTTTCGGAAAGCACCGCAAGCCGCGCCTGCTCCGCCGTCAGAGCATTTCGCAGGAGAAATCCCTTCTCCGTTTCGCCGCCCAGGACGTGCCACCCGGCGTGCGGGCCCGACGGGATGATTGCCGGATCGGCGCCGAAATGCGCCGGCGTCATCGTGACCTGATGGTCGACCACCGTGACGTTCACCGCCAGGTGATGGCCATCGACCTGCACGCCCCACGGGGCAGCGCCGCCGGGCTCCCCGAATACATCGAGGAAATAATTCTCCGCGCCATATTCCTGGCGCAACTGCTCGGACCCGGATCCGAGGAAATCGTCGAGCGCCATGACCGTCGTAGCTTTGTAATAGCCTTGGCTCGACAGCATGGCTTGCAGCAGGCGGTGAGCCGCGGCTCGTTCCGCCGGATTCATGTCGCCCAAACGGACGCCCTTGCGCGGATGCAGGTAATGCGGAAGGTTGCTCCAGTCCTTGCGCTCCGGATCGTCCATCGCAAACAGAAGCCGGGCTCGCAGCTCCGCACGCAGCACGGCGATGAAGTTTTTCGCAGCCTCGGCGATCGCTTGATCCCCTTGCTCCGGCAACTTCTTGCTCTGCGCTCGCAAACGGGCCGCCGCGAACAGCAGCGTGAGAGTATCGAGAAAGCTGCGGCGATGCATCTCAGCGCACCTCGATCTCGATCAACTGGGCTTCGCCGCGGGCCGTGATCTGATGTTTGTCCCCCGCGGGAACCAGCGCCCACCGGCCGGGCTCATCCAGTTGTTTGTCTCCCACCGTCGCCTGGCCTGAAACAAGGACCACGACCGTCGGCACGGCATGCGCATGTACCATCGCCGTTGTCCCCGCAAGGTTCGCCCGGTAGACACGAAATGACCGATTTTCGCGGACCATCGTCAGCGATGGATCGGCCAGCGCATCGTTGGCCTGCCACCCGCTCTCGCGCAGATTCTCGACTAGCAGCAGGTGATAAACATCGGGCCCGACGTTTTGCACCGTGTGCGAACGCGGCTTCCCGGTATACTCGGTCAGTCCCGCGGTGCCGGGCACACACGGCATGCCGGGGTTGCTCCAATCGCGGCCCGGTTGTTTCGCGCGGACTTGCGACCCGTGAATGCACACGGTCACTTCGTCACGAGTGTGAATGTGTTCGAGCGTGGTGTCGCCCGCCGGAATCTGCGGTGAGATGACGCGCAGCGATTCGTTGACGAACTCTATGTGATGGCGGGGCTCCTGATCGAGTGGAACCTGGGCGACAGCCAGACCCCCGAGAATTGCTCCCGCCCAAAGGCATCTCACGTTCATGTGTTCTCCCGCGCCGCCGAACAGGAGTCTATTCTATGCCATCGAGAGGAGAGGAGGGAGTTGCGGCGGTCAGCGCGGCATCGGGACGAGCCAAAACACTTGCCAGCGGCCATCCGGCGAGGTCTTGCGCCACGCCTGGTAGCCGGCGGCCTTGAGGAAACGCTCCCGAGCTTCGGCCTCTCGCTCGCTGCTACATTCGCGTGAGAATTTCATTTCTTCCTCCAGGCGCTCCGCGCCTTGGCATAGAGCAACCCCGCTGCCAAAGCGATTTGTGCCGCCCCCGGGTGCCAAATTGAGAGCTAGCGCACAAATTCTGAGGGAGAATTTACCCGAAATTGGAGGAAATTCCGTTTCATGCGGGCTCAAGCCGGATTCCATATTCCGAGAGCCACCTCTGGAGGTCGTCCCGAGACGCATCGACCAGCCGGCCTCCCGTGAACCGGTCATCCTCGGAAACCTCCCGGCCGAGGAAGGCCGGCAATGCCAGGCCGGCGGCGCCGGCGGCCGAGTCGAATTCCGCCTCGGCCAGGATCAAACCCTGCAACCTTCCCTCAAACACATCAATGCCGAATGGCGGCACGCTGTACCGGGTCTTACAAAGTTCCTTTCCCGAAAGCTGCGCGAGCAGCCGAAACTCGCCTTCGCTGAGGTACATGCTGGTGATGAATCCTTGCTGCGATCCCGCGGCTCGGGCGGAAATCTTCTGAGTCAGCTTAAACATCGCCGGTCCGTTGTGGTCCGTTTGTTCCCGCAGCCGCAGTGTGGTTCCGTCGATGTAGCGGTCGTGGATGTGGCGGATTGCCTGGACGCGGACGTCTTCAGGAAATCGGTCGAGGAGGAACCGGCGTTCAAACTCGATGCGGGCGTGTTTGGGGTGGGGCGCCGGACTAGCTGCCATTGGCATCGACCTCATTCATACAGCCCCCTATTGTCTCGCGAGGGATGCGGCGCCACCGTATGACACAATCGTCGTATGGGTGCTCTACCCACTCTGGTGTCGGTCGACCAATACCTGCACACCGCCTACGATCCTGATTGCGATTACGTAGATGGAATCGTCTTGGAGAGGAATGCGGGAGAGAAGGATCACTCGAAGGCGCAGCAGGAGATTCTCTTCTATTTCCGAGAGCGTCGCAAGCTCTGGAACATTTTCTCGATTCAGGTACAGCGGGTTCAGGTGTCGCGGACCCGTTTTCGTGTTCCGGACGTTTGTGTGATCGTCGGCCCCGAGCCCGACGAACAGATTTTTACCAAGCCCCCGTTTCTTTGTATCGAGATTCTCTCGCCCGAAGACCGCATGAGCCGGATGCAGGTGAAGATCGACGATTACCTGCGATTCGGCGTGTCGTACGTTTGGGTGATCGATCCGCAGACCCGCAAGGCGTGGATATACACACCCGAGGTAATGCGCGAAGTTCTTGACGGGGTCCTGCGCACCGCAAACCCGGAAATCGCCGTACCCCTCAGCGAGATTTTTGACCGTTAACCGCCCGATCAACCCCGTTTACGCGGCCGCTTGGGGACGAACGCGAGGAACCGGCGCGAATTGTCCACCATGATCTGGTGCAGCACTTCGTCGCTCGCCCCGGCGGCTTTCAGCTTGGGTAAGAACACGGTCAGGGTTTTGGCGTAGCCGCTCGACGCATCGGCGGAGAACATCAGGTGGCTCGCAAATCCCGCGTCGATAAGCGCCATCACCAGCGGGACCTGTTGCGCATCGTTGTTGCCGCCCTGACGGTCGAAACCAACGAACGCGCCGCGCCGGCAGATGGCCTTGTGCACATAGACGTTCGGGTCGACGAGATTGCCCAGATGTCCGATGACGATGCGCTCGGGCTTCACGCCGGCGTCTTCGAGAATGTCGAGCTGCTCGAGCGCCGATTTGCCGGGAATGCCGGTGTGGGTGAAGATCGACAGGTTGGTCGCGGCGTGCGCGCGGCCGACGGCGCGGAAGACTTTGCGTTCGTCGGCGGTGATCTCGTCCCAGGAGCCGATTTCGCCGAACACGCCCAGCGTGTCGGTGTCGGCCTGCTTGATGAGCGCCTTGACGATCTGGTCTTCGCTCATGGTGGAGAGTTCCTTGGGATAAAACGGCTGCGAATAGAAGCCGCCGCCGGCGACGATCGGCACGCCGGACTTCATCGAGACCTGCCGGATGAAGTTGATGTCGCGGCCCATGTCGGGATGACCGCCGTCGACGATGCAGGCGATGTTGCCTTCGGTTTTGGCCTTGACGACTTCGGCCGACATCAGATCGACGTTGTGCATGATGTCCGGAGGCGGCGGTCCGCCGGCGCGGTTGCCTCCGCGTGCGGGAAGCGGCGGCAGGCCATTGGCGGCTCGCGCGGCGGCGGTGGCGGCCGCAAACTTCGCGTTGAAATCGGGAGCGAGCTGCATGTGCTCATGGAAGAGGGTAGCGCCGCCGGCCAACTCCTCGGGCGCGTAATCTTTGAGGACCGTTCGGATGATCGCACCCTTGGGGAACGTCGGGTTCTGTTCGCCGGCCGCGCTCAGAAGCGATGCAGCCGTTGCCGTCATTCCTAGAATTTCGACTGCCTGACGGCGCGTCCAAAGGTGTGTTCGGGGCTTCGACATAGTGGAAACTATTGTAGATGTTTTGAAAAGGGCTCAGCGCACTTTGGATCAACGCCAAGGGCGCGCGAAATTGCGTCCATCTCGGAAAGGGGTGAGCCAGGCTTAACTCACTGAATGTTCCGCACGACGAGCATTTGGATTGGCCGCTCTGCTTCCGTGAGTTCCAGCCCAAGCTGGCGGGCCAAGTCAAACGCAGCCTCCGAGGGAGAGAGCTTACTCGATGCGGAATAGTTGTAGCTCCCCTTCAAACCGGTTCCGTCGACCACCGGAGCCTCAAGTAGGCCCTCGAACGCGCGAGCGATATCTTGCATGGTTTGCGCGGTGCCCATAATCGAGGCTGGCCCGTCGCCGGACATCCATTTCTCACCGTTTGTGGCTGGTTGCAGTTGCGAGGAAAGATGCCGGAGGCTCGTAAGCATATAAATCCTCTCCATCCGCTCTTCTCTCTCGACTATCAACCCAAACCGCCGTTCCACAGCTTCTCGAATGAACTGCAACAATGGCTCGCGCTCGACTCCCGGCATGTCGGCGGTTACGTCATAACTTCCTTTGGCCAACCACTCCGGAAAAGCGATCCGGGCCAAAGGAGTGTTCCAAAGATCCGAAATGATCAGTCGTAGAGGCTGGTTTTTCGAGAGGTAGCGGCCCGGACCGGCCGTTCCCAGCCATCGCAAAGTTCCGTGCCTTGCGAGCGAGATGTGGATCCCAGGAGTGAGCCCAGCCGCAGGGTCGTATGCGGGATCGTATGGTCGTGGCTGAGGCGGAGTTTGATCAAGTCCCGTGTCCGGCTGGTTGTTCAGTATCGAGCGCACCGCGCCTTTCAAATCATCGCCGTCGCGGGCATATCCGGCGATGAATCCCAATTGATCGATCACCACAATTCTCGCGAGCAGCGGGAGCTTGAAGTTCTTGAGATTCCTCTGGGAGGTATCGAACAGAACGCACCCAGCGTATGCAGTCTGCTGAAGAGCTTGATCCAGCAGAAACTCCGATCCGCCGACGACTTGAATGAGTGTTACCGGCTCGCCCTGAAAGTTCCGAGCAGCCTCCGTCCAATCATCGATGTCGTTTGGGAAGACGTCGTCAGGCGACAAAGAAACGACAACCACCTTCGCGCGTAGACTGGCCCATTCCAAACCCGCCGGGCAATTGCCCTTTAGCTTGTCCCATACCAGCGCGGGCGGAATATCGCCAGTGTGCTGCGCATGGGCAGCACCGATTAACACCGCAATCGCCCAGAACGCCCGGACGGAAAGCTTCATGGCGCGAACTCCGAGGACGCGTTCCTCCTCTATTGATCCTACCGGCTGAACGGGCATGCTGGCGCATCGCTGGCACCTATGGGGCCAAAACCGAACGGACGCGGCTACATGGGGGCATCTTTGGCGATTCCGTGAGCTTCGGTCACAACTGTGCCGGCCTGAGCCGCCTTATCCCGGGATCTCGGATACGATAGTAAAGCTATGTGGCTGCTGAAAGGTCTATTGGCGTTTCTGCTGATTGAAGCTTCGATTCTGGCGTCCGTCGGGATTATCAGTCTGATGCAGGCCGGGTAGCGAGCGGCGTGGGCGCGCTGCCAGCCTGCCCTACCGCACCAATTTCAGGAATTCCTCATTTGTTCCCACCCGGCCGTGCAGCGGCACGTGCTCTACGACGTCCAGCTTCTGCTTCAGCATGTTCTGATACAGCGTGCGCATGCCGGCCGTGGGCGCGGGAGGCGGGGCGCCCTGCGGCGGCGAATAGAGATCGGCATTGATGAGGATTTTTTCTTTCGGCAAATAGACCATCAGCATGTCGGCGCTGTGATTGCCTTGCGCGTAGGATTGATCCTCCAATTCGTACGCCATGTCCTGCACGTGAAAGATCTCCAGCACGCGCGCGCCGTCGGTGATTACATATTTGGCCGCGCCGCCGCCGGGACCGCCGGCAAAGCTGGCGACGGTCTCGATCGGCGCCGGACGCCGGCTGATCATATACATCGGGTTATACAGTGACATTCGATCGGGCTGCAATTCGCGAGGCGCAGTGGAAAACAAGATGTCGAGGTAATACTGCTTGTTCGATTCGTGCGTGATCACCGTCGTGCCCTGCGAAAGGTACGTGCGCAACCCGCCGGCATGATCGAAATGGTGGTGGGTGTTG
>Ga0335081_10015158_pt1 | contig 12468 bp, 6 predicted proteins | sample Lox_Sample_35_FD_206713 | JGI IMG/M metagenome (GOLD analysis project Ga0335081, IMG submission 206713) | Soil microbial communities from Loxahatchee National Wildlife Refuge, Florida, United States - Lox_Sample_3.5 | ecosystem: Environmental > Terrestrial > Soil > Wetlands | place: USA: Florida...
GTAGGGGATGAAGGATTGATGTGCCTGGAAACATTCTGGCGCAATCGCCGTTGGCATCTGCTATACCCTCATATCCTTCATGGAGACCCCCACAAAAATTGATATGCGCCCGCAGCGGAGCCAGCGCCCGGTTTTCCGTTGAATTCCCGTTCTTCCGTGGTAGGTTGCTCGGTTCCATAACCCGAGCACGCATGAAACGAATTCTAATATTTCAAATTCTCTTCCTGGCGGTCACTTTTGATGCCGCCGCGCAACCTGTTGCCCCGACCAACGTGGTGATTTTTTCGGGCGATAAAAGCGCCATTTTACACTGGGACCCGGATGCGTCACCCAACGTGTCGGGCTACAATGTGTCTCGCTCGCTCAGCAGCGGCGGCCCATTCACAAAGCAGAATTCCGGCTTGCTGACGTCGTTGGGGTTCTGCGACCTCAGCGTCAGTGACGGGCAGACGTATTTTTACCAGGTCACCGCGGTGAACACGATCAACCAGACCAGCCCGCCTTCGGCGACGGTTTCCACCATGCCCGATCCTTTTCCCAGTGACGACGCCTTCCTGGATTACCTGCAGCAGGCCAATTTCGATTACTTCTGGTACGCGGCGAATCCGGCCAATGGCCTCGTCCCAGACCGCTCTACGGCCGGCTCGGCTTGCAGCATTGCGGCGGTCGGGTTTGGGCTGACCGCCATCGGGATTGCCATTGACCACGGCTGGATTTCGCGGGATCAGGGCGCGGCGCGGGTGCTGACCACGTTGAACACTTTTTGGAACGGGCCGCAGGGCACCAACGCCTCCGGCGAAATCGGCTACAACGGCTGGTTCTACCATTTCCTGGACATGAACTCGGCCACGCGCTCCGGGAGCTCGGAGCTGTCTTCCATTGATACCGCCTTGTTACTGGCCGGCGTTCTCTATGCCAAACAGTACTTCAACGGTACGAACGCCACTGAAACCAGTATTGAAGCGCTGGCAAGCGCGATCTTCAACCGGGTCAATTGGACGTGGATGTCGCCAGATATACCGGGGACGAACGGGGTGCGCATGGGCTGGAAGCCCGACACGGGCTTCAGTACTTATGGCGACTGGATCGGCTACGACGAAGGAATGCTGATTTATTTGCTTGGGATGGGCACTGCGACCAACCCGCTGCCGGCCGCCGCGTGGAGCTACTGGACCAGCGGATATACCTGGGTCACTTATTATGGTGAGTCCTTCGTCCCGTTCCCGCCCCTGTTTGGACACGAGTACTCCCACTGCTGGATTGACTTCCGTCATATTGCGGATGCGTATATGAATAGTCAAAGCAGCACTTACTTTGAGAACTCACGGCGGGCGGCACTGGCCCAGCAGGCCTATTGCGCCGCCGACCCGCTGGGCTGGCCGGGCTACAGCAGCCTTAATTGGGGATTGACCGCCAGTGACGATCCCTCGGGTTACGCGGCGCACGGCGCCCCACCGGCCGAGAATGATAACGGCACGATCGCCTTCACCGCTCCGGGTGGCGCGTTGGCCTTCGCTCCCGACATTGCGTTGCCGACTCTGGAGAATTTCTACAAGGGCGGCCGGCTGCACTTCTGGACACAATACGGTTTCATTGACGCGTACAACCTCAGCGCCGCGTGGTACGACAACGCTGAATTGGGCATTGACCAGGGCCCCATCGTGATCATGATCGAGAATTATCGGACCCAGCGCCCCTGGCAGCTTTTCATGCAAAATACAGAAATCCAGCGTGGTCTGCAGCAGGCCGGCTTCGTTGCCCTGCCGTTTATGGCGCTCAGCGTGCAGGCTCAACCCACGCAGAACACCCTCACCTTGACCTGGGCTGCCCAGGCCGGTCGCACTTATCAAGTCGAATACTCGCCTGACCTCCTCACTTGGTCCGCCTCGCCGTCCGGGGAAGTGACTGCGACCAACTCTACGGCAAGTTGGACCGATAGCGGCCCGCCCGGCACCACAACTCCGCCCTTCAGCGATACAAAGAGATTCTACCGCGTCTTCCAATATGGTTCTCCGTAGGTGGTAGTTGAGGAAACCACCGTTTCCCACCAGGAATCCGGTGGAGACGGACTACCGGGCCGCGATCGGCCAGAACGGTTTCACGTCTGTCTGAGGATAAATTGACGCGGCCGCACAGGCGCAAGTGAGAATCATCGGTCGGCGTGATGATGAACCATAGGCAAAAATCACCTCCAAAAAAAGGGGGGCAGTAGGGTTTACCCCTGCCCCCACAATGATTCCTTCCCACCCCCAGTCCGATCAGGCTGCGCCAGGCGGGTCTGGCCGTCGCGCATCGGAATTCAAATGCGTCGCCGACGCAACAAGAGCGGTGCGAAACCCAAACCCAGGAAAGCAATTGTGGAGGGTTCAGGGATCGTAATATTGCCGAAGACCGCCTGCCCCGAAGTCCCAGGACCCGCTGAATTATCGACTCCTTGAAGCTGAAAATAAGCCCCCAGGTTACCGCCTGCAAGGGTGTCACCGCTTGGCAAATCCTGCACCGGACTATAGATGTTGCCGCTGCCGGCGTTGACCCAGAATTGGAAGGCGTTCACGCTGTTGGGGGAGTCATAGAAGTATTGCATACCCAGAGTGACCGTTTCACCTGCCGTGTAGGTGAGGCCGGAGTTCCAGAAACCGCTTCCGCCGAACATGCCCAAAAAGCCGCTGTTGGGATCAGCAATGAACTGCAAATCGCCGCCGGGCAATCCACCGGGAGGGTTGGGAATGAGAAAGCCTGCTTCATTATCGACCGTTGTAGCACCGGTGACATTCAACGTCATCGAAACAGTAAAGAAGTCAAAGGCCCCCAGCGCATAGGCGCTGGAACCTCCGTTATTAGAGAAAAACCATTCGTCGCGGTTGGCAAAACCGCTGCTGCCCGTGTTGAACTCGCCTGATTCGCCGAGCGTGATGGACGTGGGATAGTTGTTGAGGTAAGTCCCCGTCGCACCCGGATAATCATTGAAAACGCGCGGAGTTATAACGGCTGAATTGATGGAACTGATTTGGGCATAAACTCCGTTGGCGGCTACCAGGCAAAGGCCGATGAGGGTCGAAATACCAGTATTACGATTTAAGAAGGTCATAACTGATCCTTAGTTTAATTGTTGGATTCTGTTATTCGGTCCTTTTAGCAGGCACGCTCGGAAATGTCAAGCAAAAAATATTTCCGGTTTTCCTCAAAAAGTAAGGCGCCTGCCAGATCTGGTCCTGTAGTAACATCCTGTTCTACAAATGGATGCACCGATCACTGGCTTTTCGTCGGGGTTTTCCGCTTGTTCCAGTGTACTGTCGCCGACTTCAACCGGCTTGAGTCCCCACCGATGCGGAGGATGAATTCTCCCGGTTCCCAGTCGTATTCCAATTTGCGGTTGTAAAATTTCAAATCTTCCGGTGTCACGCGGAACGTCACTTCCCTGGTCTCGCCCGGCTCTAAACGCACCTTTTGAAATCCTCGCAGGTCTTCCACACTGCGCGTCACACTGGCCACCGGCTGGCTCACATACAACTGCACCGTCTCCTCACCGGCACGTTCGCCGGTATTGGTCAAGCTGACCGACGCCAGCAGGGTCTCGTCGCCTGTAAGCCTGGTTTTGCTCAACTGGATTTCCCCGTAGGAAAACGTGGTGTAGCTCAAGCCGTAGCCGAACGGATACAACGGGTCGTTCGGCACGTCCAGATAACGGGAGACAAACTTGTCCCCCGGATCACCTTGATAAGGGCGCCCCGTGTTCTTGTGATTGTAATAAATGGGAATTTGACCGACGTCGCGCGGAAAGGTCGCCGTCAATTTCCCCGATGGATTATAATCACCGAACAGCACGTCAGCCACGGCATTGCCCGCTTCGGTGCCGCCAAACCAGGTTTCGAGAATCGCGGTGCAATGCTCCGCCTCCCAGGTCAACGTCAAGGGCCGTCCATTCATCAGCACCAGCACCACCGGCTTTCCGGTATCCACCAGCGCTTGCAGCAGTCGTTCCTGACATACCGGAAGTCCGATATGGCTGCGGCTTGCGGCTTCGCCGGTCATGCTGAATGATTCCCCCAGCACCGCCACCACGGCGTCGGCGCGCGCCGCCACCGCCACCGCTTCGGCCATCATGGCTTGCGGTGAACGGGCATCCACTGCAATGTCATCGCCGAACGCCTTCAGCGTTTGCCGCAGCGCTGGATCATCAACGAGGTTCGCGCCTTTTGCGTACAGAATCGTCACTGCGGGCCCGGCCACATTGCTGATCCCCGTCCGAACGCTGACCGCCTGTTGCCAGTCGCCGGCAGCGTGGCAACTGCCCAGCGGGTTCCGCTGGTCATCCGCCAGCGGGCCTACCAACGCAATGATCCCAGATTTCCTCAAGGGAAGGACGTGCCGGTCGTTCTTGAGCAGGACGAAGGATTGCTCCGCAAATTCCCGCGCGGCTTGCCGGTTTGCCGGTGTGAGCATTTCCCTGCGGGCCCGCTCCTCCGAGCAGCCGTGATACGGATCGGCAAACAACCCGAGCTTGTACTTTGCCTCCAGAATTCGCCGGCAGGCCTGATTGATCATTGATTCTGAGACTTCCCGGTGCGCGGCCAGTTCCGGCAAATATTTGAGGAAGGTTTCGCTCACCATGTCCATGTCCACCCCGGCTTGCAGGGCCAATTTGGCGTCCGTTGGCAAATCACCCAGGCCGTGCTCGCTCAGTTCTTTGATGGCGGTGTAGTCTGAGACGACAAAGCCCCGAAACCCCCACTGCGTTCGCAGCACGTCTGTAAGCAGCCAGCGATTGGCCGTGGCCGGCACCCCGTTGATTTCATTGAACGAGCTCATGACGCTGCCGACTCCGGCCTCCACCGCCGCGCGGTACGGCGGCAGGTAATACTGGTACATCCGGATGCGGCTCATATCCACCGTGTTGTAGTCGCGGCCCGCCTCCGCCCCGCCGTACAGCGCAAAATGTTTCACGCACGCCATCAGCGCGTTGCTCCGGCTGAGGTCATCGCCCTGATAGCCGCGGACCATCGCGCGCGCGATCTGCAAGCCCAGGTACGGGTCTTCGCCCGCTCCTTCCGCGATTCTTCCCCACCGCGGATCCCGACAGATATCCACCATGGGCGAGAAGGTCCAGTTCACGCCGTCGGCGGTCGCTTCCGTTGCGGCGATGCGCGCGCTGCGCTCGATGGCCTCCGGATCCCAGGTGCAGGCGAGTCCCAGCGGCATCGGGAAGATCGTCTTGTGGCCGTGAATGACATCCAGTCCGAACAGCAGCGGGATACCCAAACGACTCTCGTTGACGGCGAGCGATTGCAGCCTGCGCACCGCCGCGGGAGTGTAAGTGTTCAGGATTCCGCCCACCTGGCTCTGGCGAATCTTTGGTTCCACGTCTTTACTGAGTTCCGGTCCGGTGACATCGAAACCAACCGACAGCAGATTCAGTTGTCCGATTTTTTCCTCCAACGTCATCCGGCTCATCAAATTGCCGACGAAGGCGTTCATTTTGGCGTTGCCGGCCGGCGCTTGGGCACACGCGCAACCCGAGATCATTCCCCCGATCAATCCCAGGAGCAGTCCGGTTCTTTTCATTTCTCGTTCTGGTAACAGGCGGGCTTTTAACACAGATTATCAGCCCTTGTCACAATAATTCCGCGTGGCGCTGACGGGCTGGAAAAACTCCACAACGGCGCACCGGTTGCGGCTGTGCCGCATGGGGCCTCGGGATGATTGAGCCGGATGGCCGCTCCCGATCTATCGGATGGCAATCACCACCAGCAACTCAACCAGGGCAAAGCATAACCGCACCGCCATGCCGGAGTTTTCCCGGAACGCGGTGCGGGTTGTTCATTCGTTTTATGGAGACGTGACTTTGTAAAACCGCTGGTTGCCGGCGGAACCGGGGTCGGTCACGGTTTTGACCGTGCCGTCACCAGGCACTGAGGTCAGCAGGATCCAGTTGCCCGCCGTCAAATTGGTCCGGTAAAAGACGCGGTAGTTTCCTCCAGCCTGGGTCGGGAACGAAATGTTGATATTATTGCCCGACTTCGCCGCCGACGGGTTGATGCCGGAGGCGGGGACCAGCATGAAATAGTCCGGATAGCAATTGCCTGTGGGGGTTGAAACCTGGAGCGTGCTGACACCGCCGAGCTTTACGATGACCGGCGCCACCAGGCCGGCATCCGTCAACGGCACCCAGCCAAACGTGTTGATATTATCTCCGGTGGCACTCCATTGGCCGATGGGCGTGGTCGCCTGGTTGGTTGTCCCCGCGCCGCTGACGACCCGACTCAGAGTCATCGTGTAGCTGCCCAGCCCGGACGAACGGGCGTATGCAAAAAAACTGCCCGTGGGATACGCGCGGGTGTAATTGGCCCAGTCACCTCCCCCGAACCAATATAATTGATAATCAGATGCAAAATTATCGATGTAAATCTGCCGCAGGTAATCCTGGGCGACCTGCTGGGGAATCCCGTTGGAACGATAGTTGTACTCGGACCCATCGGTAGGCTCGCCAGAAACAGAGGTGTGTTGGAAGTCAACGTCGGCGACCGATCCAACATTCAGATTGAGCTTGCCGTACACGTCTGGATAATAATCCGCCGCGCTGACATACTGTCCGCCGCTATAGTCGAAATCCTCCGCCTCAACCATATAATTGTTCTGGGTAAAGGTGTCGAACTGATTGGTCACACCTATGCCATGACCGAGGGAATTGGTCACGGTAATAATGGCCGTGTGCGTCTCGTTGGGTGGCAGTGCGGGGTACACCACGGTGTTGCTCGAGGCCGTGCCGGTGATCACCAGATTCGAGGAAACATTGTTTCCGTCCAGGATCACCTGGATGCCGTTGGCCGGGAAGGTTGCTCCCAGGGTGGTCACGGTGAAACTCAGGGCGTTGGTGTGTTCAAACGGGTGTTTGCCCGTCGGATAAAGTTTGCTCAGGAAGGGCAAATCAGGTTGAGCGGGGACCAGCATGTAGAACGTCGGCAGCATGTTGCCGCCGCCACCGGGCACTGAAGCAGTGACTTGCAAGGTTTCGGTGCCGTTGAGGACGACATTCGCGTTCTGGCCATCGAGGTTAGTGTCCTGCAAATAGACGAATTGAAAAGTACTCCAGCTCGGGCCGGGGTTCATCACGAAGTAGCCCACAAGATTGGTGGACACGCCGGGGTTGATCACGCTCACGGAGAGGCCCCCCGGCGAAATGGCGCCATTGGCGAACCGGCCGATAATCCAATTGGTGCTGTTGGGCCAGTCGCGGGTGTAATTCACCCACTCGGTGTAGTTGAACGGATTGATGCAGTAATCAATCCTGTCCGCTACGAAAAGGTTTGGGCGCGAGTAATCCTCTGACGGCTGAGTGCCCTCAAAATCATCGGGACGATACACATGGTATTGAGGACCTGAAGCATAAGACACGTTGTTTTCGTCCGTACCCTCCACGCCCACTTGTCCAAAGTAACAGTTCGTCTCGCAACAGGCGTTGCAGAGGTCGGGAAAATTGACGTACGTTCCGCTTGAAAAGTCCCAATCTTCGGCCTCCCACAGATAGGTAGGCGGCGGCACCCCGACCCACGTGGTCTGGAAGATGGTATTGGCGCTGGCTGTGAAGTTGAAGCTGTCCGTCGCGGTGATCGACACGTTGTAGGCGGTGTTGGATTGGAGTCCGTTGTAGAACACGGCCCAATTCGAGGAGGAGCCGCTAAAGGCCAGGCCCCCGGAGACGTCGCTACCGTTCAATACCAGGTGAATGGCGCTGGTGTTGATATTGTGGCCGCTCGGTGAACTCACGTTAAAACTGACGCCGTTGCTGGGAGCCACAAAAATCATGGATTGCGGATAAAGATCGCTGATGACCGGCGGGATCGGTCCGGTTAACTGTTCCAAGTCTGCGTCGTCGAAATAGGACGACCCGCCATCATTGAGATGCTGAAGATAGCAATACCGATAACGGACCGAAGCGGTTGCGGCCGGGGCTACCATCTGGCTGACCGCGCCGGTTATTGCATAAATGTTGGGGAAGAACGGGTCGCCAGTGGGCACCGGTTGGGTCAAATCGCAGGCGTTGGTCACCTGGTATTGAATCCAAGTGCTCTCCGGCGCGTTGATGTTGAAATCAGCCGACTTGTAAAGGGCCAGTAGATTGGTGCTTGAGTCGAGAAACTCGACTTGCACCCAGATAACGGTATTCGTCGAAGACGGCACGTCGCCGCTGTTTATGTAAAGCCAGCCGCTGGCCTGATAGGCTGAACCGGAAGTGCTGCTGAAAGTCTGGTATATGCCCGCTACGTTATTCGTGCCATCATAACAAGCACCCCATTCCTTCCAATAATAAGTCCCCGAATGCGCGGAGACAGCATGGTCCACCCAGTAGTTACCGAAGCTTTGGGCCGTCGGCGGCGCAAAACGCGTCCAGCCGGTAGCCACGTTCGTCGGACTGTTGTGCCCTTGGGGTGAGGCCTCGAAACTGGGGTTTGTCAGGAGATTCACGGCTTGAGCCGGGCCGGGAGCCAGCACCAAACCTGCCGTCAGGGCCAGGAGTGGGAAGATTGGGGACGCGCATTTTGTTCTCGCATTCGGGTTCTGAGCGAACCAAGAACTGCCAGTTGACGATTTCATAATGTTATTCATAGGCGAAGACAGAATGACAATTTGCAGCCTTCCATGCGAGGCCGGAGTTGTCAAGATGTCTTTGGCCATTTTCTTACGGCAAGCTGGTTCGGGATAAATGCCACCGCCGACCGTGAGGTCGAGGGCATCGTCGATACATTGACTCATATTCGTGGTTACCAAAACAGCGAATGCAAGTTGCCTGTCATACCCGAGTATTTCGCCAGGCTACACGACAGTTGCCAGTGTGCCCAAGACAGGAGAATCGCCGAATTTGCTCACTTTTCCCCAACCAAAGTCCCGTCCCGGCGCAATTTCATCCGCCGCCCGCGCCACTCAACCGTGCGGCCCGCAAAGGCCCCGAACCAGATAGCCACCTGCAGCAAATCTTTCACGGGCACGAGCCAGAAGGGTGAAACCAAACTTTTTTCCGGCGTGAAGCGGCGTTGCAGATCTTGCGCGAGCACAATCCGGATTAATAGAATCGCGATGGCAATCATTAATCCGCAAGGCAGTCCGATCGCGATCCCGGTAGTCTGGAAGAAGCCATAATCCGTGTTTTGGACGGTTGCCACTGAGAATTTCGATAATCCCAACACCAGCCATAACAGGGGCCAGAACGTGGCGTTGGACAGGATGCTGAAAAAGTAGGGCAGGGGCTGGCAGACCCGGATGGTGCGCGCCCAACGGAGTTGGTGTTTCCAGACATCGCTCCAATTCATTGGCGCATCCCAACATTCCACCACGACCGGGCAAAGGGCGATGCGATGGCCATTTTTAACGATGCGATGGCCGAGTTGATAATCATCCGCCAGAAAATCGGCCAGGGCACGGAATCCGCCAATGTCTTCGAGTAATTTGCGGCGCGTGAGCATCACCGCGCCGAGGGCGAAGTCGAGCGGCTTGAGCGCGCCGGCCTGCAACACCTGACTCCAGAAATCGGCGTTGGTGGCGACGGCTTCCCATTGCATGGCGAGGGTCGTTGGATTGGCCAGACGGTAAAAACAGCAGACCAGACCAACCTCGCCCCTCGCCCGATTTGCGGTCGTTCTTTCCATCGACTCGGTAGGGCCGAGCTGCTGCTCGGCTTGGCGGCGCGGCAGCGCCGCCCTACCTTTTTCGTTCAACGGCGCGACGATATTGGCCAGGAAATCCGGCGGCACGCGCACATCGGCGTCACTGACCAGAATCAAATCGTGCCTGGCGAGTTTTTCTAGTTGAACCAGTTTGGCGACTTTGGCGTTCGCGCCGGACCGCCGGTCACAAACGACGAGTTGGGCATTGTGCCCCGGATGTTCGGCGATGAGTTCACGGACGATTTTGCAGACCGGGTCGTCTGCCCCGGCAACGCCGAAGAGGATTTGCGTCCGACCGGAGTAATTTTGTTTGAACCAGCTCCGGAGGGATTCAGCGGTGGTTGCGTCGCAGCCTTTGAGTGGTCTAAGCAGGGCGATGCCGGGCGAAAAAGCAGGGCCGGTCACCCGCCGGTGCAGGGGAAATCGCCGCGCGGCGAACCATTGCCAGAGCGCGAGCGCAAGGCTCGTCAACGCGAGAACGGCGAGAATTGCGTTGGTGAAATTCACCAGGGAGAAGACATCAAAAATCAGGCGGGAGCGCCGGAAGTTTTGACTTCGGGATGCTCATCGAGCACCAGCACGCCGTGCGGCGGGAGGTCGAAATTGCCGGAGAAGGTGTTGCCGGTGAGATAATCGTGCATCGGCTTGTAAAACTGGATGCGGACGGGCGAATTCTGGTGATTGAGCAGGAAATAAATCCGCGTGCCTTCCTTTTCGCGCATGCTGACTTCGACATTTTCGGGGACTTTAAGCAGGGGTTGCAGCCCGCACATCTGGCGCAGCCAGACGACGAAGTCATGGTAAAAGTGCTGATGACTCATCGTGCCGATGTAAATGGCCTTGCCGAGGCCGAAATTGTTCATGGTGATGGCAGGGCGCCCGGCGTAAAAGTCCTTCGCGTACGTCGCCAGAATCTGGCAGCCCTTCGGCTCAATGATGTCGCACCAGAGCCGCGCGGGATGCAGATGACTCGTCTGGAACACGCCCTTGAAGGTGAGATGATTATCCTCTGTGGGTGAAATCGGGTCGAACTCCAACACTTCCAGACCGAACAAATCCGTCAGGTCATTCGGATAGCCGGTGTCGGGGGCGATGCTGTATTCGTTCACCAGGCCGGTGTTGAACGTGCTGACGAGCGTGCCGCCGTTCTGGACGTACAGTTTCAGCCGGTCGGCCTCGCCGGCGGCCAGCAAATACAGGGACGGTGCGATCACGAGCTTGTAGCGTGACAAATCCTCCGTCGGGCGCGCGAAATCCACGGGAATGTTCCGGTCGTGCAGCGCGTTGTAAAAGAGCTGGATGTGCTCGCGCAGGTTGAAAAATTTGTTCGGCGGCATGGATTGCTGCAACGCCCAGTCGTTGTCGTGGGTGTAAAGGATGCAGGCCTGGGGCGCGACCTTCGTGTTCCGGATCGCCGGCGCGAGCAACTTGAGCTCCTCGCCAATCTGGCTGATTTCCCGGTAAACGCGCAGGTTGCCGTCAATGTGATGCGGCATGACTGACCCCATAAACTTCTCGGTGCCGATGCGCGGCTGCCGCCAGCGGTAGTAAAGCACCCCACACGCGCCACGCGAAATCAACTGATACGTGAACAGCCGGATGACCCCGGGGCGCACCAGCGAATTCACCTCCTGCCAATTGACCTGCCCGGCCTTTTGTTCAATCACCCAAAAACCGCAGTCGCCGTCGGGTGTGCGGGTCGTTTCCTTCTTCAGCGAGCGCAGAATGTCAATGTCACAGGCCAGCTCGGAAGATTTGGCTTTGATGGCGGCGTTGGTTTCGACGGACACAAAGTCCACCACGTCCGCCATGTCGAAATGATCGAATTTACGCCGGAGCGCGCGGAGGTTGACGGTGACGGGATGGTCGGGGCAAAGCTCATGCAGCACCTCGGCCTGCATGCGGACGAAAGCGATGATGGCGTCGCTGCAAAAGCGGTTCCAATCAATCAGGAGCGCCGGATTGTGCTCGCCGGGCGCATAGAGCGGCATCGGCACCTGGTCGAACGAGGAGACGACCTGTCCCCAATGGCGCAAACCCAGCCGGTCGTTGAGGCGTTCGACGGTTTCGTATTTCAACTTGAGCCAGTTCTGCCATTCCAACCGCGAATCCTCGTTGAACGACCACTCGGTTTGATGGCCGCCAATGCCGCTGTCAATCTGCCACGCGAGAAGTTGAGGATGATCGCCCAGGGCACGGGCCATGTTTTCGACCAGATGCTTGGCGGCGTTCCAGAAAGTATCGTTGTTGAAGCATACCGCGCGGCGCGTGCCCTCGTGTTTGACCAGCCCGTGTTCGTCCAGCGGCAAAATTTCAGGATATTTGCGTGCCAGCCAGATGGGCGGGACGGAGGTCGGAGTGCCCAGCACGACCTTGATGTCGTGGTCCGCCATGATGTCCATCACCCGGCGCAGCCACTTGAAATCGTATTTCCCTTCCTTCGGTTCACAGAGGCCCCACGAGAATTCGCCGATGCGGACGACATTGAAGCCGGCCTTGACCATCAGTTCGGCGTCGCGCTCCCAGGCGCCCTCGGGTTCGTCGGCGGTGCCGCCGTAAGGGAAGACCCACTGCTCAGGATAATAATCAACGCCAAAAAACATAACCCAAATGATTGCAACTCGTGAGCTTCGTGCGGATTATAAAACCTGGCCCCCGCGCTGGCAACCTTAAAATTGCGTCACAGCACGGGCCGAAAACACCCGGCACTCCAAGCATTTCCCGAACAAAACGGATCCAGACAAATCAACCAGCCGGCGATGTCCGCCGCACGTTTCGAATTTTGAGCTTTATTCTTCAGTCCAAATCC
>Ga0335081_10015160_pt1 | contig 12468 bp, 12 predicted proteins | sample Lox_Sample_35_FD_206713 | JGI IMG/M metagenome (GOLD analysis project Ga0335081, IMG submission 206713) | Soil microbial communities from Loxahatchee National Wildlife Refuge, Florida, United States - Lox_Sample_3.5 | ecosystem: Environmental > Terrestrial > Soil > Wetlands | place: USA...
ATCGACCGATTACAACAGCGACTATGGGCCGCAGGATCCTACCAACCTCAACCTGGACCGGGGCCTTTCAGAATTCGACGAGCGGCACAAGGTCGTGATCGCAGGAGTGTTCGACAGTCCGTGGAAACAGAAGGTTCTCTCAGGATTCCAGTTCTCTCCAATCTTTCTGTACCACAGTGGCCATCCCTTTAACTTGCTGGCAGGCGGTGAAGTCAATGGCGACGGTCACACCACAAATGAACGTCCCATCGGCGCACCACGCGATGCGGGGTTGGGACCGAACTACATTGATTTCGACGCGCGTCTGACCTGGCAGCACAAGCTGGGCGAAAGCACAAATCTGGAACTTACGGCGGAAGGATTTAATATCGCCAACCGGACGAACTTCGCCAGCGTGAACAACGAAGTGGGTCCGCTATTTGGGTTTCAACCGGGATTCACGACGTTCAACGTGCATGGCGTTCGTCCCGGAACGGCTCTCGCGAGTGGAGGGGCGGTTACACCAAGCACACCGCTGGCTTTCACCTCGGCGTTCCCGATGCGCGAGATTCAGCTCGGAGTTCGCTTAAGCTTTTAATACTCTGCGAGATCACCCGGGAAGCTCTCGGGGACGTAACGCCACAAGGGGACGCCAAATCTTGAGCGCAACAGCAAATAATGCGCAGGATACCACTGTGAACGTGAAGCAGCTTTTCGATCTCACTGGCCGTGTAGCAATCGTTACCGGAGGCTCAATCGGTCTGGGCCGCCAGATGGCGGAAGCTTTGGCCGAAATGGGAGCCAATGTGGTTCTATGCGCTCGCAAGAAGGAGCGTTGCGAACAAGCCGCTGGAGAACTGCAGCAACTCGGAGTTAAGGCCGCTGCCATTGCCTGCGATGTCAAGAACCAGAGCAGTGTTCAGGAACTGGTCGATACGACACTTTCGCAATTTGGACGCATCGATGTGCTGATCAATAACGCTGGGATCTCTTGGGGTGCTCCGGTAGAGCAAATGCGGCTTGAGGATTGGAACAAAGTAATCGAAACCAATCTGACCGGAACATTTTTGTGTTCGCAGGCGGTGGGAAAAGTAATGATTCGCGAAGGACGGGGAAAGATCATTAATATTGCATCTGTTGCCGGGTTGGGCGGCGCCCCGCCGGAGCTGCCGGCGATTGGCTATCACGCCAGTAAAGGCGGAGTGATCAGCTTCACTAAAGACCTGGCGTGTAAATGGGCGATGCACAATATCCAGGTGAATGCAATTGCGCCCGGCTGGTTTCCCACTCACATGTCGAATTGGGTTATCGAACATCATAAGGATCTTTTCCTGTCGCACATACCGGCGCGTCGCTTCGGCAGCGATCATGACTTAAAGGGGGCGGCTGTATTTCTCGCGTCGGATGCCTCCAATTATGTGACTGGGCACGTTCTCGTGGTGGATGGAGGACAATCGGCTTGGTAATCGAACCTGAGTCATGAACATTCCTCTCACTCCTGTGCGCTTTCTCCGGTACGCCGAGCAGCAATTCTCCGACAAGACCGGAGTGGTCTGCGGGGAACTTCGGTTCAGCTACGCACAATTTGCTGAACGCGTTGCCCGCCTCGCGGGCGCTCTGCGGGAAATGGGAGTGAAAGTCGGGGATCGGATAGCAATTCTTAACCTGAATTGCCACAGATTGCTCGAAGCCTACTACGGTGTGCTGGAGGCCGGAGCGGTTCTGCTTCCCTTAAATGTGCGGCTGTCACCTGCCGAGCTCGCCTACATTCTGAACGATGCCGGTGCAAGAATCTTATTTGTGCAACAGGAATTTCTGGGCTCGGTAGATGCGTTTCACGATCAGGTTCCATCAGTACAGCGCTTCTGTTTGCTCGATGGCGAGCCGTCGGGTCCGTGGCTTTCTTCGAAGAATTATGAAGAAATGCTTGCGGCAGCAACTCCTTATCACGCCGACATCATGGAATTTGATGAAAACTCCCTTGCCGAACTTTTTTACACGAGCGGCACAAGCGCCAGACCCAAAGGCGTTATGCTCACGCACAGAAATGTTTATCTTCATGCGCTCTCGGTGTGTCTGAACTTCCACACCAAAGCCGATACCGTGCATTTGCATACCATTCCTTTGTTCCACGCGAACGGCTGGGGTGCCGCTCACTCGGTGACTCTCGCAGGTGGCAGACACATCATGCTGCCGCGCTTTACTTGTGCAGAGGTTTTTCGGCTGATCGAACGCGAACACGTCGACAACTTGAGCCTCGTGCCGATAATGGCGACGGCGTTGGCCAATTCACCAGAGCGCTCGAATTACGATTTGAGCAGTCTGCAGTGGATTTCGATCGGTGGCGCCGCATCATCGCCAAGCTTAATTCGGCAGGTGGAAGAAAAGCTTGGCTGCCCATGTTTTGCTGGTTACGGTCTGACCGAGACCGCACCCGTACTCTCCACTGCCCGGCTGAAACCCGGTATCCAAATGGAGGGCGAGCCCCGGTACGTAGCTCAGGCAATGACAGGATATGCTATCCCCGGCGTGGAGCTTCGTGTTGTGGATGCCCATGGACTGGATGTTCCTCGCGATGGAAAGACCGTGGGCGAGATCATTGCACGCTGTGATGGTGTGATGGACGGCTATTGGCAACAGTCCGCCGCCACAGCTGAAGCAATGCGCGGCGGTTGGTTCCACACTGGCGATGTAGCCGTCGTTCATGGAGATGGCTACATCCACATTGTTGACCGCAAGAAAGACATCATCATCAGCGGCGGAGAAAACATCTCCTCGCTTGAAGTTGAAAGCACACTTCTGGCGCACTCCGCGGTTTACGAAGCTGCGGTGATTCCTGTGCCCGACGAAAAATGGGGGGAAGTTCCGAAGGCGTTAGTGGTTCTGAAACCCGGCTGCGAAGTGTCCGAAACAGAACTGCTGGAGTTTTGCCGCGCTCATCTAACCCATTACAAATGTCCGCGATCGGTAGAATTTCTTCCAAGCCTGCCAAAAACCGCTACGGGCAAAGTGTTGAAGAAAGATTTGCGCAAACAATATTGGCAGAACCAGGCGCAGAGCGCGCCAGAATTCATCCGAAAGTAAGCAATCATGAGCGATCTAGTTCAACTCACAACCGACAATGATGTAGCGATTATCACTATCCACAACCCTCCAGTGAACGCATTCAGCCCTGCCGTTGGTGACGGCATCGCAAGCGGCCTCGACCAGATTGAGAGGAACGAGCGCATAAAAGCTGCCGTTGTCATTGGGGCTGGCCGGACATTTGTCGCCGGGGCCGACATTACCGAATTCGGCAAAATGACGTCAGGCCAGGCATCCCGAACTTCAGGATTGCCGCTATTGCTGGATCGCATCGAAGATTTCCCCAAGCCAATCGGGATGGCTATTCATGGCGTTGCCTTTGGCGGTGGGCTCGAGTTGGCAATGGCTGGCCACTATCGTCTGGCCTCTCCCACCGCGCAGATTGGCCAGCCTGAGGTGAAGCTCGGCCTTATTCCCGGGGCAGGCGGCACGCAACGCTTGCCGCGGCTGGCGGGTGTGGCCAAAGCAGTTGAGATGTGCGCCGAGGGTAATCCAGTTTCTGCTCCGCAGGCTCTGAAGCTCGGCATTGTGGATCGCATTATCGAAGGCGATCTATTGAGTGGTGCCGTTGCTTTCGCCCGCGAAATCGCCGGAAAACCAACTCCAAAAACTCGTGAGCGCAATACGAAGCTTGGCAGTTTCGAACAGAATGCGTCAATCTTTGCGGCCGCGCGCGACAAAGCTCGCACGAAGCAACGAGGAACAATAGCGCCGCTTGCAGCTATCGAAGCAGTGGAAGCTGCCACGAAATTGTCATTCGAAGAAGGTTGCCAGCTCGAGCAGCAGCTATTCCGTCAGTGCCTCTTTTCGGATCAATCGAAGGCGCTGATTCACATTTTCTTCGGAGAGCGTGAAGTCGCCAAGGTACCGGATATTCCTAAAGGAACACCCATTCTTCCGGTGAAATCGGTAGCCGTTGTAGGCGCGGGCACGATGGGCGGTGGAATTGCGATGGTGTTTGCCAATGCCGGCATTCCCGTGTTGCTCAAAGATGCCGACCAGCCTGCACTTGATCGAGGGCTGGCCACCATTCAGAAAAACTATGCAAGCTCCGTGAAGCGCGGCCGCTTCACACAACAATTTGTCGATGAACGCCTAAATCTGATCAAGCCAACTCTCGACCATGAGGGTTTGGCAGAAGTTGATATGGTCGTTGAAGCCGTGTTCGAAGGTATGAAGCTCAAACGGGAAATCTTCAGTGTCTTGGACCAGATCTGCAAAGAAGACGCGATCCTGGCGACCAACACCTCAACCCTCAGTATCGACGAGATTGCTTCAGCAACCTCGCGGCCACAGTCCGTTCTCGGAACGCATTTCTTCAGTCCAGCGAACGTGATGCGCCTGTTGGAAGTCGTGCGCGGCAAATCTACGAGCAGGGAAGTCATGGCTACTTGTATGCAACTGGCCAAGAAGCTCGGAAAAGTCGGTGTACTTGTCGGCAATTGTCGCGGATTCGTCGGCAATCGCATGTTCCACCATTATGTTCGCGAATCCGTGTTCCTGGTCGAAGAAGGCGCCAGCCCGGAATCTGTCGACCAGGCTCTGTACGACTTCGGCATGGCCCTAGGCCCACTGGCAACCGGGGACTTGGCTGGCCTCGATGTCGGCTGGTGGATTCGCAAAGAATATCGCCACCTAGAGAAACCCGGCGTGCGGCAGCCCTTGGTCGGTGATCGCCTGTGCGAACTCGGCCGCTTCGGACAAAAGACTGGCGCGGGGTGGTATAGGTACGACGAGAACCGGCGTGCCATTCCCGATTCTGAGGTCAACCAACTGGTACGCCAATGGGCGATCGAAGCTGGCATTCCCCAGCGGAACATCTCGCCTCAAGAGATTGTGGACCGCTGCATTTTTTCACTCGTGAATGAGGGTGCACGCATTCTCGAGGAAGGTATTGCGCTGCGCGCAGTCGACGTCGACATCATCTACGTGAACGGCTATGGATTCCCCGCATATCGTGGCGGTCCTATGTGGTATGCCGATACAGTCGGTGTGAAGAACGTCTATAAGCGAATCTGCCAATTCCATCAGGAGTTCGGCGAGCTTTGGCAACCAGCTCCTCTGTTGGCGCGTCTGGCCGCGGAAGACGGCACCTTCGCGGGCTTCATTAAAGAACCTGCGATGGCCTAGCGCTGTCACTTTCACACGAAAGGGACACTTTTGCTCGACTGCGATACTGCCCCAGTCAGGCCTGGCGAGGAGTTGGATGTAGCAGCCCTCACGCAGTGGCTACAGGGCCGAATCGAGGGTGCGGAGCGAGGCGTCGTGGTCGAACAGTTTCCCACTGGGCACTCCAATCTTACCTACCTCTTAAGAATTAATGGGCGTGAGTATGTCCTCAGGCGTGGCCCACTGGGGCCGGTTGCCCCGAAAGCCCACGACATGGCGCGTGAGTTTCGCGTGCTCTATATGGTTCATCCACATTTTCCGGAAGCACCCGCGGTTTTCCACCTCTGCGAAGATCCAGCCGTGATCGGAGCAGTCTTCTTTATTATGGAGCGACGGCATGGACTCGTCTTACGCGACCAGGTTGCTCCCCGCTTGGCCAGTATGCAGAATTATCCGCAGCGAATCAGTGAAGTGCTCGTGGATTGCCTGGTTCGGATGCATGCTATCGATGTCTCAAAAATTGCCTTGATTGCTCTTGGCAAACCGGACAGATTCCTCGAACGGCAAGTGCACGGCTGGGCCGATCGTTGGAATGGAGCGAAAACCGACGACCAGCCAAAAATGGATGATGTGATTCGGTGGCTTGGTGATCGCATCCCCACCTCGCCTTCGCCAACCCTGGTACACAACGATTACAAGCTAGACAACGTGATGATTCGCACCGAGTCTGAGATCACGATCGAGGCCGTACTCGACTGGGAGATGACCACGATTGGCGATCCGCTGGCCGATGTCGGATTGACCTTGTGCTATTGGGCCTGGGCATCGGCTCCGCAAATACGTGCACATGGCGCGCCCGCCATTACGTCGCAACCCGGCTGGTACACGCGAGAACAGTTTATTCAGCGTTATGAAGAGAAGAGCGGCCGCGATCTTACTAACATCGGTTATTACGAAGTGCTGGGGATCTTCAAGCTCGCGGTGATTCTGCAACAGATTTATTACCGATTCAGGCGCGGGCAAACCCAAGACCCACGCTTTCAGAACTTCGGTGAAAGCGTTCGAGGACTTGGCGCATTGGCTGGGTCGCTGGCGGCAAAACTCAGTTGAGCTTTGCATCTCCGATCGTCACGCCTGATGGCGAATCATGCAGTTCCGGCCGACAGGGTTCGCTTGCCGGCCAATGAAGAAAGTGACTCAAGCGCTGGAATGGAGACTGGGACGGTTAGCGTCTGCTCTGCAGGCATTGACCCGCTACGCAGAGCCTGAACTAGCATATCCACTGCTTTTCCCGCATTTGCGGGAATATAGATGGTGGCCGTTAATAAACCTTTGCGCACCCAGGTTTGTCCGCTGTTAGGGAGTCCGTCGCACCCGAGAAAAGGCAAGCTCAGCCAACGCTCCCTTGCCGGCCCGGCAGGCAACTCCTCAAAGGCTCTTCTCGCGCCTAATGCCATAGAGTCGTCCTGGGCTGCCACGACGTCAATGCGGGTCTGAAGCGAGGTCGAAAGCCGCAGCCAGGAACTTACAGTCCGGTAGGCGCTCGCCTCAGTCCACTGCGCACGCATCATTTTTGCTTCGACCTCAACCGGCTTGGTTTCATACATTCCAGCGGCTCGCTGTTTGGCTGCCAAATTCTCAGACGGTCCCTGAATGTAGAGGATTGATCCGCCGTATGGTAACAATGCCGCCACTTGCCGGCCCTGAATGCGTCCAACTTCTTCGTGGTCTGAAGTTACAACGAAAGCGGGAATATGGTGTTGCTGGCGCAGATCGGCGATGTAATCCACTTCGCGATTGAGTACGACCCAACCGATGCCGGCAACGGCTGCCGCTCGGGCCACTTGAGGCATAGCAGTGCCGCCTGCCGGTTCGAAAATGATTCCGCTGGGTACTGCTTCGGAGCGCGATTGGATTAGTTTCAGCAGTTGTTGACTCTGTCCGATCGCATCATTTTCCGCATCGAGAATCTGCAAGTCGATGCCCAGGCGTTTCGCAGCTTCCTCAGCAGCGGCCGCCTGTTCCAGTTGGTAGTCGTTATCTTTATTCGTCAGCGATAACGCGAGATTCAACTTCTTCATACGGTGCCCTACGGGATGATAGCTTGTCCGGGGCGGCAATTATCGTGACGAAGGTAATCGGCCGTCATTCGTTAGGTAATGTCCAAGTTCTCGGAACAGTCCCGCCTTCGGGCTCATTCCTCACATGCAGCAGTGGTAAAATGCGCCCAACTGGAGAGCCGATTTAATGACAAGGTTCTGTGCTTTCATGGCAATTTTCTGTTGCACTACTCTGGCGTGGCCGCAATCCTCACTCTCGGTGCATTGGGAAGAACTCACTGCCGCCGACTTCCAGGCGGGGATTAAGCAGTCGAAGGGTACCTGCCTGCTGCCTTTTGGAATCATTGAAAAACACGGACCTCATTTGCCGTTAGGGACGGATTTGCTCGATGTCCGTTATGCTGCACTGCATGCTGCTCAGAAAGAATATGCGGTGGTATTTCCTGACTATTACTTTGGTCAAATCTTTGAGGCTAAGCACGAACCGGGAACGCTGGCTTACAGCACCCATCTGCAATTGGAGTTGCTGCAGGAAACTACTGACGAAATGGCACGCAACGGTTGCAAGAAGGTGATTATCGTGAATGGCCACGGTGGGAACGAGAGTCTGCTGCCATTCTTTGCCCAGACTCAACTGGAAAAACCGCATGATTACGTCGTGTACGTGCTTCCTGTTCTGGAAGCACCGGCGGGCGGACCGCCCAAGAAAAGTTCTGGGCCCGATATGCATGCCGGGGAGTCGGAAACATCCAAGATGTTGATTGCCCGTCCCGATCTGGTTCACATCGATCGCGCTAATCAGGAATCCGGGGCGGATCAGGCCAGGCTCAAACTGCCGGACGATCTCTACACTGCGATATGGTGGTATGCACGATTTCCGAATCACTATTCAGGACAGGGAGCAGTGGCAACAAAGGAGCGAGGAGAGTTCGAGGTGAGTCATTGGGAAGATGCGATCGTAGAAGCAATCCGTGCCGTGAAGGCAGATCAAACCAGCTTGCAACTGCAGAACGAATTTTTTGAGAAATCCAAACACCCGCTGGACACTCAGCAGTGAAATGCCCGCGCATTGTTGATCAAGAATGTCCAAACCTCCGACCGTGACCACTTTTCGTATGCCCGCAGAGTGGGAGCCGCACGATGCAACCTGGCTCGCTTGGCCTCACTATGAAAAAGATTGGCCCGGTAAATTCGAACCTGTTCGTTGGGTCTACGCGGAGATCATCCGGCACCTGGCGCGGAATGAGACAGTTGAGCTGATTGTCAATGACGCAGCATGGGAGAAGCGAGCGCACGAAACACTCGATCGCGCAAACGCCCTCCACGAACACATCCGGTTCCACCGTTGGCCTACGAACCGCGTCTGGACGCGCGACTCCGGCTGCACGTTTGTGACCGCCGAGGGTGAATCCGCTTCCAAATTGTCGTCCCGAGCGAAGCAAAATGATTCGCTACGGAAACATTCTCCCAAATCGAGCGATCTGCTGTGTTCGTCGCATCAGCTTGGAGCCGTAACTTGGAGATTCAATGCGTGGGCCAAGTATGCCAATTATCAGAGGGACGAGAAAATCGGCACTGCGATGGCGCGAGCTGCCGAGGCGGCGGAGCTACAGCCCTCGTTCCGGAAGAAACCGGTGGTGCTTGAGGGAGGTTCAATCGACAGCAACGGTCAGGGTACATTGCTCACAACAGAAGAATGTTTGCTGAGCAAAACCCAACAACGAAATCCTGGCATGCGTCGCGCAGATTATGAAAACCTTTTTTATCAATATCTCAGTATCAAGAACCTAATCTGGCTGGGTTGTGGCATCGCGGGAGACGATACGCACGGCCATGTCGACGACATCACACGCTTTGTTGCTCCCGATACAGTTGTGACTGCGGTTGAAACCAATCCCGACGATCCGAACTACGAGCCTCTGCGCGATAATGTTCGCCGCCTTCGCGAAGCCAGCGATCAGGATGGCAAGCCTCTTTCCATCGTCGAGTTGCCCATGCCATCGCCAGTGTTTTTCGAGGGGCGGCGCTTGCCCGCCAGCTACGCGAACTTCTACATTGCGAACGGTCTTGTGTTGGTCCCCGTGTTCAACGATCCGAACGATCGCGTCGCGCTCGACATTCTCGCTGACCTATTTCCCGATCGGGAAGTGATTGGAATCTACTCCGGCGACCTGATCTGGGGTTTCGGAGCGATGCACTGCATGACCCAGCAGCAGCCTAGAATTCGCTCTTAGCTCCTAGCTTCTGGCTTTTAGTGAAATACGTAGATAGCTACCGAGGATTGCGCGAATGGTTGCGGAGCCAGCAGCCAAAAGCCATAAGCTACTTCTTGTACTGCGTGGGCTGGGGCCCTTTTTCCAGCAACTCGCGATTCCAGATGGCGCCTTCCCGGGTGTAGTTGGCCAACTCGAAATCCTGCGTCAGTTCCAAAGCGTCCGTCGGACAGGCGTCCTCGCAAAGCCCGCAGAACATGCAGCGGCTCAAGTCGTAAGTGAAAGTGGTGAGTTCCTTGCGGCGGGTTTTCTCGTTTCGTTCACTGGTAACGACGATCAGATGCTCAGGGCATGCTAGAGCGCAGAGGTCGCAGGCGATACACATGGTCTCGTTCGTGTCGGGATTCACGTTGAGCCGTGGCGCTCCGCGATAGCGTTCTGCCACTTGTGGTCTTTGCAGCGGATACTGCTCGGTGTAGATCTCTTTGGGGTCTTGGTAACGAAAAGTTACGCGCAAGCCCTTCATCAGGTCCACTAGAAGCACTTTTCGCAGCAGGTTCGACATACCCATAGTCACTTAGCATATCACCGAGTGCGGCTGCTCAGGAACAGTGCACGCCGCTTACAATAACAGCCAGAGTCATGCAGAAAACCCGGTCGCAACCGAGCATTGTGTCCAGCTCTCTTACCGACGAACTGTGGATGGAGGAGGCGTTCCGCGCAGCCCAGCGCGCCTTGGAAATCGGCGAAGTGCCGGTAGGAGCGGTGGTGGTGTGCGATGGCCAGATCGTAGGTCGAGGTTGGAACCGCAACATTGCCGATTCCGACCCCACCGCGCACGCTGAAATCATTGCTCTCCGCGAAGCCGGTAAAAACGTCGGTAACCACCGTCTAAGTCAGTGTGAGCTCTTTGCTACAATTGAGCCATGCGCGATGTGCGCTGGCGCCATGATTCATGCCCGTTTGAAACGGTTGGTTTATGGCGCAGATGATGCGAAAGCGGGCGCGGTTCATTCGGTCGTTGAAGTGCTGAACCACCCGCGATTGAACCATAGAATGGAAATTCGTGGCGGGGTTCTGGCTGGCAAATCTGCGGAAATCTTGCAGGAGTTTTTTAGGAAACGTCGTTAGTCGAATCCAAGCTGCTAACCTCTGACTACTAGCTACGAGCTTTGTCGCGGAGAGGTGCGTGAGCGGTTGAAACGATCCGCCTCGAAAGCGGGTGAAAAACTCCAACGCTAACGAAAATAAACAACTTATCTCGCCGAGTATAGCCGAAAATGCCGTATGTGCGGCGAATTTTGCACCCTTCCTGCACTTTTCTTGAGAATCATTTTCAGTTTCAGTTTCGTCGCACGGAGGCCGTTTCGACTCAAGAAAGGCCGATGCTCAGATCGTACTCCAACCAAAGAGGCTGCCATTCTTTATCGGCTCACGTAACTCGTAGAATACAAAAACTTCGTTCGAAGGAAAGAACACCGAAAGTGCGGAAAGCGTCGCAAACTCCGCTTCTGCTCGCACGTCGGGCTTAGCTTCGCGAGGCTCTTGGTACACAAAAGCGCAGATTCCAATGTTCAGCGAGAGATTGCCACTCGTCGTGGCTAACACCACCCTCGCAGATTTGTTTCCCTTTATACCGGCGTTGATCGTGGCCTCGGTGATCTTGCCTTGCATGCCCAAACTCCAGTCAACAGTCTGCTCAAGCACGCCGCGCCTGGATTGCTGAAATGGACTTTCAGAAACAACGAGGATCTCAGCAGAGTCTTCCTTCCACTTGCTGAAAATCGTAACCGCGTCAGCTAAAGATGGAACCATTACTCTCTCCCCGTGCTCAACGAATCAATCGACCATCGTGGCTTGGTAAGATGTGAGCGATTTTCGCAGTATAATACCGACAATCGCGAGCCGCCCTTCGTCCCTCGGAGGTTGTGCCATGCTCATTCTCGTTCCCTGGAAGCCAGTGGTTATTGTGTGGGGATTGCTGAGCGCGATGATACTCTTCGGATTCGTTGCATCGTCAGTGCTTCAAGGAAAGGACCCGTTCGCGCCAGGTGCAGTTTTCACTCAGCCTCGAGCCGTGAACGCGGGTGCCGCACATGCCGGGCAGCAACAAACTAAGCATTCCCACAAGGCGGCTCGGACTTCGGCTCGGTAAGCCTTCGACCAACTCGTGCTGCGGAGACGTTTGCTTTCCCCTGTTCGGTCACATCTTCGCGTGATTTGCCTTGCCTAGTATTTTCTCCAGCTTTTGCTTCAGGATGACCTCTGCCGGAGAGCGTCCTTGGCGTCCGAGCCATGAGACGAAATCCTTCATTTTGACTTCGTGCTTTACGGGCGGTTGCTGGACAACAACAGTTACCGTTGTGAATCCCTGACCGATCTCTCCTACCCAGTTATCCTGCTGCAAGGCCGCAAGCGCGGTGGCGATCGCTTCATAGAGGGTCTCAGCGGTGACCTCTATTGAATGCTCAACGTCCCGGACATCCTTTACCGCAACTGTGCACGTTCGCAGAACCACACACGAGAGCGTAGCATATTCGCCTTTTGTTCGCTATAGGGACCATCACTTCAAAACGCCCGGGGCAATATTCGCTTGACCCTGGAACTAGTTCCAGGGTGTAGGCTCAGGAGGAAAGGAAGACTCTATGCGGTCCGGTGAACTTGCGCAGCTCACGGGCATAAGCACGGACACTCTAAGGCACTATGAGAGATTAGGGCTTCTTTCCAAACCACCAAGAACGGACGGCGGATACCGAGACTATCCTCCCCATTCCCTGGAGCGGGTCCGCTTGATTCGGCGCGCTTTGAGCGTTGGCTTTTCGCTGCCGGAGTTGAAAACAATCCTGAAAATGCGAGACGAAGGAGAAGTTCCGTGTCGTCGCGTGCAAGCGATGGCAGAGTCCAAGTTGGAAGAGGTCAAGAAGCAGATCCAAAACCTCATCGAAATGCGAAATCAGCTGGAGACGATGCTGAAGCACTGGAACGTCAAGTTGGCTCGCACCGGGCGGGGACAGCCAGCCCGA
>Ga0335081_10015161_pt1 | contig 12467 bp, 11 predicted proteins | sample Lox_Sample_35_FD_206713 | JGI IMG/M metagenome (GOLD analysis project Ga0335081, IMG submission 206713) | Soil microbial communities from Loxahatchee National Wildlife Refuge, Florida, United States - Lox_Sample_3.5 | ecosystem: Environmental > Terrestrial > Soil > Wetlands | place: USA...
CCTTCATCGCCAGCAGGATGCTCTCGGTCCCGCCGGAACTCACCGTGCCGGCCACCGGTGCTCCGGGCGCATGGCCGGCGCCGAGCATGGAAGCGGTCATCGCGACGATCTCCGCCTCGAACTTGGTGGCGCTCGGCCACAGGTCCGGATGCAAGGGGTTGCTCTGCGAGTGCGCCGTATAGACGCGGCTGAGGAACGCTACGTGCTCCGGATCGCCGTGGTACACGGCGCCGGACGCGTATCCCTCCCGCCAGGTGCCCTCCTCGGCCGCGGCCAGCCGCTCGACCAGGCTGGTCACTTCCTCCCTGGCCAGGCCGTCCGCCGGCAGTTCGGCGAAGGACGGGACCTGGTCCCGGTACGGCTTGAGCTGGCGTTCCAGATCGGCCATCGGATCGGTCACGGGGATCCTCCCTGATACATGGCTCCCGCGGTCGCGGCTTCGGCGCCGCGGGCGGGCAGCCTGGTGGCTAGCGCGAGCCCGGCTAGGCAGGCGACCGCGAGGGCGCCGAGCGAAAGGTAGGGGTTCCCGATCGTGGCCTGGACGATCAGCACCAGGACCACCCCGCCCAGGTTGCCGGACAGCAGCAGGAACCCGGCCGCCCCGCCGGCCCGTTCGGGCCCGGCATGAAGTTCCGACCAGTCCAGCACCACCGGCAAGCCGGCCAGCAGGAAGAAGCCCGCGATGAACAGGACGGCGCCGCCGAGGACCGGATTGTGCACCGCGGCGAGAACGGCGAACGCCACCCCGCTCACCACCACCGCGATCTCCAGCATGCCACGCCGCTGGTCACGCCGCGCCACGATGCCGGGGAGCAGCGCGCCGCCAGCCATCCCGCCCACGGTCATGATCGCGATCAGGGCGCCGCTCGCACCGCCGTGCCCGAAGTGCGTGAGGATGGAGTCCAGCCACGTCGCGACCGCGTTGAACACGCCCATCCCGACGAACAGCAGACCGCCCAGCAGCCACATGAACCGGTCGCCCCGCAGCCAGCGCAGGGACAACGCGACCGACGAATCGCCCGGGTAGGCCGCGGGCGCCCGGATCACGGCCAGTACCCACAGGGCAGCCAGGACCGCCACGGCCGCCTGGACCCGCAGCAGCAGGGTCAGGCCGCCGGCGTCGAGCAGCGGCCCGCCGGACAGAACGGCACCGAGAATGCCCGCGAACAAGGCCACGCTGCCGATGGAGACCGCCGCCGTCCGCTGACCGGACGGGAAGTAGCGCCCGGCAACCTTGGTGATCGAGTTGAGCACGAACGGCTGGCCGACCGCGATCACGAACTGGCCGGCGATGGCCCAGCCGTACGACGACGGGCCGGCCAGGCGCACCAGCCCGCCGGCACCGGTCAAGGCCGCGCCGAGGCCGAGCGCCCGCTCGAAGCGGGCATCGAGCCAGCGGCCGGCCGGCAGCGCCAGGATGACGTACACCAGCGGGAAGATGCCGGCCAGGTCACCCACCGCCCCCTCGGACACCCCCATGATCCGACCGGTCTGGGTCGTGACCGGCGCATAGGCGAGCCACAGGAACTGGGTGCACGCGGTCAGCAGCGCATAACCGGCCAGGATCACCCACGGGTTGATCCGCACCGATACCACGCTCCGCGCAGCCACGGCCGCTCCCTTTTCCGGGGACGCCTCGCGTCCCTGGGGCCATCTTCGTTCCTGCGGCACCGCCACGCCACCGCAGTACGGAATGCGGGCCCCGCTCGGGACCTTCTGCCCTGGCCCGCCAGGCTCTTCGCGCCTAGCGTGTGGAGCCAAGTCGATACGAGGTACGCAGATCAAGGGGGGCACCGATGCAGGAATTCACCGTGCCCGCGGCATACATCGCCGGACCCGATGACAACGTCACGGACGATGTGTTCGCCAACGAGCAGAAGTGGCCCGACGAGACCGGTCTCAGGCGCAAGGTGAACGGCACCTGGACGCCGGTGACCTGGCGCGAGTTCGCCGGGCAGGTTCGCGGCATCGCCGCAGGCCTGATCGCCGCGGGCATCGGTCCGGGCGACCGCGTGGCGCTGATGTCCCGCACCAGGTTCGAGTGGACGCTCGTGGACTACGCGATCCTGACCGCCGGCGCCATCACCGTTCCGGTCTACCCGACATCCTCGCTCGAGCAGCTCGACTGGATCCTGGCCGACTCGGGTGCGGTCGCCGCCGTGGTCGAGAACGACGATCACGCCGAGATGATCGACGCCGTGCGGGCCGGCCTGCCCGCGCTCACCCATGTGTGGCAGATCGACGGCAGCCGCTTCGGCGGCCTGCCCGACATCGTGGCAGGCGGCGCGATGGTGACGCTGGAGCAGGTCGAAGAACGGCGCCGGACCCGTGGCGCCGGCGATCTCGCCGAGATCGTCTACACCTCCGGCACGACCGGCCGTCCGAAGGGCTGCATGCTCAGCCACGGCAACATCGTCGCCAACGCCCGCAACTGCATGCAGAACGACGGCTTCAGCCGGGTATTCAACTCCGACGCCTCGACGCTGCTGTTCCTGCCGCTCGCGCACTCCTACGCTCAGCTCATCCAGTACGGCGCCATCTTCTCGCGCACCGTCCTCGGGCTGGCCGACATCGCTGACGCAGCCGCCGAACTTCCGGCGTACCAGCCGACGGCGGTGCTGTCGGTGCCGCGGCTGTGGGAAAAGGCGTACAACAGCGCCCGGCACAAGGCCGACGCCGAGGGGCACGGCAAGATCTTCGTCCGGGCGGAGGCCACCGCCATCGCCTACAGCCAGGCACTGGACGCCGGCGGTCCCGGCCTCGCGCTCCGCCTCAGGCACGCGCTGTTCGACCGTCTCGTCTATGCCCGGCTGCGCGCCGCCCTGGGCGGCCGGGTGCAGTACTCCTGGAGCGCGGCCGCGCCACTGGGCACGCGGCTCGGGCACTTCTTCCGCGGCTGCGGCATCACCATCCTGGAAGGCTACGGCCTGACCGAGACCAGCCCCGCGACGAACTCCAACACCCTCGACGCGCACAAGATAGGCACCGTGGGCCGGCCGATCCCGGGCTGCACGATCCGGATCGCGGACGACGGCGAGGTCCTGGTCAGGGGCCACATGGTCTTCCAGGGGTACTGGAACAACTCCAGCGCCACCGCGGAGATGATCGACGAGGACGGCTGGCTGCACACCGGCGACATCGGCGTCCTCGACGACGAGGGGTTCCTCACCATCACCGGGCGCAAGAAGGACCTCATCATCACCGCGGCCGGCAAGAATGTCGCGCCGGCCGTGCTCGAGGACCGGCTGCGCGCCCACTGGCTGGTCAGCCAGTGCATCGTCGTGGGCGACGCGAGGCCTTTCATCGCGGCGCTCGTGGCCGGCGACCCGGAGGCGTTCGCCCAGTGGAAGGCGGACAACGGCAAGCCGGAGACGGCGACCATCGCGGACCTTCGTGACGACCCCGCTCTGCGGGCGGAGATCCAGGCGGCCGTCGACGACGCCAACGAGGCGGTATCGCACGCCGAAGCGATCAAGAAGTTCGCCATTCTCGACAAGGACTTCACCGAGGCGGAGGGCCAGCTGACGCCGACGATGAAAGTGCGCCGCTACGTCGTGATGGAGCAGTACGCCACCGAGATCGCCGCCCTGTACGAGGCCCCCTAGCGGGGTAGCGATTAAATGAGTTCCGGCCCGATGCGGGCTCTGGATAAGGTGAAAACGTGACACGGCAGCAGGACGTCCAGCTGGGCGAGGGGGAGACAGCCCGCGCGCGGTAAGCCCGCGCGTCCTTTCCGGGACGCAGTCCTTAGTTCCTGCGATCCCCCTCGGAGTCAGTCCGTTGTTCACATCCATGCGCCGTGCGCATTACCTGTTCGCGGCCAGCCTGTTCGGCCTGCTCGGCTTCCACGTCGGCGTCTGGGCGGTCCAGCTCGCGCCGCTGTCGGCCGGCCTGCACCTCGAACCCGCGGTCACGCTCAGCGCCGGGGTCAGCTACCGCGTCGTCTACCTGGCGCTCGCCGCCGTCACCCTGGCCACCCGGTGGCCCGGCTCCGGCGGGACTAGGAGGCGGTTGCGGCCGCGTGCTGCAGCAGGCGCCAGAGCTCCTCGACGTCGGACCGTTCGGTCCGCTCCGCGCCGATCGAGACCCGCACCGACCACACGCCGTCCAGCAGGGACGGGGTGACCAGGGCCGCGCCGGAGGTGTTGACCGCATCCACCCAGGCGAGTGTGTGCGCGTCCAGCCCGTCGGCGTCCAGGCCGTCCGGCTCGTGCCTGAGCACGACGGTCTGCAGGCCGACCGGGGCGAGGACGCGCCAGCCGGGGGCCGCTTCGACCTGCTCGGCGAGCCAGCGGGCGTTGTCCAGGTCCCGCCGCAGCCGGGCCCGGATGGCCTCGGCGCCGTCCAGGCGGAGGTGGAACCACAGCTTGAGCGCGCGGAACCGGCGGCCGAGCGGGATGCCCCAGTCCTTGTACTGGGTCACCTCGCCGTCGACGGCGGAACGGAGATAGGACGGGTTGGTCGACATGACCCGGACCAGGTGGGCCGGGTCGGCCACGTACAGCAGCGAGCAGTCCAGCACGGTGCCCAGCCACTTGTGCGGGTTCCAGGTCAGCGAGTCCGCGCCTGCCACGCCGTCGACCAGCCAGCGCATCTCCGGCAGCAGCAGCGCCGAGCCCGCCATCGCCGCGTCGACGTGCACCCACATCCCGTACTCGCGGGCCAGCGGGACGATCTCGGCCAGCGGATCCACGGCCGTGGTGCCGGTGGTGCCGACGTTGACCACGACGGCCGCCGGGCGCCGGCCGGCCGCCACGTCGGCGGCCGCGGCCGCGGCCAGCGCCTCGGGTCGCATGGCGTACGTGACCGGGTCGATGCCGACGAGCCTGAGGTTGTCCCGCCCGTAACCGGCCAGGGCCACGGCCTTCGGGATCGAGGAGTGCGCGTGCTCGGTGGTGTAGACCGTCAGCGGCGCGCTCTCGGCCTGCAGCCCGCCGCGCGCCTCGGAGTAGTCCGTCGCGCGCTCGCGCGCCGCGAGCAGGGCGACGAGGCAGGCGGTCGAGGCGGTGTCCTGGATGACGCCCCGCCACGACTCGGGCAGCCCGGTCAGCTCGCGCAGCCACTCGACGACGACCTCCTCGACCTCGGTCAGCGCCGGGGCGGACTGCCACGTGATGCCGAGTGCGCCGAGCCCGGCGGTGGCCAGGTCGCCGAGCGCGGAACTGAGGGTCGCGTTGGACGGGAACCAGCCGAAGTAGCGCGGGTGCTGCACCTGGGTCACGCCCGGGACCACGATGGCCTCGAGGTCGGCGAGGAGGCGGGAGAAGGGTTCGGCCTCCTCAGGGGCTCTGGCCGGCAGCTTGCCCGCCACCTCGCCCGGACCCACCCGCGCCTGAACCGGCAACTCCGGGATCCGGGCGCGGTAGTCCGCGATCCAGTCGATCAGCTCATGACCGGCCGCCCGGAACTCTTCAGGTCCCATGTAGCTTCCTCACCATCAGATTGTGATCAGGCGGGGGGCGGCGGAACCGGGAGGTTCCGTCCGGCCAGGCCGGCCTCGATGGCCGCGACCACCGATTCGACCACCTTCACCCTGGCCCACCGCTTGTCCTCGGCCTCCACCAGCACCCACGGCGCGGCGGCGTGATCGGTGCGGTCCAGCATCTCCTCTACCGCGGCCTCGTACTGCCGCCGCTTGCCGCGATTCCGCCAGTCTTCGGCGGTCAGCTTCCAGGTCTTCAGCGGATCACGCTCACGCGCCTTGAACCGCTTGAGCTGCTCCCCCGCCGACAGGTGCAGCCAGAACTTGACGATGATCATGCCCTCGTCGACCAGGGTCCGCTCGAAGTCGACGATTTCCCGGTAGGCGCGCCGCCACTGCACCTCGGTGGCGAATCCCTCGACCCGTTCGACCAGGACGCGGCCGTACCAGGAGCGGTCCAGCACCGCCATGCCGCCCCAGCCGGGCAGCGCCGGCCAGAACCGCCACAGGAAGTGATGGCGTTTCTCGTCATAGCTGGGCGCGCCGAACTGGGCCACCCGGACGTGCCGCGGGTCCAGCGGCTCGACCAGCCGCCTGATCGCACCGCCCTTGCCGGAGGCGTCCCACCCCTCGAAGACGACGCAGACCGGCGGCCCGATCTCCGGATCGTCTCCGATCAGGCCGCCCAGCACTAGCCTCAGCTGAAGCAGCCGGGCCTGAGCCGCGGCCAGGCGGGCCGCTTCCTGCTTCGGGCTGAGCTCCAGGCTGAGATCCAGCCTGGCGAGCACGCCGTCCGTCCGGCCCATCCGCCCCGCCTCGCTAGATACGAGGGGACGGCTCGTCGAGCACGGCGAAGAGCAGGCCGCCGATCATGGCCAGGTTCTTGTGGAACTGGATCCGCTGGAGCTTGCGGGCGGCCGGATCCTCGATCGTCCAGTAGGAGTGCCCGGCCAGCGTGGTGGGAATCAGGGAGCCGACCAGGAGCAGGGCGGACAGCCGCTGAGCGCGGCCCAGCGCCAGCATCGTTCCGCAGACCACCATCACGGCGGCGTTCCCCCGCACCAGCAGCTCATCCTCGTCGGGAAGCGGAACCACCTTGCGGATCGCGGCCAGCACCGGGCCGGCCTGCTCGACGCGCGCGCCCGGCGCCCGCAGGGCGTCGAAACCGAGCAGGACGTACGTGGATCCCGTGAAGATGCGGGCGGCGGGTCGCAGCGGGGCCAGCACGCTCGTGATCTTGGTCATAGCGCCTCGACAAGAGTTCGGGGACTTCACTGGTAGGACTGTACGCTCCGGGAACGGGTTCTCCACGCCATCGCCACGGGTTCTCCCCGGCGCCTGCATGCCGATGCCGGCGTGTTAGGTAGCAGGGCAGCTGGCTGCGCCGCGGCGCGAACCAGGGCAATGGCCATCCGCCGGCCATGATCCGGTACCGTGGCGTGGCCGACTGCCCGCGTAGGCGGATACGGGACATCCTGGCCCCCAGCCGCGCCCGTTCGGCTTCATCCGTTTCTGACCTTGCCGCAGCATTGCAGTAATCACTGCATATTGTCCCAGGCGCCAATGAACTTCTCCGCGTCCTCGGATCGTACTGGAGCCGGCCGGCCAGGGTCGGGGGCAGCGTCACCACGGCCGCGTCCCCGCGGTACGCCGAGCCGTCGCGGGCGATGACGCGGACGCCGTCGCCGTCGTGCTCGATCCGGCGGACCGGGCGTCCCAGGACGACCCGCTCGGCCAGGGCGGCGGCCATCGCCTCGGCTATCTTCACCGATCCGCCGGTGACCCGGTCCTGTTGCGCTCCCCGGCCGACCGCGATCAGCGTCTCGAGGTCGGCATTGGAGTGCGTGTAGAACAGCGCGTGCAGCAGCGAGACATCGCTCGCCTCAGCGGCCCACACGGCCTCGCAGGCGACGTGAATATAGGCACGTCCGGCCTTGGTGCGCAGGTTGCGGTGGATCCAGCTCTGGAAGGTCTGCCCGTCGAGCGCCTCGGCTTGTTAGTGAGCCACGGCCGCTCCAGGTCGGTGCGCGCGGCGAGGCGGGCGAAGCGCAGCAGGCCCTGAGCCAGGTCGGCGAGCGCAAACAGTCTCGCAGCTTGCTGGGCCGGTACGCCCCTTATGTCCAAATTGCTTACGACGTGGATGCCGCCTTCATGTCGCTTGGGCAGCATGAGATAGCGGCATCCACGCCTTTTGATTCGAGGGCGGGCTCGTATCACCAGTTACGGCAGCCTGTCGGGAGCACGGGAACACCACGGGTGTCGGCCAGGCCAGCGGCTGCTTAACCTGACAGCAGGGCAGCACTCCCTGATGACCGGAGACCATGCATTGAGCGAAGAACTTGATCTCTCGCGGGCGTCCCCCGGCGGCGAGCACCGCGTCCTGCGCGCTGACTGCGAACGCTTTGCCAGGTCACGTTCGGCGGGCGTGACTGGCGACAGGATCCGGGGTCCGCCACGCGGATGTTCCGGGTGTTCGTGATCATGCGGCAGCTTCATGAGCTGCTCTGGTACCTGACCGCGGCGCTGGCACTGCAGGCAGCCCGCGGCATCCGCGGTGAGCTGCGCCGCGCGCTGGAGGCGACCGAGGCCCTGACGCGCAGCCCGGCCGATGCTCTCGTGGACCTGGATACCGAACGGCACCGCGAGTACGTCAATGCCTTGCTGCTCCGTACCAGCGAAGCCATCCGGGCCGGAATCCGGGCCAGAAGCTGGACGGCAGAGGCGCCGACCTCGTCGGCGCCAGCTTGACCGCCGCCGATCTCAGCGGCGCCAACCTGAGAGGGGCCCTCCTGATCGGTGCCGATCTCAGTCACGCCGACCTCCGCCTGGCCGATCTCACCGGAGCCGATTTGCGCGCGGCAGACCTTCGCGGTGCCAGCCTCGCCGAGACCCTGTTCCTCACTCAGCCCCAGCTCGACGCGGCCAGGGGCGACGCCGGAACCACGGTGCCACCGTCGCTGATTCGCCCCGCGCACTGGTCATCTCCGGGGTGAGGCCCGGCCAGCACGGCGTTTCCGCGGAAACGCTCGCCCGGGCGTGACGCCAGGGCGGCCGGCTTGGACCGGGGGTCGGTCAGAACGGGGTGTGCTGGAGCCAGTGGGTGAGCAGGGCTTGCTCCCCGAAGATCTCGAGGCCGGGAGCCGACGGCGGCAGGCGGCGGGTCAGGACGAGCAGCAGGCCAGCCGCTGGCCCGCGGACGGCGACATCGGCTTTGCCGTGGCCGTGCTGGACGGTGATGCCGGACGAGGTCCGGGTGACCAGCCACTCGCCGGTACCCGACAGGCCGGGATCGGTGGCGTGGAAGTGCAGGCTCTGGCCGTCTCCGCGCAGTTCCCGTGCGGGGGCGGCGGCGCCCGCGGCGCTAGCGGCGACGAGGCCGAGCCATTCGTCGACGCCGTCCGCGGCCAGGCCGGGGGCCAGCTCGACGTCCCGCCCCGCGGCGAGCTGGGCGTCGGCCAGGTGCACGGCGGCCTCGTGGGCCCGGCGACGCGCCCAGAAGCTGGCCGGGCGCATGCCGGTCATCGTCCACACCAGATCGCCGCCGGCGGCCGTGACGGCCTCGATGACCTGCTCCGCGCCCGCGTTCAGCCAGGGGGCGTGACGCGCCGGGTCCTCCGGCAGCTTCCCGTCCGCAACCTCGCGCACCGGCACCGGCGCGGTCGCGCGGGTCGCCACGATCTGGGCCGCCCACCGGTGCCCGCGGCCCAGATGGGTGGCCAGCTGCCGGAACGTCCATCCCGGGCAGGTCGGCACCGGCCGGTCCAGGTCGCCATCGACGATCGCGGCCAGGTCCGCCGTGCAGGCGCGCAACCAGGCAAACCAGCGATCCTCACCGGGCGCAGCCATCAGCGTCCTCCTCAGCACGGAAACCGTACAGCGCAGCAGAATCAGGAAAGCACCCTACCCCGCGCGGGCCGGCCACAGCGCAGGCGGACCGGGCGGGCGGAGATTTGCGGAAGCGCTGACCAGCTTGGTGCTGCGCGAGGCTCAGCTGACCCGCCGGACGGTGGCTCCGGCCCGCACGGCCTGCGGAATCTCGGCCACCTGGTCCACCACCTGGAGGAGGTGATCGAGCTGGCCGGCCGGGGCACCGGAGCTGACCTCGACCGTGACGCCGCCGGGGGTCCACCGGTGCGGGAAGCGGACGGCGGAGCCGGAAGCCGACATCATCGTCCCGGCACCCACCGTGACCTCGAAGCGGTCCTGCATCGGTAACTCCCTTGCCGCGCGGTCACCTGTGCGGACATCCTCACATACGTCACACTCATGAGCACTCACCGAGCGCACGAACACGTCTGGAGAACCCGCGCATGACCGCTCCGCTGACCGGCGTCGTACCGGTTGTGCCGACGATCTTCCACGAGGACGAGACCGTTGACCTGGACGGCACGGCACGCGTCGTGGACTACCTGATGGACGGCAGCGTCGACGGACTGTGCTTGCTGGCCAACTACTCCGAGCAGTTCTCGCTCACCGACGCCGAACGCGACGCGATCGCCCGCACGCTGCTCGAGCGCGTCGCGGGACGGCTCCCGGTGATCGTCACCACCAGCCATTACAGCGCCCGGGTCGCCGCCGCGCGCAGCCGCGCCGCCCAGGACCTGGGCGCGGCGATGGTGATGGTCATGCCGCCCTTCTTCGGGGCCACGCTCACGGCGCCGGGCCCGGCGGTGATCGAATACTTCAGGCAGGTGACGGACGCCATCGACATCCCGGTCATGGTGCAGGACGCGCCCTTGTCGCCGACGCCGCTGCCGGTAAGCCTGCTGGTCGACCTGGTCCGTCTGGTGCCCCAGGTGCAGTACGCGAAGATCGAGGTGCCGCAGGCCGCTGACAAGCTGCACTCGCTGGTCAGCGCCCTCGGTGACCGGCTGCCTGGCCCTTTCGACGGCGAGGAGTCGGTCACCCTGATCCCCGACCTGGACGCCGGGGCGACGGGCACCATGCCGAGCTCAATGGTCCCGGCCGAACTCGGTCAGATCGTCCGCCGCTACCTGGCCGGTGACCGGGGCGGAGCGGTGAGCGCCTGGGAAGAGCTGCTGCCCCTCATCCACTTCGAGAACCGCCAGTGCGGACTGCGCGCGCAGAAGATCCTGCTGGCCGAGGGCGGCATCGTCGCCTCGGACCGGACGCGCGCGCCGTTCGGGCCGGTATCGCCGAGGATCCGCCGGGGCCTGATCGAGCTGGCCGCATCGCGCGACCCGCTGATCATGCGCTGGGCCCGGTGATCCAGCCGGGCGGGCGGCAACGAATCCAGACCGGAAGCCTTATCAGGCCCTGACTAGGAGGGGGAGACTGGATGGCTGTTACGTTCACGCTCGACATGCCGGGTATGACCCGGGAGCAGCTTGATGCCCTGGTACAGCAGCTCGGCGCGGGGCCAGGCAAGGTTCCCGATGGCCAGATCGCCCACATCGAGGCGATCACAGGCGACGGTGCCCGGATAATCGACGTCTGGGAATCCGCCGAAGCATATGAGCGCTTCATGCGGGAGCGGCTCGGGCCCGTATTCGCGGCAGCTGGCATGCCGCCGCTCGACCCGCCGCCGATGCTCGAGGTCCACCGCGTCTTCGTGGCGGAAGTAGGTCCCGCGGCGCCGTAACCGCGCAGCTTGGCGAGGCAGCCGGGCCGGGCCTTCAACAGCCCGGCCCCGGGCGCTACCATCGATCGCGATGCCATGGTTTCCGGACTTCGTCGGCGCGGTAGAACTGGCGCGCAAGCAGACTCGCGCGGCCGGCCTGGCCGATCCGGTGGGGCAGTACTTCACCGCGCTGAACCAGGGTGACACCCGGGTTCTCGAGACGGTGTGGCCGGGTGAGGTGGTGGTCTACGATCCCCGGGCCGGTGAGGTCCGCGGCCACGGCGACGCCGAGGCAGCACTGAGCACCTTCGGGGCGGACGGGTATTACCGCGAGCCCATCGGCCCGCACGCCACCCACCGCGGCACCGCCGAGCTCCGATCGTTCTTCGCCGGGAGCTTCAGCGCGGGCGGCGGCATCGGCCTGCAGCACTGCGCGGTGACCGACGACGGGGTGCGCTGCGCGCTGGAATACAACTGCGTCCGCTGGGGCAGCCACGACCTTCCGCCCCAGGCCGGGCTCGGCGTCTACGAACGCGGCCCCGACGGGCTGCTGGCGGCGGCCCGCGTCTACGACGACATCGAACCGCCCGCCGGGCTTCCCTAACCGATCGTGGCATGGCGGGCTACCTCGCGGCCACGGGCTCCGCTTCTTCTTCTGGCGTGTGGTAGTTGTTCCCGACCTCAGCCGCCTTCGCGGGATTGCGCCGCTGCCAGATCGCGTAGTAGACGATGCCGATCGCGGTCCAGCCCAGGAAGATGTAAGGCAGCCAGACGTAGGCGCCGGTGAGGGGCGGGAACAGGTTACCGGGAATGGTCTGCGGCAGCCAGTTGGCCCAGAACACGAAGACCATGATGGCGGCGCCGAGCAGGCCCAGCACCCAGGCCAGGGTGGCCGGCACGCCGACCCGGCGCAGGAAGATCGGGGCACCGATGCCGACCAGCGCGTACCCGAGCATGAAGCCGAAGGTCGCGATGCTGCCGACCCAGCCGGTGGCGTTCACCGCAGACTGATTGCCCATGCCGTCGCGCGCCATCGAGAAGATCAGCCGGGAGCCGGCGTTGATGCAGGCCAGCGTGCAGGCGAACATGCTGCAGACGATCCCGATGTCGAGGATGTAGGCGAAGAAGCCGATCCCGGTGTCCGTGGCCAGATCGGGCAGCGGGGCGGTGCTGCCCAGGATGCCGCCCTTGACATTCTGGAAGCCGTGGATCTGGGAATAGGAGACCACGACGTAGAACAGGCCGACGATCAGGCAGCTCCAGAGGATGGCCCGGGGAATGTTCCGGAAGGAGTTCTTCGATTCGACGCCCAGCGAGCCGGCGCTCTCGAACCCGACGAACGCGAAGATGGCCAGCACCGTGCCGACGAGGATGCCGCCCGGCTTGACGCCCTTCAGCGTGAGCTGGTGGGTGTCGAAGACGGTGCCGTTGTGCACCCAGATGTTCACGCACAGTACGAGAATG
>Ga0335081_10015162_pt1 | contig 12467 bp, 6 predicted proteins | sample Lox_Sample_35_FD_206713 | JGI IMG/M metagenome (GOLD analysis project Ga0335081, IMG submission 206713) | Soil microbial communities from Loxahatchee National Wildlife Refuge, Florida, United States - Lox_Sample_3.5 | ecosystem: Environmental > Terrestrial > Soil > Wetlands | place: USA: Florida...
AAAAACGATCAATCCCAATAAACCCAGCCACACGACCCAGCCAAAGGATGTGGGCAGGAGCAGATTCGGAAAGCCCGCAAGAAGCGTAAAGATGAAACTCATAAATGAATAGAACGATTATGGTTCTGAACTTTGAACCATTATAGCCGCAAACATTTAACTATGGAGCTTTTCGCTATTCACACAACCTCTTCACCTTCTCAAACACTTCATCCGCGCTCATCGAATCCGAATCAATCACCATTGCATCATCAGCGGCGCGCAGAGGCGCCACATTGCGCGTCGAATCGATCCGGTCGCGCTCGATCACGCCGGCAAGGATGTGGTCATAATTAGCCTCACCGCCGCGAGCTTTGATCTCGTTATATCTTCGACGGGCGCGCTGTCCTGCCGATGCATCGAGATAAATTTTCAAATCAGCTTCGGGCAGAACCACTGTGCCGATGTCGCGCCCCACCATCACCACGCCTCCGCGCTGACCGATCCGGCGTTGTTGTTTGCTCATCGCATTCCGCACGCCGCGATAGGCTGAAACAATCGAAACGTTTGTATCCACTTCGGGCTGACGCGTTTCCCAGGTGACATCTTTTCCCTCAACGATCACATCGCAGGCGCGTCCATCCGGCTTTGAAGCGGGGGCGACATCAATCTGTATTTTCTCCGCTAACTTAGTAACCGCCGCCTCGTCACGGACGTTCACGCCGCGTTGTAACGCGATCCATGTCACGGCGCGATACATCACACCGGTATCAAAAAAAAGATAACCCAGTGAATCAGCCAGCCGCCGCCCGAGCGTGGATTTGCCCGAAGCGGCTGGCCCATCAATTGCAATAATGGATGGATGTTTATTCGCCATCGTAATTATTCACCACAGAGCACACGGAGACCACAGAGATAAAGAGAAAATAAAAAACTCAGTGTGCTCTGCCTGCACTGTGCGCAGGCACACGTGTGTTCTCCGTGGTGAGGCTCACGGTTTTGTTCCCGTTGTATCGAGGAAGAGATCGTTACGCACCCAAAAGATGATCGTCTCTGTGTTTTGCGGCATCTGATGATATGCCAGCCAAGTCATCCAGTCGGACACGGCGGCATGATCCCATAGTGGCGCCTGCCGCCAAACGAAGGATTCACCGCGATACCCTGCCGCCAGCGTCGGATTGTTTTGGTCCGTGGTGATTGCAAAAGGAGGCGAAGCCGATGCGCCCAGCGCGCTGACTGAAGATATTTGATGTCCGCGCAGAAGCCATTCGAGCGCCGGTGAATCAATGCCGAGGATAGTGATCGGCTGGGCATTGATATTATCCATGCTCCAATCCGACATTTCATTTGTCACCGTCAAAAGCAAATCGGCCTGCGCGGGAGTTCTATCTGCCGTCCACATCTCCTGACCCAGCGTCGCGCGCAGATTCCCCGCGCCGAGCATCGCGCTGAACGAATAGATTCCCAACGCCACCGCGACTCCCCAGGTTGCGCCAAGCCGCGCCGTACGGGCTGACCATCCGACCCCTACAAGCAAAACGCAAATCACCAGCAATAACAATGAACCGGCCAATAGCCAAATCCGATCAGTGGCCAGCGAAGAGGGGAAGGGCAGTGTAGTGACGGACAAAAATTGCAGCCAGACGAAGAATAGAATAAAGACGCTTAATCCAGCCACGCCGATCACTTGCCGCCGTTCTTCGGGCAGAATATTCACGGCGCGCGCCAATTCCAGTGAAGCCAGCGCCCATAATGGGATGAGCATCCAAACCAAGTCGCTCACTTGATGGAATGGATAGAACAACGCCAGCAACAACGCAACCAACATCCATATGCTCAAACTCATCACGCGCTTGCTTCCCTGCATCCAGCCGCGCACAATTGTGATCAATGCCAAGATCACTGCTAATGGTTGATAAGCGATCAACGAGAAGGACATCATGCCCGCTGAAATTCCCGAAGAATGCGTCCAGCCGCTCAAATATTCGGGAAGGGATGATAGCCATGCGCTCAATCCATTGGGCGATAAAAAGAATAAGGTCCCGCCGATAAGCAATGTTCCGACGCCAAACCATAACGCAGACAGCCATTCGCTGCGCGCGGGACTTGGAGCGGACTCCGTTTTCTTACGCGCTTCCATTACCTGAAGAATGGCCCACGCCAACCCGAGGCCGAGCAAACCTTCCCAAAGTGATGAACCGGAAAGCAAAGCCAATGCCGCAAAGACTCCCGCCAAGCGCGATTGTTTCTGTGTCCAAAAGCCCCACGCAAAAAGAACAAACGTCACGGCGAGGATTGCACTGCCTGCCTGGCGCGATAGCGCAACCAAGCCCGGGTCGAATGCAAGGAAAAAGGCGAGGACCAAACTTGGGCGGGGTTTGAGGCGTTCGCGGAAAAGGAATGGAACGAAGACAAGGAATGATCCGGCAAGTGCTGGTACAAATCGCGCTAGAAAATTTGTCCCGCCTCCATAGAAAAAGAAAACGATGCTGGTCAATAAAACATACGCGGGGTTCGAGCCTAGCGCGGGATGCAGCCCTTGCACAACGCCGAGTGCTTGCAGTGCCCACTGGGCTTCGAGGTCGGTCAGCGTCCACGTGCCGAGGCGGATCAAACGGACGGCAAGCGCCAAAAGAAATGCGATGATATAAAGAGCGGTTTGATAACGGAATGGTTTCATTGGTTATATTTTACTTGACTTCGTAGATTGTCACAGTGCCTTGATGATAAACCTGCGTGAGGTAGCCGCGGAATTTGTCTTCCTGAACTTGATAGGTGGAGCGCTCAAGATCACCGACATAGATGTATTGGATATTGTATTGATTGATGATCGCAAGCGCGGCTTGCCAATCGGAAGTAGTATAAAGCGTTTTGATATCATCCTGACGCGTGCCCATATCAGCCCCGGTGCGTCCCCATTGAGATTCATGATCGGGCCAATTGATCACCGTTGGTAAACCGGTATATTCGGAGATGCGCCCATAACTGGTGTAGCCTCCGCCGACCGCCTCTGCGATCACTCCATCGGGCACGGACTTGAGCCATTCAATAGCGGCGGCTTCATCAGGCGCATTACGCTGGATGCGGGTGAAGTCGTCGAGCGTCCAGCCCAAGGTTGGATTGAAATTATTGGTCTTATTTGCCACGCTCAAGGCCGGATAGGTCAGTGACATGAACAACAAAATCACGAGACCGATGCGAAAGATCCAATCCCATGCGCCGCGCAAATTTTGAAGAAGGATCGCGGTGCCGAACGCGGCGGCGATGCTCCATAACAACCAAGCTTGATAATAAAATTTGAAGATGGTGTTGATACGCCAACCAAACTGGTCATGCAAATAAACGAATTCGGGAGCAATCACTAAAAGGGATGCAAGGATAATAAGAAGCAAGACGAATGTAGGTGATTGATGACTACTGATAGATGATGGAACAATGGTTGATGAGCGATCCTCTTCAGGATTCGTCTTGTGATCAGCTAGCAAGAACGCGAGGGCGGGGATGAGAAGCGCAAGCAGAGTCAATAACCCGCCGATATACGAGAGACGGCGAATCGTTGCTTCTGCAAATAAAGATCCAAAGTTAGCGACTCCCTCTGATTGGAGAAATTGCTGGGCAATCTTCGGATCAGCGAAGTCGATCAACCAGCTATATGCCCACGAGAATCCCCACAGCAAAATAGTAAAACCAATAGCCAATAGAAAGGCAATCGACCAACGAGCATTACGCTTCTCGCCGAACGAAACGTAAATAAGATATGCAATCATTGGAATAAAGAATGGTGCAAACATCACCCATAACTGTGCGCCGCGCGTCGGGTTGATGATGTTCGGCAAAATGCCGCTCGCCTGCGATGAGAACCCAAAATAAAATGGTAGGTAAAGCACAATCGCAAATAACCCGAGCGGGACGCCGAGCACGAAGACATCCTCGAGGCGCGACCATGACCAGCCATCTTCGTGAACGCGGAATAGAATATAAGCGAGAACAATCAAGGCCGCGCCGACAAGAATATCCCAGGTGTTAAGAAAAGCCAAGCCGCCGAGAGTCAGCGCCGCAAATAAGAAACCGGTTTTGCTGATGTTCAAGTGAAAACCAAAGAGATCGATATCGCCACGCCAGCCGCCAAGGAAAAGATTCAATGCAATCGCAACGGCAAGCAAATTGAACGGGATCGCCAGCACATGCGGATGCAGGTCGCCGAGCAGGAAAGAGAAGAACGGGAACTCGTCAATGATTTCCTGAAAGTTGCCCTTCAAATCAAAGTCAGAGACGACGCGTGAAGCGCGCCACCACCATAGATAACGATCCGGCATCCATTGATACGGCTGAGCCGGCGCGTCGCTCAACTCCCTAATTCCCAGCCATGTCCAGAAATTGGATGGATTGGAATTCCAAAATATGCCGCGAGTGTGCAGAACTTCAAGAAAGCCGCCGAGGTTGCTGACGATGAGCAAGAATAAAGGAGCGAGAAAGGCAGAAAAGATCGTTCGGGAGTTGGGAGTCGGGAGTCGGTTTTCGTTTTTTGACTTCCAAACCGCTAATAGGTTATATAAAATCCCATATGCGCCAATTGCGGCCAGCGCAAAGATCAGCGAAGTCATCAAGTTGTGCGCCACACTTCCGGCGAGTCCCGCCAGTTTGGCGAGCATGGCGGTCATCACATAGCCGAAGTAATAATAAGAAATGGCATAACCAGAAAGCCATGAGTCGTGTGGTGGAAAAGTTGGCGAGCGCAGGATGGCATTGATGAACATCAACTCCATTGGGCGTTCGGTGCCGTCGAGTTCGGGGTTGCCCGCACGCAGAAACGCGAGGAAGGCAAAGGCAATTAGAAATAAGACTTCGGTGGTGATAACGAGTCGCAGGTTGGATTTCAACCAAGATGCGATAGTCGATACCCGATGTTCGATATTCGATAATGCCCAGGCACTCAGACCGATCAAAACACAGAATGCAAATAAAATCCCACCGATGGTATTTTGAGTCAAGCCCAGCGAGGTGAAGATCCAAAAGAGGTAGCTCCAGAGTAGCAAGCCTGCGACGCGGGAAAGACTGTAGCCGCGGTCCGCCAGCACGGGAAAGAGAAAATATACCAGCGGAAAAGTCAGCCAGCCTAACAGTGTGATGATGATATACCACGAAACAAATGCAAGAATGGAACTCATGTCAATTCCTTGACCATGCGATGATAGCCGCCTTCGGTTTGAGCCAACGACCCTTTGAACTGACCGCTATAAACAATCTGGTAATCAAAACGTTGATAGAGACGGATGGCGTTCTCGTTGTGCTGGTTCACAATCAACGAGCAAATTTTCAGTCCAAGCCTGCAAGCCTGTTCTTCTGCAAACGTGAGCAGACGCGCTCCATAGCCGCGTCGTTGATAATCGGGATGCACGCCGACATTGCTGATGTAGTACTCGCCGCGCTCCGCCTCGTGGACGCCCGTCATCGGCAACATCCTCTGAGTCAAACGCATCATGGCGGATAAGCCGAGGATGGAAAGCAAATTAATGCCCGTGGCGAGATCTAGCATTGCCATTTTTGCCGCAGAAAAAGAGATCAATAAACCCACCGGCATGTCATCTGCTTCAAGTATAAATCCATGCTGGTAACTGAAACGTCCTGAATCGCGGACGAACAATGCGCTGACAATCTGTTCGGGACCCATCGTTGATTTAGCACCCATGAATAAATCTGCCGTTCCGCCCAGCGAGAGGCGAATGAGAAATGCGGCTTTTTCTGAATCGTTTGGGCGCGCAGGACGAATCGAAATCATATCATCGCCGGTAAAACGAATCTTCCATCGGCGGCTGGAATAAAATCGATGACTTGAACAACGGCGTCCAAGTTGATCGGTCCGTAAACATGCGGGAATGCGTCGCTCGCAGGAACTCCCGGCGGCGGAGCGGCATCGAATGGCAGTTCCCACTTCAAGCCGGAGGAGAGACGCGCTGAATCAATCACGAGAATCACAAGGCCCGTTTGTCCTTTATAGAATCTTTCAGCGACTGGCAAAACTTGTGTACGCGTCGAACAATGAATAAATCCTTCGCTCTTCAAGCTCGGCGCAGTATATTGACCTTGTTTTTGCTCGGCATTCCATGCTTCACGAGACGTGATGTGAAAAATCTTCTCGCTCATGGATTGACCTGATAGATCGCGGTATTGCCATCGCGGTAGATCGAGTTCCAAAGTTTGCCGTTATACGATTCAAATTTATCAATTCCCGGGCCGGGATATTCAGCGCGCTCCAACTGACCGACGATAATATATTTAACATTGTATTTTTTCAGGAACGCGAGTGCAGACTGAATATTCGTTGTGGTGTAGAACGAGTCGATCTCAGTCACGCGGCCCTCAACTACTTGCGTCATCTCCGTGCGCTGTTGGCGTTGATGCCAGTTCCATCCGAGCACACCGGGCAGACCCGTATAGATGGTGAAGCGCGTGCACCAATGATATTCGGTGCAGTTGGCTTCGACGATCACTGGCGAGCCTTGCACGTTATCCTGCATCCAGCGGATGGCTTTGTAATCTTGCGACAAATCCATCGTCACATTAAAGTCGGCGTATTGCGCGTACTGCATGTAAGTGATGCTATCGAGTGTGAACGGCACGCCGTTCGCCATCCGGTCGGAAACTTTATCGAAGGTCGCGGTCAGCGTGAAGGCAAACGCGCCAGCCAAGAACAAAGATGTTCCGATTTGGAAAAAGTTTCGCCAGCCCGGCTTCCATTGATAAAGCTCCTGCACGATCCACACAAACGCGGCTCCGGCCGAAACCGCAAGCAACAGCCACGCTTGCAGATAAAACTTGAAGATCGTGTTCATGCGGCCAATGTCGCCGCGCACCGCAACCAGCTCGACCATGATCGTGATCACCAAAGCGGTGCCAACCAAAAACAAGACGACGCGCTTCACATCCGGCATATTGGGACGTAAGAGCAGAATTCCAGCCCAAACCGCGAGCGGCAGCGCCACCCAGCCAATCTGCACTTGACGATAAGCGAGATAAAGCAAAGCCAACAAGAAGATAGCAATATCCGCTTCGATCAGCACTTGATACTGCCGCAGTTTATTCAACGCAGAAACCGGCGTCTCCGCCATCCACTGACGCGTCTCCCATGCCAGCCACACCGTGATCAGGAACAGGAAAGTTCCCCAGTGCGCGAAGTATGACCAAACAGGAGTTTGGGATGCCGTCCAAGAATCGACCCATGTGTATCCTTGACTATATGCGGCGCGGTAAGGCTCGTACAGTCCGTACGAAAGCATAATCAATAAAACGGATGCACCAGCGATCAATCCTAGCTTCTTAAGCCAGGCTGGGATTTCCATGAGCCAATGCATATTGACAACATCCGCGTAATTCCAAATTGCATACGCCAGCGCGGCGAGTGCAATCGGAAGATAAGTGTAAATATCCGAAAGATTTGTAGGATACAATGCACCAATCGCTAATCCACCAACCAAGAATCCTAGCGCGGCTGATTTTTTATTCCGCCAGCGCGCACGCGCCAGCACAATGGATAAAGCCCATGCCACTACAAATAATGCAATCGGCATGACCATCATGTGCGCGTGCAAGTCGCTGTAGAGGAAAGTGAAGAATGGAAATTCAGTGATCTCGTTGCCGGGCCCGGGCGGGATGACGCGGCTCGGATCCCAATACCAATCGCCGCGTCCATACGGAAGCGGCTGACCTATCACCGCTTTGCCCAATCCTTCGCCAGCCCAAACCATGCGTTGAAAGATATTTGTGGTGACATCGATATTTCCACCGGGCGCAGCCATTTTCTCAAAGCCCTGATAGACCATGCGGATCGTGCCGAGGTTTCCAAGCACCACCATCAACAAGGCGGCCAGCAACCCGGCGATGAATCGAAAATCGAAAATCGTTTTTTGAGATTCATGCTCAGCTTCTGGTTTCTGATTCCCATTCACCAAATTCCAACCGACGCAGAACGCGCCCATTGCCACCATGGCAAACAGAGTCGGCAGAATAAAATTATATGCAATCGTCGGTACGATGCCCAGCAATTTCACTGGCATTCCGACCAGCACAAAACCGTAATAATAATAGTTGATATAGCCGCCTGCGAACCACGGATCGTACGGCGGGAAACTCGTGCTTTTGATGATCGCATTGAGATACGAGAAATCCATAGGGCGTTCGCCGCCTTTAGCGGGGTGCCACAAATCGGGATTGCCAATACGGATGAGCAAATCAAAGAGGAAGAAGGCGAGGAACAAGCCCTCGATCATCAGGAAATATTTTTTCTTCGATTTCCATTCATTGAGCAGCTCATCCCCTTGCATCCAACCAAGACTGAGGCCGGCTACCGCTAAAAGGGCAAAGATCACGCCGACGGTTAATCGCGTGACCGGCACGCTGAACGATCCGCTTGCCCAGCATAAGAATGCAAACAGGATCAATCCAAACGCGCGTGCAAGCGGATAGCCTTTATCGCCCAATCCCGGCAAGGCAAGGCGAACAATCGGATAAGCTAACAGCCCAAGGACAAAGATAAATAGATACCAGAAGATCAAACCAAGAACCGGATAGCGATTTTGAATCCAGTCATAACTAAACAACTGCGACCACGTTCCGCCCGCCTGTTGTTGAGCCAGCTTATCGGCGGGAAGCATCAAGCTTTTATAACTGCCCGCCTGCTTAGGCGTGAGATGAACGACATTGCTCAAATCGACTGCGCCGAGAATGGATTGAACTTTTGTGCTGCTGAATTCCGGTTGCTTTTGGAAGATCAACACTTTCGGATGATCGTAAACAGTAAACGCCTCTTCCGCGAACTGATCATTGGCCTGCCAGTTAATCACACCAGGAATATCAAGCGTCGGGAATGATTCGTAGACTTGGACTAGTTTATAACCGAGCTGTCCTTGGAACATGCCGGGCGTAGCAACGTTATAGCACCAGATGACATCCTTATCTGCAGGACAACCGATGAGGTCGCGGTAATAGGCGGTTGTCAATGGGTAGCGTTCGGGGACGCGCGTGGTGGTTGCCCACTGGCGGTTGGACGAGATGAAAATATAATCGCCCTGACTCAAGGTGTTGACGAAGCGTGTTAGTTTATCGGCGTTATCGTCCCAATAGAGCTGCAAATTGAGTCCGCCGACATACAGTCCGCCGAAGCCATCGTAGTTATCCATGCGAAGAGGCAAGCCGTCATCCCAATCTGTTTCGTTGATAGGCGCCGCGCCGACCAGCGTCATCACACCGGTTGTATCCAACCGCATGTAATAGGTCTGGCCGTTGACAAGCGGAATCGGATGATTGAGCGTAAGAACATAGCCCTTGCCGCGCGGATCGCTAGCCTGTGATGCAAAATCGGATGTGAAAGACGATGTAGCTAGATATTTGTCCGGCGTCGCGTTAGGATCGAGGGCAAGATCCAAACTAAAAGTCTGAGCAGAGGCGGGATTCGAGTCTGGCACCCAGCCCGGCAGGACCGGATTCGAGGTGATGGCTTGTGGGGAAGTTGTGGTGGAAGGAGATGCGCCCGAGGGCGTCAACGCTTCGATATGTGGAAAATAAACTTCATTCAAAGTGCCGCTGGCATTGGCGGTAAATTGAAAAATGTCGGGTGATGTTGCTTGAATCAAACCGCCGGATGGAAACGGCAAAGGCTGTTGATACATTGTGCCATCCGAGGTGGTAATACGCAAATTAATTGGGCCCGGAACGTTTTGATAGATCCAAGCCGTCGCGGCGACGCGCGTCACGGGCCGTGTATAGATTCGTGTAAAGGCGTACGCCCAGCCTAAAGTCAGGATGAGAACCGTGACGCCGATACCGATGGACGATAAACGATAAACTATTTTCCATGAACGATTATCTATCTTTTGCGCCTGGTCCCATAAATAAATAACGAACCATCCCGCCATCATGCACAACAACGGATAGATCGGGAATTGATAGCGCATGGTCGGGTTGAATGCCATGGATTGCCATGTGAAAAAAATCGCGGCCCAGCCCCATAGCAAAAGATGACGAAGTTCGCCTTTGATAATCCTCCAAAGCATAACGAGGAAACCGACCCAGGCGAGGATGCCGAGCGGCAAGCCAAGCCCCCAGACCGTTAAATTGTCGAACGAGAAAAGATGCGAGCGCCGCGCCCATTGCAGTGCGAACGGTACATCTACATCGCCGCTGGATTGACCAATCAATTCTTTAATATTGGCAATCCATGAAGGATCCAAACCCAGCCCATGAAAGGCATACGGCATGAAGATGCGGAATGAAAGGATCGAAGCGACTCCACCACCAATCAGATAAATCGCAGTGGTCAACCAGTAATCAGGATTATCTTTTGAATCCTTCTTTTCAAAATAGCGGATGAGGAATGCGCCCGGTAAAATAATCGCAAGCGGAACCGCGTCCAGCTTGGATGCAGTTGCCATTCCATACGATATGCCGAAGCCGAGACTGAGAAGAAAGAGCGGATCCTTAACAAAACGCAAAACGTAAAACGCAAGTCGGGATTCGGTATGCGGTATGCGGGAATTGGGAGTCGATGGCGCGTCCGATTCTCGATCCCCGATCTCCGATCCCCTGACCACAATCTCCACTGCAAAATAAATCGCCAGGAAAATAAATATATTGGCAAACGTATCCACCGTAAAAAAATGTGATTGCTGAATCTGCAAAACGGCCAGTGCAGAAAATGCCGCGCTCAGCAAAGCGACACGGCGGTTATACAGACGCGCTACCATGATATAGAGGAACAAAATCGTCAGCAAATCTCCGAACGCGGAAACCTGCCGTCCGACCAGATCGACTTGGTCGTAGCCGGTCTGACCGACCCACCCTGCTATATATCGCACAACGATAACCGGCAAGTCGCCATAAACAAAAAAACTATAACCTCGGTTTTGCGGGTTCAACGGCGAACAATACGTATCGAAATATCCGCCCCACTGCGAGCAATCCGGCATGGCATTGGCATAAGCCTGACGCCATTGCTGATTCACGACCGTTGGCGGCGGACCCAACTGATCCTGCGATTGACCCACCGGCGCAATACCATTCTCCACCATTGTTAGGAAACGTTCGTCGGGATGAAGGTGTTGATTCTGATCCCAGTTCAATCCGATCACGCGAAAATAAGTCCCCATCCCCAACACAAGAATTAGGAGGAGATCATAGACCCAGGCCCGTTTTTCGTTAGACATCATAGCTCGTAATTTATCATTGAAAACTTAATCCGCAGTGAGAAGTTTATTGCGAGGGCACAAAGTAGATCCAAAAATCTTTACCGGGAACAGGCGAATGATGCAAACTCAACACTCCCTGCGGATACAATTGTTTGAGAATATCGAGCGATTGTTGGTCATTTGAACTCGGGTTTTGCAGGTCTGCCTTCACCATGAACAACTTCGTCCCCGGCACGGATACGGTAGTAGCCAATTGATCCGGAGACATGGCGAAGTCCCGATTTGGGAATCCTGCCCAAACTCCCGGCAGGCGCGTATCCACCCAATAGGGAAATGGCACGATCCATACGGTATCCGTCTCGCCATATACCAAGCCAAACTCTTTGATCACCTCGCCCATCTCCGATGAGTTCCATGCCCCGAGGCGGAACTGCTGATCGAACTGATTTAAGACGAGATTATAGCTTTGTGCGGCGGACCAAAACAATAGTACACCTGTTAGCGTCCATGCCAAAATCTTTCGTTTCTTATCCGACCCGATCACGGTGATCAAACCATCGAGCGCCAATGCAACCAAAATAAACGCCGGGATCAGCGAGCCTCCGGCGCGGTTCAATTCAGGATTCTCATCGGGAAAGGCAAGCGAAAGCGTCGAGGACAATTGAAGGACCGGGATGGAGACTAGCAGAAAGAGGTCAAGCCAGTGGCGCTTTTGAAGATAACGCGCAAAGACCAGTACGACTCCGATCAGGAACAATGCACCGGTCACAATATCCAGGGCGGGACGGTGAGGAATCGAATTGACCCATACGTTGCCATCGTCCCAGTTGAACATGCGCAGCGCATTCCAGACATTTGAAGCCAACACCTGATACCAAGGTCCAGGCAGAGGCTGTTGGGTCGTGCTCATGCGTGCGAGCGTGCGTGCAAAGAATATGCCTGGGTTCTCTTGCGCATATCGCAGCAAGGGCAGGAAGATATAGAAAGAAACAATCCCAACGATGACAAACCATAGTGCCGCAGCGCGGCGTGCGCCTTTGGATTGCGCGTGAAGAATAAATAGAACGATGGCCGCCATCACAACAATGGGCATCACGCGGAAAGGTGTATAACCATGCAATCCGACCCCAAGGAAGATGCCCGATAAAATGAAATCGTTGCGGTTGCGCGTCCGCAAGCCTCGGATCAGATAATAAAGCGTAGGCGCCGCGAAAAGCGGATAAAGCGGAAAACGCAAACCGATGCGGGAGATCAGGTTGGGCCAGTAACCGACTCCGGTGAAAACAAAAGTTAACAGCCCCACGCGCG
>Ga0335081_10015163_pt1 | contig 12465 bp, 10 predicted proteins | sample Lox_Sample_35_FD_206713 | JGI IMG/M metagenome (GOLD analysis project Ga0335081, IMG submission 206713) | Soil microbial communities from Loxahatchee National Wildlife Refuge, Florida, United States - Lox_Sample_3.5 | ecosystem: Environmental > Terrestrial > Soil > Wetlands | place: USA...
CGCATCGAGCCCAACCTGTTCCCGGAGATTGGTAAAGATGAACGGACGCGGGCCCCTCATCTTCCGAGCATCACGGTCCATTACCTCCAAAGAAGCACCAACGTACGGAGCAAGATCTATCTTGTTGATCACGAGCAGATCGGATCTCATGATTCCAGGGCCGCCCTTCCGAGGAATCTTGTCGCCTTCCGCCACATCAATCACGTAAATCCAGACATCGACTAACTCGGGACTGAACGCAGCCCCGAGATTGTCGCCACCGCTTTCCACGAATATCAATTGCAACCCTGGCAACGAATCTTCCAATTCGGCAATCGCCTGCAAGTTCATCGATGCATCTTCCCGGATCGCCGAGTGTGGGCACGCTCCCGTTTCCACACCACGAATGCGGTCCGAGGAGAGCGTCCCTTGCCGTAATAGATACTCGGCGTCTTCTTTTGTGTAAATGTCATTGGTCACGACGGCGAGGTTGTAATCATGCAATAGGGCTTTGCTCACCCTGTCTACGAGCATGGTCTTTCCAGATCCCACGGGGCCTGCGACGCCGATACGGAACGCTCTACTCGAATGATCTTGAGGCAAGCTGTCTCTCCTAATTGATTGAGCCAGTTTTAGTGGTGTCTCAGCATAATCGCGTTCTCCGAACTCAGCAACCGAAGACCGTCAGGCGATGATCGGACCTTTACACGCTGAGATGAGCGCGCACAATTTCGTCAGTCAGTTCTGCCATCTTTCCGGAAGCGACCTGTCGACCATTCGAAAGAATGCAAAACGTCTCCGCGACGCGGCGGGCAAACGGCAACTTCTGTTCTACGAGCAACACTGATAGCCCCTGTTCTTTGTTCAATTTCAGAACAATATCTCCGATTTCGTGAACAATGTTGGGCTGGATTCCTTCTGTCGGCTCATCAAGGATGAGCAGCTTGGGGTCGAGAACAAGAGCCCGGCCTATAGCGAGTTGTTGCTGCTGCCCCCCCGAGAGATCTCCTCCCTTCCGGCGCAGCATCTTCTTGAGCACAGGAAAGAGATCGTAGATACGTTCCGGGATACCGCGGAGCCCATTCTTCCGAACACCCAAGCCGACCTTCAGGTTCTCCTCTACTGTGAGGTGTGAAAAGATCTCACGTCCCTGAGGAACGTATCCTATACCGATTCTGGCGCGCTCTTCAGCTGAAGACGATACCAGGTCTTGTCCCTCGAAGCTGATGCTGCCTGAGTTCGTCTTCAGCAATCCCATGATGCATTTCAGCAGCGTGGTCTTTCCCATGCCATTGCGACCCATAATGCATATTAGCGAGCCCTCTGGCACAGAGACATCGACGTCCCAGAGGGTATGGCTGCCACCATAGAATTGATTCAGCCCTTTAACTGCCAGCACTATTCGCCTCCGAGATAAACCTCAACCACACGAGGATCGTTCTGGACTGCGCACATTTGGCCTTCGGCCAGAACGCGCCCTTCGTGAAGTACCGTCACGCACTTCGCGATGGAACGAATGAAATCCATATCGTGTTCCACCACCACGACGGAATGCCCCCCCTCTAGCGTCCGAAGAAGCTCGGCGGTACGCTCGATTTCTTGCGGCGTCATGCCAGCCACCGGTTCATCGACCAGAAGCAATTCCGGATCTTGCATCAACAGCATTCCGATCTCGAGCCATTGTTTCTGACCGTGGGAAAGAATCTTCCCCGGCATCTGATACTGGTCTGCCAAGCCGATGATCCCCAGAACCTCGTCGATCCTCTCCAGTTGTTTGGCCGTGATGCGAGCGAGCAATGTATCGAGAAATGACTTGCTACCGGCCAGCGCCAGTTCGAGGTTCTCGAACACGGTTAGGTCTTCGAAGACGGTCGGCTTCTGAAATTTTCGACCAATGCCAGACTGGGCAATTTCCGGCTCCGAGAGCGTCAGCAAATTAAGCTTGTCGCCAAACCAGACGGTTCCAGAATCGGGTCGCGTCTTGCCGGTGATCACGTCCATCATGGTGGTCTTACCGGCGCCGTTGGGCCCAATGATGCAGCGCAGTTCTCCCGGCTCGACGTAGAGCGTGAGTTTGTTCAGCGCTTTGAAGCCGTCAAAGCTTACCGTGACGTCTTCAATATAGAGTCTTTTGCCGTGTACGCTCATTCGTTTGACGGCTCCGCCGTCTCGGCACGAACTACAAATGGCTCCACTTCTTTCCGCGGCCGCACTTCACGCTTCCTCCTGAGAAGCGGAATCAGGCCGACAAGTCCCTGCGGCAGGAATACCGTGACCAGCACAAATAAAGCGCCCAAGGCATAGTTCCAGACTTCGGGAAGCGCACTTGTAAAGTATGTCTTGGCGTAGTTTACGAGCACCGCTCCCGCAGCCGCGCCAGAGAGAGTTCCGCGTCCGCCTACCGCGACCCAAATGACGACCTCAATTGAGTTCATCGGTGAAAACTCGCTGGGATTGATGATGCCGATCTGCGGCACATATAGCGCGCCGGCGATGCCGGCGAGAACGGCAGAAAAGACGAAAACCCATAGCTTGAACGATTCCACGCGATAACCAAGAAAACGCGTCCGGGTTTCCGCATCGCGGATTGCGCGGATCACGCGTCCTGCCCGCGATGCCACAATGGCGCGGCATGCTACATAGCTTGCTCCGAGTGATATCGCGCTGATCACGAGCAGAGAAAGGCGAGTGCGGTCCGAGTCGAGGGTAAAGCCGACGATGTCTTTGAAATCGGTAAATCCGTTGTTTCCTCCAAAACCCATGTCATTGCGAAAAAATGCCAGCATCAACGCGTAGGTTAGCGCTTGGGTGATGATGGAAAAATATACTCCCGTTACGCGCGACCGAAATGCCAGCCATCCGAAAACCAGTGCAAGAAGTGCTGGCAAAACTATCACCATCAGGAGTGCGAACCAGAAATGATTGAAGCCGTACCAGAACCAAGGCAACGACTTCCAGTTGAGAAAGACCATGAAATCAGGCAGGATCGGATCTCCGTATACTCCACGCGGACCAATCTCCCGCATCAAGTACATACCAATCGCGTATCCGCCAAGTGAGAAGAAGGCCGCGTGGCCGAGGCTAAGAATGCCGCAGTAGCCCCAGATCAAATCGACTGCAAGCGCAAGCATCGCGTAGCACAGATATTTTCCAATCAGGGTGAGTCCGTACCCGGAAACGTGCAGCGCCGACGCTTGGGGTACGAACAAATTCAGAGTCGCGACAATCACGACGAGAGCCAGAAGGCTGCCCAAGAACCAGGTGCTTCCCGGATCCCGTATTATGCCAAACCGCAAGGCGCGTGATTGAGCCTCCATCCTATTGACTCTCCGCCGCCCGTCCCGTCGCGGGGAACAGCCCGCGCGGCCGCGCCTGAATAAACAGAATGAGCGCGATGAGCACAAAGATTTTTGCCAACACCGCTCCCGCGTAGGGTTGTAATAATTGGTCCACGACCCCCATCAGAAGACCTGCGACCATCGCGCCCCAGAGGCTTCCAACACCACCAAAGACAACCACCATGAATGCATCGATGATGTACGCCTGACCGAGATTTGCATTAACGTTGGTCACCTGACTCAGAGCTACTCCGGCGATGCCAGCAACACCGGAACCAAGCCCGAAAGTGATTGCATCGACCCACTCGCTGCGAACGCCCATGGCTTTCGCCATGGCCCGGTTCTGCGCAACCGCCCTTATCTCCAAGCCGATGCGTGTTTTCTTTAACACCATCAACAGTGCGGCAAAGACAAGCAAGGTAAAGATCAGAATGTAGAGGCGGTTGTAGGTAATCGAAAGCACATCATTCAACTGCAGCGTACCGCTCATCCAGTCCGGTGTTTTCACTTCTCGATTCAGCGCAGTAAACGTCGTGCGGACTAATTGCTGGAGAATAAGACTGACCCCAAACGTTGCGAGTAGCGTCTCCAAAGGGCGTCCATAAAGGAAACGGATAACCGTTCGTTCGATCAGAATACCCATCAACCCAGACACTAAAAATGCCACTGGAACGGCGACCAAGATGGACGAACCAATATATCCGGGCATGGCCATCTGGACGACGTAGGTCGCATAGGCGCCCAGCATCATTAACTCGCCATGCGCCATGTTGATCACGCCCATGACGCCGAACGTGATGCCGAGTCCAATCGCAATGAGCACAAGAATCGATCCCAGGCTCAACCCAAACAGGACTGTTTGGACGCCCGAGTAGAACGACCTCCAGGATTCGATCGACTTGATCGCCGCTGTGGCGGCCTTCCGAACATGCTCGTCGGCCTCGGCAAAGGTTCCGTCGGATGATTTTTCTACCAAGCTCTGGAGTTTGTTGAGCACATCCTGCCGCATGCTACCTTTGAGGGTGGAGATCGCCGCCAGACGTGCCTGCGTATCGGGACCATCCAAGTCGGCTAGGGCGAGCCCGATCGCAATTTCTTTTTTCACTCTTGAGTTGGTCTCTTGCGAACTGCGCTCGCGCAGCAGTTGGACATTTCCTTCGTTCAGGTCCCGTTCAATGTCTTTGACGGCCTGTAGCCGAACCGAAGCCTTGGCACTCGATAGGCCAAAGCGCGCGAGTATGGTTTGCAGAACGCGCCGCAAATGATTATTCGTCACGACTCTGGTGACATCGTCAGCTGAGGCGGTGCCGGCGCCTTTGAGAGTAGCCGGATCAATCAGATTAACGGTGGGGGAATCCTCGAGTCCGGGCTTGATAAGAAATACCTTCTGATCCTGGTTGCGGCAGTAAACACGATCGTCCAGAAATGCCGCGAGCACTGGCTGGGTGCTCGGGTACCCACTCTGCGCAACTTGTTCGACAATCTTTCCCTTTTCCTCGAAGGACGCGTTACACAGCGTTCCAAGTGAAGTCAGAAAGGCTGCATCACCCGACGACTGCGCATATGCCGGGCCGAAACTGCTCGCGGCGAGCAGCAGCACAAACAGCCGCTGCCCACCACAGCGGGGAAAAAACTGCTTCATTTGTAATTTTGTCCGGAACACTTCTTTGTGGCCGTGTTGTAGTTCCCGCATTTCAGCGAGACCCAATCTGCCACAATGTTTTTATCGGCCGGCAGATAGGCCGACCAAGCCTGCCCAGGCACCGTGGTGCTCGTCTTCCACACCACATCAAATTGCCCATCGGCTCGAACCTCGCCAATGTAGACAGGTTTTGTGATGTGGTGATTGGGCAGCACCTTCGCAATACCGCCAGTTAGATTCGGCGTTTCCAGACCAGGAAGGGCGGCGATCACTTTGTCGACGTCGGTGGTACCGGCTTTCTGGACCGCCTTCACCCACAAATTGAACCCGATGTAGTGCGCTTCCATCGGATCGTTCGTGGTCCGTTTTGGGTTCTTAATAAAGGTGTGCCACTGCGCGATGAATGCCTTGTTGGCCGGAGTGTTGATGCTCTCAAAGTAGTTCCACGCAGCCAAATGCCCCACCAGCGGCTTGGCATCGAGGCCTGAAAGTTCCTCTTCGCCGACCGAGAAGGCGACGACCGGAATGTCTTCGGCAGAGATTTTCTGATTTGCCAGTTCTTTATAGAACGGAACATTAGCATCGCCATTGATAGTCGAGACCACCGCTGTCTTCTTCCCAGCGGACCCGAACTTCTTGATCGCTGCGACTCGCGCCTGCCAGTCCGAGTAACCGAACGGCGTGTAGTTGATCGAGATATCCTCAGCCTTGACGCCTTTTGCGTGCAGATATGCTTCGAGAATCTTGTTGGTCGTGCGAGGGTAGACGTAATCCGTTCCTTCAAGAACCCAGCGCTTCACTCCGACCTCCTTCATCAGATAGTCCACCGCTGGGATGGCCTGCTGGTTGGGGGCAGCGCCGGTATAAATTACATTCTTCGACGACTCTTCTCCCTCGTACTGCACGGGGTAGAAAAGAAGTCCGTTGTCCTTCTCAAAGACAGGCAGCACGGATTTTCTGGACACTGAAGTCCAGCATCCGAACACCACCGCCACCTTGTCCTTCTCGAGCAACTCCTGCGCCTTCTCGGCGAACAACGGCCAGTTCGACGCCGGATCAACCACAACCGGCTCCAGCTTTTTGCCGAGCAGCCCGCCTTTCTTGTTCTGCTCGTCGATCATCATCAGGATCGTGTCCTTGAGGGTCGTTTCACTAATGGCCATCGTCCCGGAAAGAGAATGAAGGACTCCCACCTTGATCGTGTCACTTTGTCCGTGCGCCGATCGGGAGAAGGCCAGTGCCATCGTCAACAGCAACATCCCCGTCGTTATGCTTCTACCTCTCATTGATCCCCCTTTTTTGTTTTTAGTCGTAATAATGGCGCTATCTAGTGACAGCACGCCCGTGCTTAGAGAATTTTCTTAGATATTTGTAACTGCAATCCGACACCGGCCTGCCACGTATTCCCTTTCACCGCATTAAAGCGAGTGTCTCGGTAGAAACTCATTACCCGAGCGTCAAACTGCTTGATGATGTAGTTGACGTTTATCTCCGCCGTGTTCTGGCGATAGCTCGGATTCGCTCCTGTGGCCACTCCGTCTGTGAATTCGGCGATCGCATATTTCCCGAGCAGTTCGAACTTCCCCATGCCGATAGCTTTGGGAGTCAGGAAGGACGCTAGACCATAGGCACCCTGACTCTTGGCGTAGTTGGCGTCATAGCCCCCAAGGCCGTTGTAGCGCGCATATTCACTCTCGATTGTGAAAGCTCCGCCTCCGTGCACCTTTCGTTCCATGAGGAAATCGACCGTTGAGGCAGTCTTTCCCGACTGCACTTCGGTTGCTCCGCCAAGAGCGAGGAGGTTTTTATCGCCGTAATAAGTGCCGTTCAGGTAATAGCCGTTTTCAGGATCCCAGAAATCGATCTGGACGCGGCTCGCCCAAATCAGACTTGTGCTACTGGTTGCGGATCCGCCATCGAATGCGCCCGCCGAGACCTTTACTGTGGCGGAGCCAGCCTTGAAGTCCCCCCAATACATGGCCCCGTTGTCTCGTCCTTGAAAGACAAAGGGATAGCCGTCCTGGATTCCATCGGTATAAACAGACCACTCATTCGCATAGAAGGGGCCGTACAAATTCGCGCGATCGCTTGGTGGCAGGAAGCGCCCGAACCAGACGTTCACCTTTTGAGAGACATGGAACTGCCCCACCGCGTCCAGGATCTGCATTGTGTTGTTGGCGCTGTTGTAATCCGTGTTGAACATCACGCTGATGTCTTTGGTGACGTCGCCGCTAAAGTAGAGGCGCGCGTGATTGAGCGAGAATTGATCGAGTCCCGGAGTACCGGTATTTTCCGTATGGGAATAACTTCCCTGTATCCCAGCGCCAACTGTCAGAGATGGATTAAAGTCTTGTGCGTTTAGCCGAACTGCTGCGAAGGGAAGCATCGCAACTAGCCAGACACTTAACCTTAGCGCCTTGCCCAGTCGAGTAACCCCAAGATCACGCTCCCGCGCTTGGATGGGGAGTTCCTTGGTTACCACAGCGACCATAGCTATCCTCATTTCGATGTAGATTTTGTCCCGTATCTTCGGCTCGCAACGCTGCAAGCGAATCATGGTGCACTACATTGAATGAGTTACGTCGTGGTAACTCGGGGATCGACAGTTCCCCTCGAATCGAATAACGACACTTTTCCCGCATCGTGCCGGGAACACGCTGCAACAGTTTCACGTTCGGATCTTGGCCCACCCCACACTTTTCGGCTCGGGCCGTGGAGATCAGACCACAACCAGCACCTGACAGAGCTACGTTGAGACTAGGCTGGTGGTCTCTTTACGCTGCCAACTGAATGGATAACAGTTCTATCTCGTGCGGGGCCGATTCTTGCATCGGCGTCCATTGGAGTCCAATTCAAATTTTCTATAGATGTGATATCGATATCGCATGACTGGTCGGGTCAGTACGAGGCGGCTTTCCGCCATCACCTGTTCGCCCCAGCGTCTCTCTGAGCACAAGAACAGGCTGCCTCGTTGCCATGTTCACAAGAGCGTGAAAACTCAATCAGATAATGTGCCGTCAAACGATGTGAATAATATTCTTGGTATCCGCGCGCCGGAGTTTAACCTCGTGTTGCTCTGGGTGACACACACGGCAGGTGCTGCAAGGAGTTCTTGAAGATGCCATGGGCGATGTTGAAGCGCGGCGTATGACTATTCTCACGTCGCGTTCAGTGTGACTGCTGACGGATAAAATCTTTCAATGTGCGCAGATCCTCGTCAGAGGTGTCAGAGACGAGGCAAAACTCCATGTGATTTGATTGCCATCTCAGCCAGTTATAGCCCTGCTGCGAACCCGAACTGGAAAGACTTTCGTCGTGCGCCCGTTGAAGCCACACAAAGAGATTAATAATGTGTTTGCGGCGGCCATACGCTAATGCAGCAGCGTTGTGCCCATCGATGACATCCAGCCTTCCCCCAATCAGCGGGAATCCTTGCTGAGAGAAGTCCGTAACCGGAGGAATGAAATCCAGCTTGCCGTCGAACCACGGCTTTACCGTGTGCTGGTCGGTAGAAAGTATGTCCGTAAGATGCCCGGATTGTAAGGAACGTACATGGGCATCAAGCAATGCCACAGTGACTCTCGAGGACTGACTGTGACTCTGAAAAATGAAAAACAATATTGCGAAACTGATTACAGTCGCAGCCACAACGGCGAGAGATGAAATCAGAACCACTTTTTGTGGCCGGAGAAATCTGTCCGGACTCTCATTTCCATCTTGCGAGATTTGTGTGTGAACGCGCTTAGCAAGTTGTAAAGAAGCTCGCTCAAACAGATCGTTTTCCTTTATTTGCTTTCGGATTATGCCAAGAGCTTTGAGTTGGGCCTGACACTCAGCGCAATTGTCTGCATGGACCTCAAACTCGGCTGAACGAATCGCGTCGAGCTCGCCATCGAAATAAGCGTGAACCGTGGTTCCGGCGAGTTCGCATTTCATGACGCCTCCTTCGCAGCTCCTGCGGTCAATATTTGCTGCAACCGTCCGCGGGCCCGGGCCAAAGTTGACATAACTGTCCCGATGGGAATCGCGGCAATCTCTGCGATCTCTTTATATGAATATCCTTCCAGTTCCCGGAGGACGAGCACCTCTCGTGCACGGATGGGAAGCGATTCGAGCGCTCGCTTCAGCCGTTCCCGATCTGCACTTTGGGATACGAGCGTCTCCGGATTCGCAGAGGAAAGGTGATGCACTTCTTCGTTGAATTCTGTCATCAATTCCGCCGGTCGGTTCTTCTCGAGCCACGTGTAGCAGGTATTGCGCACGATTTGCAGGAGCCATGCCCGAGCATCGCCTCCGTAAAACCGATGGAAGAAACGATAGGCACGGAGCATCGACTCCTGGACTACGTCCTCAGAGTCAGCTCGGTTCCTAAGCAGCCAGCGAGCCAGGTTGGCAGCACTGTTCAAGTGCGGCAATACGAGCTGCTCAAATCGAATTCTGTCTTGCGGCTCTAGCACGTCCCGGTTCCCAGGCCTTCTCGCGTATTAACTGCGATCGATGGCATTTTATTCCCTGCCTATCGCCCGTATGTCACCACCACATTCTCTGGAATAAAACTACGCTGGCCGCGGTTCAGGCAGGTGTCGAACGTCTTGACTGGACGTGCACTTGGACTCAACCGTCGACATCTCTTTTGGAGGCACATCTGTGACAAAGAAGAATCAGCTTAATGCCGAGGCGAGTGGCTTACTTCGGTACGACCACAATAACGACGGAATTAACCGCCGGGGCTTTCTGAAATGCATGGCCTGGGCCGGCACAGGCGCGGTTTGCCTGATAGAAGCAGGTGTGCTGAAGTCATATCCTCTGGGCCAACAAATAGGCAAAAAAGCCCAATCTCACCGTGACGCGAGATTCAGCTTCGTCCAGATCAGCGACAGCCATATGGGTTTCAATAAACTTGCGAACCCAGATGTCGTTGCCACTCTCAAGGCCGCCGTTAACAGGATAAGCGCGCTTCCCAATCAGCCGGATTTTATCTTGCACACCGGCGACATCAGCCATCTGTCGAAGCCTTCAGAGTTCGACAATGTTGACCAGATTCTCAAAGCAACGAACAAAGAAATTTTTTTCGTACCGGGGGAACATGACGTGCTGAACGACGACGGTGCCATGTTCCGCGAGCGTTACAGCAAAAAATCCAAAGGGCAGGGCTGGTATAGCTTCGAAAAGAACGGGATTCACTTTATAGCTCTAGTCAACGTAATGGACCTCAAGCCCGGCGGCTTGGGTACTTTGGGAAACCAGCAACTCGAATGGATAAAGGACGATGTTCACCATCTGAAATCCAGCACGCCCATCGTAGTTTTCGCGCATATGCCGCTCTGGTCGATTTATCCGCAGTGGGGCTGGGGCACCGAGGATGCTGCACAAGCACTGTCCAATCTGAAAAGGTTCGGTTCAGTTACGGTTCTGAACGGACACATCCATCAAACTATGCAGAAAGTTGAAGGGAACGTGACCTTCCACACCGCGTTCTCGACTGCGTTCCCTCAACCTGCGCCAGGAAATGCGGAAGGTCCCGGCCCTATGAAGGTTCCCGCGGGGCAACTGCACAATGTTCTCGGTATTACCGACATTCATTACGTTCAAGGACGGCATGCGCTTGGATTAGTGGACTCGTCTCTCACCTAGCGCAAACCCTAAATGAAGAAATAACGGATCGGAGGAATCTATGAAGACAAGAATGTTTGTTAGTTCCGTGTCGGCCGTATTGGCCTTGTCTCTTATCGCGTTCTTCGTCCTGCGGACGAGTGCGAAGAGCAACATCAAATCTTCAACGATTGAAGTGCAGGTGGATAATTTTAGCTTCGGGGTCGGCACACTCAATGTGCCCACGAACAGCACGGTGACGTGGGTAAACAAAGACGATGTACCCCACACGGTCACCAGCACCGACGGTCTGTTCAAGTCCAAGGCACTCGACACAGACGACAAATACGCTTACACCTTCACCAAGCCCGGAACATACTCCTATTACTGCACCATTCATCCAAAGATGGTGGGAAAGATTGTGGTGCGATAAGGGCAAACTCTGTAGGCCATATCTGAGAAACGAATTTGCTGTGTGGAATATTTCTGATTCGCAGGCTCCGCAGAGGTCACAGGTGAGTCGCGGGCATCCCCGTCACAGCCTCAAGTGCAGGCTAGGCTTTGGGGCTGGTCAACATACCGGCTGCCGGAAAGCGAAAGCCGAAGTGCGGCCTCACTTCGTCCACTGATCAACCCAATCGTTTACGGTCTTGTACCAGAGTTGGGAGTTTTGTGGTTTGAGTACCCAGTGGCCTTCGTCCGGGAAGTACAACATCTTCGAGGGCACGCCCAGCATCTGCAGCGTGGTGAAAAGCTGGAAGCCCTCGCTCACGTCGAGCCGGTAGTCGCGCTGTCCATGAACGACTAGTGTCGGCGTCTTGAAATTTGTCGCGTACTGGTGCGGCGACCACTTTTCGTACAGCGCGCGATTCGTGTACGGAGTCCCTTTGAACTCCCAGTCGTTGAACCAGAGTTCTTCGGTTGATCCCCAGGCCGACTCGGCGTTGAACATGCCGTCGTGGGTCACAATGCATTTGAAGCGGTCGGTGTGTCCGAGAATCCAGTTGGCCATGTATCCGCCGTAGCTCGCGCCGAGCGCGCACTCGCGGTTCTTGTCGATAAACGGATACGTCTGCTCGGCGTAGTCGAGGCCTTTCATCAAGTCTTCAAAGGGGGCCCCGCCCCAGTCGCCGTTGATCGCGTCGATAAACTTCTGCCCGTATCCGGTCGAGCCGTGGAAGTTGATCATCACGACGACGTATCCACTAGGCGTAGCAGACGTGGGTGCCGCAAACAGCTCGGGATTCCAGCGATACGACCAGTCGTCTCCCCAAGCCCCCTGCGGCCCGCCGTGAATGAGAAACTTCACGGGATACTTCTTCGAAGCGTCAAAGTTCGGCGGCTTGACGAGGAAGCCTTCGACTTTGTCGTTGTGAGCGCCGGTGAACCAGAAGGGTTCGAGTGGCTGCATGGCGACTTGCGACAGGAGCGCATCATTGAAGTGCGTCAGGGGCTCCGCTTTAGGTGCGGCGCATTTGGTCGTGGCTATCAGGCCCTTTCCGGGAACTTTTACATTCGGCCCCTTCTCGCAGTCTGCCGCTCTTGTCGGGGCAACAAAAATCTCGTTCGGCGCGGCCACCGACGTGCGCGTAAAGAACAGCCGTTTGCCGTTGGATTCCACAGTCACTTCGTCGTTGCTCGGTCCAGTAATGAACGGTGCGTTTCGGGCCGCAAGCGGCCAGTCCCCAGGAGTATCTGGGCTGGACGGATCAATTTTCTCGACGAAGATGTTCGAGTAACCCGATCCTTCTGCAACAAAGTAAAGTTTTTTGGAGTCCGTTGCCCACGTGTACGTTCCCACCCACAGAGGAAGGCCGTACAGCTCCGTCAGGTTTTTCTTCTCGCCTGTCTGGCGATCGTAAAGCATGAGTCGGAACTGGTCGCTCTCATATCCGGGACGCTGCTGGGCACGGT
>Ga0335081_10015164_pt1 | contig 12465 bp, 11 predicted proteins | sample Lox_Sample_35_FD_206713 | JGI IMG/M metagenome (GOLD analysis project Ga0335081, IMG submission 206713) | Soil microbial communities from Loxahatchee National Wildlife Refuge, Florida, United States - Lox_Sample_3.5 | ecosystem: Environmental > Terrestrial > Soil > Wetlands | place: USA...
AAAAGGAGCTCGCGCGTGTACCACGCGCCCGCCCACCATCGTGAGCAGCGGGTGCATGTGCTTGAGCTCCTCGTCGCCGACCTCGAAGTAGGGCTTGTCGAGCACGACGAGATCCGCGAGCTTGCCAGCCTCGATCGAGCCCATGTCCTGCTCTTCGAAATTGAACCAGGCGTTGGCCGCGGTATAGAGCCGCAGCGCATCCTTGCGGGAGATCTGCTCTCCGGGAAGCAGCAGCTCGCCACCCGCATCCTTCCCGGTCACCATGAAGTAGATGCCCAGCCACGGATTGAGCGCTCCGACCACCGCCGAATCCGAGCCTGCACCCATGCGGATACCGCTCTCGAGGAGCGTCCGGTAGGGCGGCCCCGGCTTCCACGACGAGTTGGTGTTGCGGATGTAGTCGTGATCCTGTACCCGCACGCCAACCCCGATGCGCTTCAGCCGCTCGATCTGATCAGGGGTGATCTCGAACACGTGCTCGAGCGTCCAGCGCAGCGACGTCAACGGCGTCGTGGCGGCGACCTGCTCCATGATCCTGAGATAACGCTCGATCTCCTCGTGGCGGATCGTGTGCTGTGAGAGTGCCCAGCCCGCCTTCGCGATGCGCTGATAGACCTCCAGCACCTCCGCGTCGGTCGCGCCGCCGCCGATCACCTGCTCACCGAATCGCACGGCCTTGTACATGTCATCGCCCAGCCCCTGCGTCGCGTTCTCGATGCGCGCGGTAGCCGAATGGATGTCCCGCTGGTCGCGCGTGTCGCGATGATCGTACTGGATGCGCAGACGCAGTGGCAGCTTCCCCGCCCGCCAGAAGTACTCCGCGATCCTGAGGTTCGGCCGATCCGCGGCGGTCAGGTGCGCACCGAGCCAGTCGCAGCAGGCTTGATCAACAACTGTGGTCAGTCCAAGGGATACCGCGTACTGCATGTAATCCGGGAAGCGGCGCTTCATGCGGGCCTCGTCGGCGGAGCGGATGACGAAGGTGAGCCCCGCGCCGTCGGGAGCCACGTCGCCGGCCTCGGAAGTCGCTATGCCCTCGGCCTGCAGAAGCCGGCGGCCTTCGTCGTTCACGATGCCGCGCGTCGAGTAGCCGATTTGAATATAGACCGGATGGTCCGGTACGGCGGCCGTCAGCTCCTCACGCGACGGCAAACGCCTTTCTGCGAACTGCAGGTGGGTGAAGCCGCCGATCGCAGCCAGCCATTCGCCGGGCTCGGCTTTCTTGGCCGCCTGCGCCAGCGCCGCCTGAAACGCCTTGATCGAATCCGCCGCCTCGAGACCTTCGATGAACGGGCCCGGCGCCTGCGCCGTGCGCACGAAGTGGGTATGGTTGTCGATCAGTCCGGGGATGACGGTGCGGCCGCCGAGATCGACGATCTGCACACACGGCTCGCCGCGGCGGACCGGCTCGCCCACTGTCAGGAAGCGGTGGTCGCGGATGCGCACCGTGGTGACGGTGCGATCCGCGGCATCGACGGTGAGAACCTTGCCGCGCGTCAGGACCAGGTCCTTGCCACCGGGGCAGAGCTCGGCGGCACGACCGGAGGTCAGGGCGATTGCCAGCAATGCGGCTGCCGCGGCGGCGTTGCGGGCACTCCGTGGCCGTGATGTCCTGTCATGCATGGGCAGAAACCGCAATCCTCAGTGGGCCAGATCGCGCACCATGGCGCGCGCGATCTCGGGACGCGCGATCTGAGTGACGAACTCTCGGGCCTTTGGCGCAAGCTCAGCGCGCTGTGCCGTCACGGTGACTTCTTCCAATCGCTCGGACCCGGTTACCCGGATGCTGGCCGCCGAGGCGATGACGGCGGCAACGAGCAGCAGTGATCGTGCACGCATGGGGCCCTCCGGTCGGGTGCACGGCGGCGCCTCAGTGCTGCGCCGCCTTCACTTCGGCGTACATCCACCGGATGAAGCGCTCCGCGGACTGTGCACTCTGAGGAACCTGGGCATCGAAGGAGGCAGTCGGCTTCGCCGCGATGACTCCCTCGAGCGTCTTGCCCTGCGCGACCAGCGCGGCCACCCGATCACGCACCGCCAGCACCAGGTCGCGCTGCGCGATGAGGGCGGCCCGGTCGACGATGGGTCCGTGCCCCGGAATGATTCGGGTCGCAGGTCCCGCGCGCCCAATGGTCTCGCCGAGCCCGGCGAGCAGTCCCGCCAGTGAGCCGCCGTTGTTGAGATCGACGAACGGATAGCCGGTGCTGCGAAAGTAGTCCCCGACGGCGAGAATGTCGTGAGCGGGGAAGCTGATCAGGGTATCGCCATCGGTGTGCGCGTTGCGGATCGGGATCAGGTGCACGTCCTCTCCGTCCACGTGGATCGTCACGGGACCATCGTACGTCACCACCGGCAGGGCTCCGGGCGGTGCGGGCTTACCTGGAGAGCCGTCCGGCGCGGCCGCGGGATGTTGCAGTCGTGCGCGCAGCTGATCGCGGCTGAAGATCAGCACTCCGAGCTTGGCGAAGTTCTCGTTTCCACCGGTGTGATCGCCATGGACGTGGGTATTGATGAGAAAGCGGATGGGCTTGTCCGAGATCCTGTGGATCGCCGAGACCAGCCGCTCGGTCAGCGGCGCGAACTGCGAATCGACGAGCAGGACGCCGTCGGGACCGGTGAGCACGCTGATCGTGCCGCCCTGTCCCTCCAGGGTGTAGAAGTCCTCCGCGAGCCGCGTGGTCTTGATTTCCACCTTGCTGAAATCGGGGACGGGAGCCCGCTCGACTCCGGCCGGTGGTGGTTGAGCCTGGCAGTTAAGGGTCGCGACGAGCACGACCAGGGCGAGGAGCGTGCGCTCAGATGAGGGCTGGTTCATGCAGGCAGAGCCTCCCACTGCGTATTGCTACAGCTTCGCCGCGACCTGCGTGGCGATAGCGAGCTCCATCGACTCGATTTGGTCGACGGGCAGCTTGGCATAGACGGCCACCTTGATCGATGCGCTGCCTTTCTTGAAGAAGAGGGTGGCCATCCCCGCCATCATGTCGTAGAAGGCATCATCGCCTACGCTTGCCGACTGGACCTTCGCTCCCGCGACGGCCGCGGCCATCTTCGAGGCCATCTGCTTGGCCCCATCGTAGAAAGCAGCCGTCTGCACATTCACCGTCACTGCCCGGATGCTCGAGGCGGTCATCGGCGTCCAGGTGCAGGTTCTGACGAACGTCGGGGTCACATGAGTTCCAGCGCCCACGGCGAGGCGGGTCGCGGCGCTGATCTGGGCCGAGGTCACGAGCGTGCAGGCATCGGTGTCGGCGTGAGCCGCAAGGCTCGCGAGCGAAGCCCATAGACCCATCACGAGCGTGCGCCAGCTGCGGTGCCATCGGTTCATCTCGAAGCCCCCTGCGCCTGGACCACCGATCCGATGGCTGATCCTACCCCAGGGACAGTGGCGAGACCTACCGCTTGCGAAACACGTAGTGGCCGACCACCGTGCCGCGTGCAGCCTTACTCGGTCCGCTCCAAGTGAATTTCGATCTGGACCGGATCCCAGCTCTTGCCGCCATCGTGGGACAGGTCCGTGCGGTAGGTGAAGTGACGCCGATCGGCCACGCGGTAGCTCTCCCGAATCCTCATCGATCCCTCCTCGGCAATCACGCTGATGGTGTCGCCCGTGCCTCGCACGGAGCCCGACTGCGGATTCACCTGCCGGCGCAGAAACGAGCCTGAGACGTTGAGGTATTCGATGACCCATGAGCCGTGCGGCGCATCGAAGTACCGCAGACTGATCCCGAGATAGGGGCTGCCATCGGGAGCCTGGGAGTGGAACTCGTCGGCGATCGCCATGCCGTTCAGGACGTAGCGGCCGATCCAGGTCACCTCGAACTGTGCCGACTTGCCATCCGGCAGCGTGGCAGTGCCGCTGCCTTTCCACTTGCCCACCAGGAATGCGAACAGATCGAGCAGCGCGGGTGCCTGCGCGCTTCGCTGGCCGTAGCTCGTGATCGCAGGCTCGGCTGCTGGGCCACTGCTCGCCATCGCGACGCCGAGCCCGAATGCAGCTATAAGACGTGTGAGTCGTCGCCCAGGCATGGCCAGATGACCCGATTCGGCTATTTGTTCTATTATACAAAACAAATTAACTGACGTGAAGAACCCCCGATGGAATACAGTCGCGCTCGGGTGGAGAGCCGGAAGGATCAGCAAGTGAGTCATTCCATTGTGGATCGGGTCGCGATCGTCACGGGCGCAGGCGGGGGACTAGGCCGCGAGCACGCGCTGTTCCTGGCGCGCAACGGTGCCCGCGTGGTCGTCAACGACTTGGGGCAGGCGGCGGCGGATGCGGTGGCGGCAGAGATCCGCGCAGCCGGTGGCTCCGCGATGTCCGTCGCCGCATCGGTCACCGATGAGGGCGCGGTTGCCACGATGGTCGCGCGGACGCTCGCCGAGTGGGGACGCGTTGACATCCTGGTGAACAACGCGGGCATCCTGCGCGACAAGAGCTTCGCGAAGATGAGCCTGGATGACTTCCGGTTGGTGGTCGACGTGCATCTCATGGGCTCGGTCATTTGCACCAAGGCCGTGTGGGAGCGCATGCGCGAGCAGCGCCACGGGCGCATCGTCATGACCACCTCCTCGTCCGGGCTCTACGGGAATTTCGGGCAGGCCAACTACGGCGCGGCGAAGATGGCGCTCGTCGGGCTGATGCAGACGCTTGCTATCGAGGGTGACAAGTACGGCATTCGCGTCAACTGCCTCGCGCCCTCGGCGGCCACGCAGATGACCCGGGGCATACTCTCGGAGCCGGATCTCGCGGTGCTGAGCGCCGCGCTCGTCAGTCCCGGGCTACTGGCACTCGTCGCCGATGACGCCCCGACGCGCGCGATCCTGTGCGCCGGCGCCGGCCACTTCGCGCGCGCCCAGATCACGCTCTCGCGGGGCGAGTACATCGGCGGCGGCAGCGATGCCGCCGAGCGCGTGATCGCGGCCTGGCAGGAGATATCCGATCGTTCGCAGGACATCGTCCCCGACTACGGGTTCCGTCAGTCCGAGCGGGAGATCGCGAGCGCGAAGGCAGGAGTCAAAGACTAGCCGGCAGCGCGCCGCCGGGGTGAGTCGAGTCTGGCCTCGAACCGATAGCGCCCGATCAGCCCCATCAGGCTCGCGGCCTGTCCGTTCAGTGCCTGCGCCGCGGCCGCGGCCTCCTCGACGAGCGCAGCGTTCTGCTGCGTCATCGCATCCATCGCGGCGACCGCCCCGTTCACGTGCTCGATCCCTGCGGCTTGCTCGCGAGTCGAGTCAGCGATCTCGGCCATGACATCGGTAACGTTCTTCACCCGTGTCACGATCTCGCCGAGGACCGTGCCAGACTCGTGGACCAGCTTGGTGCCTTCGTTGACCTTGCCGACCGAGTCCTGAATCAGGGCCTTGATCTCCTTCGCCGCCTCGGCGCTGCGCGAGGCGAGATTGCGCACCTCGGAGGCGACCACGGCGAAGCCGCGGCCCTGCTCGCCCGCTCTAGCAGCCTCGACCGCGGCGTTCAGCGCCAGCAGATTCGTCTGGAACGCGATCGCATCGATCACGCCGATGATCTCGGCGATCTTGTTGCTCGCCACGTTGATCTCGGCCATCGCGGTCACCGCCGCGCCGACGACCGTGCGGCCGCGCTCGGCCTGCGCGCGCGCCGCCACCGCCAGCTCATTCGCCTGCGTCGCATTATCCGCACTGTTCCTCACGCGCGAGGTCATCTGCTCCATGGAGGAGGTCGTCTCCACCAGACTCGAGGCCTGCTCCTCGGTCCGCCGGCTGAGGTCGATGCAGCCGCGCGAAATCTCCTCCGCACCGGCCTGCACCGCGTGCGAGGTCTCCGCAAGACTCGCGACGACTTCCATCATCGACTCGATCATCGAGTTGATCGAGGCGGCGAGTGTCTTGAAATCACCGACCTTGCCTGCGAGGCTCATGCGTGAGGTGAGATCGCCTTCGACGGCCAGTCCCACGACCTGCATGGTCTCCGCGCGGGTCGTCGCGACGCAGTCGATCAGCTCATTGATGCTCTGCGCGAGCAGCTGCAGATTGCCGCTCTTCCCGTTGAGCGCGATGCGCCGATCACCGGCGCCGGCCAGCACCGCCTGGATGACTTCACGCGACTCTTGCACCGCTCCATCCAGCGCCCGCGCGGCGCCGACCCGCCGCGTGACATCGCGTCCGATTCCGACGAGGCCCGAGGCCCTGCCGGCCGCATCGCGCAGCGGAATCTTGGTCGTCTGCAGGTGCAGGAGATTGCCCGCCGGATCGCGGCACTCCTCCTCGCGCGCCAGCAGCGGCCGGCCCGAGCGGATCACCGCCTGCTCGTCCTCGTGATAGCGCGCCGCGAGCTCCTTGGGGTGGAAGTCGAAATCGCTCTTGCCGAGCAGCTCGCTCGGGGTCTTCGCGCCCATGATGCGCGCGACGGCGAGGTTGGCCAGCAGGAAGCGGCCCTCGGCATCCTTCACGTAGATCAGATCGGGGAGGTTATCGATGAGGGCGCGGAGCATCGCGCCCTCTGTGGCGGCGAGCTCTCTCGCGGCCTGCGCCCTCCGGGCGTACAGGAACACCGCGATGCCGATCCCGAATACGACGGCACTGATCGCTGCGAGAGCCATTCTTTCATCATCGGCCGAGAGCGAATCCGGCTGAGAACGGAATTCACACTTTTCGTGAAATGGGCCGGTCGGACGGCAGGCGTCGGGCTCTCGCGCCGATGAGTCCGGGCGCGAATGACCGCAGAGCGAACAGCGCCAGGGGGCCGATGCGCCCTCGCCCGGCGGCCCAGCGGATTCAGAACAGCTGCACCTCAGCGGCCTTGCGCTTGCGCGAACGTCAGCATGGGATCTGCGCTGGCGGGCGTTGGATCAGTCGCGATCCGGTGCGCCCAGCGGGAAGAACTGACGGAAGGGCCGCGCTTCATCCACCGTGCGGGCGACCGATGGGCGATCGAGTAGACGGGCGCGGTACCCGCGCACGTGCGGAAACTGCTCGGCGATGGGGTGCGCCCAGTCTGCATAGAAGAGTGACGGTGCTGCGGCGCAATCGGCCAGCGTGAATGCTTCCCCGGCGGCCCAGGTTCTGCGTGCCATCAGCCGGTCGAGCCAGCCGTACGCCGTATCGAGCGTGGCCCGCGCCTCCTGCACCCCGAACGGATCACGCCGATCGTCCGGCCGGATCTGATTGGTCACGATCTTCGACATCGGCGTCATGATGTAGTTGTCGAAGTAGCGATCGAGGAAGCGCACTTCGAGCGCCGCTCCCGGGTCCGGCGGGATCAGGCGTACCGGTCCGGGGCGCCGCAGCATCAGGTGCTCGATGATGATGCTCGACTCGATCACGGGGAGCCCCTCATCCACCAGCACCGGGAACTTCTTCAACGGCCACAAAGCCTCAAGCTCGATTGCCGCCTGAGGATCCGTGCCCAGCGTACGGTAGGTGAACGCCGTATGGTTCTCGTACAGCGCGATGAGGACTTTCCAGCAGTAGGCGGCGAACGGATGGGCATAGAGTACGGGGTGCATCATCAGCTCCGGTGGAAGGCGGCCGGGCTGCAAGATTACCGCAGCTATTCCCCTCGCATGCCGGCTTGATAGACTCATGTCAACGAGACCGCAGTAGTCTCGATCAGCCTTCAAAGGGGGGCAAAGGAATGCGAGTTCACTTTCCGTGCTCGAGCGCGGCGGGGCGGGCCCGCACGCGCCTGGCCGCCCTTGCATGCCTTGCGCTGCTCGGCGCGCTCAGTTCCCCCGGCGGGCGTGCCGTACCCCTCGCGACCTACGGCGGCCTGCCGAACGTGGAGGACGTCGCGCTCTCGCCGGATGGCTCGAAAGTCGCGTACGTGCGCACCGAGGGCGACCAGCGCATCGTCATCGTAGCGACCGTCGCCGATCGCAAGATGATCCACTGGGTCAAGGTCGGCGAGGAGAAGCTGCGCAGCCTGAGGTGGGCCGACGATGACAACGTGATGCTCTTCAGCTCATTCACGGAAGCCGTCTACGGCATCAACGACGAGTGGGAGCTGCTCAGGGTCTACAACCTCACCGCAAACGAGGTGCGCTCGTACCCAGGCAACACGCTCGAGATGGACAACAACAATCACGTCATGAATACCGTCGTCGGCGAGACGATGGTGAGGCGCATCGACGGGCACACGGTGCTGTTCGTGCCGGGCATTTACCTCAAGCGCGGCCTGGCCCTGTTCAAGTGCGACCTCAGCGCGCACACCACGAGCGTGGTCAGGGTCGGCGACGGCGACACATCATGGCTGGTGGATGCCAAGGGTCAGCTGGCGGCCGAGCAGGATTACGATCAGGAGACCCACCGCTGGTCCATCAAGGTCTTTCACGGCGGCAGCTCGCGCGAGGTGGCATCGGGCCACGCCGCGCTGGATGCTCCCGAGATGCTCGGCTTCGGGCCCGTGCCGGAGACGCTGCTCGTCGAGTCGGTCGACAAAGGCGACCGGTCCTGGCAGCTGCTCTCGATGGCCGATGGCAAGTTCGCGCCCCTGGCCGATGACAAGGTATTCGATCGCGCCATACACGATCCGCTGACCCATGTGCTCATCGGCGGCATGAATCTCATCGACCTGCCGGAGTACGGGTTCATCGATCCCACTCTCGAGGAGCGCTGGAAGTCGGTCGTCCAGGCGTTCGACGGCGATAATGTGAGGTACATCTCCTCCTCGGCCGATCACTCGAAGATTCTCGTGCTCGTCCAGGGCCCGAAGCACGGTTACCGCTATGAGCTCGTCGATCTCGACAAGTCCGCGGCCGTGCCGATCGGCAAGGTCTATGCCGGCATCGACAATCCGCTGGAAGTACGGCGCCTCACGTACGCGGCCGCCGACGGCCTGGAGATCCCAGCCTATCTGACTGTGCCGCGTGGACGCCCCGCAAAGGGTCTCGCGCTCATCGTGCTGCCCCATGGCGGCCCTGCCGCGCGGGATACGGCCGAGTTCGACTGGTGGTCGCAAGCGCTTGCCGATCAGGGCTACGCCGTTCTGCAGCCCAACTACCGCGGCTCGACCGTCACGGAGCACCTCCTGGAGGCGGGGTTTGGCCAGTGGGGCCGCAAGATGCAGACGGACCTCTCGGACGGCGTCCGCTATCTCGTCAAGGAGGGGATCGCGGACCCGGCGAAGGTGTGCATCGTGGGTGGGAGCTACGGCGGGTACGCGGCTCTTGCGGGCGTGACGCTCGATCCGAGCGTGTATCGCTGCGCGATCTCGGTCGCAGGGCTATCCGACCTCGGCAAGATGCTGGCCTGGAAAAGCAGGGGCGGAATCGATGCGCGGGGCATCGCCCGCTACTGGGATCGCTTCTGGGGTGTCTCGGGTGGCCTGGACCCGGCGCTCGACCAGATCTCCCCGATCAAGCACGTCGATGCCGTCAAGGTGCCGGTGCTGCTCATCCACGGCCGTGACGACACGGTGGTTCCGTTCGAGCAGAGTCAGATCATGTTCGATGCGCTCAAGAGCGCCAAGAAGGATGTCGAGCTGGTGGCGCTCAAGAAGGAGGATCACTGGCTCTCGCGCAGCGAGACACGCCTGCAGATGCTGCAGACGACGATTGACTTCCTGCGCGCGCACAACCCGCCGGATTGAGGCTTGAGCTCTGCGATCTCCTCGCAGCTGAGATCCTGCCGCGCGGCATAATATCGGCAACGCCACCACGCGGATGCCCTCCATGAACCGATTCGCCGCCCTGCTTGCCGCCGCCGTTCTGCCGTTGCTGACCGTGGCCGCGCGCGCGCAGCCCTCCGGGGAAGCCCGCTTCCGCGAGCTCTACAAGGAGCTGGTCGAGACCAACACCAGCTTGTCCGTCGGCAGCTGCACGCTCGCCGCCGAGCGCATGGCCGCGCGCCTGAAATCCGCCGGATTCACGGACGCCGAGCTGCATCTGTTCACGGCGCCCGGCCATCCGAAGGAAGGCGGCCTCGTCGCCGTCTCTCCCGGGCGCAATGCCAAACTCAAGGCGGTTCTGCTGCTCGCTCACCTGGATGTCGTCGAGGCGAAGCGCGAGGACTGGACGCGCGATCCGTTCACGCTCATCGAGGAGAACGGCAACTTCTACGCCCGCGGCTCGGTGGACGACAAGGCGGAGGCGGCGATCTGGGTCGATACGCTGATGCGCTTGCGCGAAGAGCACTTCCAGCCGCAGCGGACGCTGAAGCTCGCGCTCACCTGCGGCGAGGAGACCGCCGGCGCCTTCAACGGCGCGCAGTGGCTCAGCGAGAACCAGCGCGACCTGATCGACGCGGCGTTCGCCCTCAATGAAGGCGCCCGCGGCGAGCTGGATGCGGAGGGGCATCGCGTGGTGCTGGAGGTGCAGGCGGGTGAGAAGACCGCACAGAACTACCGTCTCGAGGTCGTCAATCCCGGCGGCCACAGCTCGCTGCCCGTGCGCGACAACGCCATCTACCATCTCGCCGCGGCGCTGCTCAAGGTCGCGGATTACACCTTTCCCCCGCAGTTCACCGATGCCAATCGCGCGTACTTCACCGGCATGGCGAAGATCGAGGCGGCGAAGGGCGACAGTGCGGTGGCAAATGCCATGCAGGGGCTGGTACACGATCCGGGCGATGCACAAGCGATCGCGCTGGTGTCGGCGCGCGATCCGGGCTGGAATGCCACGCTGCGCACGACCTGCGTCGCAACCATGCTGGATGCGGGTCATGCGACCAATGCGCTGCCGCAGCGCGCCCGCGCGAACGTCAACTGCCGCATCTTCCCCGGTGTGGCAGCGGAGACGGTGCGTGCCAAGCTCGAGGAGGTGGTCGCCGATCCCGCCGTCAAGGTGACCACGCTCGAGCATCGCGGTCCGAGCTCGCCGCCTCCGCCGCTCACCCCGCAGATTCTCGGTCCCGTGGAGAAGCTCGCCGCGGAGTTCTGGCCGGGGGTGCCGGTGCTGCCGATCCTGCAGCCGGGTGCAACGGATGGGCAGTTTCTCAATGCGGTGGGGATTCCGACCTACGGCATCGAGCCGCTGTTCCTGGGCGCGGACTTCGGCCACATTCACGGGCTCAACGAGTACGTGGGCGTGAAATCGCTCCTCGAGTGCCGGGATTTCCTCTATCGCCTGGTGAAGATCTACGCTTCTAGCGAGAAGTGACGCGGTAGGAGTCGGCTACCGCCCAGGCGCCCGCGGTGAGCGCGCTCGAGATGAGCAGTGCCGTCCAGTTGAAGCGGTCCGACGGTGTGGCGGCGACCCTGGGTGCCCAGATGAGAAGCGTGAACAGCGCCATCATGAGAGTCGAGAGCTGCGCGGCCAGACGGTCGTAGCGCCGCAGCAGGATCGCGGCGCCGGCGGCGATGTACGCCGCACCCGTGGCGTATGCCCAGGCGAAGTGCTGCGGAATCCAGCCGGGGATTATGGCGGCGGTTTCTTTCGCGTAGGCGAAATGCGCGAGCCCGCATGGCAGCAGAGCGAGGCCGTAGAGAATTCGTGCCGCAGGTCCTCCGCGCCGCCCCGGGGACAACGCCGCAAAGACGGCCCAGCCTCCGGCCACCAGCACCGCGTTCTCCCCGCATCCCGACCAGGACACCTCGACCAGTGGTGCCGTGAAAAGCTTCGGAACCCTTAGGAGCAGCAGCCACAGCGTCAGATAGATGAGCAGGATCACGCTGCCGAGGTAGGCCGACCGCGGCAGCAGCAGACCCAGGCCGCCGATGAGCATGGCGAGCGCGCAGGCATAGGCGATGGCCGCGCGCGCCGGCACCCACGGCGGGACTTCCTGCCACACGAGCGCAAAGTCGCCATGGATGAGTCCGAGCACGCCCAGGCAGACCATCGAGGCGGCGAACAACCAATACCCCGCGCCGACCCTCGGGCTCACAGCTCAGCCTCGAGACCAGCATCTCGATGTCGAGGTCGAGCACGCTGCCCTCGATGACCCGCAGCCTGGCGCCGCGCGCTGAGCAGTGCGAGCACGCCGATCGCCCACCACTGCAGCACGCCACCGCCGCCGCCGTGTGCGGGGATCGTCGCTTCACTCGGCGGCAGCTGCACCGGTGGAGGCGGCTGCGGTGGCGGCGGATCGCCGCTCACGCTGAGGTGCATCGTCGCCGACGCCGAGCGCCGGGCACCGTCGAGCACCGAAAGCGTGAGGTCAACCGTGCCGCCGTAGGCGGGTGTGATCACGAGGCTGCAGGTCAGGGTCGTAGTGCCGCAGTCGGCCGGACTGATGCTGACTCCCGTGGCCCCCGCGGTCACGATCCGCGCAGGAATCACCGCCGGGTCGCTGCTCGTCACGGTGAAGTGCAGGGCGCCGGTGCCGGTAATGCTGAAGGCCGCCGGCGTGGAGGTCGAGCCGGCGGTCAGTGCCGCATCGGCGAGCGGGGTCATGCTCGGCGCGGGCAGCGTGGCGAGCGCACCGACGGCGTCGATGCGTCCGTACCCGAGCGTCCGAGGCCGTGTGAAAACACCCTGAAATGCTCAGGTGAGATGATGGGTTGAGCAGCCAGGGAGTGCGCGATGAAGCGATTCATCGAAGGTGAGCCTCGAA
>Ga0335081_10015167_pt1 | contig 12461 bp, 14 predicted proteins | sample Lox_Sample_35_FD_206713 | JGI IMG/M metagenome (GOLD analysis project Ga0335081, IMG submission 206713) | Soil microbial communities from Loxahatchee National Wildlife Refuge, Florida, United States - Lox_Sample_3.5 | ecosystem: Environmental > Terrestrial > Soil > Wetlands | place: USA...
TCCGCGCGCCCTACACCAAAGAAGAGTTCGAGCGCCAGCTCCGCAATCGCAAGATGACCGTCGACGATCTCAAGCTTCAGTTGCGCCGCGACCTGAGCATACAAAAACTGTTTAATCGCGAAGTCACTTCGCGCATCCCCCTGCCCAGTGATGCCGACGTCACCAATTTCTATAACGCGAATAAGGCGAGTTTCAATCTGGCTGAGCCCCAAATTCACATCGCGCAGATTGTGGTGACACCTCAGCCCGACCAGAACGTGCGCAATCTGAAAAATGACAAGGCGCGGAATCCCGACGAGGCGAAACGAAAAATCCTGAACATCCAGGCACGGCTGCAAACCGGCGAGGATTTCGCCATGCTGGCGCAAAACTATTCCGAAGATCCCAATACCGCGCAGAACGGCGGCGACCTGGGCTTCGTCCCGGAATCGGCCTTCGCCAAAGCCAGCCCCGAGTTGCGCCGCCTGGTCATGGCTCTGAAACCAGGAGAAATTTCACCCATCCTGCCGGCTTCCGACGGCTTCCGCATTTTCAAGGTCATCTCCAAGGAACCCTCCGGCCAGCGCGAACTCACCGATCCGCGTGTCCAGCAGACCATCCGCGAGACCTTGCAGAATCGCAAGGATCAGCTCTTGAAGGCCGCTTATTACGAAGTGGCACGCAACGATGCCAAGGTCGTGAACTATCTGGCCCGTAGAGTCGTCGAAAGGTCCGGCGAAGCCTCAAAGTAGTTCCTTCCCACCTTCGCGCTCGATCTCAGATCACGGCTCTCCAAAATTTCTATCGTTTTTCCGTTCAATCAGATACTCTCGGTCGGTTCGCTGACGCGGTCCCTCACCACTGTACGGTTGAATTGCAAGTAGGGTTGCGCCGGTGAGCCCATGCCGATCTCGGAAGAACAGGACCCCGAAAAGCAGAGCTCGCATCGGGAAGACAAGCCCCGGCGGCGCGGCTCCAGGCGAGCTGACCTGGTTGAGCGAGCAATCGAAAGTATCGAACAGAAGCTCGGATCGAGCGACGTCAAAGCTACTTTCGCCGACTTCATCCGACTGCTGCAGCTCCAAAAAGAACTCCAGGTCGACGAACCCCGGGAAATCAAAGTTACATGGATCAATCCGAACGAGCAGGAGTCTGCTTCCGAGGAATAAAGTATGTGCCGCTTCCGTCACAAGCAAAGTTCCATCGTTCGGAGGCGCGATTCAAGGGTTTTTCTGGCCCGATCGGGTCAGGCAAAAGTCAGGCTCTCTGCCAGGAAGCCATCAAGCTCAGTTACGTTAACGCGGGCCGAGTCGGTTTGATCGGAGCCCCGACGTATCCGATGCTGCGTGATGCAACTCTGGCCACTTTGTTCGAGATTTTGGATGCGAACTTCATTCCATACGAATACACCAAAGGCGACAACGTGCTGACCATGACCGATACCCGATCGCGCGTTCTTTGCCGCTCGGTGGATGAGTTTGAACGGCTGCGCGGAACCAATCTCGCCTGGTTCGCTTTAGATGAGTTGACCTACACACCCGAGGCGGCATGGCTCGTTCTCGAAGGCCGGTTGCGAGACCCCCGGGCAGAGCGCCTGTGCGGTTTCGGCGTCTGGACTCCGAAAGGGTTTGATTGGGTTTACCGGAAATTCATTTCGGAACCCCGCCGCGGATATGAAACCACCCTCTCCCAGCCCTTCGAAAACCGGCACCTGCTTGAACAAATACCGGATTTCTACGACCTCTTAAAGAGCAGTTACGACGACGCGTTCTTTCAACAGGAAGCTCTCGGCAAGTACCTTAACGTACAAGCCGGGCTCGTTTACTACGCCTTTAGCCGCCAGGAACATGTAAACACCATTCAGGTTCGACCCGAAGTGCCGCTTCTTTGGGCGCTCGACTTCAACGTCGATCCTATGTGTTCGATCGTCGCTCAGATCGTCGGCGGAACCGTATATGTGTTGGATGAGATTGTCTTGCGCCATTCGAGCACGTTGCAGGCATGCCAGGAATTTCAACGCCGATTTCCCAACCACCCCCGTGGAGTCATCGTTTACGGCGATGCCTCAGGAAATAGCATCCACACCACGGGCACGTCCGACTACCACATCGTCCGTGAGTTTTTCGCGGAGAATTATTCCGATTCCCTGCATTACAAGGTTCCCAAGGCCAACCCCAGTATTCGTGATCGAGTGACTCTAACCAATTCTAAGCTCCGTAACGCCTCCGGTCAGATCCAGTTACTGACCGACCCAAAATGCGTGGAGCTCATAAAAGATTTTGAACAGGTCTGTTACAAGGCTGACAGCACCGTCCCGGATAAAGACAAAGACCGGCGGAGGACCCACGTGTCCGACGCTCTCGGGTACCTCCTCTGGCAAGAGTGCCGGCCGTTACCCCAAATTGGAGATCGTGGCAGGCGCCTGTTCTAATGCAGAACATCAACGTCGAACATCCGGATTATGTGCGGTCTAAAACAATGTGGCGTAAATACCGTGACCTCTACACAGGCGGTGAACAACTGCGGGAACGTGCGCCGGAGTACTTGGTTAGACGAAGTAAAGAGCCGAACGACGTCTACTTCGAGAGGTTAGCCAGGGTCTTTTACGAAAATTATATCGGATCCATCATCGATTGGTATGCGGCCACCCTAATGCGGCGAGAGCCGATCATCACGTTCGACGGAACAAATGAGGCGGGAAAACGCTTCTACACAATGTTCGGCGACGATTGCGATCTCAAAGGTACATCGCTGGCGGACTTCTTTCGCCAACAGTTAGTGCAAGCGTTGGTCTCCGGCAGAACTTACATCGTGGTGGACTTTCCTCGCGTGACAGTTCCCGTCGCAAACCGAGCTCAAGAGGACGCAATCGGTAAGTCTCGGGCGTTCCTTGCGGACTACGCCCCCGATGAGGTGATCAACTGGAATCACGACGCCAATGGACAGCTCGAGTGGGTCGTCCTGCGCACGTCGCACCTGCGTCAGGCCGAGACCGCAAGCGACACCTGGAAGAGGGAAACCCGTTGGATTTATTACGATCGCGAAACATTCCGAATTTACCGGTCGGCCTTGGAGCCTACTGGCCCTTCAGGGGGAATCGATATCGTTGACGAAGGACGCCACGGTCTTGCCGCCCAGCGCCGGGTGCCTTTGTTTCAGATGCGGGTCTCAGACGGCCTTTGGCTTATGAATAAGGCCGCCCTCCTACAACTGGAGCACTTCAACAAATCAAACGCACTTGCATGGGCGTTAACCATGGGACTGTTTGCAACCCCGGTTATCTACTCTGAAAGAGAATGGAGTCAGATCGTCGGTGAATCTTACTACATTCAACTTGCCCCGGAGGACCGTTTTGGATGGACAGAACCTGAGGGCCACGTTTTTCAGATAGCGGCCGACAATTTGGAACGACTCAAGGACGAGATCTATCGCGTCTGTTACTTGATGGTGCAGGCGGGTGGCACGAGTTCCTCGCTTTCCAGCCAATCAGGCCTAAGCAAACAGCGTGACTTCGGCATCACCCAGGAAGTGCTCCGAGCGTATGGAGATGTCATCAAGCATACGATGAAACAAATACTTTGCGCGATAGAAATCGCGCGCCAGGACGGCCTTACGATCGACGTGGCCGGTCTCGATGAGTTTGACATTGGAGATTTCAGCGTTGAGCTCGATGACGCAAAAAAACTGCTGGATCTAGGAATTCACTCGGACACGCTCAAAAAGCAGCTATTCAAAAAACTCGCGTTCAAGTACTTCTGTGATATTCGCCAAGACGTGAAAAATCAGATGGCTGATGAGATCGATCGTTCGATCGGTGGATCAAGTGACGGAAGGGAGACTTATGGAGCAAGCAAAGGATAAAATGACAGGTGAGCCGCAACCTATTGACATACCGTCGCTCGTGCGGCAAGTGGCTGAGGAAGTCACACGGGTACAGCAAGCTAAAAGCGAACCTGCATACAAAACTGAACTGCAAGAGGAGCGCAAACGGCGAGAGCAGTTAGAGCGACGCGTCAACGACCTCGTCGAAGAGAACAAGCGCAGTCGGCAGGTCGCGGAGGAAGCAGAACGCAGCGCGACAGTTCGGGCTGAGTTGCAACGGTTGGGAGTAGGAAAGGTCGACCTAGCCTTCAAAGCCGTTAAAGACGACATAGGCCGAGCTGAAGATGGACGCCTCGTGGGCAAGACCGAAAGTGGAGACTTGGGTCTGAAAGACTATCTAGCTGGGTTCGTAAGTGCGAACCCGGAGTTTTTGCCAGCGCGAATTGCCGGCGGCTCTGGAATACCTTCGCCCCAAAAAGAAGGTTCCGCAGGAGGCCCCGGCGTGGATCTAGACAAGATCCGTCCCGGTATGAACCCTGAAGACTTGGAGCACGCGCGGCAGGAAATAGCCCGCATAGCATCTCGCGCTTTGCAGGGATCGTAGACAACTAAACACAACTCGTATGACTTACACAGGAGAAACCAATGCCAGCAATTACGTCCTCTAATGTTGCGACTGCCATCGTGAAACTTGTGGCAGCCGATGCCTTGCCAGCCCTAGTCGGTAATCTCATTATGGGCAATCTGGTTAACCGAGACTATGAGCCTACCCTGGCACAGGCTGGCGACACGGTCAATGTGCCGATTCCTCCCACGCTGGTAGCAAACAACATTGCGGAAGGGGGTAGTGTAAATCCCCAAAACCCAAACATCGGAAATGCGCAGATTGTGCTGAACACGCATGTCGAAGCAACTTTTCAGATTCCCGACGTGACGAAGGTGTTAGCGGTACCCGACTTGCTGCGCGTGTACATGCAGCCAGCAGTAATCGCTATCGCGGAACGGATCGAAATGGATTTACTTGGTCTCTACGCCAGTTTTACTGCTAACACGCCAGTAGGCATTGCAGGAACGCCCATTACCGAGGCGGTCATTGATAGCGCGGAGACCGCCCTATTTTCCGCAATGGTACCGCCAACTCATGCCAAGTATCTAGTGGTAGATAGTAACACCTACTCCCAAATGCGACAGATTCCGCGATTCAGCGAGTTTCAGACTGCCGGCGAAGGCGGGCTACGAGCGTTGATTGATGGCACGTTTGGGAAAATCAAGGACTTCTTTGTGTTTCGGTCGCAGTTCATCGCCAAAACCGGGAGTTCGCCTATTACCACGCACAATCTCGCTTTCGTGCGTGACGCAATCGGCCTTGTAATTCGCAGGCTTCCACAGCCTCTCCCCGGCACAGGTGCGATCGCTGAATACGCGGACCTAGGGAACTTCGGTATGCGCGTCATCATGAGTTATCGACCCGATACCCTCTCTCAACAGTTCACAGTTGACGTTTTATATGGCGTTGCGGTTCTCCGCAACAACTTCGCTGTTCAGGTGAACTCCTAGATCTTCGTACACGGCTCGCGGAATCCATGTAGGACGAACTCCGGCCCAAAGGGACTGCACTTATGAATTTGAAAGCGTACTACCAGAAAATCCGAGAGGTCGAGCGCACTTTTGTCGAACCGTTCGTGGTCCTTGTGAGCAATGCGACACCGGACGGTGGCAGGGATGGTATCCTCATTGAAGTTCCCTCCCAGTTGGCGGCAAAGATGATCGCCGACGGACGCGCCCACCTTGCCGGCAGCGACGAGGCGCGGGACTTCCGGCAAAAAGCCGCGGATGCAAAGCGGGCAGCCGATGACGAAGCGATGGCCAGTAAGATGCAGGTCACGATCGTACCAACGGCAGAACTCAGAAGGTCATCTAGGCCCGCAAAAGAATAACCCAAAGAAGCGGGCAACCGATGGCGCTATTTACAGACACATTGATTTCAACGCTAGACCAGTTGGTCGCACAGGACACGGCCGTGCTGGACGTGGCCAGCGCCGAGGGTATTGACGTCACCGTGAAGCTGTCACTGGCCCAGAATGAAGTAGGCGCAGAACTGCAAGCAGTCGGAGCACGCTCACCGTTCTCACCAACAAGCTCCTCGATATGGTGGCCTGGCATCATTCTGACCTCAGGCCTCCAACTTGGAAGTATCGTGGTGACTCCACCTCTGCAGATGTGGCACACCTTTCACGCCCTTGAGCTACTTTACAGAGACGCTTACTACAACCAACTGAATGATCGTTATTTAGGAAAGTGGAATGCCTACAAGGACCTCAGCAAATGGGCTGCCGGCCTGCTATTTCAGACTGGCGTGGGAATTGTGGCAGATCCCGTACCGATTGCACAGAGCCCTCAACTCAACATCGTTCCTGGGACATTAAGCGCCGCGAGTTATTTCGTGCAAACCTCGTGGATCACTTCACGCGCTGAGGAAGGCCTCGCCAGTCCGGTTACTTCAGTAGCTACACAGGATAGCAGTTCATTCCAAGTGACACCTTCTAGCCCACCCGCAAATGCCACAGGGTGGAATGTTTACGTCGGGGCTTCGATTGATTCGATCACGCTGCAAAATACGACGCCAATACCGACAAACCAGACATGGGTCCTGCCAGCAGAGGGTTTGATTCTCGGCAGAACGCCGGGCACAGGGCAGGTACCAAACTACTTTAGACAGCTGCCGCGATACTTGCAGCGAGGATAGGGCATTGACTAGCATCGCAGCGTCGGCTACGTCGACACTCATACAATTGCTTAGTGATCCGGGCGGTCTTAACGCTACAATCTCCACAATGGCGCTGGAAACCACTGCTTCTTTGCAGCCGATAGCTACCAGACAGGTTTTTACCAACAATGTCGCCAGCGAAATCGCGGAAAAGAGCGAAGAAGTGAAGTACACGGCCTTGTACGTCTACTGTGACAAGATCGCAAATACGCTGAAGGAGAAATTCCGGAGCTTTTCCGGGCACCTGCAGATGGCTATCGAGGTGCGTGTCTCGCAGGATCGGCTTGACGGCCTGGAGCAAAGTGCACAACTGTATACAGACTCCGTGACTCAGACACTCAACCAGCTTCGTGGAGATTGGGGTCAAGGCCTGTTCTATGCTGGTACGTACGATGTTTCCTTCGGGCCAGTGAAGCATGGCGGTAAGAATTTCATAAAAACTGTAAAGATTACGTTTCCTGTCGAAGCCAGCCTCAGCTAGGTGACTTGGGATGTCCGTTTATATTTCATCGAATGCAAACCGCTTTTATTGTTCTACAGAAAACACCTACGGTCAGGTTTCAGCTATCACTCAAGCCAACCGGATTCCGGCGGTCAAGCTCACGGCGAAGCAACAATTAGAAGTTACAAGCCGCACAGATAAGACAGGAAGTAGAACCTTCGCCGGGATACCTCCAGGCGGCCGGCGTAAAACCACGTTTGATCTAACTACTTATCTGACTACGTGGGGCGCTACGAGTGCGCCCCCGAGCTATGGACCACTTTTTCAGGCGACTCTGGGGGGAACGCCGGCTCTGTTTGCAGGTGGTACGGCCGCCGCGCGGTCTACTTCTACGACTTTGCAGTTTGCGGCACCACACGGGTTAACGTCCGGGCAGGCGGTGACTTATTTAGGCGAGCTTCGCTTCGTAGCCGCCGTTGTGGACACTATGTCGGTGTTGATGAACTCTCCATTTTCGAACACCCCAGTTGCCGGTACCACAATAGGGCCAACGGTGACGTACTTTCCCGCCACCAACCTACCAAGCATCAGCATTTTCGACTACTGGTCGCCGAGCACAGCCGTGCACAGGATACTGTGTGGCGCGGGAGTGGACAAGATTACGGTGAGGGTTAATGGCGACTTCCATCAGTTTCAGTTCAGCGGGGTGGCACAAGATTTAGCGGACAGCACAAGCTTCTCTAGTGGTGTCGGCCAGCTGACAGTATTTCCGGCCGAGCCCGCACTGGGCGCATTCGATTACTCAGTCGTTCCGGGCAATCTCGGGCAGGTGTGGCTCGGGAGTACCCCAAGTCAATTCTTCACTTTGACCGATGCGCAGCTTGTTATTGGGAACAATTTGGACACACGGTCACAGGAGTTTGGTTCCAGTTTGCCACTGGCGCTTGCCCCAGGGACGAGAAATGCCGCAATACAATTTGAGCTTTATGAACAGGACGACGAGGCGACCCAGGCACTTTATCAGGCGGCCAAACAGCAGTCGCCGATCAGCGCGATGATTCAGCTCGGCCAACAGCCGAATCAGTTATTCGGCGTCTATCTGCAAAGCGTTTTGCCGGAAGTGCCTGAGTATAACGACAGGAGTGCTCGGCTACAGTGGAGTTTTGCGAGTTCACGCGCGCAGGGAACGGTGGACAATGAGGTTATCATCGCATTTGGATAAAACATGACATATGAGAGCTCGACCCAGGTTGAATCCAAAATCAGACCCGGTGTCACGTTTGTAATTGCCAAGATGTCATTTGGGCGCCGCATGGAACTGGTTCGGCGCATCCGCGAGCTGGCCATTCGCTGCGAGTTTTTGAATTCCGGCAAGTCCACGGAAGAGAAACTAGAAGCGGCACTGTTATCGGCGCAAATTGATCAGCTCTATGTCAACTGGGGTCTGCAGCAATTGATTGGTCTTGAGGTGGATGGCCACGCGGCGACACCGGACGTACTGACATCGGCCGGCCCCGAAGACTTGTTTCGTGAGGCCGTTTCCGCTATCAAAGCGGAGTGCGGGCTCAGTGAAGCTGAAAGAAAAAACTGATTGTCGCCTTCCAGTATCAACTTTCGAATCCGGCCGCGTGGAAGTGCGACGAATGCCGGACATGCGGCTTGGAAATTAAACGAAGATGCGGCTGGATACCTGGAGCGGTCGGGACGACGGCTCAAATCGTATGGGCCAGGGGGCCCGTGGCCACGGATGTCTGTCCGAAGTCACTGATCACGGCCCAGAGCATCGGCTGGATCGAAGAGTTTCTAGTCTGGAAGCGACTAGGGATCCCACTCAACATAGACGCAAGCGTCCGTCAAGTGGAAGCATTCCTCATCCTCGAAGAGCAACTCTCATCGGAGCGACAGCGTGCCACAGGATAGGGCAAGCCAGCAAGGACCTACAGAGTTCGGTTTTAGGAACTCCAGCCTGACTGAGCTGATCAATGGCGTTTTGCCACAGGCCGTAACCAACGTTACCGAACAGTTAGCGCAACTTACGCAAGGCATCGGTTACCTGACGCCGGCTAGCGAAATGCAGGCACAAGCGCTGCTGGCGAATACGCAGGCGCTGGCGGAAAACACAACGACGCACAGTTCAGGCGGTGTAGCTAGCGCATTGGGCGGCATAGCGTCCACACTAACGGGCGGCCTACTGTCCATTTCGCCGATACTATCGGGGATTATGAGCCTGTTCGGAGGCGGTGGATCGAGCTCACCACCGCCACTGACGCCATTCTATCTTCCACCAACGGTCAATTTTCAGGCGGTCAACGCCACGGGGCCCGCGGGACCGCAACTGGTGGGAGCGGACTTCGGACAAAGTGGACAACCGCGCGCGATGACCCAGGTACCGGCGCCGCAGATCACGGTTCAAGTCCAGGCCATGGATAGCCGCTCCTTCATGGACCACAGCAGCGACATCGCACAGGCAGTTCGCGACGCCATGCTGAACATGCACTCGATTAATGACGTAATCAGTAATTTGTAAATGCCGTCGGCCTTTCCCCTCCTCAAGACCGGAGCAGTCGCACAGTATCCGGCGACTCAAACCACGCAGTACTCGAGCTTCGTCGTCCGCTTCATGGACGGCAGCGACCAACGATACCGGCAGTACACACCAGCGCTGCGGCGCTGGACGATCAAACTGAACCTGCTGGATGAGGGTGAACTGCATGCGCTCGAGCAGTTCTTTGCGACCCAGGAAGGGGGCTTCGGCACATTTTCATTTAACGACCCCTGGAGCCAGACCGTCTACACGAGTTGCAGCTTCGCACAGGATACTCTGCCCTACCAACTAACGGACACTTCGCAAGGCTCGCTGAGTGTGGTGGTGGTCGAGAACCGAACTTAGATGCTCCACTTTCCCCAACTCGCGTCGGGAGCTGTGGGGCAATATCCAGTAAGTAAGAACCTGGTTCAACGAACGATCACTAACACACTCCCAGACGGAAGTGTAGTGAAGTACGCGGACCCAGGCGCACCATTCGTGCAATGGAACCTGCAGTTTCAGGGGCTGGCGGATTCCGAGGCCGCACTTCTTCAGCAGTTCTTCGCGACATGTGAAGGGCAGTTGAACGCCTTCACCTTCACCGACCCGCTGGGCAATCTCTTGCTATGGAGCGAAGATCTGACTGAGCCGGCATGGCAGGCCAGCACCCTTCTTCAGCACACCACAGGCGCGGCTGATCCGAATGGGGGGACATCAGCCACTCAAATCACGAATCCGACGGGCGCGGATTTGACCATCCAGCAAACCATCAGCGCGCCGGGATGGTATTGGTACGCCTTCAGCGCATTTGTGCAAAGCCAGGCTGGGGTGACTGTAACCTTACTGAGGCAGACAGGTGGGGTTTCCAGCACGAGCCAGTGTACGGCGGGCGCTGCCTGGCAGCGAGTCAGCCTCATCGGACAGACCAACACAACGGCCGAGACGGTAACGGTGGGCGTTACGATCCCAGCAGGGCAGTCAGTGACCGTGTTCGGCTTTCAACTCGAGCCCCAGTCCGCGGTTTCTCCGTATAAGCCAACTTACGAAACAGGTGGCGTGTACGCGAACGCGCACTTCAGCGGAGACACACTTGCCGTTACGACAACGGCGCCCAACCGAAATCAGTGCACGTTGACTGTCACAGCCCACTAAGTCATGGCCAACGCCGTATTTCAAGTCAAGGAGCAGGCGGTTACCGACACACCGCTACTTTTGTTTGATTGCCAGCTACAGAACGGCCAGGCGGAGAGCTGGTCAACCCACCAAGTTACAGTAACCGGAAACAGCTATCTAGCACGAGTCATCCAGTATAATCTTTTCGACATTCAAACCTCGTCCAACCAAGGCGTTGACGCGATTCCCAAGATCTCTCTCTCGCTTGCCAACGCAGACTCGCATTTCTCCGAGTGGGAGCGAAGCGTGGGCTTTAAGGGCGCCACGCTGACCGTCAGCTTCGTTTTCTTTGACCTGACGCAGAATGCGGCCACGACGCCCACCATCACCCTATTCAAGGGTGTTTGCAATCCTCCAGACGAAATCACCGAATCGACGTTTCGCCTTACAGCAACTAATTGGATGAACATGCAGCGGGTGCTGCTGCCGCAGGTTCGCGTGCAGCGGCGTTGCCCTTGGAGTTTTCCATCCAGCCTGGCACAGAGACAAGAAGCAGTGAACGGCGGGACTGCGGGAGGGTACTCGCCGTATTACCGCTGCGGTTACTCGCCGGATGTACCCGGGGGTGCGGGGAACCTGCTGGGCAGTGCGCCGTATACTACTTGCGGTTACACGCGAACGGATTGCCAAGCTCGAGGCATGTTTTCTCAAGATCACGCCCTGAATACGACGCAACGGTTCGGCGGCATCGAGTTTGTGCCGTCGTCCATCCTGGTGCGCAGTTACGGCGAGCAAGGCAGGCACTGGACTCCGGTGCTGGACAACGTCGCCGAATACAACGACTTCGTCCCGCTGGTTTACGGAACCGCGTGGTACACACCGGGTATCGTCTTCGCGCGAAACGACGGCAACCTGACCCGCATGGAAGTACTGTTGGGCCTGGGCGAGATCAACCAAGTGGTTACGGTACTGGTGAACGGCGTGGTTATTCCGGTGGGGCAGGCCGGTAAGAATATGACCGGGACCGGTTGGTTTAACCTGTTCAGCACGGGGGGGCGGACGGGCGGATTCAACCTGGACTTCACGGACCAGAATGGCAATCCGCTGGGCGATCCTTACGGCAGTATGGCGGCGCTTTCGGTAGTGGTGCCGAATGAGATCAATAACGGAAGCGCTCTTCCCACAATTGAGGTATTGCTTGAAGGTTTGAAGCTGAATACTTATGCAACAGACGGAACTTTCGTCGCCAAAGTATTTACAAGCAACCCGGCTTGGGTCCTGCTAGATATTCTGCTGAGGTGCGGATGGAACTTGAGCGAAATCGATGTAACGAGCTTTGCCGCCACAGCGGCCTATGCCGATCAACAGATCGAGACACAGGATCTCAACGGGAACACGATCACGATTCCGCGCTTTCAGTCCAACCTGGCGCTAACGTGGTCCCGAACGGCGGGCGACGTCATACGAGGGATTCGTAACGCGTGCCGGCTGTACCTGACATACGGATCAAGCGGGTTGTTGCGTCTGTGCGTAGAAAACACCTTTGCGTTACAGCAACCGATACAATTGAGTTGGAGTAACAGTACTGACACCTACAATGGCGGATGGCCGAGCTACGAATTCAGCGATGGATCTTCGGGCGCTGCGAACATAGCACGGAAGACTAACGGCGCCTCGAGCTTAAGCCTAATCAGCCAGAACATCACAAGTACTCCCAATTGGCTCACGGTTGAGTTTCAAGACTCGCTGAACGGTTATCAGCAGGACAGCTTTACGCTTTACGATACAAACGATATCGCTCTAACGGGCCA
>Ga0335081_10015168_pt1 | contig 12461 bp, 19 predicted proteins | sample Lox_Sample_35_FD_206713 | JGI IMG/M metagenome (GOLD analysis project Ga0335081, IMG submission 206713) | Soil microbial communities from Loxahatchee National Wildlife Refuge, Florida, United States - Lox_Sample_3.5 | ecosystem: Environmental > Terrestrial > Soil > Wetlands | place: USA...
GATAACAGCGACTGATTCTCGAGGGATTGTCCTTATAGCCCTGATCAAACTACCTAAATTCTGCGCCAGGGTGGGCTCACCTTTTCCAGAGAATGTAATGTAGTCAATGGATATATCGGGAAGCGATTCCACCTCTTTTAATATTTCCTCATCGGGAACATATACCTGTCGAGCGATTGTAAGGATTTTTGTTCTTCCCAACTGGCAATAAACACAATCATAACTGCATACTTTGTCTCTTTGTGACAGCAAATCAACTCCCAGGGAGCTTCCTACTCTCCACGAGGGGACAGGACCATAGACATATTGGAATCGGGATTCACTCATTATTTTTAGACATCCATCAAACTGTCAGGGCTGACGCCCCGAGTTACATCTTTTTCCATGATCGGTGTATGGCCATCCCTCCCCCCGTCAGCGCCGGCGTGTTGAAGGCGAAAAATGCGATGGACATGGCAGGTAGCGAGGGGGTGGATTGAAACCTTGCCAAAATCTCGCTCCAACGGTCCTCCGGGATGGGGCGAAGTTCGAGATTGGGGCAAAAACTCGAATCGTAGACCGTGCATTCTCTTTCTCCCTCCATGAGACAATCCAGTAGGTGGCGATGCTCCACATGTGCCGGGCAGGACGTGATCACCTCGCCGCCATAAGAAAAGGGAAAGAGGCGGCAGACTTGGGGCCGTAAGGGATCTTGGTAGATGAGGCAGTGATTCGACCCTTAGAGAAATGGGCAGCGGACGGAATGACCGGTGATCCTCTTCAGGTAGCAAGATTGATACTCCGAGAAAAAATTATTGGACTGCAGATTCAGATCGCGCACTATGATTTCCAGATCATGAAACGAAAACCTTGGAACATAGACACTGCAGCAACTTCCCGTCCTGCGGCAGATAAAGGGAAGCAGGATGTCACAGTCTTGACATTCAATTTTTGAGAACTGGTACCTATCCGGTTCAATAACCATAAACTGGCACTCCTGCATCTGGAAAACCAGGCATGGCAGCCTCGTTACAAATCAGCAAGGGAGATTCCCCGCACTACCTAACCGGTTTAAGTAAGGCAGCGCAAGGCTTCAGCCCTTGCCGTGATGCTGAACAGGACCACGACGCTTCTAGTGTAGCCGGTAAGTGCCAGGCCGGTTTGTCCTCCGGCAGGGATATCGCACGGGTTGCGACAGCATCGTTGTCCATGGCCGTCATCTCGATATAGTTGTGCTGAAAGGTGAGGATTTCTATTCTGTCTGCAGGCTTCAAGTTTTGATTGGCCATTTTCTTATCCATCTTTTTAAATGAGAAAATCAGAGAGCCGCTTTTTTATCGCACTCCTTAAGAGATATCTAGGGATCGTTCTTAAACGCTTTATGATCTTTTGGAGTTGTATCTATTGCTTCGAGAACCTTCCGTCATCCTTTGCGTCCCCGAGTTTGTGAATATTGCTCTCGAGCCACCCGAAACGTTGAACCTCTCTGATATCGAAATACGGCACGTAGGGTTTTATGTCTAAAAGGGGAGTGCCATCGATAATATCAATATCCTGGATTTGAAGGATGTTCTTTTCAATTTTTATAAGTCGTACTACCGAAATACCGATGGCATTCGGTCGGCGCGGACTACGTGTCGCAAATACCCCCCGTGGAATGCTATCCATGTATGGTATCACCATGAGGCTTGGCTCTCCGGACAAATGAAAATGGTACAGCAGGATAATGAGTGAAAACCCTGCCAGATCTTTTAAACCCTGAGCATATTCAGGAAACACTTCTACACTTCCGTCAATACCTTTCGCTCCTGCCGGCTGAATAGGGGTCCCCTTGACTTCTTTGAACGGGGAATGGATGATACCTATCGGCTTGTATTGAATTTCGTGTTCCATCGCCCTATCGTTTTTCGCTTTCTCCCCGGTGTTCCTGTCCCGTTTGCACGATGCCGGCTGAACGGTTAGAGATGCTCATTTCTTTCGTTTAGCTGCGTTCAAGGACCGATAATAGCTGTCCATTGTATAAACTGCGGCCAGCGGATTATGGCCCAGCAGGCGGTCCTTGACGGCAAGTACGGTGCAGGGAGCCTCGGCATATTTCATGAACAGCGAATCGTGACCAACGCACAAGCCCATCATGATATTAAATTCAGTCTTTTCATGATTGAGCAACAATGCCTGGGCGATCGGATTGCACATCGATTCAAAACATCCTATCCTGATTTTCTGATCTTCCAGGATTCCGATCACTTCTTTCGGGACACGACCAATTTTGCATACAGCCGAGACGACATCAAATCCGTAAGAAGAAAGAAACCTTTCCACAGCTCTGGCCTCCTTCCCGAGACCGACACAGAAGACAAACCCCAATTTCTTAAAGTTCATCTTTCCGGCAAACTCCACAATCTCAAGAATCCGGGGTTTGACCGCTTTTGCTTCCGCAAATCCAAGTTCTCTGTCTGCATACCCTTCTCCTTCCTGAATCGACGCCTGTCTGGCAAACTCTAAGACCTCAGCTTTCTTGAGTTCTTCCAGCGCCTTCTCTATTACAATTGCTTTATGTAATGTCGGACAGAACGGCGGCGCTTTGCCGTTTTCTTCCTGGCAGATACGCTCCTGACGTTCAAAAGGGCATCGGGCGCATTGTGGATGGTTGTGGTCCATCAAGCCTCTCCTTAAACATCATGATACTTTTCTATAGGCGGTCCCTTTTCTCTATCATGCTGCAAAGGTCATCTTCGTTCCCGCCCTGTTCAAGATGAACCGATCTCCGAAGGATTCTTCGATGTGGGTGATTGCCTTCCAGCCCGTGCAGTGTGTCATGTGAGAGGGAGCTATATTCTTTAGTTCTTCCACTGTCCGGCTGATGATAGGCGCAAAAAACGGTCCCGTCAGGTGAAAACCGCCCATGACGACATGGACGGTATCGATGCCTGTGGCCTCCCGTGCATACAGGACCGTGTTGACGATGCCCGAATGGGCGCAACCCGACAGGATCACCAGCCCCTTATCTTTGAGATTCATGACCACACCCGACATTAATTTCTTCACCCATCTGCAATACCCTCCTTTCTTTTATACTGCACCTCGGTCGGACCTGGCCGGAATGCAGCAAGCATGGTTAGAAAATTGTTCCCATCTTTGCTACTTTTCCCGCGGATACGGCCAAGCCATCACACCACCTTCCATGACTTTTACGTTACGCCACCCCTTGTCCTCGAGGACGAGGGCGGCCTCATATCCCCGGAGAGAAATTTTACAATAACAGATGATTTCTTTCTCCCGGTCTTCGGGAAGTTCATTGAGCCGCTTTCGAACGGTGCCAAGGGGCATGAGGATTTCGCCTATGCCGAGTCGCATTTGTTCATATTCATCAGGTCCTCTCACATCAAGGAGGAACGGTTTTTCGTTGTTCGTCAATTTCCGCATGACTTCCATGGTGGAAATGCCCTTCATCCTGCCCTTCATCTTGTTCTGCATGATGTGCGCTGTGGCAATGAAGTGATCGATGGCCAAGGAAAATGGCGGCGCGTAAGGGAGATCGGAATTGACAATATCCTCGACAGTCAGGTGGCCCTGAATAGCCATGGCCCACTGGCTGATCTGTTTGCTCACGTTTCCAGGGCCGACACACTGGGCGCCAAGGATCATGCCTGTTGCCGTGTCAGCAACGAGTTTGGTCACCAGAAGCTTACCTTCCATGTAACCCGGTTTATCTGGACTTGCGTTAATCACAGTCATGATATCCTTCTTCCCAGCTTTCTTTGCAGCAGCCTCGGAAAGCCCCGTCGAGCCCGCCGCGTAATCAAATACCTTGCAGATCCCTGTCTGGATCGTTCCCGGAAACGTCACACAGTTCTTCGATGCGGCGTTCTCCCCCGCCACCCGTCCCTGGAGATTGGCGAGATCGCCTAAGGGAGCCAGCACCTTCCTGCCGGTAAGGCGATTGATTGTCTCAACACAGTCTCCAACGGCGTAGACATCGGGATCGGACGTCTGCATGTATTCATCCACCAGGATCCCACCCGTTTCCCCGATTTTTAACCCTGCCGCCTGGGCCAGTCCCACGTTCGGTCTCACACCGATGGCCACGACCGCCAGTTCACAGGGCAATTCCGCTCCGTTCTGAAGTTTTACCGCTGTCAGTCTGCCGTCCTCGCCCAGGAACCCGGCAATACCGTTATCAGTAATGACGTTTGCCCCTTTGCTCTTCACATGAGCCTCAACAAGCTTTGCAAGCTCCCAGTCAAGAAACGTAAGGAGCTGGGGCAGCAGTTCGATCACGGTGATCTCGATGCCCGCGAGGTGAAGGGCTTCGCAGGTCTCGATGCCGATCAGCCCGCCACCGATAACGACGGCCTTTTTGATCTTTCCCTCGTCTCTCACTTTCCGGAGGAAGTCAGCATCTTTCATGGATTGCAGTGTGGTAATACCGGAAAGACCTACGCCGGGAACGGGGGGCATTTGGGGTACAGAGCCTGTGGCAATAATCAATTTATCGTAAGTCATTTCACCGGTCTCCCCTGTCACCGTATTCCTGAATGAAACGGTGTGCCCCTTCCGATCGATGGCCAGCACTTCCGTGTTCACTTTAGCCTCGATATCCTTTGCATTGAGGTAGAACTGGGGGTTCCTCACTACACCTGTGGGTGTGCTGAGGAGCATGTTTCTGTCATCAAAACAGCCGCCTATGTAATAGGGGTATCCGCAGGAAGCCATGGAGAGATCGGTATCCTTCTGCATGATGACGACTTCGGCCTTGTTATCGATCCTTCTCGCTTTTGCCGCCGCCTTGGGCCCGGAAGCGGAACCTCCGACGACTACGATCCTTCTTTTTTTCTCCATAATCTCAACTCCTTATTCCACTCGAATGAAATCTCTTTAATAAAACCGACGGGATACATGAGGAACGCTCTGGCATTGTTCTTTTTTCTCCCCTTTCTCTTTTCCATCCCACAAGAGTAATTTAAAGCCCTGATCAGATGTTATTTCCAGGGATATTATTTGATGTTGAACAAAATGTCTCCATGTAATAACGGGAGGGACCATGGAAGACATCCCATCCACATTCATAAAAGAGTGTCCTGCAGCGTTCGACCGTCTCCCCCCTGCCGTCTTCTGTTTTTTCTTTCGTGTCTCTCGGATTGGCTCCGACTTCTGCCCAGAACAGGTTGGCCCCCGCAACGCCCCCAAGTGTGCATGGTTCGTGCGTACAGTTACCCATGATTCTTCTCGGTATGCCTATGCGTGTTACTGCAACGATCTGCGCCATGCGCAGTTCGCTAATCGATCCGCGTTCTGCCATCTTGGTGCCGGGGATGGGAATACGCCTCGCCGCCCCGCTGTATGACGGGTTGAATGACGCAGTGAAGAGGATCATGTCTGCGAGTTCTTCGTTCGTGTGTTAGGGGCCGATCGGTTCAACACAGGTTCCGACCATAAGACCGGCCTCCTGGAAGTTATGGATGCTTTCTTTTCTCTTATCCGGAGAGAGACATGTATCAATTCCCTCACGCAGCCGCAGGGCATGATAGACGTCTGAATATCCAGCATCCTTTAACCTCTTTGCGTCGGCGAGTGACTGGTCCCCGACGTTGGCGATAAGGGTTGTCTGTGCGTTAAGATTCCTTCGGATCTCCCTGGAGATTTCGAGGAACACGCCAAACGGATACGCGGCAGTGGTCATAACCAATATGGCATTCGCGTCATCTGTCTCAAATTGCTTTGCGTATTGAACCGCTTGTTCTGAGCTTAGGCGGACTTCCTCTTCGAAGACACCATTACTTTTAGCAAAAGAGCAGAAAGCACAGTTGAATGGGCACGGAACGAGATTCAGCGCAAACTGGGCATGCACCTCAGCTTTGTTTTGCGTCAGGTTTTTTGATATGCGGTTGGCTTCAGCCATGATCTGATAGGTTTCAGATGAATCTGCCGGGTAATTCAGCATTCTGATAAGCTCTGCCTTCACGAAAGGCTCAGCTTCCCGTGATTTCCTGAGCAGGTCACCGATTTGCACTATTTTGTCTCCTTGCGTTGAGGAGTTGGATATCTGTTGCGGGAATATTCCGTTTTTTCACAAGAGTCTTCTTTCCGGCGTTCTAAATTCATATGAAAAGAAATTAACAGGTTAATCAGTTATATTCAAGTCGTATCGTTTCATCCGAGAGGACATGACGTGTCACTTCCTGCCAGAAAGGTCCGTCCCACGTGCGGAGATCCTGATGCATCAGGTAGTACTTCTGTGGAATCGGATGGGTGCCCGGGACAACACTGATGCCATATCTCGATTGGATGAAATCTATGAAAAAACCAATCCTCGGACAGGGGGGATACCCGACGATCAGGCCTGTGGCGAGGTGAATGACATCGATGCCATAACGGATCATTTCCTCCGGGGCGTACTCGATGTTGCCCCCCGGGCATCCATCGCAGGTTGTATATCCCATTAGTGTTGTCTCTTTATCCCGGTAAAGGCTGAAGGCACCTTCCTTCTTCTGCAATGCCCTGAAACATTTGCCGCCTGCGCAGCGACGATAGCGATGGCATATGATAATGCCGATCTTCACTTGCTCCTTTTCGTCCATGATGATTTCCTTCCAACGACTCCGAATACAAAGCCGGTCTAAAAAATAAACACAGCCGCGGCCAGAACGGTGGTATATCCCTGATTCTTGACGATGGTCGACTGGGTGATATTACGCGTGCCCACGGTCTTGCCACTGATCCCGAAGAGTTCCTTCTTTTCATCCCAGCCTTCGACATTGAAGTCGATGCCAAGGGTTGAGGCGAGCATGGCAGCGGCGAGGTCTTCCGCATAGTCTCCCGCCCGCCGTTCTGTCTGGCCATGCGCATGACGCTCGCTGATGTAGCCATAGGCATTCTTATCAGCCGGGATAGCACATCCAATCGATACCGCCAGAAGTCGCCGAGGTTCGTTACTGGAGCAGCGGCTCATCACACAGAACGTAATGGCCCCCAACTCCAATACTTTAAGCCCTTCCTTTCTGGAAACAACGCGACAACCTGCTGGTAATATGCTCGATACCTGAACCAGTTTACAATTTACAATGGCGGCCTCCCGGAGAGCAAGTTCAAAAGAATGCAATTCTTCTTTATGGGTACCCACTCCCTTCGTTAAAAAACTCCTCTCGGTACATTAATGTCCAAGATGCATATTCCTTAGTGATCGCAGTCATTCTCCCGGCCTTTACCAAGATTATTGAAGACATGCCGAAACCGACAACAACTTGAACCTTATCCATCTCAACGGTGATCGGCCCCTTAACGGGTACCGGCGTTATCCTGGCGATTCTCTTTCCGTGGGTGATTCCAAGCGATTTTAAGTCGCTCTTAATACCATATCCCCCTTGAATATCATACACCGCACCGCTGCAACCGGCATCCATGCACGCCAAACTGATCAGCGCTTCCTCTTGCATCATTTATCCTTTTTTCCCGACGGCAAAATTTCTCAGTGCCCTGTGCAGTGTCGTCGCGGCAAGGAGCGCACAATGTTTGGCATCTTCCGGCAACCCTCCCAGATGCTCCAGGATGGAACTCTGGTTGATCCTTACACAGTCCTTCGGGGCTTTCCCCTTCGCCATCACGGTGGCTGCAGAGACCGCAGCATGGGATGTCATGCAGCCATCAGTGGTGTATCGAATGTCTTCAATTCTGCTGTTTTTCACACGTAAAAATATTTCCACCGTATCACCGCATGGTCCGGTAATCTTTGCATAGCCTTCAGGATTATCCATCGTCCCGTAATTTCTCGGGTTTGTTCCATAATCAATAACTTTTTCTGAAAAAAGACCCTTAGTTTTTTCAAAAAGCAAGTCCATCATTTCTTTCCTAATTTTATCTTCTTCCATTTCTTAACTCCTGCACAACCCTCCTTTATATCTTTTCCGTACCCCTTCTGTACAAACATTGTGGAGAAGGAGTTTATTTGTGACGTGCCTCTCCCTGAGCGCACGGTGCTGTGTCGCAGTGCTCCTCTCTCCCACAACAGGTTTCGCCTCCCTGTAAGCCCATTAACTGACCCACTCTGGACTGGACACTCTTTGACAGAATTTTCTTTAAATCTTCACTCACACGGGAACCGCACTTCCTGACGGATTGCTCCCGCGTCATTCCTTCAGGAAACTCGGAAATCCCGCCGCACATGCTACATTCATATTCATAAATCGGCATATTGCAAAAAACCTCTCTATTTCCTTATCATTCCTAAAATCGGTTGGACGGCTTTGACAAAAGCCTTGGCAGCAGGGGTTTTCCCGTAATGATAGATGAAAGGTTTCCCACTGTCAGAAGCCTCGACGATCAGCGGTTCTATAGGAATGCGCCCTAAAAAGGGGACTCCCATATCGCCTGCCATTTTTTCGCCGCCACCACGCTTGAAGATATCGGCTACTTTCTTGCAGTGCGGGCAGACAAAGCCGCTCATGTTTTCTATCACTCCCAATACTGGGACTTTCAGCTGTCTGCAGAAATCAATGGATTTTCGCACATCGATGAGCGACAGATCCTGAGGGGTAGTCACAATTACGGCTCCATCGGCGTCAGGAATCAGTTGGGCCACGGAAAGCGGTTCATCCCCCGTGCCCGGAGGAAAGTCAATAACGAGGTAATCAAGATGACCCCAATTTACCTCTGCTAAAAGTTGTTTTATGACATTGATCTTCATGGGACCTCTCCAGATAACCGCCCTGTCCTGCTCCGGCATAAAAAATCCCATGGACATTACTTTAATCCCTTCCACAAAATCCACGGGTTCAATACCGTCGTTGCCGGCTTTCACGGGTTTCCCGTTGAGCTTAAGCAGGGTGGGTATGCTGGGACCATGGAAGTCGACATCAAGTATTCCCACCTGTTTCCCTTCCATGGCCAGGGCAACGGCAATATTTACCGCCACGGTGCTCTTGCCGACACCGCCCTTCCCGGAGAGCACCATGATCTTGTGATCGATCTGTGCCATACGATTTGTCAGTGCTATATCCTCGGTAAAATCCTTCAATTGTTTGTCAGGTCCTTTATTTTTCCCCTGACGACCCTGGTTTCCGCTACTACTGTGTTTTTCACAATCCATCATCTTGCTCCCTTAGTTACTTGATTTTTTTTCCTTCATTATAGACTCCATTTTACTCCAAATAGAAATTATTTCACCTGCGACCTCGTCCTGAGCGTATTCAATAAAGGGCACTGCCTGAACGAGGGAGCGGGGCACCTTGGCCGAAAAGGGAATCCTTCCCACAATTTCTATGTCTTTTGATTCACATATATCGTTGATCTTTCCTGAATTTTCAGGATTCAAATCGAATTTATTGATTACGACTTTGACGGGGACATGAAAATGCCCGGTCGTGTCGATTATTCTCAGCATGTCATGTATCCCGGATAACGTTGGCTCGGTGACAACCACCGCCAGATCCGTGTCTGTAATCGAGGCAATAACAGGACACCCGACTCCCGGGGGACCGTCAATAAGGATATAAGATTTCTTTTCCTTTTCTGCTATTTCTTTCGCTGCCTGCCTGATTCTTGATACCAGTTTCCCCGAATTGTCTTCGGCAATGCCCAGCCTGGCATGCACAAACGGGCCGTATCGTGTGTCAGAGATAAACCATTCGCCCGATACGTTTTCCTCCATGGCAATCGCCCCGTATTGACAGATACGGCTGCACAGGGCGCAACCTTCGCAGGAAACGGGATCAATTACGAAGTCTTTTCCGATTGCATCAAATCGGCACATATCAATACATTCACCGCATTCACAGCAGCGTGCCTTATCAATCCTGGCTGTCTGACCACTCCTGAATTCGAAACGCTCCTTAACGAAAGCATGCAACAGGAGATGTAAGTCGGCGGCGTCAACATCGCAATCCACCATAACCTTGTTTTTCGCCAGGAAGGCAAATGATGCGGTCAACACCGTCTTCCCCGTCCCGCCTTTTCCGCTTATGATCACAATCTGTTTCATAACAATCAATTATGCCCCTGAGTATTGAGATTCATTTTTTCAATCAGATTTTTGAATTCACTATCATATTCCCTTTTATAGCCGACAATCGGCAGGCCTTTTGAGTATAACGACGCAATTTCCCGGTCGAAGGGAATCTTCATCAGAACAGAAATGCCGTTTTCCCGCGCATAGATGTCGACACAGTCATCGCCGATATCATACCGGTTAAGGATAATGCCGTAGGGAATGCTGATCGTTTTCAGCATCTCAACGGCCAGGATCAGGTCATTCAGGCCGAAAGGGGTCGGCTCTGTCACAAGGATACAGTAGTCACTTCCTCTCACCGATTCAATAACCGGACAGGTCGTCCCCGGCGGCGCGTCGATAATCACCGTTTTCGTGGGGTCAATATGTTTTTTGACCTGCCGGATCAGCGGGGGCGACATGGCTTCGCCGATATTGAGTTTTCCGTGGACGAATTGGATGCCATCGGAAAAGCCCTTTTCTATAATTCCTATTTCCTTGTTGACTTCATGTATGGCTCTCCTCGGACACAGCAAAGAGCATGCCCCGCATCCATGACAGAGATGGGGGAAAATCAGGACACTTCCATGCTCCCGTATTTTTCCCGGCAATACGGCAATGGTGTTAAAAACACAAACTTCCTGGCATCTGCCACAGCAGTCGCACTTTTCCCCGTCAATTTCAGGGACAGGAATAAATCCTGATATTCTTTCAGAAAACAGAGGTTTTAAGAAAAGGTGAGCATTCGGCTCTTCCACATCGCAGTCAAGGAACTGCACATTTCTCACAGACAATGCCAGGTTGATGGCGATGGTGGTCTTCCCTGTCCCTCCTTTTCCACTAGCTACGGAAATGATCATGCCGCGCTACTCTCTCATCATTCTCGACCAGCATTCCGGGCAGGTTTCTTTGCTACAGGGCTGCGCCGGAGTATGAGAAATCTTCAATCCGCAGTTTGGACAGATACAGTATCCGCTAAAGCCGGCACCTGAACGAACACAGCTGTCACTGGCCATGTCCATTCCTCGTTTCTGCCCTCTCCCTGCTCCCTGTCCTCTCGGGCCTGTTCCGTCCCTCTTTGGCATGGCGCTTACCTCCTTATCATGTCTTTTCAAGACATTCCTTAACGATCACCGAGCATCGCCTCTTATCATTTTTGTCTCGCATTCCGGGCAGATTTGCTCATTGCAGGGGAACCCCGCTTTATGGAGAATTTTCAGACCGCATTCCGGGCAGACGCAGTATCCTCCAACGCCGGCGCCTGAACGACCGCCGCCGCCACTGGCCCTGCTCATTCCTCGGCCCTGTCCTTTTCCTGCTCCCTGCCCTCTTCCCACTCCCTGTCCTCTCGGGCCTGTTCCGTCTCTGTTTGGCATGGCGCTTACCTCCTTATTTTTTTTGTCAAGACATTCCTTTTTTTGCATCCACAGTCGGCCCCTGGGGTTTTTTTAAAACGCCTTTTCTATATTTTTCCAAGGCTTCCCTAACCGTTCCGGATACACCCGTAAATATTTCAATCCCGGCGGCTTGAAGGGTTTGAAAGGCATTGGGGCCGCAATTTCCCGTTAAAACCGCTTCGACATGATTAAAGGCCATCAATTGACCTGATTGAATTCCAGCGCCTCCGGAGGCCTGAAGATTAGAGTTTTCTATTGCCTGTAATCCCATCGCATCTGTTTCGACAATAATAAAGTAACGACATCTGCCAAAACGGGGGTCAATTTTTGAATCCAAAGATGTTCCTTCTGAAGTGACACAGACTTTCATTTCATACCTCTCTTATTCATGTTCACATTTGTCTTCTTCGGGATGACCGCATAATGACTTTTCCACGCCATACCCTTTACCCGCCCCGGGCTGACAGAAACTCTCTCCGCCGGCGAGGGCACCATTGATGAACTTTTCTATCGCCTCGTTCACCTTGCCGTCAATCCCCGCGATTGCTTCCATGCCCAACTCACGGAACAGTTCCACCGCTCGTGCCCCCATGCCGCCCGTTATGATGCAGCGAACGTCTCTATCGTGTAAAAAACGCGGGATTAAGCCAGGTTGATGTCCCGGGTTATCAATGACTTCACGCGCCGTGATTTTATTTCCGTCTATGCTTACCAAAGTATAGGCGGGGCACCTTCCGAAATGGGCTGCTACATATTCCCCATCAGTTGCAATTGCTATCTTCATCAAAATCCTCCGAAATCTTTAAAATATCCAGACTATAAATTTCTTATCGATAAACTCTCGATGGAGATGAGGGCCGATCCGCGATCGGCCCCCGCTCTCTAGTCCCGTGTTCATCGCCCCCCTCAACTTTCCTCTTTTTCGAGCGTGGCAATGCGATTCTGAAGTTCATTAAGCTGGCTCTTGAGAAATTCAACATGATGCTTAAGGACTTCTTTTTCCTCTTGAGCTGTCCAGACTGGACCATAAGATCCCGCCCCTATCGGAGCGCCTGTCCGGCCAAAAGCGCGAAACCCCGACGCCGCTCTCTGCCATCCGGTAA
>Ga0335081_10015169_pt1 | contig 12461 bp, 8 predicted proteins | sample Lox_Sample_35_FD_206713 | JGI IMG/M metagenome (GOLD analysis project Ga0335081, IMG submission 206713) | Soil microbial communities from Loxahatchee National Wildlife Refuge, Florida, United States - Lox_Sample_3.5 | ecosystem: Environmental > Terrestrial > Soil > Wetlands | place: USA: Florida...
CTTGGCACCCCTCTGATACCGCTGATGCCGGGGGTCTCCCGCGCGCCCGGGGAGCGGCGGGTGATGCTGCGCGAGGCGGTGATCCAGGTCGTTCGGCACCTGGTGGTGCGGGCCGTACCGCCGGGCCAGCGGGTCCCGCTGTTCGACCAGGCCACGGGCCTGCTCGACGAGGCCGGCTGGGGCCTGGACGAACTGGTCACCGCGGCCGAGCCCGGACCGGGCCGGGACACCCTGCTGCGGACCCTGGGGCTACTGGATACCTAAACCCATGATCGTGGTGGTTGACATCCTCCCCCTACCTGAAGGCGGGGGATTCCAGCTACTCGCGTCCCGCTAGGGAGACAAGCAGGTGAGGTTCGCGGTTCACTGGCCGGGCATCCCCGTCGCCTCCGGCGTTTCCCCTGGCCGATCGTGTCATATGGCTGATTTTCAGGTCCTCGACCCTGATCAGGTCGAACCGGTACCGAGCGTGCGCGCAGTGACTCCGCAGCACCGCTTCCTGGGCGGGCGTGGGGAGCAGCCGGTACCTGGGCATACGAACACACTAGCGAGCGACAGTGACATTTCCGGGGACGTGAAGCAACAGTTCTTCCCCGTCCTGAGGGACAGCGTTTTCGAGCGGCGATCCTCATGAACTCCCCGTACCCGTATGAGCTGCGGCTGCCGCTGGCGCCCTACCGGTTCGTGTGGCGGGACGAGGCGGCCGTGGACGCGGACAAGGACGCCACGGACGCGTACACGCAGGAACGCTACCGGCACGCCGACGGGACGGTCACGATCATCCGCGAGTACCGGGCGGACGGGTCATACCACATCATGTCCGACCGCGGCGAGATCGAGCTGATCGACAACGCCGCCGACCCCTATGCACCGGACCCGGTGAGCGTGGTCAGGCTTCCCTGATCGGGCGGTGATAGGCCTGCCGGGTCCGCTCGGTGTGCTTGCGGGCGAGCGCCTGGGCTCGCTCCGGGTCGCCCGCCTCGATGGCGTCGATCATCTCCGCGTGCTCGGCCCACGAGCCGTGACCGCGCGTCGGGGCCACCATCCGGTAATACCACTGCACCCGGCGGCCGACGATGTCGGCCAGCTCGGCCAGCACCGCGTTGCCGCCGATGGCGGCGATCTCGGCGTGGAACATGTTGTTGGCCGCCACCGCGGCGCCGAAGTCGCCGCCCTCGGCGGCCGCCTGCCCCTCGCGGCAGATCTCCCGCAGCCGGGCCAGCTGGGCCGCGCTGGCGGCGTGCGCCCCCGCGAGCCTGGCCGTTTCGGCCTCGAGCAGCGCGCGCACGTCAAGGAGCTCGTCGACCTCCTGGTCGGTGGGCACGTGCACGAAGGCGCCCTGGCTGGGCCGCAGGTCCACCCACCCCTCGGCCTCCATCCGGTGCAGGGCCTCGCGGATCGGCTGCCTGCTGACACCGAGCTGACGAGCCAGGTCGGTCTCCACCATGTGCTGGCCCGGTGGCAGCTCTCCGCCGACGATCAGGTCGATCAGCGCGTCGTACACCGACTGGCGCAGCGGCACCGGCCGCTGCAGGGGACGGATCATCGCCGCTGCCATCGTCACCCCCTGAGCCATCTCCCGCACCTCCCCGCCCGGGTAAGCGAACCTGCAGTTTATCGGCGACTGTATGCAAAGTGCGATCCCCGAATTCAGGGTTCCCCGCGGCGCGTCAGCCGATGTCGCGGCGGCGCAGGCCGGACAGGCCGGTCACGCCGAACGCCAGCGCGGCGAGGCACAGCCACAGCAACGGCGCCGCCGTGACCGTGCCGCCGGGGAGCCTGGGGGTCTGGGTGAACGGCGAGATGTCCAGCACCCAGTGCGATACCTGCAGCACCTGGCCGAACAGCGCGATCGCCACGACCAGGCCTATCGCGGTCCACGCCCCGGCGACCGCGGCCCGGGGCCGCAGCCCGAAGATCAGCACCGCCACCGCGGCCAGCGCCAGCGACGCGGGCAGCTGGGCGAACGCCGCACCGAGCATGCGCGTCACCTCCGCGCCCGCCGAGCCCGCCCGCAGCCCGTAGCCCAGGCCCGTGGCCACCCCGGCCACCGCGAGCAGCAGCACGGTGCCGGCCACGGCCACGACGATGTGGCTGAGCGCCCAGCGGACCCGCCCCGTCGCCGTGGCCAGCACCGGCTCGGCCCGCCCTTCGGTCTCCTCGGTCCGCAGCCGCAGCACCGCGGACGTCGCGTAGGCGGCGCCGGCCAGGCCGGCCAGCAGCATGAGGGCGGCCAGGTACGCGTTGACGATGGCGGCCTGGCCACCGAGCCTGGTGAACTCGCGCTGGAGCGCCGTGCTGGTGCCGAACAGCTGGCCGACGCCCTTGGCCGCCGCGCCGGAGGCGGCGAAGGTGAACGCGTAGCCGGCCGCCCAGCCGGCCAGCATGCCCCACTGCAGCCGCCAGGCCAGGCCGAACGGGCCGCTCAGCAGGCGGGAGGCGGCCGGGCGGCCGGGCCGGTCGGGCAGCAGGCCGGCCCCGAGGTCACGCCGCGAGGCGAGCAGGAACGCGAGACAGACCCCCAGGGCGAAGATGGCCAGCGGGAGGGCCAGCACCCACCAGCGTTCGGCGGTGAACGGCCGGGCGAGCTGGATCCAGGCCAGCGGCGAGGCCCAGGACAGCCAGGAGGGGCCGCCGGCGCCGGCCGCGTCGCCCACGCCGCGCAGCACGAAGGCCACGCCGAGGACGCCGAGCGCAATCCCGCGCGCGCCGCGGGCGGTCGAGCTCAGCTGGGCCGCCACCGCGGCGATCCCGGTGAACGCCAGGCCGCAGGCGCCGATGCCCAGCGCGAGCGCGGCCGAGCCCGCGGCGGGCAGACCGGTGAACGGCAGCGCGACCCAGAGCAGCAGGGCGATCGCCACGCTGGGAGCGGCCGCGGTCAGCAGCCCCGCGGCCAGGGCCGCGGCCCGGCCCACCACCGTGGAGCCGACCAGTTCCAGGCGGCCGGCCTCCTCGTCGGTCCTGGTGTGCCTGATCACCACGAAGATCGCCGCCAGCGCGGCGAAGATGCCGGCCCAGATCCCGTACCGCCAGGTGGTGAGGGAGCCGAGGGAGTCGCCGTAGAGGCGTCCGTACAGGAACCGCAGGGCGGGGTTACCCTCACCGGTCGCCGCCAGCGCGGCCCGCCCGGCCGCGGTCGGGTACAGCTTCTTGAACGTGTACGCCGTGCCGGCCACCAGCGCGACGATCACGTAGACGGTGGCCACCAGGGCGATCTTGTCCCGCCGCAGGGCGAGCCTGGTGAGCTGGCCAGTGCCGGCCAGGCCAGTGTCAGCCAGCCCGGCACGGGTCATGACCGGGCTCCCGCCGTGGTCCGTTCGGCAGAATAATGCCGCAGGAACAGCTCCTCCAGGGTCGGCGGGCGGCAGGTGAGGGACACCACGCCGGCCGCGGTCAGGCGGCTCAGCACGTCATTGAGCGCTGCGTGGTCCACCTGGCAGCGGAGCCTGGCGCCCTGGACGTCCAGGTCGTGGACGCCGGGGACGCCGTCGAGGCTGACCGGGGCGGCCAGCTCGGCGTCGACGAAGTTCCTGGTCAGGTGGCGCATCCCGGCGAGCGTGCCGGTTTCCACCGCCCGGCCGTCGCGGATGATCGTCACCCGGTCCGAGAGCGCCTCGGCCTCGGACAGGATGTGGCTGGACAGCAGGATGGTGCGACCGTCGTGCCGCTCCTCGTTGACGCACTCGCGGAAGGCCGCCTCCATCAGCGGGTCGAGCCCGGCGGTCGGCTCGTCGAGCAGCAGCAGTTCCGCGTCGCTGGCCAGCGCCGCGACCAGCGCGACCTTCTGCCGGTTGCCCTTGGAGTAGGCCCGGGCCTTCTTGGCCGGATCGAGGTCGAACCGCTCGATGAGGGCCTGCCTGCGCTTGGTGTCGACGGCGGACCGCGGGCCGCGCAGCCGGGCGAGCAGGTCGATGATCTCGCCGCCGGTCAGGGACGGCCACAGGGTCACGTCCCCGGGCACGTAGGCCAGCCGGGCGTGCAGCGCGGTGGCGTCCCGCCACGGGTCGCCGCCGAGCAGGACGGCCTCGCCGCCGTCCTTGCGCAGCAGGCCGAGCAGGATGCGGATGGTGGTGGTCTTGCCTGCCCCGTTCGGCCCGAGGAAGGCGTGCACCTCGCCGGTGCGCACGGTGAGGTCCAGGCCGTCGAGCGCCCTGGTCCGGCCGAACGACTTGCGCAGGCCCGTTACCTCGATCGCGTTCATGGCACTACCCCGGTGACGTTCACGGCACCAGCACCTCGATGGCGTTCATAGCCTCAGTCTACACATTTTTCACGAAGTTCTGAATATTCAGAACGGGGTATCCTAATCCCGGAGGTGATACCACCGTGCCTGATACCACCGCGCCCGACGCCACCGTGCCGGATACCACCGCGCCCGACGCCACCGTGCCGGATACCGCCGTGCCGGATACCACCGTGCCGGATACCACCGTGCCGGATACCACCGCGCCTGACGCCACCGCGCCTGATGCGCCGGGCCAGCTGACAGGGCCAAAGGACCCGTTGTTCGACTACGTCGAGCGGTTCACGTCGGTCCTGGTGGCCGCGGGTTTCCCGCCGATGCCGGCCCGGGTCTTCGTGGCGCTGATGCTGGCCGACTCCGGCCGGCTGACCGCGGCCGAGCTGGCCGGGACGCTGCGGATCAGCCCGGCGGCCGTGTCCGGCGCGGTGCGGTACCTGATCCAGCTGGGCATGGTGCACAAGGAGCGGGTGCCGGGCTCGCGCCGGGACTACTACCGGATGCCCGGCAACATGTGGGACAACCTGATCCGGATGCGGGACCAGGTGATGACCCGGTGGACCGCGCTGGTCCGCGAGGGCATCGACCTGGTCGGGCCGGACACCCCGGCCGGCGCGCGGCTGGCCGAGCAGGCCGCCTTCCTCGAGTTCGTCTCCAAGGAGCTTTCCGACGTGCTGGCCCGCTGGGAGCGGTACCGGGCGGTACCCGGATAACGTAAGCGCCGCGCCCCGCCCGCCGGGTTCCCAGGGCTGGTTCAGGGCCTCACGCGCCGCTGTTGTCACAGAGCCCGCTCGGCAGGCCCGGGTCGAAACGACATCGATGGACCATCGTGGTTGCCCCAGCGGCATCGATGGTCCACCGATGCTGTTTCCTGGCTTTCCGGGAGAGCGCCGACCCGGATCCGGGCCGTCCCGTTTAGGCCTTAGCGGGGATGGCGGGACGCATGAGGCTAACGGGGCATCGGGTACGGCCATCCGACGTCAGGCCTTCGGCACCTGGTCATCGGGGAAGGTGAACTCGCCGCCCAGGTAGCGCAGCAGCGGGTCGCCCGGCTCCGGCTCGCCCTGCGCGGCGATGATCCCGGCGGCGAAGGCCTCCGCGTCGTCTTGCGGCGCGTAGCCGAGCGCCCTCGCCCCGTCCAGCGAGACCCAGCCGCCGCGGGTGTTGGCGGACACCCCGAAGACGACCCGGTACCCGGGCCGCTCCGCGGTCAGGCAGGCCTCGAACAGCCGCCCCGCGTCGTCCGGCGACAGCCAGGTGGACAGCATCCGCACGTTGGCCGGCCGCGGGAAGCAGGACAGGATCCGCACGCAGATGGCGTCCAGGCCGTACCGGTGGTGGTACATCGCGGCCAGTGCCTCGACGGTCGCCTTGGAGACGCCGTAGTAGGTGTCCGGCGCGGGGAAGGCGTAGTCGGGCACCGGGAAGGCCGAACGCGGCGTGAACCCCACCGCGTGGTTGGACGAGGCGAAGATCACCCGCGGCGTCCCGGCCCGCCGGGCCGCCTCGAACGTCACGTAGCCGCCGTTGACGTTCAGCTCGAGGATGCGCGGCCAGGACGCCTCGCCCGGGATCCCGGCCAGGTGGATGACGGCGTCCGCCCCCCGGCAGGCCTCGGTCATGGCCTCCAGGTCGGTCACCGACGCCTGGACGGCCTCCTCGCCGGGCCCGGCCGTCAGCGGGGCGATGTCCAGCACGCGCAGCGTGCGCCCGGCGCTGGCCAGCCTCGGCCGCAGCATGGACCCGACCAGGCCCGCGGCCCCGGTGATGACGACGACCGACACCGTCAGCCTCCTTCGCCAGGCCGGGCGCGGAGCCCGGCGTTGCTCCATCCGGTTCATCCCGGCCCGGTTACAGACGGGTACCAGGTCATGTGCGCACCCTTTCTATCAGTTCGCCCGGATCGTAGGCTCCTGTCCTGATGGGCTTGACACGGGGTTCGCTGACACTGCCTCGGATGAACGCTCACCGCCTGGTGATCGTCGCGGCAGCGCTCACCGTGATGGTGGCCACGGCCCTCGCCACCGCGCTGGTGACCTTCAGCGGACAGGCCCTGCCCCGCGCGGTCCGCCACGACCTGGGCAGCGCGAGCGGGACCGCCCTGGTCATGACCGGCACATCGGTGAACGCCGACCAGGGCGCGCAGTACACGTCCGAGCTGCCTGGCCAGATCTCCGCGGCGCTTGACGGCACGCCGTTCGCCTTCTACCACGCCTACTGGTCCGATCCGCTCGGCTTCGTGCCCGGCTCGCTGCCCGCCCAGCCCGCCAGCGCGGGCAACCAGCCGATCGCCGAGGCCGCCGTGCTCGGCGGCGTCACCGCGCACGCGGCGCTGGTGGCCGGGCGCTGGCCCGGCGCGTTCCCGGCCGGCGGGCCCATCCCGGCCGCCCTGCCCGCCCCGGCCGCCGCGCTGCTGCACGTGACCGTGGGCGACCCGCTGCGGATGATGGACCGGATCTCGGGTCACTACGTCCGGTTCGTGGTGACCGGCCTGTACCGGCCCAGGCAGGTGTCCTCGGATTACTGGAAACTGGACAGCGGCATCGCGCTCACCGGGTCCAGCACGGCCAGCGGCTTCACCACCTACGGCCCGCTCGCCGTGCCGGCCGCGGCCTTCGCCGGGCCGCTGGCCGTCTACTCGGCGTCCTGGCTGGCCCAGCCGCAGGCGGCCAGCGTCCCGGTCGGCACGCTGACCGACGTGGCGGGCCACGTGACCGCCCTGCAGCAGGCGCTGGCGAACGCGGTGCAGCTGTCCGACCTGGACCTCACCACCAGCCTGCCCGCGGTGCTCGACGGGACGGCCAGCAACCTGGACGTCGCCCGCTCGCTGCTGGCCATCTGCGCGGTGCTGCTGTTCCTGCTCGCCGCCGCGGCCCTGCTCGCGGTGGCGCGGCTGCTCACGGGCCAGCGGGAGGGCGAGTCCGCGATGCTCACGGCGCGCGGCGCGACCCGCCGGCAGCTGGTCCGGCTGGCCGCGGCCGAGGCGGTGCCGCTGTGCTTGCTCTGCGCGGCGGCCGGCGGCGTGCTCGGCGTGCTGCTGGCCCGGCTTCTCGCCGGAACCGGCCCGGCCGGGGGCGGCCCGGCGGGGGCCGGGGCGTGGCCGGCGGTCTGGGCCGCCGCCGCGGTGGCGGCCGGCGCGATCCTGATCATGGTGCTGCCGGCCCTCGGCACGCTGGCCCCGGGCCCGGCCCGGGTCCGCCGGGGCAGGCAGGCGGCCATCTCCGGCATCACCCGGGCCGGGGCCGACCTGGCCCTGGTGCTGCTCGCCGTGATCGCGGGCTGGGAGCTGCGGCACTATTCGGCCACCTCGGCGGGCGCCAACGGCAACTTCGGCGTCGATCCGGTGATCGTGGTCGCGCCGGCGCTCGCGCTGGCGGGCGGGACCGTGCTCGCGCTGCGGCTGCTGCCGGCCGGGGGCAAGGCCGCCGACCGCCTGGCCGCTCGCGGGCGGCGGCTGACCGCGGCCCTGGCCAGCTGGCAGATCAGCCGCCAGCCGATCAGGCAGGGCGGCGCGGCGCTGCTGATCGTGCTGGCCGTGGCGACGGGCACGCTGGCCCTGGCGCAGCGGCAGAGCTGGACGCGGTCCGACCACGACCAGGCCGGCTTCACCACGGGCGCGGACGTGCGGGTGGAGATCAGTCAGCCGCTGACCGCCGCCCAGGCCGGCGCGCTGGCCCGGCTGCCCGGCGTGCGCCACGCCATGCCGGTCGCGACGTTCGACGAGACGGGCACCGGCGGCACGGGGATCAGCGGCGGGGGGGCCGGCAACGGCCCGACCGCCAGCGCCGGGGAGACCCTCGCGCTCGACTCGGGCCAGGCGGCCGACGTGACGACGCTCCGCGCCGACCAGTCGCCGCTGCCGGAGGCCGCGCTGTTCGCCCGGATCGCCCCGGCCGGCCCGCCGCCGGGCGCGGCGCTGCCCGGCCGCCCGGGCGGGCTCGGCATCACCGCGCGGCTGGGCCCCGCCTCGCTGGGGCTGGGCCCGGCATCGGTGAGCGTCTCGGTCGAGGACGCCGACCACGACGTGTACCAGCTGGGCACGGGCCCGCTGCCGGCCGACGGCCAGGACCACACGCTGACCGCGAGCCCGCCCTCGGCCCTGGCCGGGGCCGTCTACCCGCTCCGGCTGACCGCGGTCACCCTGTACTACACCATGCCCGCCAGCCAGGCCCGCGGGCCGGCCACCTTCGCCGTGAACCGGGTGTCCGGCGTCGCGGGCGACGCGCTGCGCGGCTGGCCGGCCGTCGCCACGTCCGCCGAGCTGGCCGGGGTCCGCCAGGTCCTCGGCACCGCCGGCCCGTCCGGCCTGCCCGCCGTTTCCGCGGTGTCCCCGGCGGGCACCGCGCTGGCGGTGACGTTCCGCCCCGGCTACGGGCTGGCGGCCAGCGGGGTCGCCGGCGTGCCCCCGGACCCGGTGCACGGGCAGCTCCAGCTGAGCCCGGCACCGCCCCAGGCGGCCATCCCCGGCCTGGCCACCCGGGGCTTCCTGGCCGCGAACAACGCCGGCGTGGGGTCGACGGTGAAGACCACCGTGAACGGCGCGGTCGTCAGCGTGCGGATCGTCGCCGCGGTGACCACGTTCCCCACCGTGCCGGCCGACGGCGGAGGGCTGATCGTCGACCTGGGCACCCTGCAGCAGATCCTGGCCGGCGGCACCCTGGCGCCCGCCCAGCCGGACCAGTGGTGGCTGGTCACCTCCTCCGGGGCCGCCCCGCCGGGGCTCGACGCCGTGCTGCCACCCGGCTCCGCCGTCACCAGCCGCGGCGGGGTGGCCTCCCGGCTGCTCGGCGACCCGCTGTCGACCGTGCCGCAGCAGGCGCTGCTGGCCGTCGCGATCGCCGCCGCGGTGCTGGCCATCACCGGCTTCTGCGTGAGCATCGCGGCCGGCATCCGGCTGCGCCGGACGGAGAACGCGCTGCTGGCCGCGCTCGGCGTAGCGCCGCGCGCCGCGGCGGGCCAGCTCTGCCTGGAAAAGCTCATGCTGAGCCTGCCGGCCGCGCTGGCCGGCCTGGTGCTCGGCGTGGTGCTCGCCGAGCTGCTCGTCCCGGCCATCACCCTGACCTCGTCCGCGACCACGCCGGTGCCGCCGGTGCTGATCCAGTTCAGCTGGTCCCAGATGCTCCCGCTGGCGCTGGCGGTCGCCGTGCTGCCCGTGCTGGCCGCGGCGCTGACCATCATGCGGCGGCCCGACGCCGCGGCCGAACTGCGCGCCGCGGAGGCAGCATGAGCGGGGCCCTGAGCCGGGCCGTGGGCGCCGCGGCCGGCAGCACGCTCGCGCTGGCCCTGCTGGTGTTCGGCTGCGTGTTCGCTGCCATGGCCGGTCCCGCGCTCAGCCTGCACACCAGGTCCGAGGCGCTGCAGCAGACCCTGGCCGGGCTCAGCGCCACCACCAGGACCGTCCAGGCCGACGCGAACCTGAGCGACTTCACCACCCCGCAGGTGGAGAGCGGCATCGGGGTCAACCAGGCCATGACCCCCGGCGAGCTGCCCGAGACCACCCGCGAGATGGGCCGCGGCCTGGCCGCGCTCGGGCTCCGGCTCAGGGCGGGCTCATGGGCCGGCCTGTCCTCGAAGCTGTTCGTCGTCGTCTCCGGCGCGGGGCCGCGGGCGCAGGCCGCGCTGCCGCCGAAGCTCGAGGTGGTCTACCGCGACCCGCTGGCCGGCCACGCCCGGCTGGTGGCGGGCACGCTCGTGAGCACCGCGGTCCCGGCCGGGATGGTGGGGGTGACGGCCACCACGCAGATGGCGTACCGGTTCGGCCTGCATCCGGGCAGCCGCCTGTCGCTGACCACGCAGGACGGCCCGGTCGGCCTGTTCGTCACGGCCGTCGTGGCCAAACGCGCCCCTGGCTCGACCTTCTGGACGCAGGACTCGACCATGGGCACCCCGTCGCTGGAGCAGCTGACCGCGACGAGCCTGCCGTTCTGGGCGGGCGGGCTGATCGCCGACCCGGGCCAGCTGGCCGCGCTGCAGACCGCGTTCAGCGGGTCCGGGCTGGAGCTGAACTGGGAATTCCCGCTCAACCTGAGCGGCCTGGGCGCGGACCAGGTGCCGGGGTACGCGGACGCGCTGAACCGCGCGGTCTCGGCGACGCCCGCGCTGACCGGGCCGCTGGCGGGCAGCGCCGACGCGGTGACGGTCAGCTCGCCGCTGTTCGCGCCGCTGGCGCAGTTCCTCGCCACCCAGGCGGCGGTCCAGACGGTGCTGCTGCTCCTGTTCGTCAGCCTGATCGCGGTGGGCGCCGCGGTGATCCTGCTGGCGGCCCGGATGATCGTGGCGCGCCGGGACGGCGAGCTGGTCATGCGGCGGGCCCGGGGCGGGTCGCTAGGACAGCTGGCCGCGATCATGGCGCGCGTCGCGCTGATCGCGGCCGTCCCGGCCGCGGCGGCCGGCGTGGGCCTGGCCGCCGTCGTGATCCCCGGCGGCGTCTCCTCGCCGGAGGCCTGGTGGCTGGCCGGGATCGCCGTCGCGGCCGCGCTGGCCGGGCCGCCGCTGGTCGCGGTGTGGCTGCGCCGCAGGCCCGCCCCGGCCGGCAACCCGGCCCTGATCACCGGCGCCGATACCGGCCGGCGCGGACGCAGGTGGCGCCGCCCGGTGGCCGAGGTCACCGCGATCGCGGCGTCGGTGGCCGGCCTGGTGGTGCTGCGCGAGCAGGGCGTGCCCGCCGCCGGGAGCGGCGGGACCGACGTGTACCTCGCCCTCACCCCGGTGCTCGTGGCCATCCCGGTCGTGGTGGTCACGCTGCGGCTGTACCCGCTGGTCATCCGCGGCTTGCTCGCCTGGTCGGCGCGCGGCGCGGGCGCGACCGGGTTCGTCGCGCTGTCCCGGGCGGCCCGGTCCTCGCTGACCGGGGTGCTGCCCGCGTTCGCGCTGGTGCTCGCGCTCGCCCTGGCCACCTTCGCCGGCATGGTCAGCGGCGGGATCGCCCGCGGCGAGGTCGCCGCGTCCTGGCACACCACCGGCGCGGACGTGCTGATCCAGTCGGGTCCGTACACCCCGCCGGTCAGCCCGGCCGGGGTCCGGGCGATCGCCGCGGTCCGCGGCGTCCGCGCGGCCGCGGAGGCGTGGAGCACGAACTGGGTCACGCCGTTCGGCCAGCCGGTCACGCTGGTCGCGGTGAACCCGGCCCGCTACGCGGCCGTGGTCGCGGGCACCCCGGACCCCGCGTTCCCGGCCGGCCAGCTGAGCCCGGCGCCCGGCGGGATCGTGCCCTTCGGCGCCACCGTGCCGGTGCTGGCCTCGCCGGCCGCCGCCGCCCTGCTCGGCCCCGGGACGACCCAGCTGACCACGCTGACGGCGATGGGGCCGCTCCAGGTGCGGGTGGTGGGCACGCTGACCAGCACGCCGGCCCAGCCGGGCGGCGGGACCTTCCTGGTCATGCCGCTGGAGACCCTGCCCGGGCCGGCCGGGCAGGCCCTGCCGGGCACGGTCCTGGTCTCCGGCACCGACATCGACCGGGCCCAGCTCACCGCGGTGGCGGCCACGGTGATGCCGGGCAACATCACCACGTACCGCACCTCGGTGTTCGCGTCCCTGGCCAGCTCGCCGCTGCAGCACGGCGCCGGGCTCGTCATCATCCTCACCGATGCCACGGCCGCCGCGTTCGGCCTGTTCATCGTCATCCTCGGCCTGGCGCTCGGGTCGGCCGAACGTGAGCTGACCCTGGCCCGGCTGACCGTCATGGGGCACGAGCGGGCCACCGGGCTCGTCCTGGCCGAGGCCATGCCGGCCGTGCTCGCCGCGGTGGTGGCGGGCGCCGTGTGCGCGGCGCTGCTGCCCCGCGTGATCGGCTCGTCCATCGACCTGTCCGCGTTCACCGGCACCAGCGCGCCGGTCCAGTTCGAGCCGGACCTGCTCGCGCTGGCCCTGCCCGCGGCCGCCATCGTGGTGCTCGCCGTGGCGGTGCTGGCCGCCGAGGCCAGGGCGCTGCGCCGTCACGACGTCACCGGCACGCTGCGGGCATACTAGGGAGTCAAGGAGATCCAATGGCCACCAGTATCGCGGACCTGGGCGCGGAGTCGGCGCGGCAGCACCGTGACTTCGGCGCGGGCTCGCTGATCGTCTGCGACCGCCTGGTCCGCATCTACGCGGCGGCCGGGATCGAGGTACAGGCCCTGCAGGGGCTCGACCTGCTGGTGGCCGAGGGCGAGATCGTCGCGCTGGTGGGGGCGTCCGGCAGCGGCAAGTCCACGCTGATGAACATCCTGGCCGGCCTGGACAC
>Ga0335081_10015170_pt1 | contig 12461 bp, 13 predicted proteins | sample Lox_Sample_35_FD_206713 | JGI IMG/M metagenome (GOLD analysis project Ga0335081, IMG submission 206713) | Soil microbial communities from Loxahatchee National Wildlife Refuge, Florida, United States - Lox_Sample_3.5 | ecosystem: Environmental > Terrestrial > Soil > Wetlands | place: USA...
ATGGCCGGATGATCGCCCGGCGTGCCCACCCCTGCGAGCCTGCTGATCCCCAAGCAGCTATCGATGCCGGGAAGCGCGAAAAATCCATCGCCATGGGCGTTACAGACGCGAACATATTCGATGGGTGTGGACTGACGCATAGACAGCTCGGCGGCGGGTGCCGCAGGCAAGCCACTTCCTGCCAAGGTTGCGGCCGAACCCAGAAGAAACCCCTGGAGCAGTTTCATGTCACATTCCCAAAGGGCGATTTTCGTCCTCGGCCGCGGAAAATTGCGCGCCAGATAAGGGGAATTCGGCACGCCCTTGGCGGGGAGCATGGTACGAGCACTCGCCTCTCATCTCACCGCGGAATTGTTACGAATATATATTAGGTCACCGCAACCGCCAATGGGCGAGAGGTCTTGGATTTGAATCCAGTCCTCCCCATGCTAACCATAGCGTAGCCGTAAAGGGGGCAAAGTAAAAGGGAAGTTATGCCGGCTGTCAGGTTTTGGCCAGAGTGTGGCTTTGCAGCAACGCGCACCGGAGGCTCGCATCTGTACTGGGCCGAGAGAGCCCGGACGTCGCGCTTTAGCAAGGTCATCCCCGTCTCTCCCTTAGGCGGACGCCCCAAGCTTTGACTGGCATGATGTGCGCTGAGGTCTTGCCATCACGCCTGGGCTCGGGCATATGTGCCCCCACATTCGGAATGCGTTCCAATGCGCCTTTCCGCATGTGCGGAGACGTGGCCGAGCGGCTGAAGGCGGCGGTTTGCTAAACCGTTATAGGGTTGTAAAGCCCTATCGAGGGTTCGAATCCCTCCGTCTCCGCCAGCCATATCTTAGCGAATTGATATTTTTAGATTTTTTGCGCTGAATTGTGCAGCGGTTTTACAATTGGCCGTACTTTTCGGCGGCGCTTGTGGGGATTTGTGCGGTCAGTGGCGCACACTTGGCGGAGCAGTTGTGACGCACGCTTCATCATCCGTTCGATCCGGTCAGCACTCAACAAGCATAAATCGGAATTTGGGGAAGCGACAGCAGATCTCACGCGCCATTCAGATGCCAACGCCACCAAATTTAATGCCCGATCTTGACCAACTCCTGAGCGCGCTGTTTTTGGTGGCGCTGCTGCTTTACCTTATTCCGGCTGTCTTTGGATTTGGCAGGTCCGAAGAGTGGCGGCGGTGGATCCAGCGCGGCGCCGTTCTTACGCTCGGGACCGCAATAGCCGTTGCGGTGCTGGCGAGCGTGGTATGGTTCTTCCGCTGACGACCTGAATAGCTACGCTCCATCATCGACAGGCTCACTCGGGCTCGCGTCAAAGAGGCTACCTTCGTCCGCCCACGACGGCCGTTTCGACGGAGTGAACAAGAATGTTTCGTATCTTCTCGGTAAGTATGCTTGCCTTGTTGCTCGGCGCGAGCATCGGTGCCGCCTACGCCCAGAACCACAAGGAGACATCGGCCGCCACTGCAAGTGGTGACGATCTCGTCGTGTCGACGGCACGACTCTGGGGCGGCGATCTTGGCGTCTATACCTGCGACCAGTGGAAACGATATGTGACGAATCTATTCGACCGAGCGGACCGATACCATCGCGGCTACATTGACGAGAAACAATTCAAGATCATTAAATATGCCAGTCCGATCTTTGCGAATGCCGAGTTTGGGTATTTTGACGATAACGGCGATGGACGCATCACCAAATCCGAGTTCGTGGATAGACCTTCGGAGTTCTTCGCGCGCTTTGACAAAAAGCATGACTGCAGAGTAACGGCCGACGAAATGAACCAGGCACCGCCTCCTGCGCAACAAAAGCCGAAAATGGGCCGGCGCGGAGGCGGCAGCCCCTAGAGCGTGGGGTTGATACTGTGATGGCTCTAATTGAGAGCCAGAAAATGGACTTTCGCTTGATCCGCTGCGCTGATGATGAGCTTTGGTTTGTCGCGAAGGGCGCTTGCAATGGGGTGGAGCTAGCGAACAGCCGGGATGCGATTGCTTCCCTTGATGACGACGAAAAAGCTGATGTCGTTATTAGCTCAAACAGCGTAACGCAGAATTGAGCAGAATTGAAAAGTCAATGTTATCAGCGAATCCGGCTTCTATTCTCTCCGCCCAAAGTCGGAAGCCAGCAGCAGAAACCGTAGTACTGCCATCGAGCCTGAAACCACGACCGTCTCGAGGCCGCGCTGTTGAAAGTGGCGGGCTGCGCGTAGGCAAAAGCTTCATCATCATCGATGACAAGCAGTCTCCTTCGCCGGGCGGCCATCGTCGCGGTGCCCGGCTCCACCTTGTTGGCTCCTTCGACCGGCCGGCGGTGGGAATCCGAGAGCGGCGAGTGTTCGCTTACGGAGGCGATATGGGTTTTTTTCGCCAGATTGAGCGAGCTCAATGATGCTCTTCGCGATGCGCTCGGCGATCGGATCAGATCTGTCACTCATATGAAGGGACCGCAACGTGTCCTCATACGCCCTTACCAAAGCAGCGAGGTGCTCGGGTTCCATAGGGACTTTTTGAAAAATTCGGTAAATCGCCATCGAGTCTCTCGCTCAATGCTACGCAACCGACAATTCTTAAAAAAATTACCCTAGCGCAAAGCTTATCAAAAGTGAACCACGAATTCACCACCGAGCGCGTCTTGCGGACGACCTCCAGCGTTGCAGTCAGCTGTCTGGCAAGCGCTCGGAAGTGGGTTCCTCCGCGAAATTGGGAGCACTTGCCTTTGCGCGGTTCCTCCGATCGCATAGCAGTCTTGGCGACATTCCGGCAATTTGAAGTGTCCTATACTCAAAATTCCGGCAGTCGCGCACTGAGGGAGATCGACATGTCAGATATCCGCCCGCCGCTTCCACCGTTCAACCGTGAAACCGCCATCCAGAAGGTCCGCGCCGCCGAGGATAACTGGAACACTTGCAACCCGCAGAAGGTGGCACTCGGCTATGCGATCGATTGCTATTGGCGGAATCGCAGCGAGTTTCTCAGCGGCCGGCCCGAGATCATTAGTTTGCTGACACGAAAATGGAACCGTGAGCTTGAATACCGGCTGATGAAGGAGTTATGGGCCTTTACAGAAAATCGCATCGCAGTGCGCTTTGCGTATGAATATCGTGATGACTCGGGAAACTGGTTCCGCGCTTATGGCAATGAGAATTGGGAGTTTGACGAGCACGGCCTGATGCGCCGCCGCTTTGCCTCCATAAACGATCTGCCGATCCGCGAGGAGGATCGCAAGTTTCATTGGGACCGCAGTGGGCCCCGCCCGGCGGACTATTCGGGATTGAGCGATCTCGGTCTCTGACTGCGGCACCAACATCTGCGCGCCGCCAGCGGATGCCTCGCCGCAAGCCTCGTCTTCCGCTTTAGAGCTTCTCTCCCGTGCGCGAGTTCTTCGATGCTCCGGTCGGGGGCCAGCGGGACGGTTTATCTTTGCGCTGTTGGCAGAACCATCAGGAGGAGGAACGGCGATGGATTATGTGAAGCTTGGTTCGACGGGTCTTGAGGTCTCTCGCATTTGTCTCGGTTGCATGACCTATGGCGCGCCAGAGCGGGGCAATCACATCTGGACTCTCAGCGAGGATAAGAGTCGTCCGCTTATACGGCACGCTCTTGATCTTGGGATCAATTTTTTGGATACGGCGAATGCCTATTCCGACGGCAGTTCGGAAGAGATCATTGGCCGCGCGATCGGGGATTTGGCCTGCCGCGACGAGATCGTGCTCGCCACGAAGGTTTTTAACCGCATGCGGCCAGGCCCCAATGGCGCCGGCCTCTCGCGCAAGGCCATCCTCGCCGAGATCGACAATAGCTTGCGCCGACTTGGGACGGATTACGTCGATCTCTACCAGATCCACCGCTGGGATTACAGCACACCAATTGAAGAAACGCTGGAGGCGCTCCACGACATCGTGAAGGCTGGAAAAGCACGTTACATCGGCGCCTCGTCGATGCACGCATGGCAGTTCGCCAAAGCGCTTTACACTTCGCGTCTGAATGGCTGGACAGAGTTCGTCAGCATGCAGAATCATCTTAATCTTCTCTATCGGGAGGAAGAGCGCGAGATGCTGCCGCTCTGCGCCGACCAGGGCGTCGCGGTGCTTCCCTGGAGTCCTCTCGCTCGAGGCCGTCTGACGCGGGATTGGAACGAGAGTAGCGAGCGTCAGGAAACCGATGAATTCGGAAAGAGCCTCTACGCGCAGATGGAGGAGTCCAACTGCCGCATCATCGAGGCGGTCTCCCAGATTGCACGGGAGCGGGGCGTGCCTCGCGCACAGGTCGCCTTGGCCTGGCTCCTACAACATAGCGTGGTCACGGCGCCGATCATTGGCGCCTCGAAGCCGCGACATCTGGCCGACGCGGTGGCGGCGCTCTCGCTAAGGCTCGGGCCTGAGGAAATGGCGGCGCTCGAGGCGCCTTACGTGCCGCACGGCATCGCCGGGTTCCAATAAGCCAGGCCGCAGCTCTTTCAGGGCGGCACCAACCCTTGCGCCCAAGGCGCGTTTGTAAAGCAGCGCACAAGGTGGTCAAGAAGCACGGTCACCCGAGCTGGCCGCAATGTGCCTGGAGGCGTGACCAGATTAAGTGCGATCGGTGTGACCTGCCAATCCGCCAACGCTTCCTCTAGCCGTCCATTCCTGAGCTCGCGCCACACCATGAACTCGGGCTGCAGCGCCAGGCCATGGCCCGCGAGCAGCGCCGGTTCCAGGGCATCGCCATTGTTCACACGCAATTGCCCGCGCATTGGCGAGACATATTCGCCCTCCTGCGGGTGGTGGAACCGCCATACGCTGGGCGAAACGGTGTTCGTGTAGATGAGCGCGGTATGAGCCGCAAGGTCGCGAGGATGCTGAGGCCTTCCATTGCGCGCAAAATAAACAGGCGAGCCGACCAGGGGCCGGCGTACCGAGCAGAGCCGCCGCGTTCGAAGCGCGGAATCGGCCATGGCCGCGATCCGCAGCGCCACATCGAAGCCGCCCCCGACGAGATCCACCTGCTCATCGCTTAAATGCAGCTCGATGCCGACATCCGGGTAAAGCGACATGAACTCCGGCAAAACCGGCGCAAGATGGGAAATGCCAAACGACATGGGCGCGGCCATCCGGACAAGGCCGCGCGGCTTTTCGGCTTGAGCCGATGCCTCTGTCTCGGCTGCCTCGCCTTCGGCCAAAATCCGCTTGGCGCGATCAAGCGCGCCGCGGCCGGTTTCCGTGAGCGAGAGCCGGCGTGAGGTACGGTGCAGGAGTTCCGAGCCAAGGCGCTGTTCAAGTCGGCTCACGACCTTGGACACGGTCGGTTTCGACATGTGCAAGGCGGTGGCTGCGCCAGCGAAAGAACCGGTCTCTACGACTTTCGCGAAGACCGCCCAGGCTTCGAGGTCAGGCAGGTTTGACATATCGTTTTTGGCATCGATGCATTTCGATCATTGTTATTTTCTAACGACTGGTCAGCCTCTATCTCACTTCTTACACGAGGCCAAGTGCCGAGGGAGATGTCAGATGATTGAACTTCGACCTTTCAGCGGTTTGGGCGGAGCCAACCACGGCTGGCTGAACGCCAAGCACCACTTCTCATTCGGGGGCTATTATGACCCAGCGCGGATGAACTGGGGATCCCTTCGCGTCTGGAACGATGACACGATCGCGCCACACAGCGGTTTCCCGCCGCATTCGCACCGGGACATGGAAATCATCACTTATGTCCGGAAAGGAGCGATCACCCACGAGGATAGTCTTGGCAATAAGGGTCGCACCGAGGCGGGCGATGTCCAGGTGATGTCGGCTGGTACCGGAATCGCGCACAGCGAATACAATCGCGAGGACGAGCCCACCCAGCTCTTCCAGATTTGGATTGAGCCGGCGACCCGGGGAAAAGCCCCAGGCTGGGGCGCGCGGCCGTTTCCGAAGGCTGACCGCACGGGCAAATTCGTTGCCCTTGCGTCCGGTTTTGCCGGCGACAGCGACGCCCTACCGATTCGCACCAACGCCCGTGTCCTCGGTGCAACGCTGAAGGCTGGCGAGACCGCCGAATATCCGTTGGGCCTTGAGCGCTGGGGCTATCTCGTTCCCGCGACTGGCGCGGTTGAGATCGACGGTGTGCGGATAGGGACGCGTGATGGGGCGGCGATCAGTGATGTCGAGACGCTGCGTGTCACCGCCCTCGAAGATGCCGAAGTCATCCTCGTCGACGCCGCCTGACGGCATCGAAGCCACAGCAATTTCCATCTACTAACCGCCTCGGAGGCAGTGCATGAGCAAGGTTTTGGTGCTCTATTATTCAACGTATGGCCATATTGAGAAGATGGCGGAAGCCGTGGCTGAAGGCGCTCGCGAGGCGGGTGCCGCCGTCGATATCAAGCGGGTCCCGGAGACAGCGCCGGAGGATGTCGCCAAGGCCGCACATTTCAAGCTCGATCAGCGGGCGCCGCCTGCGGCGGTGGCGGATCTAGCAGCTTATGACGCGATCATTATCGGGATGCCGACGCGATTCGGTCGGATGCCGTCACAGATGGCGGCCTTTCTCGATCGGGCAGGCGGGCTGTGGATGAGCGGGGCCTTGGTCGGCAAGGTTGGCTCCGCCTTCACCTCGACCGCCACCCAGCATGGCGGCCAGGAGACCACACTCTTCTCGGCGATCACCAATCTCCTGCACTTCGGCATGGTGGTCGTCGGTCTGCCCTATAGCTTCCAGGGCCAACTCAAGCTCGATGAGGTGACAGGTGGAACACCTTATGGGATCACGACGATCGCTGCTGGCGACGGGAGTCGTCAGCCTAGTGAGAACGAGCTTGCCGGTGCCCGGTTTCAGGGCCGCCATGTTGCGGCAATCGCCAACAAGTTGTTCGGTTAGGCCTGACGCGGCCGCGCCAGACTGTTCGAGAAGATGCAAAGCCCGCTGGGATGTCTCAAAAGAAAACCGCCCGGCTGAAATGTTTCGGCCGGGCGGCATGGACGACATTTGGCTTGCGCGGGCTAAGAAGGCCTAGAACTTGGCGATGACGTCTCCACCGAAGGTGACTTGCGAGCTCTTGGTGCCGACCCCGAATCCGGGAGTGCCGGGGATGCCGAAAAAGCCGCTGCCGCCATCGAAGGGTGTTGTGCCGTTCAAGGACGTATCGTAGCGAACCTCTGGCCGGAAGGTTAGACCTTTAAGCACCGGAGTTCCGTCGGGAATGGGCGCCGAGATGTTGAGGCCTGCCGTCAGCTCAAGATAGGTCGTTCCGGCGCCGAGTGGGCCTCCGCCAAATGACGTGTTGAGAAAGCCGTGCTCGGCATTAACGAAGTCGAAATTGCCAGGGTAGGCGGCAACGAAGAAATTGTTGGTGTCTCGCCAAACCTCAGCGCGTCCGACAAGGGATAACCAATCGGCGACCTTGTAGATCGCATATTGCGCGATGCCGTAACCGCTTGGATGAAAGCCGCCGATTCCAGCGATGCTCCCGAATGTGCCATCGTCGTGGATGTAGTTTAGATCAGTGATGAGAGTAAGGTTATCGTTGACCTTCCAGGTCGCGGTGATGTCGTTAAGATAGCGCAGCGTGCCGTTCGGATTGCAATTGCATGCCACGAACTCGTTTATGGTGTTGTTGAACCCGTTGGTATCAGGAAGTTCCGGTCCGATATGGGTGGTTGCGAGAATCGTGAGATTGCCGCCGAGGAGGTTCAGTCCGATGCCGCCTTCAAATGCCGGGGCGCCGTTGTTATCGCCTTGCCCGTTGCCGAAGGTTGTATTCACGCCAGTGACGATGCCAGCGTAAATATCGACCATGGGATCGACATGCGAGATCGTCATAATGCCGGTATCCACGAATGGGATGCCGAAATTGAAGATGTAGCTATGGGAGTAGAGGTAATTGGTGGTCGGATCGATTGTCTCGGCGCCTTCCAGGGTGACAAATTGACCGAACTTGATGTCGATGCCGCCCGAAAACAGCCAGGGTGTATGCACAATGCCCCAGGCCTCGACTGGAGTTAATTGTGCTCTATCGTTGATGATATAATCCAGCTCGCCGAGATAATGCGTATAGCGCGCGTCCGTGCCATACATTCCTTGCAGTTTGAAGCCGAAATCATAGTCCGTGGCTTTGGGATCAAGCGGGCGCTGGACCGTCAGGAGAAACTGGTTGAACAAAGGCGTGTTGGCCTTGTCGGTGAACAGACGACCAAAATTGAGGCCGTCCGGGGGGCTATCCGGATTGAAGGTGATGCCGGCGTCCACCGAGCCAGACACCGTGATCGTATCCCACCAATTGGCGGGCGGCGGCGTGGGGGCCGGCTCCGCCGCCTGGGCAAGTCCGCCCGAGACGCCGAGGATGGTTCCAGCACAGAGGGCCGGCACCAGGATGGATTTCAACGGACGAGGCATTAACGTATCTCCCAGCAAAGCCATTGCTCAGCAGAGCCATTGGTCAATACACAGCCTGCACCGCAAAATTTTTTTTGCAATATTTGTTGGATTTGTTCCGGCGCATTCTTTCGGCCCCGATGCGCTTTTGTCACAGTTTGCGCAAGAACGCGGCAGGTAAACCTGGCTGCTCTTTAAGTGTGCAATCGGTCTCTTTCGGGAGGATTTGGTGCCGAGGGGCTGCAGAAAAGAATTAGAACGACAGTGCCTTGGCTTCCTTTACACCCGGCAGCCTTTTTATTTCGGCGAGCAACGTTTCTGGTACCGGTCCGTCCACCTCGACGATGGCAACCGCGGAACCGCCCTCGCGGTCGCGGCCGAGGGCGAATGTCGCAATATTGATCGACGCATTCCCAAGCAGGCTCGCGAAACGGCCGACGAAGCCCGGCTTGTCTTCGTTGCTCACAAAAATCATGAGAGGGGCGACGACAGCGTCGACTTCGATGCCGTTGATCGAAATGATGCGCGGCTTACCGTCGTGGAAGACGGTACCCGAGATCGTGCGCTCGTGGCCCTGGGTGACGACCGAAAGAGTGATCAGCGATTCGTAATCGGTTTCGGCGGCGCGCGTCACTTCGTCGATCACGATGCCCCGCTCTTTGGCAACGCCCGGCGCCGAGACAAGATTGACATCGGCGAGGAGGGGACGCAAAAGCCCCGCGATGGCTGACGCGGTCAGCGCCTTCGTTTTCAATTGGGCGACATCCCCCTCATATGTGATCACCGCTCGTTTTATACTGCTAGCAACGAGCTGTCCGGCGAAGGATCCAATTCGGTCGGCGAGGGCAATGAAGGGCTTGAGTCTGGGGGCTTCCTCCGCGGTGATGGAGGGGAAGTTGACCGCGTTCGAAATGGCCCCGCGGATCAGATAATCCGACATTTGTTCGGCGATTTGCAGAGCCACGTTCTCCTGCGCCTCGCTGGTCGAGGCGCCAAGATGTGGCGTGCAGACGACATTTGGGTGGCCAAAGAGCGGATTCATGGTGGCCGGCTCATTCACGAAGACATCGAAAGCTGCGCCCATCACATGGCCGCTCTCAAGAAGCGTGCGCAAGGCCATTTCATCGACGAGGCCGCCGCGCGCGCAATTCACGATTCGCACGCCCTTCTTGGTCTTGGCGAGATTTTCTGCCGACAGAATATTTTTCGTTTGAGGCGTCAAGGGGGTGTGCAGGGAAATGAAATCGGCCTGGCCAAGCAGTGTTTCAAGATCGACTTTTTCGACGCCAAGGACGAGGGCCCGTTCGGGCGAGAGATAGGGGTCGAAGGCGATGACACGCATATGCAATCCGATGGCGCGGTCGGCGACAATCGATCCGACATTACCGCAGCCGACGATGCCGAGCACCTTGCCGGTAATCTCGACACCCATGAAGCGGTTCTTTTCCCATTTGCCCGCCTGGGTCGAAGAATCGGCCTGGGGGATTTGCCGGGCCAGCGCGAACATCATCGCGATCGCATGTTCGGCAGTTGTGATGGAATTGCCAAATGGCGTATTCATCACGATAATTCCTTTGGCGGTCGCGGCGGGAATATCGACATTGTCGACACCAATGCCCGCCCGGCCGATAACCTTTAGCTTGGCCGCGCGCTCGAGCAATTTGGCGGTGACTTTTGTCGCCGAACGAACAGCAAGGCCATCGAACTCCCCGATGACGCTGGCAAGCCTCTCCTTGTCCTTGCCGAGGCCTGGCTGAAATTCGGTCTCGATCCCGCGCTCATTGAAGATGGCGACGGCAGCGGGCGATAAGGCGTCCGAAATCAACACACGTGGGGCCACGGGGTCTCTCTTGAAAACAGCTGAAGACATTGCCTTTCGCGCTGGCCTATTGGCGCGCACCGGCGCGGATTGAACGCACTATACGCCGACGATATCGCAGCCCGCTGGCGAAAGGTCCGCCACGCAGGCTTTTCTGCTTGCGCTTCGCCGGCCATCTTGGCCGGGGATTCCTGCCGCGCCTTAAGTCGGTCCGGCCCAGACTCAAGCAGCCTTGGCGAGATCGGCCTTGGATTTGGCGAAGGCGAAATCAAGCCAGGGCGTCAGCGCCTCGAGATCGCTCGTCTCGATCGTCGCGCCGCACCAGATACGAAGGCCCGGCGGCGCATCCCGATAGGCGCCGATGTCATAGGCGACGTTTTCTTTTTCGAGCAAGTTTTCGAGCGATTTGGCGAAAGCGGCCTGACCCGCGCGCGGAAGTGTCGCCACCGCCGGATCAACAACTTTGAGACAGACGCTCGTATTTGAGCGGATTTTCGGGTCGGGAGCGAGAAAGTCCACCCACGGCGTCCGTTCGACCCAGTCGCTGAGCGCCTTCGAATTGGCATCGGCGCGGCCGATCAGAGCGCCGATCCCGCCCAGCGACTTGCCCCAGTTCAGAGCGTCAATGTAATCCTCCACGCAGAGGAGAGACGGCGTGTTGATGGTCTCGCCCTCGAAAATTGCGTCGATCAACTTGCCGCCTTGCGTCAGGCGGAACAGCTTCGGCAAAGGCCATGGCGGCGTATAAGTTTCCAGCCTCTCTACGGCGCGTGGAGAGAGAATGAGCATCCCATGCGCGGCCTCTCCCCCAAGCGCCTTCTGCCAGGAGAACGTGGTCGCATCGAGCTTTGCCCAATCGAGTTTCTGGGCGAAAGCGGCGGAGGTCGCATCACAAATCGTCAGGCCCTCGCGGTCGGTCGGGATCCAATCGGCATTGGGAACGCGTACGCCTGAGGTTGTGCCATTCCAGGCGAAAACGATGTCATTGTTGAAATCGGCGCTCGCAAGATCCGGAATAGCGCCGTAATCCGCGATGAACGCCCGTGCGTTCGCCGGCTTCAGTTGCTCGACAATATCGGTGACCCAGCCTTCGCTGAAGGATTCCCAGGCAAAGACATCGACCCCCCGCTGGCCGAGGAGGGACCACAGGGCCGTCTCGACCGCGCCGGTATCAGAGCCGGGGATGATACCGATCCGGTAATCTTTGGGAACCTGCAAAATCTCGCGGGTCAAATCGATCGCGAGCTTCAATTTGGCCTTACCAGCCTTGGCCCGGTGCGAGCGTCCAAAAGGGGCGCCTTGAAGATTCTGGAGTTGCCAGCCGGGATGCTTGGCGCAAGGGCCGCAAGAGAAATTCGGCCGCGCTGGACGCACGGCTGGAAACGTCGCTGCCATAATGACCATCCTTTCAGATGGGCGCCTTTCGTTGGGGAAAGGTGTCCCGTAGTCTAGGTACGCGCCATCCCCTCCTTGGTCAAGGAGCTGCCCGCTGGTCCTGAGGCTCTCCGGAGACGGCCAAACCTGGGCCGGATCCTTCGGCAAGAAGGCCCGTCTTGCATCGCTACGGATTTTTAAGGGGGAAAAGAGCAGCCTCAGCTGAGAGGCGTAGCAAGCGCCACGCCTCGGAGGCCGCCACAGGCCGAATGAAGAGGGCGGCCCCCGAACTTAATCACCACAGCTCACTCAGCTTCTGGGCTACGAGAAGAGCCCGCTCGCGAGCCGACTCCACATAGCCATGCTGGCAGTCCCAAAAAGCCTGCCGGAGCTCATGCCTTATGAACCTCACCTCCGGACCAGAGCTCCTCAGCCCAAAGCGGCCATACATGATCTGTTGGCTCGGCTTTTGCGGTGTTCCGAAGCCGATCGCGTCCCATTCTGCCGAGAGTCGCGTAAGCTCAGGCAGGCAATAAGCCTGAGGGGGCGCCAGAGCCTCGACTGGCGAGACTCTCCCAAGAAGCGCTGCACAGGCTAGCGCGCCAATCACGGCAAAGCGTCCTACCCCGGCAAACATCCCCGGGCGGCCTCGACCCTCAGCTGCGCCTATGATAGTTGGCATGTTTCGTCCTCAGAGTTCGCATCAACGAAGTAAGCATCGCGCCCATTGCGAATGCTTAACTCCACAAACGTCCCTGCGCGGCGGTTGTTCACAGGGCTCAGTGCTAAATTTTGCAAGTGTGCAAATGTGAAGGTCCGGTCGAATGGACGCAGCGAACCACTCAGCGCCAAGCGAAATGCAAGCTGCTGCCGGTTGCCGCACGGCTAGCGGAGCGTTAGGTTACCGCCTCCCTCGTTGAAGAGCCTGGTTTTTCCTGTGATTCAAACTGT
>Ga0335081_10015171_pt1 | contig 12460 bp, 8 predicted proteins | sample Lox_Sample_35_FD_206713 | JGI IMG/M metagenome (GOLD analysis project Ga0335081, IMG submission 206713) | Soil microbial communities from Loxahatchee National Wildlife Refuge, Florida, United States - Lox_Sample_3.5 | ecosystem: Environmental > Terrestrial > Soil > Wetlands | place: USA: Florida...
GCGCGGGACACAATCGCCTGAAATCCCGGATAGGGCACAAGAGCGTTCGCGTCCACAGTGGGATTCGCCAGTCTGGTATCGACCGTGGGTTGGTTGATGTTGATATCCCCGAGCAAATGCGTGCCCTTTGTGCCCACATAGCCCACCTCCAGTACTGTGTTGCGCATGAGTTCATGCTGCACCGAGAGGTTATAGTCCTGATAGCTTGGAGCCTTGAATGTTGGCGTTCCGGTGATGGTTAAACTGCTTGGGCCGAGCGGGGCAGCGCCAGCGGTTCCATTGGCTACGTTGTCGAAGATATTGGCGCTGGAGGTCCCGTTGTTGTTGACCGTTGAAGTTTGAACCAACGGGGGATCGTTGAATGCGTTCTGTTCCCATATCCCGTTCAGGGTTCGGTCATAGAAAATACCATAGCCACCGCGTATGGCCCACTTGCCATCCCCGAAAGGATCGTAGGCAATTCCAAGCCGCGGTCCCCAGTTGTTATTGGAGTTGGGGTTCACAAGGGCGCCGTAAGGCGAGCAGGTGGCCAGTGGGGCAATCGCCTGGGCCGCGGAACATGTTGCTCCGGTTGGGAAGATGAGCCCGTTGGCGTAAGTTGCAGCATTTATGTTGCCTACGCCAGGAATGATTTGACCGGTTGCAGGATCGATCGCGGGGGCATTGGCCGCGTTAAAGACGTTGGGGTCGAAGTTCACCAGCGTGTTGTTGCTATCTGAGGGCGAGGGGAAATAGCTATACCTAACGCCGAGATTAAGTGTGAGTCGGGGAGTGACCTTCCAGTCGTCCTGCACGTAAGCCTCGAAGTTTACATAGTGCAGGTATGGAACCGTATCGTGGCTTTGTTGAGTGTAGGTATCAGCCTGTCCCAAGAGGAAGTTCGCGAACTCGGGGTTGCCGTTGGTATTCGAGAAGCCGAAGGTCGCTGCCCCGGAATCGCCATTCTCAGTCTTGACCATCCACATGGATGTAAATCCGGTCCGGATGGTGTGGTTACCATGCTGGATCGACAGATTGTCGAATATGTTCCTGTCCTTGTTGCGTTCAAAGTAAGGCGCGCTGGTGTTGGTCAATCCCGCCGCACCCGAAGCGAACGTAATGTTGGGCGCGCGACCGTAGGGATCCTGATAGGTGGTCAGATTGGTCAGCGTACTGGTAAAAGCCGGGGAATCGGCAATCGCGTTGGTCAGAACCGAATTGATGGCTCCATACGCATCGACGAATTCCACTTCGTTGACTATCTTGGGCGAGAGCGTAGCGGTGGCGTTGATGACCAGGTTGCGCCCCGGAGCATTGAGCGAGGTAGTTTCAACGCCGGGATAGTTGGCGGCGCCCCAGAGACCGAACGGAAAATTCTGCGGCACCGAGTCTTGCATAAAGCGCGCATACAAGCGGACCCGGTCTCCAACGTTCTGGTCGAGGCGAACAATGTCCTGCCGGAAGTTATTCAATTGGCTGTAATTGGTGGTCAGCTGACCGTTCGCGCCCGCCGGATTAGCGGTCATGTACGCGTTCAGGTAGGCAGTCGCATTCGTGCTGAAACAGGAGGGACTAATGGTGGAAATTCCCCCAGCCGTAGTTACGCAACCTCCGGGGGCAACCGGAATCGGAGCGGAAAACATGCCACCCAGTTCGGCCGCTGTCGGCACGGTAATGATGTTCGTACCCGGGGTGCTTGCCTTTCTCCATTCCTCGGACCAGAAGAAAAACGTCTTGTTCTTGACGGGATGAAACACCCGGGGGATGTAGAGTGGCCCCCCGAGGGTAAAGCCGAAATCGTTGTAGCGCTCAATCGGAGTCTCGTTGGCGGCTTCCGCAACAGCAGGCGGTGTTCCTCCGGCAATGGCGGAGGCAATAGCCGCTCTGCCGCCGAACGTATTCGCGTTGTAAAAATTGTTGCGGTTGAACTCGTAGGCGCTGCCGTGGAATTCATTGGTGCCAGATCTTGTTGCGACCACAATCTGGCCGCCGCCGCTGCGCCCAAACGATGCATCGTAATTGCTGCGCTCCAGCGTAAACTCCTGGATGGCGTCAATACTGGGAGTGTTCAAGAGCGTTCCGTTCGATCCGCTGTCGTTGATGTCAGCGCCGTCCACAGTCCAATTGTTGGCGCCGGTGCGCGCGCCGTTGATCGAGATCTCTGTGTTGCTGCTGAGCCCGAATCCGGGTTTATCGCCCAACTGGTTGCTGACCCCCGGCTGAAGCAACACAAGCTGCTCAAAATTGCGGTTGGCCAGCGCCAAGTCACGTACCTGATCGCCAGTAACTGTGCCGGACTCCTCGGCAGTGGTGGTTTGAATCGGCGTGTTTTCTGCTACCACTTGGACGGTCTCGGTGGCCTGTCCGGTCTTCAACTGCACGTCAAGTGTGTGCTTTTCCGCGACGTTCAGCGTGACATCTTTTGCCACGTAGGTCTGAAAGCCAGAGAAGCTCACTTTCACCGTGTAGCGCCCGGCGGGAATGTTGGTGATATTGAAATTCCCGGTGCTGGTCGTGGTCACGGTGCGAATGTCCACGCCCGTTTCCTGACTGTGGACGACCACAGTCGCGCCTGCCACTAAAGCGCCCGTGGGATCGGTCACGGTGCCGGTGAGGGTCGCGGCCAGCTCTTGTGCCAGGGCAGCGGTGCAGAAACTCAGAGTGAATAGAAACACGACGAGGAGCAAGTAGGATGCGCCTCGCAGCGCGCGACGCGGACATTCCATGCACACAGCCTTCTTCATGGCACAGCCTCCTGAGAGTGCGTCCCTGCCTGGCAGACACATTGCTAGTACAAACCAGCTAGCATAATCCGACTATGCTATATAGCATCTGCATGACCGTGGTCAAGAAGAAAATGCAGCATTTTTACAAGGGGCGCCTTCTCGGCAGAGTCCAGTACCGCGCCGGATGTTGCATGGCCGGTTGGACCCGGGACCCGTAAGACGCGAAGAAATAAAGCCCCAAACCCAATAACTCGGCGCAACCCGCTCCCTGCAGGTTTTCGAGTCCAACCGGAGTAACCGGCGCGGAACTTTTGGGTTTTACAGAAAGCAGGAATTAAGCTATATAGCATATGGAGAGGTCTTTCCGGGTCGCAAAATGGCACGAACCTCGCCTAACGGCACGCCGGCTTATAAGAGAATCCAGAACGCGATCCGCAAGCGCATCGAGTCTGCGGAACTAAAGCCCGGCGACATTGTCGCTTCGGAACGCGAATTGGCCCGCACTCACAAGGTGAGCCTGATGACGGCTCGCCACGCCCTGGCGGGTCTGGAGCACGAAGGCGTGGTGGAACGACGGCGGGGCGCGGGAACGTTTGTCGCCGCCCCAAGAATCCATTTCAACAAACTGATGAGCTATACCGAACAGATGTCGAGCCGCGGCTTGGCTCCTCGTTCGCGGGTACTGGTCTCCAAGATCATCGAACATGAATCGGAAGTGGCGGCCCGGCTCGGTTTGCCGGCGACCAGCGCCCTGGTGAAAATCGAGCGCCTGCGGGAGACCGGAGATGACCCGTTCGCGCTCGAGACCTGCTATCTCTCCGCAGCACAATTCTCCCAGCTGGTGAAAGCGCCCTTGGGCAGAATTTCTTTGTTCTCACTGTTGGAAGACCAGTACGGGGTGGAACTGGCCTATGCAGACGAAGAAGTGGATGCCAGCGCCGCTGAGGCGAAACTCGCCGAATTGCTGCAGATAAACGACGGCGCTCCCGTGCTGCGCATCCGTCAGGTGATCTATTCGTCCAAGGGCGAGGCCACGATGTACGTGGTGGGATTCTACCGTTCCGAGCGGCACACTCTATTCATTCGCCGTTTCCGATGAAGCACTCAGCCGGGGCATCGTTGGCCAGGTTCACTGCGGCCGGCAGCGTTTTCCGTAACGTTGGCTTGAGTGCTATATAGTTATAACGGCAAATGCCCCGCATTTAATTATCCGATTGCCAATTCCGCTATATAGAACTATACTCCCGCCGCTCGAATTTTCTCCCTTGGAGGCTTTGCCATGCCAAAGAGTTTTTCACTCCGCCCACGCCCCCTCATCCTGATCACGCTCTTAATGGTGATTACCTCGGCAGTTCCGTCATTCGCCCAAAAGAAGATCCTAGGAGGGTATTTCGAAGAGTGGAGCATCTACTACGCGGGCTACAATATCGCCAATCTGCAGCAGAATGGTGTGGCGAGTAAACTCACCCACCTTATGTATGCCTTCGCCAACGTGACCACGACACCAGCTCCGGCATGTGCTATTGCCGACACCTGGGCTGATTATCAGAGCCCGTACCTTCCCAGCGTGAGCGGCTCTGCTTACCCCGGACCGATGTATGGGAACTTCGCCGCCATCCAGCAGCTTAAACAACTCCATCCCAAGCTCAAAGTTTTGATTTCTATAGGAGGCGCCTCCGCCACAAACACTGCCGCTTTCGTGACAGCCGCCAGCACCACTGCAGGCCGAAAGGCGCTCGCAGCCTCGTGCATCGATCTTTTTGTAAAGGGCAACATCGCGCCCGGCATCACCGCTCCCGGATTGTTCGACGGATTCAACATCGATTGGGAATTCCCCACTGCAACTGACACCCAGAACTTCACTGCTCTGTTGCGCGAGTTTCGCAATCAGCTGAACGCCTTGAGTGCCCAGACTGGCAAAAGCTACGTTTTGTCGTTCGACGGACCGGCTGGCGCACAGAATTACGTCAACATCGATCTGCGAAATGCCGCCAAGCAGGTCGATTTCATTACGATCGACGGCTACAACTACGCCGGTTCCTGGGATACGCAAACTAATGACGCCTCTCCCCTCTTCGATTCCAGACAGGATCCCCTTTACGGCCAAAATCTCGATATTGATGCGACCGTGAACGCTTACCTCAAAGCAGGCGTGCCGGCTTACAAGTACACCATGGGATTACCTCTCTATGGAGCCGGCTGGACTGGCGTTCCCAATGTGAATCATGGTTTGTACCAGAATTCGACGGGTCCTTCTCCCGTGCTTCTGGCAAACGGCACGGGACTGTGTCCGGACCTCAGCGGCAACACCTCGGGATGCGACACGCTGTTGACCCCGGGCCTGGCAACGTATTCGACTCTGGCGAATCTCACGGCAAATGGGTACACCAATTACTTCGATCCGATCAGAGTCGCGGTATCGCTCTACGATCCGATCGCGGAAACGTTCTATACCTACGACAATCCATCAACCGCGCTTCTGAAGATGCTCTACGTTGATCTCAAGGTTCCCGGAGGCCTCGGCGGAGCCTATGTTTGGGCGCTCAAAGACGACGATGCCAATGGCACGATGGTGAAAACCATGGCCAAAGGGCTCGGCATCAATTAACAGCCTACCCAACATGTCCCACTTATACGGCAGGCCGGAGCTACCTTCGGCCTGCCGTCTTAGCTCTCTCAGTCTATAGAACCCGGATCACAGCTCTGGCGACTTCCAAGGCGAGACTGCGGGCCGGGAAAATAAACGAAATAAAAGAGGCAGGCTGACCTGAGAGGTCAGCCTGCCTTTGTTTGCTTGCGGGTGTCAGATCTCTAAGGATTGAGATCCGTAGCCAGGGCCTTGGTGAGATCTCCGCTCGGGTCGTCATCTTTCAGTGCCCAAACGTAGCCGCCACCGAGGCCGTACTCCTTGATGTAGTTCACCTTGCACTGCACCGATTGAGCGTTGTCATAGCTGAAAGCGGTGGCAGTGGTTGCGTTGAACATACGAGTCGCACAGCGGGTGGAGTCGTAGCTCGAGGTGAACCCGTTGTTCAACAGATTTACGATGGTCCCGTAGGTGGCCAGGCCGTCGGTCAACAGGACGTCGCATCCCGCTGCCGGACTGCCCTGATTGTCACCCGTCGAACAGTTTCCAACGCCGTTAGCATTAGGAACCGGAGAAGTTCCATTTGGAGTCGTGGCTCCGGTCGGATCCGTTACTCCAGTTGCGTTTTGGTACATGCCGCTGTTGGTTGAGGTCAAACCTCCTGCCCAACCGGCACCATAGAGCGGGAAGCCCATGGTGTACTTGGCCGGGCTCGCCCCGTGCGCCAGATAGTACTGCACGGTCGCGTCAATCGTGTCACCTTTTCCGTAGAGCGGACTAGCAGTTTCATCGTACAGCGGAGACGCGTCGTTGGTAGCATTCGACCAGTCTCCGGCGTAGTTGTAGCCGTCGACATTCATGAAGTCCAAAACACCGTTCAGACCTGCGATGTCGATCGTGTCATAACCGCCGTCATTGCCCGAGTCTGGTGCCGCGCCCGGAGTGGACGGACCGGCAGCCAGATCGGCCAACACCTGGTATGTCTTGCCAGTCGTTTGCGAGAGCGTGTTCAGCTCGTTGCGGAACTCGGTCATCAACGCCGTGAAGTTGGCGGTATCGTTTGCGTTCGGAAACTCCCAATCGAGGTCGATGCCATCGAAGAGAGTGCCGGTGGAAACACCCGAGGCGATGTTGCCCTGGATGAACATGTTGATGCAGGACCCAACAAACGCCTGGCGTTGCGCTTGCGTGCTGGCTGCCTGGTCAAACAGCGTGTTGTAGGTTGGGGGATTCCATCCGCCGATGGAGATCAGCACTTTAAGGTTGGGATGGAGTTGCTTGAGCTGCACAAGCGCTCCAAAATTCCCCTGCAGCGGAGCCGTGGCCGGAGTAGCGCCCGGCACCTGAGGGACGTTCTTCTGGTAATCGGCATACGAATCGGCAAGCGCGCAATTTACATTGCTGCCGTTCGCGACCGGCTTGGCAAAGGCATAAATGAGGTGGGTGAGGACGCTGGCCACGCCATTATTCTGCAGGTCTGCAACATTCGAATTGGCGTAGTATGTTCCCCACTCTTCATACCATCCGCCCACAAACAGACTGCTGAGAGCAGATGTCTCCACGGTGACCGTCGTTGCAGACGATGAACCGGCATAGTCGGTTGCCGTCAGCGAGAAGGTATAACTGGTCGAAGGCGACAGCCCGCCCTCGGTATCGGAGGTCGAACTCGTGGTCAGAGTCGAAGGCCCTCCCGTGATCGAATAGCTGATACTGCATCCCGTGGGAGGACTGACCGCGTTCCAACTCAGGTTTGTGCTGGAATCGGTCGTGCCGGAAGCTGCGAATCCAGTCGGCGCGCTTGGCTTGGTCGTGCACGAGCTGGCTTGTGTCGTCACGTTGATCGCCGAGCTTGCCGCCGAGGTGCCAGCCGAGTCCGTCGATTCTACCGAGAAGCTATAGGTGGTTGAGGGGTTGAGACCGGTCACCGCGTCGGAGTTTGTGCTGGGAGAAGCGATCACGGTTGAGCTCTGCAGCACTTTGTAGCTCACCGTGCATCCCGCCGGTGGAGTGACTGCATTCCAACTGAGGTTTGTGCTCGAGCTGGTGGTGCCCGAGGCTGCCAGTCCCGTCGGAACCGATGGCGCAGAGGAGCAAGTCGAACAGGCCCCAGTCGCAGTCCATGGCTCCCCGCTGCCAGTGGGACCACTATTGGTGGCCGGATTCTGTCCCTGGGTCCACCAGTTGGCGGCGTAGTTTTCTCCACCCTCGCTGGCCGTCATGCCCTGGGTGTAGATCTGAGTTGAACTCCACGGTGTATCGCATGTGCCGCCACCACCTGACAGAGTTGTTACGCTTACCGCTGAGCTTGCGGACGAGCTACCCGCTGCGTCTCTGGCTTCTACCGTGAAGCTATACATGGTCGAAGCGGAAAGTCCCGTCACCGCGAACGATGTTCCGCTTGCGGTACCGATCGAGCTTCCGTTCTGCAATACGGTGTAGCTGCTGATCGTGCAGTTGGCGGGAGGAGTAACGGCGTTCCAACTCAGATTCGTTCCGGAGCTGGTAGTGCCCGACGCTGTCAGACCGGTCGGTGCACTCGGATCGGTCGTGCAACTGTTAGCCAGCGTCGTCACATTTACGGCTGAACTCGGGCCGGACGTACCATTACTATCGGTGGCCTCCACCGTGAAACTGTATGCGGTCGAAGCGGAAAGTCCGGTTACTGTAAACGACGTGCCGCTTGCTGTGCCAATTGAGGTGCCGTTCTCCAGCACGGTATAGCTGCTGATTGTGCAGTTAGCGGGAGGAGTATCCGCGGTCCAGCTCAGGGACGTGCCCGAGCTGGTCGTGCCAGACGCCGTCAAGCCGGTTGGCGCGCTGGGCGAGGTCGTACAACTGCCACCGCCGCTTCCGCCAGTTCCGCTGAGAGCGGCGGTTTGCGGGCTGTTGGAGGCGCTATCGGTCACGGTCAGCGTGCCGCTGGCTGCACCAGACGAGGTCGGGTAAAAGTAGACGTAGATTGGACACGAGCCGTTGGCAGCCACCGACGCCCCGCAATTGCTGGATACGACGAATGGGCCGCTGACGGTGACGTTACTGATGCTCACGGCAGAGCTGCTGCTGTTTGCCAGGGTGAAAGTCTCCCACGCAGTACCAGTGCCGACCGGCGTACTTCCAAAGTTGTAACTCGAGGGGCTGAGGGTCAAGGTCTGGGCCAACAGCGCCATTGGCGCCAGCAACCAGGCCGCTAGCAGAGTAAGCACGCGCTTAGAAACGAATCGTTGGGGGATATTTTGCTTCATTTTTGACTCCTTGGTTCGGGGGATGCGTACCGCGCTCCGCCCGCGGTTAGGGATTGGAGGGAAGGCAGAGTCGGTCCGCTTTCGCATCAGGCTCTGTCGCTGGAGTTGTTGTATATAGCACTTTCTGAACAACCACGGAATGGCGCTGGAATTATTGGTTAAATTTGCAAACCACAGGAGACTTACCCCCACAACTGCTCTATAGCAAGCAAAGAGAGAACAGCCTACTTCTCTTCCCCCTGTGGAGTCACCTGGGGCTTTTATTTTTTTCGCGATCCGAACTCGGGATCGGATCGGCGCGCCCCTAAACGCTAGAAATGATGGATTCAGCGGGGAGCGGAGCAAGGTTTTTGAACGGCAACGAAAACGGCGATTCCAACATGATCTTGTTACGAAAAACGAACTGGATGGAGAGATCGCTAAGCCATGTAGAAATCTCGCTCTGCAGGCGGGGCAACCCGGCCACACACGATTTGTTGATGAGTGCTACCGTCTCACCCGTATGCCAGCTGCTGCTGGTCGTGGTTGAATTTCACTTTGTGTGAAAACTTCTACGGTTCAAAATTCAGCCACTACCTTTCCGCCTTTCGTCTTGACAACGCCCCACTAGTTGTTTTCTATTAGGTTCGCTTGGGGTTCGGCGTATTCCAAAGAAAAGAGGATCTGGTCGCAACGAGCCCGGAAAATTTATGGCCGTCTGTGAAACCGGTTTCATAGAGGAGGAACGCTCATGCGCAAGGAGCAATGGGTGGGGCTGGCGCTGGCAGTTCTGAGTGTGCTGATGGTGGGTGTTGCCGTTGCGCAGTCCGACCGGGGAACCATCGCCGGCTCGGTCGTCGATAGCACTGGAGCCGCGGTGGGTGGGGCCACGGTGACGGCAAAAGACGAAGCGACGGGCAGCGTCTACAAGACGGTATCGTCTCCCCAAGGCAACTACCGCCTCTCGGACGTTGCCATCGGGCGTTATGACATCACGGCGGAGGCCTCCGGTTTTATGACGGCTTTGGAACAGGGTGTGCTGGTGCAGATTAACACGGTTAGCGCCCTGAATATTACCCTCCAAGTGGGGAATGTACAGCAAGAGGTTACGGTCCAAGCGGATGCGCCCACTTTGCAGACCGAGAGTTCTGACATCGGCACTGTCGTCGGCCAGAAGCAGATCGAAGATTTGCCTCTCGCCCTGAATTCAACCGGTCAAAGTTTTGTCCGCTCTCCCGAAACCTTCGTGTTTCTGACTCCGGGCACGGCCGGCCCAGGTACAAATAGCGACCACCCAGCCGCCGGAATCTACGAATCGAAGTTGTCTGGCGGTCAGAATTTTGGGACGGAGATTCTTCTCGATGGCATCAGCGTGGTTCGCTCCGATTCGGGCGCTGCCTTCGACCAGACGGCACCGACTGTTGAGGCGCTTACCGAATTCAAAGTGACGACTTCAACCCCTTCCGCGCAATTTGGCTGGCGGCGAGGTCGAAGTGGACGAAACTTTCATCGGCGGCAAAGCGCGGAACATGCATCTCGACAAACGGGAGCGCCGCATTACTGGTACTGGCGGGCCCAGCGCGCCAACTTCCGACGCGCACGAGGCCTTACAGCTTTTTTGAGACGATGTCCTGCAGGATCTGCCGATCCAGGCTCAGATCGGCCACTAATCGCTTCAGCCATCCCACCTCATCCCGCAACTGCCGCAGCTCACGCAGTTCGCTCACCCCCACCCCGGTGTACTTACGTTTCCAGAGATAGTAAGTCGCTTGACTGATCCCCACCTTGCGGCAAACCTCATCCACGCGCGCTCCCGCTTCCACCTGCCGCAAAACGGCAACGATCTGCTCTTCCGTATGACCACTCTTGGGCATCGTCCTCGTCTCCTGTTCCAGACTTCCACCCAGCTTAACCTCTAATCTCCTCTGTGTCAGTCTTTGGGTTTTGGGCCACACTACGCCGACTGGTGGAACTGGCCTCAGCCGATCTCCTCGAGTGGGTGGGCTGTGATCGAAATGTCAGGAATAGCCTGGAACCAGGCGGAAATTTGCTCACGAGTGCTCGCCTCTGGAGGAACCTTGTGAACTCGAATTTCGGGCACGACGATGCCGGAGCTCCGGCAATATTCATTGATTACACCCACTGCAGACCCGTAGACCACGGAATCAAGGGTGCGTCCATGTCGTGAGCGGGCATACATTCTTCGACCGCTGGGGAACTTGATCGTCATGGCGCAATCTCGCCATACGAAGACGATGAGAGATCCGCCTCCTTCTTCGGGCCCCACAGACGTTAAGTCGCTCACGACGAGAGCGGCCAGTTCTGCAATATCACGCGGATGCTCTGGCACTTTCTCCGGTCCGGGGTGCTCGCGTTTGCTTTTGCCTTTCGACATCATTCACCTCCAAGCGAATCGGTTGAAACGCTAGTTTTGGGACATGTGCAGGCTGGCTGCCGCGCCTCCCCATTCAAGGCATCCATGGCGCCGCGCGTGCGCGACGAGTCAGGACGCAACTAGGACACAAAACTCATTGTTTGGAATCAGAAACTTGCGGAAACCGCGAGAATTGAGTCAACCGAATCAACTAGATATGGTCGGGGAGAGAGGATTTGAACCTCCGACCCCCTGGTCCCGAACCAGATTCTAGTGCCCGTTGAAATTTGTGGAATTTTGTTGCTTGTAAATGTTTGACGTTGAATCGTTTGTGCGCTGACCGTGAAACATGTTGAATTCTGTTGAACGTGTGTGCAGCTACAGCTACAAAATCGTCTACAGTTATCTATGCGAAAGGCAGACGAATCAGGGGTCGAATTGTAGAAAAATCAAGCGGGCAAATGAAAGCGGCCAAGTAACAGCCTTCTGCGGACTTCCCGACCCATCGCACACGCTGCGATGGGGGGGGATTCCACAGCGGATTTGGGCGCCGACGAGAGAATGAAGTTTCCACAAGCGGTCATGTCGAGGGTGATGCCCGGGTTGTCATGACCAAGTCGTGTTTGCCGGATCTTTTTCTAGTACGTAATCAGGATGTAGCCGGCGGTTCCCGGAGTAAGCGAAGTTCCGGTTGCTGATCCTCCGGTCGCACCCAACTGTTGGATTGAGCCAGCAACGGCCGGGCTCCCAGCAAGATCCGGTACTGAGGTCATGCCATTTCGCCGCAGCTCCAGATTCCGCAAGAAAGCACTCTACTCATTTGTCTTAGTAGTTGCACTCGTTGGTTTGGGCTCAGGGCTACGGTGGCTGCAACGACGAATGACTCCCGCTGCACTCAGAGAAATACAGCTAACCCACAACTCTACGGACGACGGAGTAACTGACGGTAGCTTATCACCAGATGGTCGCTACCTAGCATTCACAGACCTTAAGGGAATGCACCTTATTGAACGGAGAGATCTTTTATTCGCTGAAGGAGGCACAAATTGTGATTGAGCGGTGCTTGAACGCGCTCGCTATCGTCCAATCGCCACTTCCAACCCGAACAGCCGACAAACGCAATCCTTGAAGACCGGAGAAGACAGGTTATGCCTGAATCGGCTCGTTTTTCAGCACCCTATTAGGCTCTGGCAATGCAGGAATCACGAATGCGGGATTCTCTGTTAGAAAGGTTCGAACGTCATTGACGATGGCCGACCAGTTGCAAAATGATCCGCGCTCCTGAATGCTGACGAAGGGTTTTCTCGCATAGATATTGAGTTTTTTCGAACCCAGCGTGGGGTTCGATCCTATGGTTGCAAGAATCAACCGCTTTTCCGTTGCTGTGCCGTGGGTAAGCCAGAAAACCGCGCGATTGTTGAATCGGAAAAGCTTTCTAGCGGGTTCGATCCATTGTTCCGTCCCGAGACTTTGGAGTCGTTGGTTGAGTTTTTCGCGCTCCTGAACAAGTTCCGCACGTTGTTTCACAAATTCGTCCTCGCCAATCAGTTCTCGGTAGAACAGCTTGGTCAGG
>Ga0335081_10015172_pt1 | contig 12459 bp, 11 predicted proteins | sample Lox_Sample_35_FD_206713 | JGI IMG/M metagenome (GOLD analysis project Ga0335081, IMG submission 206713) | Soil microbial communities from Loxahatchee National Wildlife Refuge, Florida, United States - Lox_Sample_3.5 | ecosystem: Environmental > Terrestrial > Soil > Wetlands | place: USA...
GCGCCCCCGGCCTTGAGTATCCCGAGTAGCCCAACCACCAGCTCCGCCGAGCGCTCAACGCTCAGCCCCACCACAACCTCAGGCCCGACCCCGAGGCCGCGCAGGTGATGCGCCAGCTGGTTGGAGCGCGCATCAAGCTCCCCGTAACTCAGCTCCCGATCCGCAAACACCACCGCAACCGCCTCCGGCGTGCGCAACGCCTGCGCCGCAAACAGCTCCGGCACGCTGGCAAACGGCAGCGCTCGCGCCGTGTCGTTCCACTCCTGCAGCAGCCTGTGGCGCTCCTCAGCGCCCAGAATGTCGAGCCGGCCAATCGCCCGATCAGGCTCCGCAACCGCCGCCTCTAAGAAGCGCTGAAAACGTTTGTGATGATCGGCAATATCCTCGGAATCATAAAGTGCAGGATTGGCGTCTAGGTCGATCCGAAGTCCTTCCGATTCTGAACGCTCGTAGACGGCGAACGACAGGTCTTCGATCGGTCCATACGCAAGGTTGTACGCCGTGCATCGATTGCCAGCAAAGTTCAAACCATAATCGAAACGCATGATATTGGCCGCCGGCCCGAACAACGCATGGCCCGCGGACGATCGCTTGAGAAATTGTCGTAGTTCTCCGATTTGGCAGTATTGATGTTGTATCAGCTCGCTGAGGGGGCCATGAGTATATTCAACGATTTCCCGCAAACTCATGCCGGGACCAATCGCCAAACGCAGCGGCAACACATTTGCAGTCATGCCCGGGACACGCCGGGTTTTTGGGTTGCGGGCCGCGAGCGCTACGCTGAGGGTCAGATCCTCCGCGCCGGTTAGGCGATGCAGAAAGATTGCCATCGCCGCAAACATTGTACGGGCAAGACCAGCACCCGTACTTCTCGAAAGCTCCCTGAGACCGGCCAAGCTCGCCGGCTGCACAAATCCGCTGTGGCGGATGAAGCCGCCGCTCGCGACTCGGCTTTGCGACCGGCGGCTCAGCGTGACCGGCTCCGGCTTATCGGCTAACCGTTCGACCCAGTAATCACGATCTTGAATGAATTGCTCAGATGCTCGATAGGCGGCATCTTCCTCAATCAACGTCGCCAGCGGACGAAATGAATCGTCACCTTGAGCGCTACCTTCGACAAGGCTGGTGTAGACTTTAGCAACCCGTTGAGCGATCAACGCGATGCCGTAGAAATCGATAATGATGTGATGATAGCGCGCGTACCAGAAGAACCGGTTCTCCGCCGCCTTAAACACGGCAAAGCAGAAAAGCGGTCCACGCGTCAGATCGATGGGCTGAGCAAGCTCAGCTCTCATCCAACTTTCTGCCGCGGCGCGCGCATCAACCGCAGCGCTGACGTCGACAACCGGCAATGACCACGAATGCAATGAGCCCAGAATCTGGCCCGAACCGTCAGCGGCGATTCCGACGTGCAGCGCCTGAGTTTCGCTTACAACCTGCCGTAACGATCGCTCGAACAATATCGGATCGATTGATCCGTGGATCTCAATATACTCACCGATATTGTATGCCGAATTGCTCGGATCGACCTGCTGGGCGAGCCAAACTCCAGATTGGGCCGCCGATAGCGGCAGGATAGTGTTGCTGTGCGAAATTTCCCTGATGTCATTGACGGAAGGACGATCGAAGCCAGTCACTAACTGATCCCGCCGTAATCCCGCGGTTCCGCGAGGTGGAGAACAGGGTGAAACCGCGTTGCCCCATGATCACCATTCGACCAATTGCCTCGACTGTTGTCAACGGGTGCGCGGCCACTAGGTTGCGGTCACGGTGAGTCAGCACCGGTGAGCTGTCGTTGTGATAGTGGCGGACTCCGGCAAGAAGCCCGCTCGCGAACGCATTCCGCTTGACGGGCTCTTCAATTCACAGGCCCGATGCGGAAACGACTTCGCCGCGCGCGTGTGCGCAGGCGCGTCAGATCACATCGCGGCGTACGCGCGTGCTTCCCCGCCAGCTATGCCGAAGCAAAAATCGGCTGCGTTTTCGCTGTGGTTCGTTGCGCGCTCCCGCCTGCCGCCACGTCCAATCTAGAACCAGCTCCGCGAGCGGCAACATACCGTCGTGGCGTTGGCGAAGAGACGAAGTTCGAATCGCCGCGACGCCGGCCGTGCCAGACATCTTCACGAGACATGCAGCGAGCACAGCTTACCTTGTGGGTCATTGCTGGGCTCGATCCCGACAATCCCGTGTGAAGAAACCACTCACTTCAGATACACCGCAGAGCATTATTCGCGGTGACCAATGTGGACCGCCGGCTTAACCCGGCTTGTAGCATCAAAAATCCGGCGGAAGCGCGCGATCGCCCTACTCGGCATTTGCGACGGAAAGCCGCTCACTCGTCGCGGTAGACGCGCTCGCGACGTTCGTGGCGTTCCTGCGCCTCGATGGAGAGGGTGGCAATCGGACGCGCCTCCAGGCGCTTGAGCGAGATCGGCTCGCCTGTCTCCTCGCAGTAACCGTAAGTGCCGTCCTCGATGCGCTGCAGGGCGGCATCGATCTTGGCAATCAGCTTGCGCTGGCGGTCGCGGGCGCGCAGCTCGATCGCCCGATCGGTTTCCGAGGAGGCACGGTCGGCAAGATCGGGATGGTTCTGGTTGTCGTCCTGCAAGTGCTGAAGCGTCTCCTTGGCCTCCTTGAGGATGTCTTCGCGCCAACTCTGCAACTTCAGACGGAAGTACTCGCGCTGCCGCTCATTCATGAACGGCTCGCGATCCGATGGGCGATAGATCTTATCGAGCGGTCGGCCCTTGCCGTTTCCGTTGCTGCTGGAGGCATCGTCGGATCGACCGTTCTTGCTCTTCACCAACTGCATTTCCCTAGTACTCCGCGCACGAACTGCGCGAGGTCCGCCCCCGCGAGGCTGGCCTATATATCGATCGTCTATGACAGTGACAATAAGGATGATGGCGCCGGATACCGCCACAAGCCGCACCGCAACAAAAAGGCGGTCCGGACGCCCGGCGTCAGTTGAATCCGGCCTTGGCCAATTCAACAGCGACCCGCAGGTCGATTTCGCTCAGTACCTGATCGAGCTTATCGTCGCCCGAGCCATGCTTGAGGTCGGCGGCGACCGATTTGAGCCGCAGTAGCATTGCCTGATCGAGCGTGCCGGCAAGCAGGCCGAGCCTGAGCTCTTCGAGCGCATCGAGCGCGCGCCGGCCGTGCTTGACCGCCCGCCGACGCCGCTCCACTGGATCCTCGATCCCTTGCAGGGCGATGAGCGCGTCGATGCCGGCGACCGTGCGCAGCGCGAGCGCCTGACTCTGGGCCTGTGGCGCCTCCGCCTGCGAAAGCGAGAACGCGCCGCTTGCCGGGCGGCGTGCTGCCGGCCCCACGGGGGCCGAGGCGAAAGCCGTGCCGTTCGATCCGTTCACGCGCATAAGCGCAAGGTGAGCCGGTATGGTTAATGAGCGGTAAAAGGATGCCGATATCGGCAATAATTGCCGGTATCGGCAAGGGATGCTCGCCTTGGAAGCGCCTCCTGCCCAGCCCCCTTATTATTATCACGCTATTTCAATGACTTGCTTTCAAGCTAGACTGGCACATGATTGGCATTCCCGAGGACCGTCCGACCTCTTGGGGAGCAGGAGATGAATAGGACGCTTTGTACCGCGCTTGCCGCGCTAGTGATGCTTGCCGGCGCCGCCCCAACGGCAATGGCCACCTCGCGCATCAAGGACCTCGCCAGTATCGAGGGCATCCGGCAGAACCAGCTCATCGGCTATGGCCTCGTCGTCGGCCTCAACGGCACCGGCGACACCCTGAACAACTCACCGTTCACCAAGCAATCCCTCCAGGGCATGCTGGAACGGCTCGGCGTCAACATCCGCGGCCAGCAGATCCGCACCGGCAATGTCGCAGCGGTCATGGTCACCGCAAACCTGCCGCCCTTCGCCACCCAGGGCACCCGGATCGACGTCACCGCCTCGGCGCTGGGCGACGCCAAGAGCCTGCTCGGCGGCACGCTCCTGGTCACGCCGCTCCTCGCCGCTGATGGCAATGTCTACGCGGTGGCCCAGGGCTCGCTCGCAATCGGCGGCTTCCAGGTCGAGGGCGAGGCGGCGAAGGTCACGCGCGGCGTGCCGACCGTCGGCCGGCTGCCGAACGGCGCCATCATCGAGCGCGAGATCGAGTTCTCGCTGGCCTCGCTTGGGCGCTTGCGCCTGTCGCTGCGCAACGCCGACTTCACCACGGCCAAGCGCATCGCCATCGCGATCAACGACTATATCGGCTCGCCGGTCGCCGAGCCGCTCGATCCATCAACCGTGCAGCTGACGCTGCCGAAGAAATTTCCGCAGAACCTGGTGGAGACACTCACCGAGATCGAGCAGTTGCAGGTCGAGCCGGATCTCGCCGCGAAGATCGTCATCGACGAGCGCTCGGGCGTCATCGTCATCGGCCGCGACGTACGCGTCTCGACGGTCGCGGTGGCACAGGGCAATCTCACGGTGACGATTTCGGAGTCGCCGCAGGTGAGCCAACCGGCACCGTTCTCACGCGGCCGTACCGTCGTGGTTCCGCGCACCCATGTCGGCGTCGTCGAAGAAGGCAAGAAGCTCGCGCTGGTCCACGAAGGCGTCTCGCTGCAGCAGATCGTCGACGGCCTCAACGCGCTCGGCATCGGGCCGCGCGACCTCATCTCCATCCTGCAGGCAATCAAGGCCGCCGGCGCGATCCAGGCCGATATCGAGGTGATGTGATGACGAGCGCGCTCACCCCCAATCTCGGCGTTTCGCTCGCCTCTCTTGGCGATGCCAAGACCGCGCAGGCAGAGGCCGCGCTCAAGATCAAGGCCAAGGCGAAGTCCGCGGCGCGCGATTTCGAGGCGATGTTCCTCAATACAATGTTCCAGCAGATGTTCACCGGGATCGACGGTGACGGCCCCTTCGGCGGCAGTGGCGCGCTCCGTGTTTGGCGCTCGTTCCTCACCGACCAATACGCCAAGACCTTTGCCAAGACCGGCGGTCTCGGCATCGCCAATCAAGTCTACGACACGTTGCTGAAACACCAGGGAGTAAAAACCTGATGAGCCCGATCACGACGCCCGCCGAGGCGGAAAAGGCGCTCGACAACCTCGCCCTGCTGATAGAGAAGTTGCGCGGCGTCGTCGAAGAGGAGACGGCGCTCGTGCACGCAGGACGATTGCGGGCGGCGGCGGCGCTCGGTGAGACCAAGGCGGAGTTCGCTGGCCGGCTGTTTGCCGGCGGCGAATGGCTCAAGGCAAACGCCAAATTTTTGATGCACGCGGCGCCGACGCGCTGCGCCAGGCTCAAGGAGCTGCAGGATTTGTTCCGCAGCGCGCTGCAACGGAACATGATCGTGCTGGCGACCGCGCACGCAGTGTCGGAAGGAATCGTTCGTCGGGTCTCCGGCGACCTCGCCCGCAAGTCCGCGCCACAAACCTATGGCGCCTCGGGGCGCACGGCGGCGAACCCGAAGCGCGGTCAACCGCTCGCCGTAAGCCGCGTTCTGTAGCTCTAGTCTCGTCGCCGCTCAGCTCGACTTGGCCCGGCGACGCGCGACCACCTCAAGCTCCTGGCGCAGCCGCGCGAGCGGCCCATCCCAGTCGCCGATAGCCGATTGCCGGAACAGCCGCATGGTCGGATACCACGGGCTGTCGGTGCGATCGAGGAGCCATCGCCAATCGGGGGAAAACGGGATGAGCACGGCGACCGCCTTGCCCATCGCGCCGGCAAGATGCGCGACGGAAGTATCGACTGAAACCACGAGATCGAGCATGGCCATGACCGCCGCGGTTTCGGCGAAGTCTGCGAATTCCTGACCGAGCTGCGCGACGCGGTGCCGGGTAAGCATCTCGCTCTCCGCTGCGCTCACCTCCTTTTGCAGGTTGACGAAATCGATCCCGGGCACCGAGAGGATCGTTGCAAACTGCTCGATCGCGATCGAGCGCCGATGATTGTTCACGTGCGCGCCGGTGCCGGCCCAGCAAATTCCAACCCGAAGCCGCTCGCTGCTTTTAGGCGATCGCACACGCCAGCGGTCGATCCATTCTTGACGCGGGAAGATGTACGGGACGCGGGACGGTATTGTCGCCAGCTCCGTCTCAAACCCCATGGGCAGGCTCAACAGCGGACAGTACAGATCGAAGTGTGGCAGCGCGTCACCGCCGGTGATGACCTCCGCGACGCCCGGCACGGTGGCGAGGAGCGCGGTGAGCGAAGGCTGCGCTGCGACGACGACCCTCGCGCCGAGCGCATCGAGTAGTGGCGCGTAACGAACGAACTGGATGGCATCGCCGAGACCTTGCTCGGGCGCGAGGAGAATGGTCCTGCCGGCCAGATCCTTCTCGCCGCGCCACATCGGCTGCGGAAAGGTCGGCCGGTCCTTCTCATGCCGGGGCCGCTTCCAGCGGTATTCGTATTTGTGCCAGCCTTGGCGGAAATCGCCTAGCAGCAACCGGACTAGCCCTTCGTTGAAATGCGCGTCGGGATTTTCGGGATTAATGGCGAGCACAGCGGAAAAGCACTGCAACGCCTGCTCCGTCCGGTTCACGAGTACCAGAGCATTACCGAGATTGAGATACGCGTCGGCGAGATTGGGCGCGATCGAAAGCGCCCGTAGGAAATCCGTAAACGCCGCGTCGAAGTGATCGATCGCAGCAAGCGCGTTGCCGCGGCCCAGTAAGGCGTCCTTCTGATCGGACCGTAGCGCGAGGCTTCGGTCGAAGGTCGCAATAGCCTCGGCATGCCGCTTCAGCCGGAAGAGGACCTTGCCGCGGTTGTTGAGGAGATCGACGCTTGCAGGGTCCGCGGCAAGCGCTGCGTCCATTTCTGCCAACATCGCGGCGGGCCCCTCGGTCAGCGTACCCGAGATGCCGTCGCCCGTCGCGATGCCGCGCAGCGCCAGGACCAGCGCAAGAGCCCGATCGAAGCTCGCCAGCGCATCCTCGTCCCGATCGAGCGCCGCCAGCGTGCTGCCGCGGTTCTGGTGCGCAGCCCCGAGATCGGGCGCAAGCGCTATCGCACGATCGTAGCTCGCCAGAGCCTCGGCGTAGCGGCCGAGGCCCTGGAGCGCTTTGCCGCGATTGTAGTGCAGCGTCGCATCGCGATCGCGCGCGGAGAGCAGCTGATCGAACCTTGCCAGAGCCTCGTCATGGCGCTTGAGCGCTTCAAGCACCACTCCATGGTTCATGAGCGCATCGGCCGAGGCGGGCCTGATCGCGAGCGCAGCGGCGACCAGCCGCAGCGCTTCCACCGCGCGTCCTTGCTGATATTTCAGGACGCCGGAGAGGTGCAGCGCATCGAAATGCTGCGGATCAGCGGCAAGAACCGCATTGTAGATGCGATCGGCTTCGTGAAGGCGTCCGCTGCGTTGCAGCGTCGCCGCCTGCTCCACCGATTGGTCGAGCGCCGACTGCCGCGCGGTCTCTTTCCGTGGCATACGGTCCTGACGCGGCGCTCAAAAGGCCGCTACGCGCCGAGCCCGCCGCGTAAGAAGTCGGGCATCATGGTTAACCGAACGTAAAGACGGCTGGGTGAATACTTTCTTTTAACTGCCGCAGCGCCAGTATGGCCGCAGCAGGTCGAAACCCCGTGAGCATCAGCAGCCTCTCCTTCTGGCAGCAGAACGCGAACTACTGGAATCGCGCGCAACAGCGCGACCAGCAGCTCGCGCAGAACGCCGCGCTGATGAACGCTATGGGCGACGCCGTCAAAAATCTGTCGAGCGGCCTCGCCGGCATCGCCAACCAGACCGCGCTCAATCGCGTCAATAGCCAGCTCACAGCCGCCGTCCAGTCGGCTCTGCAGCAAACGTCAGGCGGGTCGACGTCGTCATCGCAGACCGGCTCCTCCAGTTCTTCGCCGTCATCGTCGGGCACCTCTTCCACGTCGAACGCCTCGAGTTCGGCCTCGTCTTCGACATCGTCCAACCCGACGCCGGCAACCGGAACCGGAACCGTGCCGCTGACGTCGAACACGTCGCTGTTGACTTTGGGCATCCCCAAGGACGGCGCGATCCTTGTCAGCGACGGTACGAACGTAACCACGTACAAATCGACGGGTGACGATACCGTCACGGATCTGCTGCGCGCGCTCAACACCAACGCCTATGGCAACGCCCAGGTGAACGCTTGGCTCGACGGCAGCGGTAAGCTTGTCGTCGCCGCCAAGGACACCACCAGTCCACTTTCGGTCGGCGGCACCTTCGCGTCGAACGTCGGGTTTGGGCCTGCAAACAGCAGCTTTCAGCCGACCACCCCCACACCGGCTACCTCTTCCGGAACATCGAGCACAGCATCTTCTTCGAGCTCGGCCACCAGCTCCAACGCCTCAACGACGTCCGGCTCCGGCGCGAACGGCAGCTCCACCGGCTCCTCGGCGACCAGCACTTCGAGCCAGTCCGCATTGTCCGGCCTGCGAAATTCGGCCTATGCGCTGCAAACCAGCGGCACCGCTGAATTCCTGCTCGCGGCGAACGGTCTCGCCGGGACGACGCTCAATCTGCTCACGTAGAGCGCGGCTTATAAGCCCCTGTCGCCTTCGTTCACGCGCCGGCCGCGCCGAATTGCGACGAGAGATCCCCGCAAAAAGTCATCGGACCGACGTGATTGAGCTTGCTGCCGAGATCGGCCCAGATCTCGCCGCCCATGTCGGTCCAGCGCTTGCAGAATGCGAAATCCTCGCTGAGATACGTGCCATCGTCGGCGATCATGCATTCGAACAATGCAAAGCGGTTGTCGCTTGCGAATGCGGCGTCGACCGAGTGATCGCGCATGTATCGCAGACGCGGATATTGCGAGCACATGCGTTCGAGCGCACGCCGGCGGATCATCAGAAAGCCGGTTCCCGCGTAGCGAACCTTGACAAATCCACGGCGAGAAACGACGGCGTCGGGATCGTCGATCTCGAACACGTACTTGAGCGCGGCCGCGGCCGGATTCGCACGATCGCTTTCGATCGTCTGCCTGACCTTGTCCCAATCAATCCGTTTGATCGGATACACCGCCGCGCACATGTCGGCGCCGCACTCGATCAGCCGGAGGACCTGCGCAGGCTCGAAGCCGATGTCGGCATCGACGAACAGGAGGTGCGTTGCAGCCGGATCGTCCAGAAATTGCGAAATCAGACTGGCGCGTGCGCGCGTGATCAGCGCGTCGCCGTCCTTGAGCAGCACCTTGAGATCGAGACCCCGGTAGGATTGGATCAGTCGTTGCAGCTTGAACAGCGAAGCGGCGTACAAGACCGAGACCTGCCCGCCGAAGCACGGCGTCGCCACGACCAGATGGACGCTGGGCGCGGGGGCTGGGCCGGAAGCGGTAGCGGCCGTCACTAAATCGGGCCTTGGCAAGTCCGTCGCGCTCATCGGCCGCGGAATTCCTCGATCTATGGTTAACCAAGAATGAAGACGCCTGGTTAAGGGCGGGTTAAGGCGTTCGAGGAAATCCGGCAAATGCGCCGTGGAATCCCCGACCGCAACGTGGCCCAAGAGGGAAACTCGGCGTCAGCCCAGGCGCAGGCGCCGACCGGCCATGATGCGGCGTTTGCAGGCGAATCTGCGTACGATTCCCGACTTACGTAGATTTACGCGCCTTTAAACGAAATCAGGCAGATGTTCAGCAGCCGATCGTTCGCCGATCGGATCATGCACTCGCGGGTACGGCAGTACTGCAAGTGCAAGCCAGTACGGCCTGTAACCAGAAGGGTACCGCTATGTCCAACATCACTTTGACCGCAGGTATTCGGCAGAACCTGCTGTCTCTCCAGCAAACATCTGCCAACTTGACCACGACGCAGGAACACCTTGCGACCGGCAAAAAGGTCAACACGGCTTTCGACAATCCGACTTCTTACTTCACCTCGCAGTCGCTGACCAACCGCGCCAATGACCTGAGCGCCCTGCTCGACCAGATCGGCCAGGCGCAGCAGACGCTCGATGCGGCCAACAACGGCCTCACCTCGCTGACGAGCCTGCTCGAACAGGCGCTGTCGACGGCGCAACAGGCTCAGCAGGCCGCTGTGGGCAACGTGAACTACAGCACCATCGCTGGGACCCAGGCGATCGCCGCCGACACCACACAGATCACCAGCACGGCGACCGTCGCCGCCGCCGGCACCGCTTCGACGGCGTCGGTGGAAGCTTCGTCCGAGATCAACGCCGCCGGCATCGGGCAGCTGGCAAACGGCGACACGCTGACGTACCAGCTCGGCAGTGGTGCGGTCGTCACCGCGACGTTCGGCGCCGCTACTGATACCACCACCAACACGTTCCACGACGCAGCGGGACTGGTCTCGGTTCTGAACACCGGCACCGGCGCCAGCGGCAACCTGAGCACACAAGCTTTCGCATCCACCTCCGGCGGTAACGTCACGGTGACCTCCTACGGCGTGACCCAGGACTTCACCGTCGGTTACACCAGCGGCGGCGGTACCCTTGCGGCCGGAAACTTCCAGAACCTGTCAGTCGCCCACACCCAGGGTGACGCGCTGACGCTGTCTGACGGCACGCACTCGGCGAGCTTCTACTACGTCGCCAACGCCATCCCGGCCGGCGCAGCCGCCGGCGACGCCGCGGCCGGCGTGTTCCACAGCGCCGCCGATCTCGTCAGCGCCATCAGCGACGCCGCGTCCAGCGTCCACGCCACCATCACGCCCGTGGCGACCGGTGGCGGCGACCTTCAGTTGTCGTCGTCCGGCTCAATCACGGTCGGCGGCAACATCGGCGCCAACCTGGGCTTCGGGACTTCGGCGTACAACGCCAACTACAACTCCACGCTGGCAGCCCTGACCTCGGGCAGCACGCTGACGGTCCAGGTCGGCAGCAATGCGGTGCACACGCTGACGTTCGGCAGCGGGAACGGCCAAATCGCCACCAAGGCAGAGCTGACCTCCGCACTCTCGGGCTTCACCGATATTACCGGCGGGTTCAACAACTCTAACGATCTGCTGTTCACGCCGAACAGCACCAGCCCGGTCACCATCGGCGGCACCCCGGCGACGGCGACAGCGCTCGGTCTCAGCCTTGGTGTCACTACTCCGACACAGACTGTCGTGACCGCGAGCTCCACACGCTCGACCTTGCAGACCAACTACAACAACCTGCTGACGCAGATTAACCAGCTCGCCGGCGACTCTTCGTACAACGGCGTCAATCTGCTCAACAGCAACAATCTGCAGGTGGTGTTCAACGAAACCGGCACTAGCGGCCTGACGATCGCTGGCGTCAACGACAGCTTCAGCGGTCTGGGATTGGCCTCGCTCAACGGCAGCGAGTTCCAGGACAACGCCCAGATCACGACCGTGACCGCTGCGATCAACGCCGCGATCACGACCGTTCGCGCCCAGACGCAGACGTTCGGCACCAACTCCTCGACGATCCAGACCCGACAGACGTTCGAGCAGAACATGATCAACACGCTGCAGACCGGCGCCAGCAACCTCGTGCTGGCCGACCAGAACCAGGAGAGCGCCAACCTGCTCACCCTGCAGACACAGCAACAGCTGGAAATCTCCGCGCTGTCGATCGCCAACCAGGCGAACCAGTCAGTGCTCAAGCTGTTCCCGTAAAACCCTTCTGGAACGGCCGTACAACGCGGCGGGGCGAAAGCCCCGCCGTTTTTCTTTGCCGCGGCGCGCAGCGATGCGCGGCGGCAAGCTGCTTAAGCCGCGTTTAACCCGCGTCCGCAACGATGCCCGTGCGCGGCGTTGGAATTCGCAAGTGGCCCTCAAACTCGAACTGCGACCGAACGAACGTGTGATCGTAGGCGACTGCGTGATCACCAACGACAACCAGCGCACGCGCCTGCTGGTCGAGGGAACCGTTCCGATCCTGCGCGAGAGGGACATCATGGCGCTCAGTGCCGCCAACAGTCCGGCCAAGCGCATCTATCTCGCGGTGCAGCTGATGTACACGTCGAGGCGGCCCGAGGAACATCAGGAGCTTTATCTGCGGCTGGTGCGGCAAATCCTCAAAGCGGCTCCGAGCACGCGACGCTTCATCGAGAACATCAATAATCAAATCTTAACAGGAAAACTGTATAAGGCCTTGAAGGAAACGCGCAAACTGATCGCTTACGAGAGGGAATTACTCGACCATGCAACACGCCAGCAACGCCTACAACAAGACGGCCAAGGAAACAGCCAGCCCGCGTGAGCTGGAAGCGACGTTGCTCTTGAGGGCGGCAGCGCAGCTGCAATCCGTCCACGACAGCTGGCGCGATAAGCCGAGCAAGCTCAACGAAGCGCTCCTCTACAATCGCCGGCTCTGGACGGTGTTTCTCGATTCGGTCACCAGCGACGACAACAGGCTTCCCGTTGAGGTGCGCCAGAACATCGCCAATCTTGGCGTGTTCGTCATGGGCGAGACCTTTTCGCTGATGACCCAGCCGAAGGCCGAGCATCTCGCCTCGCTCATCAACATCAATCGCAGCATCGCTGCCGGCCTTCGCGGCAAGGCGTAAGGACGAGCGATCATCTTGACGCCCGGCCGGATCGCGCCGAC
>Ga0335081_10015173_pt1 | contig 12458 bp, 7 predicted proteins | sample Lox_Sample_35_FD_206713 | JGI IMG/M metagenome (GOLD analysis project Ga0335081, IMG submission 206713) | Soil microbial communities from Loxahatchee National Wildlife Refuge, Florida, United States - Lox_Sample_3.5 | ecosystem: Environmental > Terrestrial > Soil > Wetlands | place: USA: Florida...
CATTCACCTTGGATCCGCGGCGCTGGTGGATTGGCCGGCTGTTCGCCCGAAATCCGCTGCTGCGGCGCAACGATCGCATCGAGGTGCTGGCACTGTTGGCAGCACTCGTAGCATCACTCGTTGCGGTCGCAGTCGCCGGTGCTGTGGGCGCCGAGGTCCGCGACGCCGAACATCGTGCCGATGTCAAATACGCCCAGACACTGCATCCGGTGAGTGCGACGATCATAGAAGTTGGCACCGCCACGAATTTCGGTGTTAGCGAAGTGCCTGTGGTGCGAGCCCGTTGGGCTGCCGCCGATGGTGCGCGCACTGACTCGTTCACGTGGAGCAATGACGTAAAACCCGGTGACCGCATCCAGATCTGGGTCGACGACAGCGGCAACCGCGCCAATGCGCCAAGGCCGTCGCGTGCGGCTCTCGACGCATTCACGGTAGCCGCTTCGATCGTCCTGCTCGTGGTCACCTTGCTGACGTCGATGCTGGGGCTGATGCGGTGGCGCTTTCAGCGAGCCCGTGATGCCCAGTGGGACCAAGAGATCCGCAGTCTGGCCAACGAGGACGGTGGAAGAGCCAACGGCGCGACACCGGGAAAGTGACCCCCGGCTACGCACCGCGCCAGGTGAGCTCCATGCCGTTGCCGGCCAGCCAGCGGGAGAGGTCATAGCCATTGCGGGCCAGCCCGTCGACCGCCTTCACAGCGCGCCGCACCGCCAGCTCAGCGACTTCCGGAGCCAGCAAGCCGTGGCGGACGGCGTCCAGCAGCTCGTCGATATCGGCCAGACCCGCCCCTGACCCGGTACGAACCTCGATATCGAGGTAATGGTCTTCGGAACGCCACAGCTGCGGGCCAGGCGTGTATTCGCCCACATCGAGGTAGTAGTCGTGATCGCGTTCGTGGCCTGGATTGAAGTGGAATACCGTGGCGCGCAGGCCTAGTGACGGCAGCAGCCACGACTCGAGGTAATGGAACTGGGCCCGGCCGGGAGTGGGCCGGGCAATGTAGAGCCCCCACGGGTGCACCACGTACTCGTCGACGGCCCGCACAATGCCCTTTGGATCGGTGTTGGTGCCGGCGAGCAGATCGAACGTTTCGTGCTTCGGTGGATGGATGGCGTCACCTCACCAAGCTCAGCGGCGGAGCCGGATCTTCCACCGAACAAAGCCGGCATAGAACACCGACAATACGGCCAGCATGCCCATGTCGAGCAGCCAGATTTTCGGTGTGTGCTGCCAGAACCGGTCCTGGGGGAGCAGCGAATCGGGTACCAGGTGCCGTACGTCGACCGTTGCCGCCGCCGCGGCGTAGCCCCAGCGCGCGGGCATTACCCACGACAGCTGGTCGAGAGCGAGCCGCCCGGTCACCGGGACCATCCCGCCGCACAGCACTAACTGCGCCATGATCGACACCACGAACAGCGGCATGATCTGCTCACTGGAGCGAACCAGCGACGAAATGGCCAGGCCAAGGATGGCCGAGGCGACACAGGTCGCGGCGACGGTGGTAAAGAGCTCAAGGGTAGCCGTGAACGTGGAGTGGCCCAGCAGCACGCCTCCTCGGGTCGGCGCCCCCTTGCCGACTACCACGATCGTGGTGATGACCGCCGACTGCAGAATGGCAAACCCGCAAAACACCACGGTCTTGGCGAGCAGGTAGGCCGAAGTCGACAGACCGACCGCCTGTTCGCGTTGGAAGATGGCACGTTCGCCGACCAGGTCGCGGATCGTCAGCGCGGTGCCCATGAAGGCCGCGGCGAGCAGCAGCAGGTTCAGTATCTGGGCGGATTCATCGGGCGTACCGGCATGCGGCGGGGGAATACGGAATCCGCTGTGGCCGGGAACGGTCAGTGACAGCGCACCCAGGATGAACGGCAACAGTGCGAGGAACACGAAGTAGGCGCGGTCGGCGACGACCAGGCGGACCTGCCGGCGGGCGATCGTGGAGATTTGGCGCCGCACGCTGGTATGAACCGGTTCGCCCAGGTCGCCCGGCTCGTCGGCCCTGGCCGGCATACGTCGCTTCTGCGCCTCGATCTGGGCCAGGAAGCGCCGGTTGGCTTCTTCGGGATCGGCGCCCACCTTGGTGAAGATCTTGGCCCAGTTGCTGGTTCCCATCGCCTCACCGATCTGGTCGGGCGGGCCGCGGTAGGCCGTCTTGCCGCCCGGTGCCACCAACAGCAACTGGTCGCAGACGTCAAGGTAGGACAACATATGCGTCACCACGATCACCACGCGGCCGGCGTCAGCCAACTGGCGCAGCATTGTCATGACTTGGTGGTCCAGCGCCGGGTCCAGACCCGAAGTCGGCTCGTCGAGGATCAACAGCGACGGTCCGGTGAGCAGTTCCAGCGCCACCGAAGCGCGTTTGCGTTGACCGCCGGAGAGCTTGTCGACTCGGGTATCGGCGTGCTTGGTCAGATCGAGCTCTTCGAGCACCTGGGCGATGACCTTGGCGCGGTCGGATTTGCTGGTGTCCGGCGGCAGCCGTAATTCGGCGGCGTAGCCCAGCGCCTGGTTCAGCGTCAGCTGGCGGTGCACCACGTCGTCTTGCGGCACCATGCCGATCCTGCTGCGCAATGACGCGTATTCGGCATGGATGTCGTGGCCCTCGAAGCTGACCGAGCCGGAGCTGGGGCGGGCGTAACCCGCGATCAGCCTAGCCAGCGTGGTTTTGCCGGCGCCGGAGCCGCCGATGATCGCGGTCAGGGTGCCGGGCCTGGCAGACAGCGAGATGTTGTCCAGCAGTTGTTTGCCGTTTTCGACGACGTACTTGACGCCGCGCACCTCCAGACCGCCGGTGCGCGTTGCGGCCTCGCTGCGCCGGATCAGGGTGCCATCGCGGAACACCAGGTCGACGTTGCCGATGGTGACGACGTCGTCGTCGGTCAAGATCGCCGAACCGACCCGAATTCCATTGACGAAGGTTCCATTGATGCTGCGGTCCCGGATCTCGGTGCCGAGCGGCGTCTGCACCAACGTCGCGTGCCGACGCGAGGCCAAGACGTCGGAGATCACGATGTCGTTGTCGGCGGCGCGACCAATCGTGGTGGTACCGGTTGTTTTTGCGGCCGACGACGTTCGTTGCAGGAACTTCACCATTCTCGTCGCCAGATTCGACACGTCGGCCGTCTTGGCGTCGATCACGGTGAGCTCGGCGGGTGGCGTCGAGTCCGGCCGGGCCAGCGCCCCGGTGTGACTGCCGGCGGGTGGTGTCGGATGCGACCTGGCCGCCGACCCGGCGTCGACCACAGTCAGCTCGTCGGGTGGTGTCCCCTGTGTCGGCATCCCCGGCGTCGGTACCCGTGGCGGTGGCGCCTGGTGCGGCTGCGAAAACGGTTGCGAAACCGGATATCTCGGCGGGGGTGGCCGCTGTGGCTGCTGTCGTGGTGGTGGTGCCTTGGGTGGCACCGGGGGCGGCGGCGCGAGGTTGGGACCGCTGCGAGCAGTGTTCCTGTTCTGGCTCCCGGACGGGCCACGCGGCGGCGAGGATGGCTGTGCGGTATCTGTCGGTTCCGGGACCGCCGACCAGGCAAGAGTGGGCGGCCCGGAGTCCCGGGTCGACCTCGTCTGGGGTGGCCGGCTGGTCTGCCCCTGCCGCGGTCCGATCGCGAAGGTGAGCCGCGGTCCTTTCGGATTCCCGACGTTGATGCTCTGGCCGTCGTGGATATCGATGACCGGCATCCGGTAGCCGTTGACGTAGGTCCCGTTCAGCGAGCCGTTGTCGATGGCCAGCCATCGGCCTTGATCGAACCGCAGTATCAGGTGCGCGCGGGAGATCCGCGGGTCCGCGATGCGCAGGTCGGCGTGCAGGTCACGTCCGATGACCACCTCCTGGCCTGCGGCGAAGGAACGTTGGGACCCGTCGTGCCGAATTGTCAGCACGGGCGGGGCAGATCGACTCACTACTTAAGTATCGGTCCGCAGCACGAGTAGGCTCCATGGGACTCGCCTGTGACTTCCATTTGTTTCGATTGGGTCACTCATAGCGGCTTCATAGCCTGCTGCGACGAATCGCCCACTCAGATCCGGCATTATTCGAAGCTGAGGGCGCACGAGAAGTCTGTCCGGCCCCGCCGAGCCCACAGCCGTGCCAGCTCAGCGCACCGCGATAAAGCAACGGGCCCCAATCCCGATGCAACCGCCCAGGGTGTTCCGCCCCGCATCGGGCGGCGATACCCGCAGGTAGTGCTGAGAAACGAGGGGGCGACGACAGATGGACGAGCACAGGGGAACTACCCGGCGCCTCGATGCCGGGCGACGGCTGCTGAGCAATCCGCGTCTGGCCCGTGCGGCCCTGCGCGCGGGCTTTCACTCGCTGCCCTCAGCGACCGTCGCGCACCTGTTCCGCCGCGTTCCGCCGATCAACTCGGCCCCGAACGCGGAGCCCGAGGCGGCAGAGAACCACGACGAGGCCAGTGGATCGTGTCTTGCGATGAGCAGCGGTGCGAAATTTGCCGGCTACACGATCTTGCGGCAGCTGGGTGCCGGCGGCATGGCCGAGGTCTATCTGGCTTTGCATCCGAGGTTGCCGCGTCGTGATGTGATCAAAGTCCTCGCCGAGGCGGTCACCGCGGATCGTGAGTTCCGCGAAAGGTTCAACCGGGAGGCCGATCTCGCCGCAGCGCTTTGGCACCCGCACACCGTCGGCGTCCACGATCGCGGCGAATTCAACGGTCAACTCTGGATTTCCATGGACTACGTCGAGGGCACCGATGCCGCCCGACTGGTCAGAGAGCGCTACCAGGACGGGATGCCGATCCATGAGGTGTGTGCCATCCTCCAAGCCGTGGCGGGCGCGCTCGACTACGCCCACGATCGCGGCTTGCTGCACCGCGACGTCAAACCGGCCAACATCCTGCTCACCCATCCCGAAAACGGGGAACGCCGAATCCTGTTGGCGGACTTCGGTGTAGCTCGTCACCTCGGTGACATCAGCGGTATCACCGAGACCAATGTCGCGGTAGGAACGGTGGCCTACGCCGCGCCCGAACAGCTGACGGGCGCCAACATCGACGGGCGGGCAGACCAATATGCCTTGGCCGCGACGGCGTTTCATCTGCTCACCGGTGCGCCACCGTTCCGGCACTCCAACCCGATCGCGGTGATCAGCCAGCACCTGCACGAGGATCCGCCCCGGCTCAGCGATTACCGCCCGGATTTGGCGCACCTCGACGAAATGTTCTGCAAAGCGCTAGCCAAAGAACCCGAAGAAAGGTTCGAGCGGTGTCGCGCGTTTTCCGCGGCTGTCAGCCAGCAGTGCGACGGTGTCGCCGACGTGAGTCGGAGCGCGCAGCGCCGTACTGCTTCGGTCACGCCGTCCCGGCGGCGCGGACCCCGCGGCGTCATTGCGGCGATGAACCACCGGTTTTCGTCAAGGACCCGGTGGGCGACCGCGCTGGTCTGCGCGGTGCTGATCGCCGTGGCAGCGACCTGGTCGATCCTGTACTCCTTCCAAACCGACCCTTCCCCTGCGCTCGCGTCGAACCCCTCCGCCCCTGCGCTCGCGTCGAACCCCTCCGCCCCTGCGCCAAGCGCTGCGATCACCGCTTCTGGGCCGGTACTCAGCGGCACCTACCAATTGACCTATGACCACAGCAACCAGACCACCAACGGCATCCCGATCCGTTCCGACGGAGCCAACACCAACTGGTGGGCTTTCCGTTCGGCGTGCACCACCAATGGGTGCGCGACCACCGGGACTCAGCTGGACGATGCCACCCACCAGGTGGCCAGCACCACCGATGGAGGCCACACGGATACGCTGCACTTCATCGGTGGCTATTGGCAGGGCACGCCTCAGCAGGAGCGGGTGGGCTGCACCCAGCCGAACGGACAAGTCAGAGCCACCCAGCAGGAGACGGTCGCGTGGTCGTTGGCACCCCAAGCTGACGGTACGCTGCGCGGCACGCAGACCGAGACCGTTCTGTCCAATGAGTGCGGCGCGCAAGGAGCGGTGGTGCGGGTACCCGTGGTAGCCACCGGGGTCGGTGCCGTGCCACCGGGCGTGACCTTGGCCGATCCCACTCAGGTCCTCAACACCTCGACCGCGCCGTCCCGCCCGGCACCGCCCGTCCTGGGCGGGTTGTGCAGCGACGTCGACAAACTCGCCTACGACCCGACCAACAATGAGCAGATCGTGTGTGAAGGCAACACTTGGGCCAAAGCCCCCATCACCACCGGAGTTCACGCCTCCGGCAGCTCATGCGACCGGCCGGGCACCTCGGTGTTCGCCCTGTCCACCTCGAACGACGGCTACCTGCTCCAATGCGATCCGGTCACCCGGATGTGGACCCGTCCTGCGGGATAGACCAGGATCACGGGTGCGCGACAAATTGGTAAGTCGATGTTGTTGATCGTGATTCGGGGCTGCTTAGGCGGTCAGGCGGTTGCGGTTATGTTCGTGGGTGCCCGGGCGGGCCGTTCTCTCCCCTGATTGGCGATTAAATCCTGAATGAGTTCAACGATTTGCTGTTGTCCCGCCGCTGCGGCATCGAGCTTGCCGCGCATCTCGGTGAACCCCCGATCTACTTGCATACGAAGGTCGCTAAAGTCCTCCCGGAGAGCATTGAAGGTGGCCACCGTGGCCTGGCGGACCTCACGGACCTCCCCGAGCAACTCCGTTACGCCGCGGTCGGCGGCGCCGGCGAGCACACGTGTGGCAGCGGCGTCCCGCTCGCTCGTATTCGCTCGGCTAGCTCGCGGACCTGGGTCTCAAGCGCGGCGACGCGTGCTTCAACGTTGTCCGGCTCCACGAGTGGAAGCCTCACGCCCGTCGCCGACATTCCTGTGCGCGTATGGTGTAGCCCGGCAGCCAATGGCCAGACGTAGCGGGTTATCGACAGGGTTCCCACGCCTGGCGGCATCAGCCCGGCGCCCATCACCCAAGGGAATCAGTCGAGCGCGAAGATCTACTTCGACGCCACTGGCGCACCGCCTAACGGTGTGGTCTGCAACGACGGTGTCCAAGACGTGCTGACCTGGACGAGCACGTAGGAGCGGGCCCTGATACGGCTCTCCGGGTGACAACAGAAAAGAAGACCTTTCCGCGCCAAGCTTGGGCGCGGGGAGGTTGCATTTGCGCGAAAGCGAATGTCGGTGCGCGGCTCTACGCTGGTGGCATGGCCTTCGCCACGGAACATCCCGTAGTCGCGCATTCGGAATACCGCGCCGTTGAGGAGGTCGTGCGCTCCGGTGGCCGCTTCGAGGTGGTCAGCCCGCACGCTCCGGCCGGCGACCAGCCGACCGCCATCGACGAGCTGGAGCGACGGATCCTGGCGGGGGAGCGCGACGTGGTGCTACTGGGCGCCACCGGCACCGGGAAGTCGGCCACCACCGCGTGGCTCATCGAGCGGCTGCAACGCCCCACCCTGGTGATGGCGCCCAACAAGACGCTGGCCGCGCAGTTGGCAAATGAGCTGCGAGAGATGTTGCCGCACAACGCAGTCGAGTACTTCGTGTCGTACTATGACTACTACCAGCCGGAGGCCTACATCGCACAGACCGACACCTACATCGAAAAGGACAGCTCCATCAACGACGACGTGGAGCGGCTGCGGCACGCCGCGACGTCGTCGCTGCTGTCGCGCCGCGACGTGGTGGTGGTGGCCTCGGTGTCCTGCATTTACGGCCTGGGCACACCGCAGTCCTACCTGGACCGGTCGGTGGAGCTGGAGGTCGGCGATGAGGTTCCCCGCGATGATCTGCTGCAGCTGCTGGTCGACGTTCAGTACACCCGCAACGACATGTCCTTCACCCGCGGCTCGTTCCGGGTGCGCGGCGACACCGTGGAGATCATTCCCTCCTACGAGGAGCTGGCGGTTCGTATCGAGTTCTTCGGTGACGAGATCGAGGCGCTGTACTACCTGCACCCGCTGACCGGCGAGGTGATCCGCCGGGTCGACTCGCTGCGGATCTTCCCGGCCACCCACTACGTGGCCGGCCCCGAGCGGATGGCCCACGCCGTCTCGACGATCGAGGAGGAGTTGGCCGAACGGCTGGCCGAGCTGGAGGGCCAGGGCAAGCTGCTGGAGGCGCAGCGGCTGCGGATGCGCACCAACTACGACATCGAGATGATGCGGCAGGTCGGGTTCTGTTCAGGCATCGAGAACTACTCGCGGCACATCGACGGCCGCGGGCCTGGCACACCGCCGGCGACCTTGCTCGACTATTTCCCGGAGGATTTCCTGCTCGTGATCGACGAGTCGCATGTCACCGTGCCGCAGATCGGTGGCATGTACGAGGGCGACATCTCGCGCAAGCGCAACCTGGTGGAGTATGGGTTCCGGTTGCCGTCGGCCTGCGACAACCGCCCGCTGACCTGGGAGGAGTTCGCTGACCGGATCGGGCAGACGGTGTACCTGTCGGCTACCCCTGGCCCGTACGAGCTCAGCCAGTCCGGTGGCGAGTTCGTCGAGCAGGTGATCCGGCCCACCGGATTGGTCGACCCGAAGGTGGTGGTCAAGCCGACCAGGGGCCAGATTGACGACCTGATCGGCGAGATCCGCAAGCATGCCGACGCCGACCAGCGGGTGCTGGTGACGACGCTGACCAAGAAGATGGCCGAAGACCTCACCGACTACCTGCTGGAGATGGGTATCCGGGTGCGCTACCTGCACTCCGAGGTCGACACGCTGCGCCGGGTGGAACTGCTGCGCCAGCTGCGGCTTGGCGACTACGACGTGCTGGTCGGCATCAACCTGCTGCGCGAGGGCCTGGACCTGCCGGAGGTGTCGCTGGTGGCGATCCTCGACGCCGACAAGGAAGGCTTCCTGCGGTCGTCGCGCAGCCTGATCCAGACCATCGGCCGCGCCGCCCGCAACGTCTCCGGCGAAGTGCACATGTATGCCGACACGATCACCGACTCGATGAAAGAGGCCATCGACGAGACCGAGCGGCGACGGGCGAAGCAGATCGCCTACAACGAGGCCAACGGCGTCGACCCGCAGCCGCTGCGTAAGAAGATCGCCGACATCCTCGACCAGGTCTATCGCGAGGCTGACGACACCGACACCGTCGAGATCGGCGGGTCGGGACGCAACGCATCGCGCGGCCGGCGTGCCCAGGGCGAACCGGGCCGCGCGGTCGGTGCCGGTGTGTTCGAGGGGCGCGACACCGCCAGCATGCCGCGCGCCGAGCTGGCCGACCTGATCAAGGACCTCACCGAACAGATGATGGCCGCTGCCCGTGACCTGCAGTTCGAGCTGGCCGCGCGGTTCCGTGACGAGATCGCCGACCTCAAGAAGGAACTGCGCGGGATGGACGCCGCCGGCCTGAAGTGAGGCACGGCAACAGCGGTCACCTCATACGGTGTTGGGTGTGACCCACTCGGCCAGCACCACCGGCAGCTGGCACGAGCTGCTGGGCGCCAAGTATCTGGGGACGTCGGTCGTGCTGGCCGGCGGCGTCGCGCTGTATGCCACGAACGAGTTTCTGACCATCAGCCTGCTGCCGAACACGGTCGCCGAAATCGGCGGCAGCCGCCTCTACGCATGGGTGACAACCCTGTACCTGGTCGGTTCGGTGGTCGCGGCGACGATGGTCAATCCATTGCTGCTGCGCGTCGGGGCGCGTTCGTCGTACCTGATGGGGCTGGCCGTATTCGGCGTCGCCAGTCTGGTGTGCGGGGCAGCTCCCAACATGGAGATTCTGATAGCCGGACGCGCCCTGCAAGGCGTGGCCGGCGGCTTGCTGGCCGGCCTTGGCTATGCGGTCATCAACGCCGCGCTGCCCCACTCGCTGTGGACCCGGAGCGCAGCACTGGTGTCGGCGATGTGGGGCGTCGCCACGGTGGTTGGGCCCGCGACCGGTGGCCTATTCGCGCAGTTCGGTTTATGGCGGTGGGCCTTTGTCGTGATGGCGATTCTGACCGCTCTGATGGCCATGTTGGTACCGATCGCGCTGGCCGCGGGCCGGGTCGACTCCAGTGCCGCCACACCGGTGATGAAGGTGCCGGTGTGGTCGCTGGTGCTGATGGGTGCTGCCGCGCTGGCGGTCAGCGTCGCGCAGATTCCGCACAACATCACCGCGACCTTCTGCCTGCTCACCGCTGGCATTGTGCTGGTTGGATCGTTCGTGGTCGTTGACAAGCGGATGCATGCAGCGGTGTTGCCGCCCAGTGTATTTGGTCCTGGACCCTTGAAATGGATCTACCTGACCATGGGGGTGCTGGTTTCCGGCGCGATGGTGAACGCCTATGTGCCGCTGTTCGGTCAGCGCTTGGCACATCTGACGCCGGTGGCGGCAGGGTTTCTGGGTGCGGCGCTGGCGGTCGGCTGGACGGTCAGCGAGATCGTCAGCGCATCGCTGGAGAACCCGCGGGCCATCGGACGAGTGATCGCGGCCGCGCCGGTGGTGGTGGCGTCAGGTCTGACGCTGGGTGCACTCACCCAGCGCGACAACGCGCCGGCCGGGATTGTCGCGCTCTGGGCGCTGGGATTGCTCGTCGCCGGGATCGGGATCGGGATGGCCTGGCCCCATTTGTCGGTGCGCGCAATGGATTCCGTCAACGACCCGGCCGAAGGCGGCGCGGCGGCCGCGGCGATCAACACGGTGCAGCTCATCTCCGCGGCATTCGGCGCCGGCCTGGCCGGTGTCGTGGTCAACACGGCCGAGGGCGGCGACGTGATGGCGGCTCGCTGGTTGTTCACGGTATTTACTTGCATGAGCGCTGCCGGTGTCATTTGCGGCTACAAAGCCTCCTACGGAGCGACCCGTCGCAATCGCCGCTCAGCGCGCTGACCAGTCCGGTTCGTCGTCGGTGTGAAGCACCGCGACAACTCCATCAACCCCGGCGAACGTGTCCGTTGCGTCGGTGATCTTGGCGCCTGACAAGGTCATCGTTACCCCAACCTGCCCGTCGTCGACGTCGTGCGGGGCCGAGTCGAGTTCCAAGAGATGCCACTTTCTTTGCCCGCAGATCCGCAGCACCTCCCTCAGCACACCCTGGCTGCCCTCGTAGATGAGATGCAGCCGGATCGTCCCGCGCAGCCTTGCAGTTAGCTGGCGCTCTACCGCATTGAAAGCGAGCGCGCTCACGAAGTGCAGAGCTACTACAGCGCTGGCGAGCAACAGCAGACCGGCTCCCGCCGCCATACCGATCGCGGCCGATTCCCAGACCGCCGCCGCCGTGGTGAGCCCATGCACCGCACCGCGTCGAGTGATTATGATCCCCGCGCCCAAAAAGCCGATGCCCGAGACGATTTGGGCCGTGACGCGTGAAGGATCCAACACGATCGTGCCCGCCGACAAGACGTCGCCGAAGCCGTACTTACTGATCATCAGGATCAGCGCCGAAGACGTGCCAACGATGGTCTGGGTGCGCAGTCCCGCGCTCTTGCCCTGGACGGTGCGTTCCAGGCCGATGAGCGCCGTCAGCCCGAATGCGGCGAAAAGCTCGATGAGGTGTCGGCCGCCCTGCACAGCGCCACCGAACAGCGGGTCGGCCAACCAGATCTGCATGTCCGTCAAGCTACCCGGTAGGTGGCACCCCACTTGAAGGTCAGCGTGTCGACTTGATGACTTGTGAGTAATGGAATTGCCAACGCTCGACAATGTGGAACCCGAGGTAGCTCGGGAATCGATACGCCGGGGCACGCCCGAAAGCGGCTCCCGGTGGCAACGATTGTCCGGTTTGATGATCGGGCAGCGACTTGTCTTTATCGATGATGGTCCAGATTGTGGAGCATTTGTTGATTTTCACCGTCGTCAGCCACACAGCGACGTGGCCGTCCCACAGCGAGCCGACCTTGGGTCCGTAGGCACCCCGTTCGACGTCGATCAGCGACCGGTAGGCCGCTGGTCGGGCCGCCAGCAGCGCGCGGATCGGCCCGGGCTTCCACGGCACGGTGTTGTCCACCATCAGACAGTCCCCGGGTGCGGCGTGGGAGCTGATCAGGTCGGCGACCTGGCTGTAATCCCAGCCCTCTTTGGCATACGGCCAGCGTTGCGTGAAGAGGTAATTCGGCAATGCGGCAACGGCGAACAGTAGCACGACACCGGCAATGGGCCACGGTTTGCGCGCGATCGTAACGATGCAGACGGCCAGGACGGCGGCCATCGCGGGCGTGGTGAGGATCAGGTAGCGCGGGTAGTAGATCGGTTCATTGATGGCCGAGTAGAGGACGAGGAAGCCGGTGGGAATGAGGATCCACGCTGCGCAGATAATCAACAGCCGGCGCATATCGCCTGCCGGGCTTGCCAGGCCGGTCAGCCGGGCCACGACCGCCGCGACGATGAGGACGGCCGAGAGAATAGCGAACGGAACGCTGTGGTCGAAATACTGCCGCAGGATGATGTCGAAGGCGCAATGCCAGCTGACCGGGTAAATCCAGTTGACCTGCCCTACCTGGCCATGGGCGAACACGATGAATGGCGTCATGATCCCGATGGCGACGGCCGAGGTGACAGCCCACCAAATGACCAGAGATTTGCGGGATTTTTTAGGTGCTAACAACGGCAGCATC
>Ga0335081_10015174_pt1 | contig 12457 bp, 12 predicted proteins | sample Lox_Sample_35_FD_206713 | JGI IMG/M metagenome (GOLD analysis project Ga0335081, IMG submission 206713) | Soil microbial communities from Loxahatchee National Wildlife Refuge, Florida, United States - Lox_Sample_3.5 | ecosystem: Environmental > Terrestrial > Soil > Wetlands | place: USA...
CGCCGCCGCGGCCGCCGCACCGATCGCGGCCGCCACGTCCTGCTCGGTCGCGTTGCCCAGGGTGCCGAGCACCTGCCGGTGGTTGTGCGGCGCGGTCACGTCGACCGGCTCCCCGCCGGCCATGCGCCGGTGCCCGCCGATCGTCATGGTCAGCTCGGCGCGTTCCCCGGCCATCTCCTTGATCTTGGCCTCCAGCGCCGCCCGGTCGGGGCTGCCCGGCGGGTACTGCCGCACCGGCTCGTTGGCCGGAGGCGGGACGTTGGTGACGGCGTCCATGGCGAGACTCCCTGCGTTACCCGGCATCATTGGCGGCCCTCAACCATGGTCGCACGGTGGGCGACGTGAGGCAGGGTCCCGGTGGTCCGGACCAGGCGCAGGCCAAAGCCGCCGGGCGCGGCTCAGGATCCCGGTCCAGGCGCGGGCTCGAGCCACGGGTCCGGCCCCCGGGCCCGGCCGCGGAGCATGAGCGCTGCCAGCGCGCCGCCCGCCGACACGGCGGCCAGCAGCAGCGCGCAGTCGTGCAGCGCGGTGACCGCGGACCCGGTGATCTCGGCCCGGGCGGTGTAGAAGGTGGCGAGCAACGCGATGCCGAACGACCCGGACAGCCGCTCGGCGATGTTGAACAGCGTGTTCGCGTCGGGCAGCCGGGCGTCGTCGAGGTCGCCGAGCAGCCCCAGCACCAGCGGCTGTACGGTGAGGCCGAGCGCGACCCCGCGCCCGCACAGCAGCACCGCGGTCAGCCAGGCAGGGGTCTGCGCCGTCAGCAGGGCCAGGCCCGCGGTGCTGGCCGCGAGCAGCGCCAGGCCCGCCGACACGCTGCAGGCGATCACCGCCGGCCGGGCCCGGCCGCGCTCGACCACCGCGTTGCCCAGCCAGCTGGCCAGCCCCATGACGATCCCCTGGGGCAGCAGCACCAGGCCGGTGACGGCCGCCGGCCGGTGCTGGACATCGGTCAGGAACACCGGGACCAGAAAGAGCACGGCGAACAAAACGACGCTGGCCACGCACGCCAGCGCGAGCGTGACCGACCGGAGGGGCGAGGTGAGCAGGCTCAGGTTGACCGCGGGCGGCCGGTCGCTCTTCGCCCCTCGTCGCGCCCACAGCAGGTAGCCGGCGATCAGCGCCAGCCCGCCCGTCCACGCTGGCGCGGCGGCGGCCGAGAGCCATCCCCGGCCTGGCCCCTCGCTCGCGCCATAGGTCGCCAGGGCCAGCCCGGCGGCCAGCAGCAGCAGGCCGGCCAGGTCGAGGCGCGCACCGCGGTCACCGCTGGCGGCCAGGGCGCGGCGGGCGGGCCGCACGCCCGCCCAGGCCGCGATCCCGACCGGCAGGTTGATCAGGAACACCGACCGCCAGCCGAACCCGCTGATGAGCAGGCCGCCGATGGCCGGGCCGAGCGCGGGGGCCGCGAAGAGCAGCAGCCCGGCGCTGACCGGCATGGTTCGCACGCCGCCGGTCCCCTTTCCCAGCAGCAGGCCCATCGCCAGCGGCACCATCGGCGCTCCGGCCAGCCCCTGCAGGACGCGCATGGCGATGAGCACGGTCACGTTGGGCGCGAGCGCGCAGCAGGCGGACGCGGCTATGAAGCCGGCCAGCGCGGCCTGGTAGGCGGGCAGGGTGCCGAAACGCCGCGCCAGCCAGGGGGTGGCCGCCAGCCCGGTGGCCAGGCCCAGCAGGTACCCGCTGACCGTCCAGGCGGCGGTCCCCAGCGAGGTGTGCAGGCTGGTGACGATGTCGGGCACCGCGATGTTGACCACCGAGGAATCGATCATGGACAGCATCGGGCCGCCGAGGAAGGCGAGCCGCGTGGCGGTCGACAGGCGCGTTACCCCGGTGCCATCGCTGCCCCGGTGCTCCCGGCCATCACCAGTCTGGGTCGCCGTCATAGCCGCTCCCCTGGTCGCCGGTCGCTAGCCCCGGCCGCCGTCGCCGTCACTCCCCGCGGCCGCCTGCAGCTCATCCAGCCAGCCACGCTCGTGATGGAACCGGCTCATGCTGAAGTCCAGGACCCGCAGCCCCCAGCCGGTGCCGGCGGCCTCCGGCCGCAGCGTGGCCAGGTGGGCGATCTCCGCGTCGATGACCGACCGCCGGGCCGTGATGATCTTGAGCCGGTCGGCCGGGGCGAGATCGGCGAAGAACGCGACCCTCACCTGGAACTCGTTGTCGTCGGTCAGCAGGGTGGGGTCGGCATCGCTGATCATCGCCAGGAGCAGGTCATGGCCGGTGTCGGTGAGGCGGTACACGTTCCGGGGGGGCCGGCCCGGGTCCGCCTCGGCGGCCACCCGCTCGATCGCGCCCTGCTCCCCGAAGCGCCGCAGCGCGGGGTAGAGAACGTTGTTGTTGATCGACCGCCCGCCCAGGATCCGCTCGACGCGCTTTTTGATCTCATAACCGTGCTGCGGTCCGTCGGCGAGCACGCGCAGCATCAGTATGTCAAAGTACACGGGGTTAGCTTAACTTATGTCAGACTGACTCATTGGCTAGGGTGCTGATGCCGACGTGCGGGGCTACCCGGCCAGGTAAGACAGCTCCTGGGAGGCGTACCAGAGCAGCTCGTGCCCTTCCGCCCCGTCCACCGCGAACCGCGCGTCGTCGTCGCCGGCCTCGGCGGCCGGGAGCGCGGCCACCGCCTCAGCGATGTCGGCCACCGCGAGCAGGTCGTCGACGTGGCCGGACACCACCTGGTCCAGCGTGACCGGCGCCCGGACCTCGACCAGCGTCGGCTCGTCGAAGCCGCCATCATGCCCGACCTGCCCGTCGGGCACGTCGGCGGCGAGCACCACCCGGCGCCGGGGCGCCTGCTGGTCGCTGGCGAGCAGCCGCAGCGAGGCCCGCGCGGCATGGGTCATCGCGACGTATTCGAGTTCCTCCTCATCGCCGCTGGCGTACCACTCGCGCAGCGCCGGGGTCACCGCGAACCCGCGCAGCGGCGCCGGGTCGATCGCCCCGGCTTTGAGCACGCAGGCCAGCGCCGTCAGCGTTGTTGGCAGATAGACGCGCATGAACTCCCCAGACGCGGCCAGCGTGCCGCATGCAGCCGAAGGCGGAAACCGGCCTCCCAGTGTCCGAAAGTGTGCCACCGATGGCCGCGGCCGGCAGCCGAACCCGGGCCGGCGGCGCGGCCCGGGATCTCCGTCAGGGCGGCTCGGCGCCGCCGGCGGCCAGCGCCTCGACCACGGCCGCCACCGCGTCGGTGAGAGCCACGTGCTCCCAGATCCGCACGACCTGCCAGCCGGCCGCGGTCAGCGCCGCATCGGCCGTCCGGTCCCGCTCCACGTTCCGGCGCAGTTTCGGCGACCAGTACCACTGGTTGACCGTGGGATCACGGCCGTGCTCCGGGCAGCAGTGCCAGAAGCAGCCGTCCACGAAGACAGCCACCCGGCGGGCGGTGAACGCGATATCGGGACGGACCCGGGCACCTTCGTTAAGCACCAGGCGGAGGTCTTTGCGGAACCGGTATCCCTGCCGGTGCAGCGCGCTGCGGAGCGCGATCTCCGGCTTGGTGTCGGTGCGCCGGATCGCCCGCATGTTGGCCGCGCGGCCCGGGCTGGACGGGGCCGGGTAGTCACCCACGGGGCCCAAGGCTAGTGCTCAACGCGCGGTGGCTACGGCACTCAGCCGAGTGACAGGCCCAACAGTTTCCCGAGCGCCGCCGTGGTGGCCTCCGGCTGGGTGTGCAGCACGCCGTGCATGCCGAGCGCCTGGGCGGCCCGCACGTTGGCCTCCATGTCATCGATGAACACGCACTCACCGGGCGCGAGACCGATCAGCTCCACGGCGTGCCGGAAGATGCGCTCCTCCGGCTTGCGCATGCCGACCTCGGCCGAGATGACCACCGCGTGGTACATGCCATCGAACACCTCACGCGGGTATCCGTCGCTCCCCCACGAGTTCGACAGCAGGCAGGTGCGCAGCCCGGCCGCGCGCAGGGACGCGATGGCCCCGTACATCGGCTCGCACGGCGCCGACGCCGCGAACATCCGGGTGAGCAGCCCCTCGGGCGGTACCTGCGCGCCGTCCCGCCGCACCAGCTTCCCGGCGAGCACACGCTCGAACTCGGTGCTGGCGAGCTCGCCCCGCTCCAGCGCGTGGATCGGGTTGCCGTCCGCGGCCGGGTCGTAGGCAGCCGCCACCCATGGCCGCATCACGGCGGCGTAGCTGTCGCGGTCGATGTCCTCGGCGTCCAGCCAGGCCTGCACCGTTTCCGGGATCGGGCTGGTCATCACGCCGCCCCAGTCGGTGATCACGCCACGCAATGCCGGGGCCGCGCCGGGGCGGAACTCATCCACACCCCTGACCTTAAAGGACACGCGGCGCGGGACTGGCTAGGTGTGCCGGGCAGGGCCGCCGAGCCGGGCGGGGCGGTTGCGCTGGCCGGTGACGGGCTGGAGCTGCCCGGAGGCGACGTCGGCCGCGCGGGCGAGGACCTTGGCGAGCAGGTCCAGCAGTTGTGCCCTTTCGCCGGGGGTGAGGGAGGACAGGATGCTCTTCTCGACCATGCGGATGGCCGGGAGCATGCGGTCGGCGGTGGCCCGGCCGTCGGGGGTGATCTCGAGCAGGGTGCTGCGCCGGTCGGCGGGGTTGGGGATGCGGCGGATCCAGCCGCGGTGTTCCAGGAGGTCGAGCGTTGCGGTCATGGTGGCGGAGGCGATGAGGACACGGTCGCTGACCTGTGAGGGGGTCAGCGGCTCACCTGCCCCGTCGATGACCGACAGCGCCTGCGCGGCCAGGTGCGGTATGCCGATGGTCAGCCAGATGCACCGCTCGATCTCGCCCAGCAGGACCTGGCCGCTGCGGACCAGCGACGCGTAGGCCTCGGTGCAGGTGGCGTCGGCGGCGGGGTACTCCTCGGCGAAGTCGGCGTCCACCTTGACCACGCCCAGCGAGGCCGGGGAGGGCCGGTTGCGGCTCCTCCCCGGCCTCGGTGCCCGGCTGGGTTCAGACATCCGTGAAGATCTCGACCCGCGGCGCGCCCTCCACCCCGGCGCGCCCCATGGCCTCCTGCAGGGCCGGATCGTGGGCGAAGGCGCCCGCATGCTCGGCGCTGGGGAAGTCGTGGGTCACGAACAGGGCGTTGCCGTCGTCGGGCAGCCGCATCACCCGGTGCGCGGTGCAGCCGTATTGCGCCCGCAGCGGCTCGGCCTCGTCATAGGCCTTCCGCCATGCGGCGTAGTCGCGGACCTGGTGCCGGATGGCAAGTGTGGCGCTCATGGTGGTTCCCCCTCCTGGATGCAGGGGCAGCCTGCCCCTGCGGGTCAACCTAGGCCCCCACTTGCCTCTGGGTCAAGATATTTGTCTCGGAAACATATTTCTTATAACCGAACTACTTTGCTGGCCGAGATGGGCCGCCGCGGCTGACCGGCGTCCGCCAGGAGAAGCCCGGGGGGGTCCCGCGGCGGCCCGCCAGGAGAAGCCCGGCGGCGGTCCCGCCAGGAGAAGCCCGGCGGCGGTCCCGCCAGCGGAAGCCCGGCGGCGGCCCCGCCAGGAGAAGCCCGGCGGCGGCCCCGCCAGCGGAAGCCTGGCCAGTGGAATCCTCCCAGGAACTTGCTGAAAATGTTCGTTATTACAAATTCTGTTCGATCATGACTGCATTGTCTTGTCAGATCTCGATACTAATATCGAGACACTGGATCGCTGGTACATCACCCGCGGGGAGGTGAGCCGATGCCCACAGCGTGTGCCGCTGACCTGCGTGAGGATCTGCTCGCCAGGGTCCGGGCACCGACCCTCCGCGCGGCGTTGCGGCAGGACGCTGAGCTGGCGGCCGAGATTGCGGCACTGGAGGCGGCCGGAGCCGTAGCGCCACCCGATGACGAGGAGCCGTGGGGGCCTCCCCCCAATCCCGAGAGCGGGCCGCCAGACGGCACCGATGCCTGGCTGGCCGATCTGCCCGCCGAGCTCCTGGCCGAATACCTGGCCGCCACCGAAGACCCCCCGCACCGCGAGCCGATCGTGGCCGGCCGCCTGCCCCGGCAGCCGGGGGACGGCTGCGGGTTCGCCAGTGGCGGGGCAGCCGACGAGCTGCCGCCGGGGCCGGTGCTGGCCGGTCTCGCCGCAGACGCGTGGGCTGCCGGTCCGGACCGGCTCTGCGACGACGAGCTCATCGGGGTGCTGCGGGCTGCCCGGCGGCTGGCCTCCTGGTCGGCGGCCCTGGAGCTGGCGGCCGTGACCGACCTCGCCGAGCGCCGTGAGGCCGAGGCGGCGAGGGCGGCGGCGTGCGTGCCGGGGGAGCACATCGGTGACGAGATCGCCGCCGCCCTGACGCTGACCGGACGGGCGGCGGACGTGCTGCTGGATCTCGCGCTCGCGCTGCGCCGCCTGCCCGCGACGATGGCCGCGCTGGCCAGCGGGCGGATCGACCGCTGGAAGGCGGCGGTCATCGCCGACGAGGTCACCGGACTCAGCGGCGAGCATGCCGCCGCTGTCGAGCAGCAGGTTCTCGGCGCCGCGCCGGGCCAGACCACCGGCCAGCTGCGCGCCGCCACCCGCCGCGCCGTCCTGGCCGCGGACCCCGCCGCGGCCCGCGAGCGCAAGGAGCGAGCCCAGCGCGACGCCCGGGTGGAGAGGTGGGACGAGCAGGCCGGCACCGCCGCACTGGCCGGCCGGGACCTGCCTCCCGCCGGCGTACTGGCCGCCGACCGCAACCTTTCCTCGCTGGCCGGCTCGCTCAGGCGCGCCGGGGCGAGCGGCACCATGGACCAGCTTCGCGCCAGGGTATTCCTGGCGCTCCTCACCGGCGAGCCCATCCCCGGCGAGCCCATCCCCGGCGAGCCCATCACCGGCTCCAGTTCTGGCACCTGCCACGGTCCTGGCACATGCACGCACGGGCCGGGCGGCTCGGTGAACCTGACCATCCCCCTCGCCACCTGGCTGGGCCTGTCCGACGCGCCGGGCCACGCCGCCGGGTACGGGCCGCTGGACGCCGCTGACTCCCGCGACCTGGCCGCGTTGCTGGCCAGGCATCCCGGCAGCCGCTGGTGCGTCACCGTGACCGGCGAGGGCGGACGGGCGGTTGCCCACGGCTGCGCCCGGCATCTGCCCGGTGGCTCCCGGCCGCCACCCCGAAGCGGAGCACCCCGGCTGCCACCACCCGCGCCTGATGTCATGGAGTGGCTGGCAGGTATCGCTATCGGCAAGCTGGAAACCGGGGATTGCAGCCATCTTCGGGAGTCGCCCGCCTACCGGCCGCCGCCTTCTCTGCGGCACTTGATCGCCATCAGGCAGCCGTCCTGCTCGTTCCCCGGCTGCCGCCGGCCCGCCGCGCGCTGCGACCAAGACCACACGATCCCTCATGACCAGGGGGGCCGGACCTGCGAATGCAACCTGGCCACGCTCTGCCGCCGTCACCATCGCGCCAAGCAGGCCCACGGCTGGAAGCTCACTCAGCCCGAGCCGGGCATGATGACGTGGACCACCCCCAGCGGCCGCAGCTATGTCACCGGAGCGGCCGCCTACCCAGAGTGAGGCTGTCTGCTTACACTCGCTGGCGTCAGATTGTCACCACTCAGCTACTTCTGGTTGCCTCAGGAGCGTGCGGACGGGGCGATGCCGGTGCCCGCGATCAGGGGCGGAGGAGGAACGGGGCGAAGCTAATGCCATACGCCCAAATCGATCTTGATGGAAGCAACCTTGTCGTGGAGTGGGCTGTCCGCGCACCTGGTGCGGCGGCAAGCGTCGCGGCAGGTGGCGGCCGGCATGGGGACCTGGGGATATTGTCCGAGGAAGTACGCGCCAGCTTGCTATCGTCTGTGTACTACGTGGCTGCACTCAGACCCAAGGACAAGGCTGCTTCTCATGCATGATGCCCGCACGCTGATCGACCTGGGCGAGGAGGCCGTTCGCGCCCTGGCACGGCGTGGCTATGCGCTCGACCTGCCCACGATCGAGGACCTGTTTACCCGCCGGAATCTCTTGATCAAGTCTGCCGACGACCTACGGTCCGAGTCCAAGCAGGTCGCCCAGGAAGTGGGCAAGGCCACCAAAGCGGGCGGCGATGCTTCGGCGCTCAAGGAGCGGGCACGTCAGCTCAAAGACCAGGTGCGGGCGATCGAGCAGGATCAGGAGAAGCTCGACACCGAACTGCGTGACATCCTGCTGACCATCCCGAACTTCCCCGCTCAAGACGTGCCCGACGGCGCGAGCGAGGAGTTCAACGTCGAGATCCGCCGGCATGGCACTCCGCCGTCGTTCTCATTCGAGCCCAAGGATCACGTGGACTTGGGCGAGGCGATGGGCATCCTCGACCTTGCGCGGGCGGCGAAGCTGTCTGGGTCTCGGTTCGCGATCACGCGTGGGGCCGGAGCGGTGCTGGAGCGCGCGCTGGCCAACTTTTTCCTCACCCTGCACACTAGCCGGCACGGCTACACCGAGTTCTCGGTGCCGAGCCTCGTGAATCGGCAGACGGTGACCGGAACCGGCCAGTTGCCGAAGTTCGAAGAAGATCTGTTCAAGACCAACGTGGCCGACCGGGACCTGTACCTGATCCCGACTGCTGAGGTGCCACTGACAAACCTTCACGCCGGTGAGATCCTGCCTGCCGAGAGCCTGCCACTGGCCTACACGGCTTGGACGCCATGCTTTCGCTCGGAGGCCGGATCCTACGGCCGGGACACCCGCGGCATCCTGCGGCTTCACCAGTTCTCCAAGGTGGAACTGGTGCGTATCTGCCGACCGCAGGACTCCCGCCTGGAGCTGGAGGCGATGCTCGGCCACGCCGAAGCGTGCCTGAAAGAACTCGGCCTGGCCTACCGCGTCGTCGCGCTCGCAGCGGGTGACCTGGGCTTCTCGGCCTCATTCACCTACGACATCGAAGTTTGGCTGCCGAGCCAGAACACCTACCGCGAGATCAGCTCGTGCTCGGACTGCGGCACCTTCCAGGCCCGCCGCGCCGCCATCCGCACGAGAACCAGAGATGGCAAGCGCGGGCTCGCAGCCACCCTCAATGGCTCGGGGCTGCCGATTGGGCGGACAATGGCCGCGCTGCTGGAGCAGAATCAGCAGGCCGACGGATCTGTGGTCATCCCTAAGGCTCTGGTGCCATTTACCGGATTTGCCCGCATTGAGGCCAACGGTACGCCCGGAGCTTAGCCACGATGGCGGTGGGCGTCTGCGACTTCCCCGGCGCGTATGTGCCTGGCGTCGTGGCAGCGGCCTCCAGCCGCCGGCATCACCGCTCCGCGCGGCTGCCGCACCAGTATCCGCACGATCCTGCTCAACTGCCGGATCGCGGGCCTGCCGGTGTACCGGGGAAGATTGCCGGCCAGGGTCAATAGGAGCCCGCTTGTGAGTGAGGAGACGGACATGCAGCCGATCGCGGTCGTCACCGGGGCCAGCAGCGGTATCGGCGCCGCCACCGCGGTCAGGCTCGCCGGGGCGGGAGCCGGGTACCACGTGATACTCATCGCCCGGCGCGCGGACCGGATCGGCGCCGTGGCCGAGCGGATACGCGCGGAGGGCGGCTCGGCACAGGCATGCGTCCTGGACGTTACCGACCGCGCCGCCGTCGACGCGTTCGCAGCGGCGCTGGACCGCTGCGATGTGCTGATCAACAACGCTGGCGGCGCGTTCGGCGCCGAAACAGTGGCCGAGGGCGACCCCGCCGACTGGCGGGCCATGTACGAGGTCAACGTGCTCGGCACGCTGAACATGACCCAGGCGCTGCTCCCCCTGCTGATCACCAGCGGTGATGGCACCATCGTGGTGATGGGGTCCACCGCGGGCTTCGTCGCCTATGAGGGCGGCGGCGGGTATGTCGCCGCCAAGCACGGCGAGCATGCGATTGCCGCGACGCTGCGGCTGGAGCTGTCCGGCCAGCCGGTGCGGGTGATCGAGATCGCGCCCGGCATGGTCCGCACCGACGAGTTCGCGCTCAACCGGTACCGGGGCGATGCCGGCCAGGCCGACGCCGTCTACGCCGGGGTGCGCGAGCCGCTCACCGCCGACGACGTCGCGGACGTGGTCACCTGGACGGTCACCCGGCCCTCGCACGTCAACGTGGATCTGCTGGTGCTGCGCCCGCGGGCCCAGGCCGCGCAGCACAAGGTGTACCGCGAGCGGTGACCTGGGCCGCCCAGGTCACGCGGGCACCGGATTCGCTGGATACACCTGCTCACCGGCCACCCAGGCGGCCCGCGCCCGCAGGTCATCGCCGAGCCAGGCGAGGTCGGCCGCGGCGCCGGGGGTGAGCCGTCCAAGGTCGGGGCGGCCGATCAGGTCCGCCGGGATGCGGGTGGCCGCCGCGACCGCCTCCGCCAGGCCCACACCGGCCGCCAGCATGTTCGCCACCGCCCGGTCCATCCGCAGCACCGATCCGGCCAGCGTCCCGTCGGCCAGCCGGGGCGGCTGGCCCTCCCCGGGCCGCACCTCGACGGTTTCCCCGCCCAGCCGGTAGCGCCCCGGCGGCATGCCCGCGGGCGCGGCCGCGTCGGTGACCAGGCAGATCCTGCCCGGCGCGGCGGCGAACGCGATCGCGCACACCTCGGCCGCGACGTGACAGCAGTCGGCGATGAGCCCGCAGGTCAGCCGGGGGTCGGCGAGCGCTTGGCCAACCACGCCGGGCTCGCGGTGATGCAGCGGCCGTTGCGCGTTGAACAGGTGGGTGACCATCCGCGCACCCGCGTCCGCCGCCACCGCCACCTGCCGCGCCGTCGCGTCGCTGTGGCCGATGCTGACCACGATCCCCGCCGCCGCCAGGTCCGCGACCGCCGCCAGGCCCCCCGCCACCTCCGGGGCCAGCGTCACCACCCGCAGCACTCCCGCACCCGCCGCCAGCAGGTCCGCCACCGCCGCCGGCGACGGCGGCACGATCCACTCCCGGCGGTGCGCCCCAGCCCGCCCCGGCGCCAGGAACGGCCCCTCCTGGTGCACACCGAGCACGCGCGCGCCGGCCGGCGGATCCGCCGCGAACACAGATGCGAAACGCAGCGCGCCGCCCAGCTCGGCCAGTGGCGCGGAGACGAAGGTGGGCAGGAACGCCGTGGTCCCCGTCTCCGGCAGCCGCCGCACCACGCGTGCCCACCCGGCCACGTCCACCTCGGCCAGGTCCACCCCGAAACAGCCGTTGACCTGGAGGTCGATCAGGCCGGGCATGAGATATCCGCTGCCGAGCGCGAGATCCGGCTCGCGGGGCGGCGGCCCCCCGGCCACCTCGGTCACCAGGCCGCCGGTGAGGAGCACATAACCGGGTTCCAGGACGGCGCGCCCGGGTGTCCCGGGAACGACCCGGGGCGCCGTGATCAGCAGCTGCGGCACCCGGCCCCGCCGTCAGCCGGGGGCGTCACTGGCCCAGCCGCGCCGCAGATCACTGGCCGAGCCGTGCCATCATCGCGGGCGGATAGCGGTCGCCCACCGCCACCCCGGACGGGGCCAGTTCGTCGAGCTGGCGCAGCTCATCGGGGGTGAGCGTGATCTCGGTGGCCGCCAGGTTCTGCTCCAGGTAGGAGCGGCGCTTGGTGCCCGGGATGGCGACCAGGTCGTCGCCCTGGGCGAGCACCCAGGCCAGCGCCAGCTGGGCGGGGGTCACGCCCCTGGCCGTGGCGAGCGCGGCGATCCGGTCCGCGGCCGCCAGGTTGCGGGTGTAGTTCTCGCCCTGGAAGCGGGGGGCGGTGCGGCGGAAGTCGCGCTCGCCGAACTCCCCGGCAGCCGGCATGGTGCCGGTGAGCATGCCGCGGCCGAGCGGGCTGTAACAGACCAGCCCGATGCCGAGCTCGCGCAGCAGCGGCAGCACGTCCGCCTCCGGGTCGCGGCTGAACAGCGAGTACTCGTACTGGCCAGCGGCTATGGGGTGCACGGCGTGTGCCCGGCGGACCGTGGCCGGTGCCGCCTCGGAGATGCCGAGGAAGCGGACCTTCCCCGCGCTGACCAGCTCACCCAGCGCGCCCCAGGTCTCCTCGACCGGCACGTCCGGGTCGACCCGGTGCTGGTAGTAGAGGTCGATGTGGTCGACACCGAGACGCTGCAGCGAGTCGTCGCACGCGCGGCGCACGTAGTCGGGCCGGCCGTTGATCCCCCGGCTGCCGTCCGGCCGGAACTCCTGGCCGAACTTGGTGGCGAGGACCACCTCGGCGCGGCGGCCCTTGATCGCGGTGCCGACGAGACGCTCGTTGGTGTGCGGCCCGTAGGAGTCCGATGTGTCGAGCAGCGTCACGCCCAGGTCGAGTGCCCGGTGGATGGTGGCGACGGACTCCTCGTCATCGGGGGTCCCATAGGACTGGCTCATGCCCATGCACCCGAGACCGAGTTCGGGGACGGTCAGGCCCTGGCCGAGCGCGCGATGCTCCATCGGTGCCTCAGGCGCTGGCCTTGCCGCGGGTCTGGCGCGTGCTGTCGTCGCCGTTGGTGCCTCCGGCCGATGCGCTCGCCTTTGCCGCCGCCAGGCTGGCCTTCAGCGCGTCGGCCAGGCTGCCGCCGCCGTCCTCCACCTGGAGCTGTGGCCGGGCCACCTCAAGGCCCTGCACCTTGG
>Ga0335081_10015175_pt1 | contig 12456 bp, 7 predicted proteins | sample Lox_Sample_35_FD_206713 | JGI IMG/M metagenome (GOLD analysis project Ga0335081, IMG submission 206713) | Soil microbial communities from Loxahatchee National Wildlife Refuge, Florida, United States - Lox_Sample_3.5 | ecosystem: Environmental > Terrestrial > Soil > Wetlands | place: USA: Florida...
CCCATCGTGATTTGCTTCGCCGACCGACATGGGCGTCTCATACAGGCTGCGCAAGTTCTCAGAGTAGTGAGCCATGTAGTCGAAGACACGCGCAGCCGTGTCGGGATACGGAAAGCTCGGAATGCTGGCTTTGTTGAGGATGACCTCGCCCGAAGCAACTTCATTGCCGCCCATCCAGGTGGCGATGATGGGTTTCCCGATCGATTTTGCATAGGGCGCCAATTCCTCGGCGGTCCTGGTGGGGTCGGTCATGGCTTGAGGCGTGAGAATGACGAGGATGCCATCGCTATTAGGATCCTTGGCAGCGATTTCGAGCGTCTTGCCATAACGCTCCGGACTGGCATCACCCAGAATGTCAACCGGGTTGTTGTGGCTCCAGGCCGCCGGCAGGAGCTGGTTAAAGGCTTTCATCGTATCTTCAGAGAGCCTGGCAAGCTCGCCGCCATTGGTAATCAGGGAATCCGTGGCGAGTACACCCGGCCCCCCTGCGTTGGTGAGAATGGTCAGGCGCCGCCCCTGGGGGCGAGGTTGTTTCCCGAGTACTTCGGCCATGTAAAACAACTCGGCAATGCTGTTGACTCGCAGGACTCCGCTGCGGCGGAAGGCCACCTCGAGCACTTCATCACTGCCGGTCAGTGAGCCGGTATGGGAGGCGGCAGCTTTGGCAGCTCCCTCGGTGCGGCCCGGCTTGATAACGATGATCGGTTTAGCCAGCGCGACTTCACGCGCGGCGGAGAGGAAGGCTCTGGCATTGCCAATGGTCTCCATATAAATGACGATACTTTGTGTGTGAGGGTCGTCGCCAAGATAATAGATGAGATCGCTCCAATCGACATCCAGCATGGAGCCGATCGAAACAAAGGCGCTGAATCCCGCGTTCTCACGCAGACTCCAGTCGAGAATGGCTGTACAGAGTGCCCCGCTTTGGCTGATAAAGCCCACGTTCCCGCGTTGCGCAATGGTGCTGGCGAAGGTCGCGTTCAATCCGGTAGTCGGACTCATCACGCCCAGGCAGTTCGGGCCGATGATGCGCATTTTGCCACGGCGGGCTTCTTCCAGCACACGCTGTTCCAGCTCGATGCCTGCTGCGCCTGTTTCCTTGAATCCAGCTGAAATGATAATTGCAGCTTTGACGCCCGCACTCACACAGTCTTTAATGATATCAGGGACAGTATTGGCCGGTGTGACCACAACCGCGAGATCCACTGCCTCGGGCACGTTTTTAATATCCGGATAGGCTTTGATGCCGAGGATGTTGGGGTGCTTTGGATTAACAGGATAAAGAGTGCCACCAAACGTGCTGCTGATCAAATTCCAAACGATGGTACGCCCAACACTGCCAGGCGTTTCAGTGGCGCCAATTACCGCAACGCTCTTGGGTGCAAAGAAAGCATCCAAGGGCCGACGCCCATAATTCAAAAGGTCGTGCGATGGATCGAGTATAGGTTGAACAGGTTGATGCATTTATCCTCCTTGAACAAAAACGAATGATATAACGACTCCATTTTCTTGCCACTCACCAAGGGAACTGTCTACCCCGTCTGCCGGCCAGTTCCGAATGCAGTTGCAGCCAGCGCATGAGGTCGCGGCGACGCAACATTCCAATCAGAATCCCATTCTCCACCACAGGCATCTGGTTTACGTCCCGGCTCGCCAATTGATGAAGCACATTACTGGCGTCATCAGTGGGTGCGGCCAGTATTAATTTATCCGCGGGTGTCATGATCTCATTCACTGTAACCATATTCCATTTTTCACGCGTCACCTTGCGAACATCCTCGATACAGACAATGCCGACTACGCGACCATTATCCATCACTGGAAAGGCATGCTCATCAGTACCCATGATGTGATCATGAACCAATGTGCTGACCAGGATGTTGGATGAAACGGTCGGAGGATTGCTACGCATGAGCTGGGACACCGGCACGCCGCCCAACACATCCTCGACTACGACCTGCCGATAACTCTGTACCGCGGCGCTGTTCAGGAACCACCCGATGAAGGCAATCCACAGCCCGCCGATGAAGCCCGATCCGAGGAATGGGATCGAAACGCCAAACACCATTGAAATTCCAGCGAGGATAAAAATCCAGGCGACGAACTGCCCAGCCCAGGAAGCCCATTGCGTGGCTTGGGGCAAATTTTGGTTCATGGCCCAGAAAATCGAGCGCAGCACACGTCCGCCATCCAACGGAAAGCCGGGGATCATGTTAAAGACACCGAGTAAAATGTTGATTGGCCCCAGCCAAAGGAAGAGTGTGGCGAGCGGACTGAGTTGGGCCAGTGCATGGAGCGTATTTCCAGAAATGACCTCCAGCCCCTCGGCAGTTGCACCGCTGAGGAAAAGAAATATCACGCCGAGTACGATGCTCGTCAGTGGACCGACAATCGCCATCACGAACTCGACGCCGGGCGACGGAGGCTCACGCTGAATGTTGGAGACGCCGCCGAAGAGGAACAGTGTGATGTCATGGACGGGAATACCGTTCGCCTTCGCCACAAGTGAGTGAGCCAGTTCGTGCGCGAGCACTGAAGCAAAAAAGAGCAACGAGGCCACGAGAGCTGTGCCCCATATCAGCTCAGTTCCCCAATGCGGATGCAGTTCGGGGAATACCCCTGCAGCTAAATCCCACATGATGAGTAGAAAGATTAAAATCCAACTCCAATCCACATAAATATTGATACCAAAGATTCTGCCAACACGTATTCCCGTGCGCATATTGTATATTCTCCTTTCTATTTATTAAACATCCATGCTGCCATAGAATGAGACTTATTCCCTTGCGATAAACCATCTGATTTGATTGATAGTCAGCTTGCGCCGCGTAGCATCCCTTGACATCAATCAGTACAAGTCGGCATTTCTGGATACAGGTCAGCGCAGCCAGCTTTCAGCTCTACGATGAACTGCCTAGCCAAAAGGATATTATAGTCACTCCGAGAAATATCGTGTGCACGTCCATGAGAACTATGGACGAATCGAATCCATTCGCGAATCATTTCTAATTTCCAACCTTACCATCATCAGGGATGGACTGATACCAACTCCGGCCATCCTGCGCAATTAACACCTGTGCGGCCTCCGGACCCCAACTGCCCGATGAGTAGTCGGGAAAGCCTGCGGGAGCGGAATTTCCCCATGTGTTAAGAATGGGGGTGAGGATCGACCATGAAGCTTCCACTTGATCCGCGCGCATGAAGAGGGTCGCATCCCCAGCCATGACATCTGCCAGCAGCGTTTCATAAGCCTCAGGTGATCTTGATTTAAAGGTTTCCTGATAAGAAAAATGCATATCCACCGGACTCAAATGAAGGCTGGAGCCGGGTTGCTTGGCCTGAAAGCGCAATACGATTCCTTCCTGAGGCTGGACGTGAACCATCAGGCGGTTGGGTTGCCAGTCCATGGTAGCCGTTGTCGGAAATGACCGGTGAGGTACAGGCCGAAATTGGATCATGACTTCTGAAGCTTTTCCACCCAACCGTTTACCGGTGCGCAGGTAAAAGGGGACATCCTGCCAGCGCCAATTATCAATCAATAACTTCACCGCAGCGAAAGTTTCAGTGGCCGAATCGGATGCCACTCCCGCTTCGGATCGATAAGCCGGAACCTGTTCACCTTGCATCCAACCCATGCCATATTGTCCACGCACAGCAACACTCTGAATATGCTCGACGGTGATCGGACGGATCGCTCGTAGTACATCCACCTTTTTATTCCGTATCTCATCGGCATCAAAGGAGACCATGGGTTCCATGGCAATCAGACACAGGAGCTGCATCAAGTGGTTCTGAATCATATCCCGCAAAGCCCCTGCATGTTCATAGTACGCACCTCTGTGCTCCACCCCCACCTCTTCAGCCACTGTAATCTGAACATGATCAATATAGCCGCGGTTCCAGATTGGCTCGAACAATGTATTGGCAAAGCGAAAGGCAAGAATGTTCTGAACGGTTTCCTTGCCAAGATAATGGTCAATCCGGTAGATCTGTGATTCATCCACAACCGCACTGAGTATGCCGTTCAGAGTAACCGCAGAAGCCAGGTCATGACCAAAGGGTTTTTCCACAACGATTCGGTCGCGCTGTTTATCATGAGCCAACTTGGCTGCACCGATCTCTTTAACGATGGTTTCCACGATGCTTGGTGGAGTCGCCAAATAAAATACATGAATCGCCGGAACGCCCCATTTCTTTTCATGCGCTTGAAGCTGTTCTTTTAATGCAGCATAGGTTGCCGGGTCGGCAAAATCACCTGAGAGGTAGGATAGGTTCGCAGTAAACGCTTTCCATGTTTTCTCGTCAACAATCCCGCAATTACAAAAGCCATCTACGCCATCTTTCAGCCGCAGGCGAAACTTATCCGTGCTGCCTTCCTTGATATCCAGCCCAATCACTGCAAACTGGCCAGGCAGCTGCTGTGCGAGAAACAGGTTGAAGATAGCCGGGGAAAGTTTGCGCCAGGTTAAATCGCCCATGCTTCCGAATATAACCAGAATGGTTGGTTCTTTTTGAGTTGTCATTATAAGCACGCTTTCATGCGGGTGAGCTTCCTATTCCCAACGAGTATGGAAAACGCCTTTGGCATCCACGCGTTCGTAGGTATGTGCGCCAAAATCATCGCGCTGAGCCTGGATCAAATTGGCTGGCAACCAGGCGCTGCGGTATCCATCGAAATAAGCCAAAGAGGCCATCAAACATGGAACAGGAAGACCAAGTTTTCCAGCCAAGCCAACAACTTTCCGCAGATCTTTTTGTCCTGTGAGAACCACCTTGCCCAGATGGCTATCCATTAATAGATTGGGCAAATCCGGATCTGCATGATAGGCAGCTTGTATATCCTCAAGCAGAGCAGCCCGAATAATGCATCCGCCGCGCCAAATGCGGGCAACATCTTCCAGGTTCAAATTGTATTCATAGACTTTGGACGCGCTTCGCAATTGAGCCATTCCCTGTGCATACGTGACGATCATGGATGTATGCATTGCATTCTTGAGCTGAGTCAAGATTGCACTACGATCACCTTTGAAATGGGATGTTCGCACTTTAATATGCTGGCTCGCTGCTTCCCGGTCGCTTTTCAAAGCAGACAGATTGCGCGCCACCACTGCCGCATCGATAACGGGCGTTGGCACCTGAATGTCCATCGCATCCTGTGAAGTCCACATCCCCGTCCCTTTTTGCTTGGCCTCATCCAGGATCACGTCGACCAGTTGTTTGCCGGTTCGTTCATCCACTCGGGTGAAAATGCGAGACGTGATTTCCATCAGGTAACCATTCAATTCCGATTCGTTCCACTTGCCATAAACAACGGATAACTCCTGATCCGTCAGTCCCAAGCCTCGCTTCATTAAGTCGTAGGACTCGGCGATCAACTGCATCAGCCCGTACTCGATGCCATTGTGTACCATTTTGACGTAATGACCGGCCGAGCCGGGTCCAAGATAAGTGACGCAGGGTGCTCCGCCCACCTGGGCCGCGACCGCTTCAAAGATGGGTCTGATGCGCTCATAAGCTTCCTGAGGTCCGCCCGGCATCAAACTGGGACCGTGCCGCGCACCCTGCTCGCCGCCTGACACTCCAACTCCCATATAAAGAATGCCTTTCTCAGCAAGAGATTTTGCCCGCAGATCTGTATCTTTGAAATGTGAGTTGCCAGCATCAATGATTAGATCGCCATTCTCCAGGTGTGGTAACAACTCGCGGATTACGCTGTCCACTATCTGACCGGCTGGAACCAATAGCATAATAGCCCGCGGTTTAGCCAGCGAGCGGATAAACTCCTCAGGACTTGGCATGGCGGTTACAGCGCGGCTCCCAGCTTCAGTTTGCAGTTGTTGAATTTGCGATCGATCTTTATCGTAACCGCCCACTGAATATCCATGATCCGCTATATTGAGTACCAGATTGCGACCCATCACACCCAAGCCAACCATTCCAATTTCGTATTCTTGTTCCGTCATCTCTTCGTCTCCTTCTAATATTTAATGGCTTAGCTCTCTGATCGAAACGTTTGCACATGGCTCAAGTCTCTGACGATAAGCCGATGGTTTCAAGCTCCTTTCGTGTGTTCTGATAATCCCTGTGGGTGATGCCGCGAATCCCCAATCCTTGAGCTACCTCGACGAACATGGCCCGGTCATCAATGTAAACAACTTGCTCCGGCGAAGCCTGGGCAATATCCAACGCAATGCGGTATATATCTTCATCCGGTTTGCGGTAGTGGACAAAGCAGGATGACACAAAGAAATCAATGAATGTGCCTAATTGAAATTGTTCAGCGCGATAGACCGTCAGCTCGCGGCCTTCGTTGCTGACAGCCGCAACTTGCAGATTGTATCGAGTCTTGAGAGAGCGCACCAGCTCGATCATCTCCGGAAAGGGCCGGGACTGAGCGTACATGAATGCCTTGAACTCTTCTGATGAAAATGAGCGCTTCTCATAAAAAACAACCCGCTTCAAATATCCATCCAGGCTGAGTTTCCCTGCTTCGTAAGTATCAAAAGTCAGGTGATGGCGCTCTTCCATCTCCTCGTGATCCAAATTGAATTTTGCAGCCGCGCGTGTTCGAATATTATGATCCCAGCCATTCGTCAGCAACACGCCGCCTATATCCAGAAATAAAGTTGTGATAGAGCATGAAGGAATCATTGGGTCACCTAAAATGTTTGTCATCGGTTAGTTTTTCGCTTAATAAGCCGGTACAGCCAGGCAAGCGACAAAGCGAATCAACGGTCTTGAGCAACGCAAGCTGAATGCCCTACGACCTGCTATTCATGGTCAGACGCATAGTTTAGTTGGTTTCATTTCTGCAACCCATGCGAGCCTTTTGTGCGCATCAGAAGTATGGCACTAGATCGGGAAGCCAAGTGGTAAGATTGCGAATTTTCCAAGAGTGGTTCTTCCCCATCAGCAAACTGATCCTGTGGCGCTTCGTATGAGGTATCAACGGCCAAATGCCAGTGCTCCTCTGATGATGGAATGGGATGTAATCTGAAATCGACCGCTTCAGTGCCAGCATTAAACATCACGTAAAGGGCGCACTGCTCATCTTCATGGATCAGACAGGCCAGCCGTTTCTCTTTCGGGTCGGTCCAGTTGGGCGATCCTCCTTGCGGATCAAACCATTGGATTTCATCGTCTGTGTAGAATTGCTCCTTGCTCAGAATTGGATGTGACTTACGAAAGGCGATCATGCCACAGGTGTAACGAAAAATCTCCCGGTGCTGTTCGAGAAAGTCCCAATCGTACCAACTAGTTCCATTGTCCTGGCAATAGGCGTTGTTGTTGCCGCCTTGCGTACGACGAAATTCATCCCCGCCGAGCAACATCGGCACGCCGCGCGAGATTAACAGCGTCAGCAGGAAGTTTTTAATTTGGGCTTTCCGCACAGCCTCGATCCCGGCATCCGTTGTCGGGCCTTCAGTTCCGTAGTTTTCACTAAAGTTGACATCGGTCCCGTCGCGGTTGTCTTCTCCGTTTGCTTCATTGTGCTTATCGCGATAACTTACCAGATCATTCAAAGTGAAGCCATCATGGCACGTGACAAAGTTGATGCTGCACTCCGGGCCTTTACCTGATTTGGTATAAATATCGGCGCTGCCGCAGATACGGCTGGCAAACAGACCAAGCATCTCATCATCGCCGCGCCAAAAACGTCGAATATCATCCCGGTAGCGTCCATTCCATTCCGACCAACGCCGCTCAGAAAAACTACCTACCTCATACGCGCCGGCAGCGTCCCAAGCTTCGGCAATGATTTTCACATCTCTCAAGATCGGGTCCTCGGCGATCTGTTCGAGAAGAGGGGCATTGGCCAGCAGCTTGCCGGTTTCGTCCCGGCCAAGAACGGATGCCAGATCAAACCTGAATCCGTCTACGTGCATCTCCACCGTCCAATAACGAAGCGCGGCCAAAATATAATCCCGCACCACAGGATGGTTGGCGTTGATGGTATTGCCTGTGCCAGTGTAGTCTGTATAGTAGCGTTTATCGTCCGCCAAAATATAGAAGATGGCGTTATCGATGCTTCGGAAACAGAATGTCGGACCCAACTCGTTCCCCTCTGCAGTGTGATTAAACACCACATCCAGTATCACCTCAATGCCGGCGTTGTGGAGGGCGCGGACCATTTCCTTGAACTCCAGCTTTTGCTGACCCAATCCTCCCGAACTGCTGTACGAGGCCTTAGGTGCGAAGAAAGCCACGGGGTCGTATCCCCAGTAGTTCCTGAGTGGCTGATTGGTTTTTGGATCCTTGCGTACAACGAAAGTTTCATTGAATTCCTGTACAGGCATCAACTCCACAGCGGTCACTCCCAAGGTTTTAAGATAGGGAATTTTTTCCATCAAGCCTCGATAAGTCCCAGGATGGTCCACGCCTGATTTGGGCTGAATAGTTAGGCCACGGACATGTGTTTCGTAAATAATCGTCTTCGACCACGGATGCCGGAGCGGCTGGTCTCCAGCCCACTTGAAATGCCCGCTGACGAATATACACTTCGGCATCGACTTGGAATCGTCCAGCTTCGAGGCAACCCGATCCGGCTCTGGCGCCGACGGGTCGTATCCGTACGCCACTTTAAAATCCCAGATGGACAGCGGCGCAATCGCAGTGGCAAAAGGATCGAGCAGGAGCTTGTTAAAATTGAAGCGATGTCCCTGGTCAGGTTCGTACGGGCCATCCACACGATAAGCATAAAATTGACCGGGATCAATCCCTTTCACCCAAACGTGCCATACATCGCCTGTGCGGTTGCGGGTCGAATCCAGATCAATGATTCGGGCGGGCGTTGCATCTTCGGGATGGTCGAACAATTCGAGTCGAACGCGGCTGGCATTTCGGCTGAAAATAGAGAAGTTAACTCCTCCATCTCTCTCCTCGGTTCCCATTGGCAGAGGAAAGCCTGGCCGAACATCCGCGCGTTCGGAGACCTCCGAGATATAATCGTGCAACTCACGCGGAGGCGTTTTCGTCATCGTTGCCAAAGGATTAAAGAAGATTCCAACGGTACAGGTATCCCGGGTCGATAAGGCACCGCGCGCGCAGTATAGTCTGTGACCGGGCGCGTCATGGGAAACTCAGCGCTGTAAACATAGCCGTTCTCTTGGCTTAATTGTTGACCGCGCTTCATCTCCAATCTTTCCGGATTGCCGCCGTTCAATCCGTTAGCGTATAATTCCACCCGGACGCTATTCGGGTCAAGGCTACCAAGATAAACCTCAACTGTGAAAACGTGCCGTCCTTCGCCACTCACAACCTTCACTTCACCGAAGCGCAGTTCAGCCCATTTTTGTTCCAGATTGCGTTGCCAATCAGCAGCTTGAGAACCAACTGCACCTTTATCGGTCGTGCGATGACGATAAGCCGCAGCAGCCGGGATGTAATATTCTTCGGTGTACTCACGTACGGCCCGGTTGGCAGAAAACTGGGTCGTCAGGCGTGCCATGCTTTCACGCATACGCGCGATCCAGGCAGTTGGGATGCCTTGCTGGTTTCGGGAATAAAATTCGGGCACCACCTCGCGTTCAAGCAGATCGTAGAGCGCGGTAGCTTCAGCAGCATCCCAGGACGGGTCATCACCATGTTCCTGTCCATCTCCCAAGGCCCACCCCACTTCAGGCGTGTAGGCTTCCGCCCACCACCCATCCAACTCCGAAAGATTGATGCCGCCATTGACGAGCACTTTCATACCGCTCGTTCCACAGGCCTCCCAGGGTCGTCGCGGTGTGTTGATCCAGACATCGATCCCCTGCACCAAGTGCTCAGTCAAAAGCATATCATAGTCACTGAGAAAAATCACATGAGTGCGTGCCTCGGGGCTCTGAATAAACTGGATCCATTCCCGAATCAAAGCCTGACCCGCTTGGTCAGCGGGATGAGCCTTCCCGGCAATAATCAGTTGCACGGGTCGTTGCGGATCTGTCAACAAGCGGAGCAGCCTCTCTGGATCATGCAGCAACAAGTTTGGTCTCTTGTAGGTTGCAAAGCGACGTGCGAATCCCAGAGTCAATGCATTGGGATCGAACACATGCTTTGCCTCTTCAATCTCATTAGACGATACACCTGCGACAGTCAACTGCAGTGACAAGTGCTCACGAGCAAATTCAACGAGAGACTTGCTGGCATCAGTGCGAAATTTCCAAAGCTGAGAGTCGGAGAGGCGACGAATATCCTCGTCCAGAGTTTCCGTTGCTCCCAGCCAGCGTTCTTTTCCACAAGCCTCCGTCCAAATATCGTCGGCTTCCGCTGAGTCCCAACTGGGCACATGAACCCCATTCGTCACATGCCCGACTGGTACTTCATCCTGCGGCCAGCGCGGAAAGAGAGGCGCAAAAAGATCCCGGCTAACCTTCCCATGCAAGCGACTCACGCCATTGACCGCCCCGCTGCCGCGGATTGCCAGATAGGCCATGTTAAAACTTTCTGAAGAATCATTGGGGTTTTGCCGGCCCAAGGCCAGCAAATCGTGGAGGCTAATGCCAAGTTCTTTCTCAGCATAGCCACCCAGATATTGTTTGATGAGGGACGGCTCAAAGCGGTCAAAGCCAGCAGCGACTGCAGTGTGCGTGGTGAAAAGATTTCCAGCTCGTGTGACAGCCAATGCGGCCTCGAATGGCTGCCCGGTCTCCTGCGTGAAACTCCGGGCGCGTTCCAACGCCGCGAAAGCCGCATGTCCTTCGTTCAAATGACAAACCTCCGGCTGGATTCCGAGGGCGCGTAACAACCGCCATCCTCCGATCCCAAGCAGCAGTTCTTGCATGAGCCTCAGCTCCGGGCCACCGCCATAGAGCTCGCTGGTGATGCTACGATGAGCGGGATAGTTTGCTGCGTCATTACTGTCGAGCAGGTAAAGTTTTACTCTTCCAACCTGGACCTGCCAAGCACGTAACCAGACTGAATACCCAGGCAAGGCGACTTTGAGCCGCAACCACTCACCATTTGGTTGGCGCAACGGTGTGATTGGAAGCTGGCCGGGATCGTTATACGGAAAGAGAGCTTTTTGTGCACCATCCTTGTCAATCACCTGCCGAAAATAGCCTTGCTGGTAGAGCAATCCCACGCCACTTACCGGCACACCCAAGTCGCTGGCTGATTTAAGTTGATCGCCAGCCACATTGCCCAATCCGCCCGAATAAATTGGAAGAGCTTCACTCAGCATATATTCCATGCTGAAATATGCAACGGATGTCAGGGAAGCCTGCAAATGATTTTGCTGGAACCAGGCAGGTGCCTGCAATTCTTGACGTCTGGTTTCTACAAGTTCGTCAACGCGCTTGCGGAAAACAGGATCGGCAGACATGCGCTCGACCCGATCCTGTGATAAAGTCTGTAACACCACCCACGGGTTATGGGTAAGTTTCCACAGGGCGGGGTCAAGTTGTTGCCACACCTCATCGGCAGCATGGTTCCACGACCAGCGTAAATCGAGGGCTAACTCGACAAGGGAATCGAAGCCCTCGACGTCCCTTGTCGGGAGGTTGGATATCGGCTGGTTGGCACGTTTTTTGGGGATCATAGAACATCCTTTATTATGTTTTGGGAATCCCTTGCTACTTCAAGGGGACCGCGAGAGCAGTATTGACAATGATTTGGGCCTCCTCCTGGATGCGCTTCAGATGATCAACCCCGAGGAAGCTTTCTGCATAAATCTTATAGATATCTTCGGTCCCTGACGGACGAGCAGCGAACCATCCGCTTTTTGCCGCAACCTTCAGCCCGCCAATAGAAGCGCTATTGCCCGGCGCTTCGGTCAGGATAGTCTGGATCTTTTCGCCTGCCAATTCTGTGATTTTGACTTGCTCCGCTGAAAGCTGTTTCAATACCGCCTTTTGTTCCGGTGTAGCCGGAGCGTCGATCCGCTCGTAAACCGGATCGCCAAACTCCTTCGTCAGGTCGGAATAAATCTCGCCTGGGTCGCGCTCCATGCGGGCGGTGATCTCAGCCGCAAGCAAGGCCGGAATCATTCCATCCTTGTCCGTGGTCCAAACACTGCCGTCGAGGCGGACGAAAGAGGCGCCTGCGCTCTCTTCGCCGACGAAGCCCAGTGAACCGTCGAGCAGTCCATCCACAAACCACTTGAAGCCGACCGGCACCTCGTAGAGTTTGCGGCCAAGTTTCGCCGCGACGCGATCGATCATTGCACTGCTTACCAGCGTTTTGCCCACTGCGGCTCCCGTGCGCCAACTTGGCCGGTGTTGGAAGAGGTAGAAGATGGCAACCGAAAGATAATGATTGGGCGGCATCAACCCCGCACTTCGAGTGACAATTCCGTGCCGATCATGGTCGGTATCGCATGCGAAGGCGATCTTGAATTGATCCTTCAAGCCGATCAAGCGCCGCATCGCATAAGGCGAGGATGGATCCATGCGAATCTGACCATCCCAATCCACCGTCATGAAACGGAAGGTGGGATCTACAGTCTCGTTGACAACCGTCAGGTTCAACCCATAGCGC
>Ga0335081_10015176_pt1 | contig 12456 bp, 9 predicted proteins | sample Lox_Sample_35_FD_206713 | JGI IMG/M metagenome (GOLD analysis project Ga0335081, IMG submission 206713) | Soil microbial communities from Loxahatchee National Wildlife Refuge, Florida, United States - Lox_Sample_3.5 | ecosystem: Environmental > Terrestrial > Soil > Wetlands | place: USA: Florida...
TCAGACATTCCAAGTGTTTGCCATCAACTGCGCGCATCTTGGCTGCCCGGTTCGTTGGTTCCCGCAGTCCGGCCTGTTCATGTGCCCCTGCCACGGCGGCGCTTACTATGCGGACGGTTCCTATGCCGCGGGGCCTCCACCGCGTGGATTATTCACCTATCACTACAAGCTGGAGCAAGGGCACTTATTCATAAATGCGGGCGAAATGCCTACTACCGGATCCCCTACGGCGAGTCTGCTCAATATCACTGTAGGGAGGCCGCCGTGCGCTTGATCAAGGAACTGGGTGCCTGGTTCGATGACCGCCTGAAACTCGCTACGCCGATCCGGGAGACGATTGAGCATCCGGTGCCGCGCGAAACCGCAAGCTGGGCCTATGTTTTTGGCAGCGCCGCTCTTACCGTATTCCTGCTGCAGATTGTCACCGGCATTCTCCTCGCTATCCTCTATGTGCCCTCCGCGGGAGAAGCATGGAATAGCCTGGAGATGCTCAATCACCAGGTCACTCTCGGGTGGTTCATTCGCGCCTTGCACGGCTGGGGATCGAACTTCATGGTCGCCATCGTCCTGATCCACATGGCGCAGGTCTTTCTTTTCGGAGCTTACAAATTCCCCAGAGAGCTGACCTGGATCGTGGGTGTTTTTCTGCTCCTCTTCACCCTCGGAATGGCCTTCACAGGCCAGGTGCTTCGTTTCGATCAGGACGCATACTGGGGACTGGGTATCGGGGCTTCCATGGCAAGTCGCGTACCTCTTCTGGGGCCGTGGATTGTGAGCCTGCTGTTAGGAGGTCCGATCATAGCCGGCGCGACGCTTTCGCGGTTCTTCGCGTTGCATGTATTCGTAATCCCGGGATTGCTGATCGCATTCGTCAGCCTGCATCTGCTGCTGGTGCTGAAGCTCGGAATCAACGAATGGCCGATGCCCGGGAGAATCGTTAGACGCGCTACGTACGTAAGGGAATATCATGAGCTGACGCGTAGCGATGGTATTCCGTTTGTGCCAGGCGCCGTGGCGAAGGATCTGTTTTTCTCAGGCTTTATCCTTCTATGCATCGCTGCGTGTGCCGTGTATTTCGGCCCATTCGGACCGGGCGGCCAACCGGATCCCACTATTATCCAGACGGCGCCACGGCCCGACTATTTTTTCTTATGGATCTATGCGGTGCTGGCCTTGCTCCCGCCATCGATGGAGACTCCGCTGATGCTCATCGGACCGGTGATCGCTCTCGTCGTGCTTCTGGGGCTTCCCTTTTTCTCAGGGGAAGGTGAGAAAAGCTGGAAACGCCGCCCTGTTGCTGTTCTCACGATTCTGCTTGTGGCCGTCGCGCTTGGTAATTTCACGCATCTGGCGGGAAATGCGCCGTGGAGTCCTGTGATGGATGCATGGAGCGGAGATCCGATTCCTGCCCAATACCTTAAAGGGCGCACGGCGCTGGAGCGCCAAGGCGCGCTCATTTTTCAAGTGAAGCAGTGCCGCAACTGCCACGCCTTGGGCGGCGTGGGAGGGCAGCGCGGCCCACAGTTGGATCGAATCGCTGTCGCACTCACCGAAGACCAGCTGATCCGCCAGGTGATCCAGGGCGGCGGCAATATGCCGGCTTATGGGAAGAACCTGAATCCCGCGGAGACCACCGCGCTCGTGGCGTTCCTTGAGACCCTCCACCCGGCCGGACAGGTCCCGGCGCGCGAGGCTTATCGCGCCGCCGGATTCGGAGCGCGCCCATAAGGCCCGATGCCATCTACAGTCCATCCTATTCCAACGCCCGCTGCGCTGCTATTGATGGGCGTGGCGCTCGTCTATTTGCGGGGCTGGTATCGGCTACGGGGTGGGTTGCCAAATTTACTGTCGGTCAGCAGGCTCATCACGTTTGTGACTGGAGTCGTCGCACTGTGGGCCGCTGTCGCTTCTCCTTTAGCAGGTCTGGACCATCAACTCCTGACAGCCCATATGGCACAGCATCTTCTTTTAATGACTGTGGCGGCTCCGCTGGTTCTGTTGGGAGCGCCGGTCATGGCGCTGTCGTACGGCCTCCCACAGCGCTTCCTTCGGAGCATTCTGGGGCCCCTTCTGCAAAACCGGCCGGCGCAAAGTCTCGGACGCATCATCAGTCATCCTGTGTTTTGCTGGCTCGCTTCCACGGTGGTTGTGATCGGATGGCATGTTCCTGCCCTATTCGAACTGGGTATGCGTTCGGCAGGGTGGCATGAAGCCGAACACGCGTGCTTTCTCGCAGCCGGCCTTTTCTTCTGGTGGCCCGTGATCCAGCCTTGGCCGAGTCTGGAAAGGTGGCCCCGCTGGCGTATTCCATTGTATCTGTTCCTCGCTACACTGCCCTGCGATGCATTATCGGCATTTCTTGCTCTTTGTAACCGCGTCGTCTACTCGCACTATCTGGTCGCGGGTCGGCTCTTCGATCTTTCAGCTCTAGGCGACCAGCAGTGCGCCGGCGCACTGATGTGGGTTTGTGTGACGTTTGCCTATTTGCCCCCTGCGGCCGCGGTCACAATCCAGCTGCTTTCGCCGCAGAGCCGAGCCTCGCAAGCGGAGGCCGTCTGAATATGGCAACCGATCTCTAATTCCGTTTGAAGCGGCGGCCATTCGGCGTCAATCCTTTGCGGCACCCATCCCGGAAGCCATAGACGAAGCTACGCTCGCGAACCATGTCGCTGGCGGAAGAGCCTTCAACCGGCACCATGCTCGAGCACGAGTCCGGAATGCTCGAACATAGGTAGGGGCGGCCGTGAGGGGTCTCTAACACGAGCGCCTTGAGTGATCACCATTGGGACGCGCGTACAATAGGGTATCGCCCGTATGTTGCTGAAACGCCTCCGCCTCACGCTTGAAATGATCAAGTTCGAGCACTCCGTGTTCGCACTGCCATTCGCCCTTACGGGCGCGCTGCTGGCGTTTCGCCAGGGCGGGTACGATACGCGCGGCATCGGGGCGAAGCTGGCGTGGATCGTGGTGGCGATGGTAGGGGCGCGATCGGCCGCCATGGCCTTCAACCGCATTGTGGATGCCGAAATCGATGCGCGCAATCCACGCACCCGCATGCGCCACCTGCCCGCGGGGCTTCTCTCGCGCGGCTTCGCCTGGGGGTTCGTGGCGGCCAGCACAGCCGTTTTCCTGTTCGCCGCGGGCGAGTTGAACCGGCTGTGCCTGCTGCTGGCGCCGCTGGCGCTGGCGGTGGTCTTCTTCTATTCGTTCACCAAACGATTCACCGCGTGGTCGCACCTGGTGCTGGGATTCAGCCTGGGAATCGCGCCCGCGGCGGCGTGGATTGCGGTGCGCGGTTCGCTCGACCCGCGCATCCTGTGGCTCACCGCCGCGGTCACCTTCTGGACGGGCGGCTTCGACGTGATCTACGCCTGCCAGGATTACGAATTCGATGGCGCCGCCGCGCTGCGCAGCGTGCCGCGCCGCTGGGGCATCGCCGGAGCGCTGGCGGTGGCGCGCGCCCTGCACGCCGCGATGATCGTGTGCCTGGCGGCGCTGGTTTGGTCGCTCCACCTGGGAGCGCTGGCGGTGGCGGGCGTGGCCGCAGTCGGCGCGCTGCTGGTTTACGAACATCGGCTGGTGAAGGCGGACGATCTTTCGCGCGTCAATGCCGCTTTCTTCACCATGAACGGCTACGTGAGCGTGCTATTCTTTTTATTCTGGGCCGCGGATATACTCCTGCGCAGAGCGGGCGCCTGACGCATGCAAGTCGAGATCGTCGATCCTAGTCTTATTCCTATTCGCCGGAAAGTGGAAGCCGGCGAACGGCTGTCTCTGGAAGACGGTGTCGCGCTCTACCGCACCACCGACATTCTGGCCGTGGGCTACATGGCCAACCTGGTGCGCGAGCGGTTGCACGGCAACGTGACGTACTTCAACGTCAACCGCCATATCAACCCCACCGATGTCTGCGTGGCCAGTTGCCGGCTGTGCGCGTTTGGCAAACGTGTACGCGACCCCAAGGCGTACACCATGTCGCTCGAAGAGGTTTGGCAGCGGGCGGGCGAAGGCTGGAGCGAAGCGGTCACTGAATTTCACATCGTGGGCGGGCTGCACCCGGAGCTTACCCTCGAGTGGTATTGCGAGATGCTGCGCGGGCTCAAGCAGCGGTTTCCGCGCGTGCATCTGAAAGCTTTCACCATGGTGGAGATCGCTTACCTGGCGCGGCGGACGAAGATTTCCGTGCGGGAAACGCTGGAACGGCTACGCGATGCAGGGATGGACTCGCTGCCGGGCGGAGGAGCGGAAATCTTCAGCGAGCCGGTGCGGCGGATCATTTGCGATCACAAAATCGATGGCGCCGAGTGGCTGGAGACCGCGCGCACGGCGCACCAGCTGGGGCTGCGCTCCAACTGCACCATGCTTTACGGCCACATCGAAAACGAAGCCGACCGCGCCGACCACCTGGTGAAACTGCGCGAACTGCAGGATGAGACACACGGTTTCGTCACGTTTATTCCGCTGGCGTTTCATCCCGACAACACGCCCTTGCAGCACATCGGCAAGACCACCGGATTCACCGATATCAAGAACATCGCGGTGGCACGGCTGATGCTCGACAATATCCCCCACGTCAAGGCCTACTGGGTGATGATGACGCCGCGGATCGCGCAGATCGCGCTGCGCTTCGGCGCGGACGATATCGACGGCACTATTGTGGAAGAGCGCATCTACCACGACGCCGGCGCCACCACTTCGCAAGGATTGCGTCGAGCCGAACTGCTGCAATTGATCCGCAAGGCGGGGCGGGAGCCGGCCGAGCGCGATACGCTCTACCGGCCGGTGGAACGGACGGAAGCCACGTTCACCGTGCTCGTATAAACGGCAGCAGGTGCACGGCGTTCGCGGCGCGACCGGCGCCAGGTGAAAAAGGCGGTGATGGGATAATTCCAGCCGGCGCCGATCAGCAATCCGCAGGCTCCGGCAATCAGCCAACCGGCGCCCAGCCGCTGCAACGCGTCGGCGATGCGAATGTTGATGGCGGCGCCCAGCGAGCACGCCGCATAGAAGCTGACCAGCCCATAGGCGATGCGGCCTCCCTTGAGGCGCCGGTCGCGATGCGTGGTGCTGTTGTTGAGGAAGAAATTGGCGGTCATGGCCGCCAGCGTGGCCACGGCCTGGGCCGTAAAGAACGGCAGCCGGAACAGGTTCAGGCAAATATAGAGCACTGCCAGCGCCAGCACCAACCCCACCGCGCCCACCATTCCGAAAATCACGAAACGGGCGGGCAGAAGGTCGCCGCCGATTTTGTCGAGCAGCAGTTGCAGGTATTCGAGGCCCACCACGATGTCGAGCTTGCTCGCCCCATGAATCCGCTGGCGAAACGTGTACGGCACTTCGCCGATGCGAACCGGCCGGCCGGAAGAGGCCACTAGGTCGAGAAGGATTTTGAAACCGATGCCCGAAGCCGAGCGGACCACTTCTTCCAAATAGCTCCGGCGTACGATGAAAAAGCCGCTCATTGGATCGCTCAGGCTGGCGTGAGAGATGAAGCGGCTCAGGCGGTCGCCCAGGTTGCTGAGCATCACGCGGTGGCGGGCAAATTCGCCCATGCCGCCGCCTTCGGCGTGGCGCGTGGCGATCACCACGTCGAGCGATTCGGATTTCAGCTTTTCGAACATCTGCGGCAGGATGCGCTCGTCATGTTGCAGGTCGGCATCCATCACCGCGATGAAGGGAGCTGCGGTGGCCATCATTCCTTCAATGCACGCCGAAGCCAGCCCGCGGCGATTGACGCGCTGCAGGACGCGGACACGGGCATCGACGGCGCCGATGGCGCGCACCGCGTCGGCCGTGCCGTCGGGGGAATCGTCATCCACGAAGATTACTTCGTATTCCACCCCGGCCAGCGCTTGCTCCAGCCTGTCCAGCAGAGGGCGAATGTTGTCGCGTTCGTTAAACGTGGGAACGACCACCGCGAGCTGCAGGCGAGCTTCCATGGGGACCGTAAACAGGCTAGCTATTTTGACCGGAAGCGAAAAGATTGTCGGCAGTTAGCAATCGGCTGTTAGCTATCAGCCATCGGGCCATGCCGGAGGGTTTAAGCTGATAGCTGATATGGGCCAGTTCCTCAACGACCTGCGCTACGGCCTGCGTTTGCTGCGGCGGTCGCCGGGGTTCGCGACGGTCGCCATCCTGACGCTGGCGCTGGGGATTGGCGCCAACGTGGCGGTATTCAGCATCGTGGATGCTACGCTGCTGCGCCCGCTGCCCTACCGCGACCCGCAACGGCTGGTGGAGGTGATGGACAGGTTGGTGCACGAGCGCGGCCAATCGAAGCTCTTTGGCAGCTATGACGACTTCCAGGAATACCGGCGGCACGCGCGTAACTTCGAGGACTTAGCCGCGGTTACCTGGGCGATGCGCGGACAGACGCTCACGGGGCGCGGACCGGCGCGCGGCGTGATGGCCGTTCCGGTAAGCGATTCGTTCTTTCGGATGCTCGGCGTTAACCCGATGATTGGGCGCGGGTTCACCGCCGGCGATATGGCGCGCGGCTGTTCGGTGGTGCTGAGCCACGGTTTCTGGACTAACGCGCTGGGCGGGAATCCGAAACTCATCGGGCAGACAATCACGCTGGATCGCCGGCCCTGTACGGTTTTCGGCGTGATGCCGGCGGGCTTCTCGTTCTATCCCACGGCAACCGAGCTATGGACGCTGCTCACTCCCACCTTCCAGCCTCCACCCACGGATATCCCAATGCTCACCTTTGCGCGTTTGAAGCCCGGCGCGACATTGGCTCAGGCACAGACGGAGCTGACAGCCCTGCACACGGCACTGCACCAGAGCGACGGCAAAGAACGCGTGTTCGCTCCCGTGGTGGGCGATCTTCAGCAGGAATTCACCTGGCTGGCGGGGCGCAACCTGCGTACCACCTTGTGGATTCTGTTCGGCGCGGTGGGCCTGGTGCTGCTGGTGGCGTGCTGGAACGTGGCCGGCCTGCTGCTAGGCCGCGGATTTGCGCGCCGCCGCGAGTTGGCGGTGCGGGCGGCGTTGGGAGGCGGACGGCGGCGCCTGTTCGGCCAATTGCTGGCGGAGGGCCTGCTGCTTTCGGGAACGGGCGGCGTATTCGGCGTGCTGGTGGCGTTCGGCCTGGTGCGCTGGTTTCGCGCGATGAACCCGGTGGAACTGCCGCCGGGCGCCGATGTGCACGTGAGCCTGCCGGTGCTGGCCTTTGCCGCCGCGGCTTCACTGGGCGCGACGCTGATTTTCGGCCTGGCTCCGGCTTGGCGCGCCTCACGGGTGGATTTGAACGAGGCTCTCAAGAGCGGCGGGCGCGGAATCGCGGCCGGGCGCCACCGGCTGGCGCGTCTGCTGGTGGCTGCCGAGATGGCGGGATCGGTGCTGCTGCTGGCCGGCGCTGGCCTGCTGATGGAATCGGTGTTGCGCATGCGCGCGGCGCCGCTGGGTTTCGATCCGGATCATACGTTCCGCGCCCGCATCGCCCTGGGGATGGAGTATTACCCGAAGCCGGAACAGCGGGTGCAGTTCTACGACACGCTGTTGGCGCGGTTGCAGGCTTCGCCTGGTTTCGAGCGGGCGGCATTGGCCTCCATGCTCCCGCCGGGCGTCGGCAGCATGTCGCCCATCCAGATTCAGGGCAGGCCGCCCGTGCCGGAGGAGCGCGGGGTCCCCGACGTGGCCCAGCAGGCGATCAGTCCCGGTTACCTCGAAACCATGCGGGTAGCGATCGAGCGCGGCCGCGATTTCGACAGCCGTGACCGGCAGGACTCTCCGCCGGTATCGCTTGTGAACCAGGAGGTGGTGCGCCGATATTTCCCGAATGAAGATCCCATCGGCCGGCAGATCCGCGTCGGAAAAACGTCGCCCTGGAGCACGATCGTGGGCGTAATCGCCACCGAGAAGCGCACCCTGGTCTACCAGGAGATGGCGTGGGTCGATTTTCCTATGACCTACCGGCCAGTAGCGCAGGTGGCGCCGCAGGAGGAAACCATCGCGGTACGCACCGCGGGCGATGCAGTTCCCGTGGAGGCGGCGATTCGGCGCGCGGTGCGAGCAGTCGATCCGCAGATCGCGGTGGGGCAGGTGCAGCCGGTGCGCGAGGAATACAACAGATTCCTGGCTTATCCGCGCTTCCGCGCCGTGGTGCTGGCGGGCTTCGCCGGTTTCGCCCTACTGCTGGCGGCGATCGGGCTGGAAGGGGTTCTGGCGCAAATGGTGGCACAGCGTACGCAGGAGGTAGGTGTCCGCCTGGCTCTGGGAGCGCGCCCCGCGGCGATCGCTCGGCTCATCGCCGTGGAGGGCGGAGTACCCGTGCTGGCCGGCCTCGGCACCGGTTTGCTCGCGGCCGCGTCGTTAGGCCGGCTGCTCCAGAGCCTGCTTTATGAAGCGCGCCCGCGCGATCCGCTGATGCTGGCCGGCATCTCGCTCGTGCTCCTCGTGGTGGCTGCGCTCGCTATTCTGCTGCCCGCGTGCCGCGCCGCCCGGACAGATCCGATGGCGGCGCTGCGCAGCGAGTAAGACTACCTGTGGCCGCCTCCATGGCCTCCGCCACCGAAGTGGCCGCCGCCGAAACCGCCGCCGCCAAATCCGTGAAAGCCGCCCCCTCCGCCGTGGAAGCCACCCCCTCCGCCGTGGAAGCCACCCCCTCCGTAGCCGTGGGAGCCACCCCAGCCAAAGCTGCGGGAGGCCCCGCCAACGCTGGGACTAGGCGAACCCCTAAAAGCTGGTGCGGCGGCTCTGGGCGCTCCCTGCGTTCCACCACGAAAGCCCTGGGCCGCGGGACCGCCTGGGGACATGCGTGCGCCGGCTCCCGCGCCGGAATTTCGCATACCGTATGATCCGGCGTTCCCGCGCATCGCATTGGCTCTGGACGCCATGGAAGCCGCCCCGTACCTGGCGTTTAGCTGGCCATTTGAATAAGGCACTCCCAGCCTGTGGCTCGGATTGTGCGCCCAAATGCCTCGGCCGTTGCCGGGATAAACACCGCGGAATCCATAGTGATTGAAGAAGCCGTAATTAACGAACACCCCGCGATTGAACCAGCCGGGAGACCAGCCCCAGCCGCCCCAACCCCAACCGCCCCAGCCCCAACCACCGAACCAGAGTCCGACGTTAAAGCCGGGCCAGAATCCCCAACCGTAAGGCGGATACCAAAGGGCGGGATAGGCGCCCCAGACCGGCGGTCCCCAGATGTATGCGGGGTCGTAGACAGGCACATAAATCACCTGCGGATTGGCAGGCATGATCTCAATGGCGGATTGACCGCCCTCGGTCGCGGTGGACACGGTTTCCTGACTATTTGACTTCAGCCTGCCGTTCGCCTCGGCTCGTGCGCGCATGGTTTGCACCGCCGTCATGACATCGGCTTGCTGAGCGAGGAAAGCGTTTCCTAAATCCGCCGTCCAGCGAATGTCTTGCGTCAGGCGATCGAGCACCTGTGGAAACGCGACCATCGCCTGCACGCTCGGGTCCCAATTCTGCTGCTTGGCGGCATTCATGAGTTGGGTTCCCTGTAGAGAGGAATTGGCCTTAAGCCACTGCTCGGCCTCCGCCAGTTCGAGTGGATAGGTCGAGGCCACCAACAACTGACCCAGCATGGGATCGGGATAGAGAGCAACCGGCGCGACCAGATCGTCCAGTTGGTCAGCGGACAGCCTGGGAGCAGGCGTCTGCGAAGCCGGGTGTTGAGCTGGCGGCGGTTGCGCTGCCGCCAGCGCGGGCATGGCCGCCAGAAACACAGCCAACCCAAGACCGGCGAGCGTCGGAAGTGATTGCAACCTCACGGTGCACCTCCTTGGGGATTTACCCCCTACTCGATTAGATGCGCCGTGCCGTTATCGGTGTAGGTGCGGTTCCGTACAGGTAGCTGGTCCACCACGCTTCTTCAGGGTTTAATACCGGCTTTGCGGCGGATTACCTGTGGCCGCCGCCGTGCCCGCCGCCGGAGTGTCCACCGCCCGAGTGTCCGCCGCCGAAGCTGTGACCGCCTCCGCCAAAGCTGTGACCGCCTCCGCCAAAGCTGCGGCTACCGCCTCCTCCAAAGCTACGGGCGCCACCGCCGCTGAAACTATGGCCCCCTCCGCTGCTGAAGCTGCGGAAGCCGCCGCCGGAGGGCGCCGAGCCTCTATACGTTCCCCCGGAAGAGCCTCGCGACATGGGTTGATAGGAGCGCATTCCAGTGGAACCCTGGTAGCCGCGCACGAAGCCCTGCCCGGCGCCGCCGGCATACGACCGTGCGGAGGTACCGCCGGAGTACCCGTTGCGATTCGCGCCATACGCCTGGCCGAACGAGTCGCGCATACCGCCGCCGCGATAGGACTGGCCGAAGGAGTTGCGCATACCATAGGAGCCGGTGTTCGCGCGGGACAGCGTGGCTCTGGAGGCCATGGAAGCCGCGCCGTATCGTGCGGAAAGCGCCCGGTTGGGATAAGCCACGCCCAACCGGTGATTGGGGTTGTGCGCCCAGAGTCCGGTTCCGAAGCCAGCCCCGTAACCGCCGTGGAAACCGTAATGGTTGAAGAACCCGTTATTGACGAACACGCCGCGGCCGAACCATCCGGGGCCCCAACCCCAGCCACCCCAACCGCCCCAGCCCCCTCCGCCCCAGCCGCCGAAGCAGAGACCTACGTTAATGCCCGGCCAGAAACCGAATCCGAACGGCGGATACCACAGCGCCGGATACGCTCCCCAAACCGGAGGTCCCCAAATGTAGGCGGGATCGTAGCTGGGCACATACACCACCTGCGGATCGGTGGGCATAATCTCAATCGCCGATTGCCCTCCCTGCGTGGCGGTGGTGACCGTCTCTTGCGGAGTCGAAGACAGCTTGCCGTTTGCCTGAGCTTGCGTGCGCATTCTCTGCACGGCAGCCATGACGTCGGGCTGTTGGGCGAGGAAGGCGTTGCCCAAATCCGTGGTCCAGCGGATGTTCTGTGTCAGGCGGTCGAGCACCTCCGGAAACGCCACCATTGCCTGCACGCTGGCGTCCCAGTCCTGCTGCCGGGCGGCGTCCATGAGTTGCTGGCCCTGCAAACCGGAATTCGCCCGCAGCCACTGCTCGGCTTCCACCAGCTCCAGAGGATAGGTTGACGCCACCATCGCCTGGCTGAGCACTGGATCGGGATATAGGGCGATGGGAGCGACCAGATCGTCCAGTTGCTGCGCCGATAGTCTTGGCGCCGTCGCGGGCTGCGTGCCCGCAGGCGCCGGGTAACCAGGCTGCTGGTAGGCCGGCTGCTCGTATTGGGGCTGATAGGCCGGCTGTTGAGCCACCGGCCACTGCGCCTCGGCAGTTTTGGGAATCGCTGCCGCCAAAAGAGCAGCAGCCGAAAATGCGGCAAGAGTCGGAAGTGACTTCAACCAATAGCGCCTCATGGTGCGCCTCCTTGGGGGTACTTCCCCCTGTGTGTAGGATGCGCCGGCTGTGCCGTTTAAGTACGTTCGCTCATGCACAAATGCGCGGTCTACCACGCTTTTAATTGGGTTTTAATGATTTGGCGGTAGAGGTTGACATTAGCCTCTAAGAAGCCCTAATATATCCGTAACGGATGTATTTATGGCAAAGCCGCAATCGCCCGAAGAACTCCAGCCGCTCACGCCGCCGGTCTTTCACATTCTGATGGCGCTGGCCGATGGCGAGCGCCACGGCTACGGCATCATGCAGGATGTGGCGCGGCAAACCGGGGGAGCGCTGCAACTCGGCCCGGGCACGCTTTACGGGTGCCTCAAACGAATGCTATCGGCGCGCCTGGTGGAGGAATCCGATGAGCGGCCCGACCCGGCGCTGGACGACGAGCGGCGCCGCTACTACCGCATCACACCGCTGGGCCACCGCGCCGTGCGCGCCGAAGCGCGCCGCATGGCGGACGCGGTTTCCGCTGCCATCGGAAAGCGGCTGCTGGACCGCCGCAACGCCGGCTTCTCGGGAGGTAAGGCATGACCGGTCTCTGCCGCATTTACTCTCTGCTGCTCTACGCCTATCCGCGCGATTTTCGCCGCGCGTACGGCAGGGATATGCAGCAGTTGTTCCGCGACCGCTGCCGCGAAGTGGGGCGAGCCGCGGGCTGGCAGCCGGTTCTGCGGTTTGCAGCGCACGTCGCCCACGACCTTTTCACCACCAGCACGCGCGAGCGCGCTGCCGCCATCTGGTCCGCCGCGCGAAAGTCGCCGCGCCGCGGCTTCATCAGCGAATGGTCCGTCACCATCTTGATGTATCTGTTTGCGGCCACCACGCTGGTGCAGGCGTACGTGGTCCCGACCGGCTCCATGGAAGGCACCATTCGCGTCGGCGACCACATGCTGGTGGACCGCGTAAGCTATGCGAACCCTGGACTGGTGGGGCGGCACATTCTGCCCTACCGCGAGGTCCGCCGCGGCGACCTGGTGGTGTTCCGCTACCCGGAAGACATCCGGCAGAACTACGTGAAGCGCGTCATCGGCCTCCCGGGCGACCGCATCCGCCTGGAAAACAAGCAGGTGATCCGCAACGGCAGC
>Ga0335081_10015177_pt1 | contig 12454 bp, 7 predicted proteins | sample Lox_Sample_35_FD_206713 | JGI IMG/M metagenome (GOLD analysis project Ga0335081, IMG submission 206713) | Soil microbial communities from Loxahatchee National Wildlife Refuge, Florida, United States - Lox_Sample_3.5 | ecosystem: Environmental > Terrestrial > Soil > Wetlands | place: USA: Florida...
TACAGCCCTCTGGCCCAGGAACTGACCGGTTTTTTTTGGGTAAACGGGAAGGCATTCGGCCGCCAGTATATGGCCTCGTTCCCCGACATGGAGGGATCGGACTTCCTTGTCTTCTGGGGAGCCAATCCCATGGTGAGCCATGACATACCCAATGCTCCGATCGCGCTTCGAAACAAGAAAAAAGAGCCCGGGTTTCTATTGGCTGTCGTCGATCCGAGAGTGACAGAGACAGCCAGACTTGCGGACATCCATCTGCGGCTCAGACCCGGAACGGACGCCCTTTTGTTCAAAGCGATGATCAAGATTCTGCTGACCGAAGGGCTTGTGCCTAATAACTATCTTGCCACTAATGTGAACGGCTTTGAAGCGATTCGAGGCTGGTTTGATGACGTCAATGTGGAAGATAACTGCCGCATTTGTGGATTGGATGTCAATGCCGTTAAAGAATTCACACGGCTGTTTTCCACCCGCAAGACCGCCATGCGAAGCGATCTTGGGATTTTGATGGGACGGCACAGCACGCTTACTTCTTATTTAGAATTGATTTTGCTAACATTGGCAGGTCGTATCGGGGTCAAAGGGGGCAATGTCTTTTTGGGCCACCTGATGCCAATGGGATCCCATACGCCGGAAGAAGATCCGAGAACATGGAAGACGGTCATGACCAATATTCCTTTGATCATGGGGGTCTTTCCACCCAATGTGATGCCGGAGGAGATTGATAATGACCATCCCCAGCGTATCCGCAGCCTGATCGTCAGCGGCTCAAATCCCTTGCGATCTTACGCGGACACCAAGGCCTATGAGAAGGCCTTTGTAAAGCTTGAGTTGCTTGTCACGATTGAGGTGGCCATGAGCGAGACGGCCGTTCTGTCTCATTACGTCCTGCCGGCCAAGTCGGGCTATGAAAAGTGGGATGGCACATTTTTCCAGTGGCATTACCCGGACTATTACTTCGATATGCGGCGTCCGATCGTCGATGCAGACGGAGAGCAAATGGAAGAGGCAGCTATTTTCACTGGACTTGCCGAAAGGCTGAGGATGATCCCAGACTACCCCTCCAGGCTTCGGGAGTTGGCCGGGGACCGTCCGCGCTTCGGCGTCGCGCTGATGGAATATATCCATGGCAATCCAAAGGCAGAACCGTGGTTGCCTTATATACTTGGGAAGACCCTGGGGGACGAACTTGGCTCCAAGAATCTGGCGGCGCTCTGGGGACTGATGGCGCGGTTTCCGATGATGCACCCCGAGGAGGTAACTCGTGCCGGTTATCAGGTGGGGCCGATGACCGGTGAAGAAATGTTCATGAAAATTCTGAGCAAAGCGGGAGGAGTGAAAATCGGGGTGGTAGACACGGAGAACAACCTCTCCCTTCTGAAAACTCCGGACAAGAAAATTCACATCCACTTCCCCGAGATGGAATCGTGGCTCAAGGAAGTGACACCTGCGACCGAGCATGCCCAACTTGTAAGCAAAGCCTACCCCATGGTTTTGATGGCTGGAAACCACATGGAGATGGTGGCCAATACGATCATGCGTGACCCAGATTGGAACGAGGGAAGACGTCCGTGCACCGTGAGGATACACCCTGATGATGCGAGAGAACTTGGAATTGCTGATGGCGAAGAAGCGCTGATCGAGACCGAAGCGGGGTCTGTTAAGGTCGAAGCTGAGATTACGGAGAGCTCGCACCAGGGCCAGGTCGTCATCCCTCATGGTTTCGGGCTCGTCCACGGCGGAGAAACTCACGGAGCCAATGTGAACCTGCTTGCCCCGTCAAAACACCGGGACCGACTGGCGGGCACGCCGCTCCACCGTTATATTCCATGTCGAATGAGCAAGGCTCGCTAATCAACCCCCGATAATCCCGTCGCCCTTCGATGGGGGAGGGCGAGGGTGGGGGTGTACAAGGTGAAAAAAGACCTTTTGGTCCCCCCCTTCATCCCCTCCCGCCGAGAGACTGTGTCATAATGTGATTTATCGGATCGCCACACACAATATGTTGTAGGGGCTCAATTTATTGAGCCCTATTGGTGGGCTTGATAAATCAAGCCCCTACAATTACAACACAGTCTCCGAGGGGAGGTTTTTGGGCTCGTTAATAATTTGGAAAAGCGATCCGAGGAAAAGTATCTATTATTTCTTGGCGGCCATTTCTTTTTTCAAGGCTTCGATTTCATCCCAAAAACCCCATTTCCCGATGAGCCATTTTGCCCGCCCCTCGGCATCCATCTTTCTCAGCTGGTTGGCCTCGGAATCGGAAAGTACCTTGAGAATCTGTTTGACCGCGAGGTCGTCCGAAGCCAGCGCGCGAGCCGCTTCGTAAGCGATCATTCCGATGTTTGCTTCCGGGGAATTCGGAAAAGATCTATGAAACAGAATGATCCGAAGCGCGAAATCGTCTTCGATCCCCCGTCGCGGGGTCAGGGGATGAGGAGATTCCGGACCATCTTTTTCTCCCCGAAGCAGATCAATCATTGTTCGCGAGATCGTGATAGGCAGGTTGGAAGACAGGGGACTTCGGGGGATTTCAAAAAATAGAAAGAGATTCTTGAAAAGGATGGTTCCGATGGGGGAGCTGTAAATTCTACTCAGAAACTTCAAGATGCACGAGCCGAGGTCGTTCGAGAAGACATAAGAGTGGTCGATAATCTGAGTGATAAAATTCTGTTTTCTCAGTTCCTCCTTTTCCCTCTTCTCCTCGGCGATCTGCTTGGGATAACGCAAACAGTCACGAATCTGGTCGCAATTTCGACACTCGGGTCTCGATTGGGTCGTAGTCCGGCCGTCCTGAAGGGTGACCTCTTCTAATGAGCCAAAGCACTCCTTACGATCCATTCGCCCTTTCTCCTTTAAAGCTGTTTCTTTCCCTTCTCAAGCTTATCAAAGGAAATTTCCGAAATTCTTGAAGAGCAACTGAGCTTTTTCACTGACTTGATAACCTTTACGGAAAAATTCGTCAAGGGCAACATGGGATTCAAAAGAGCGTGGCGATATTTTGAAAGATTTCCGTCCGCTGGATGAGAATCCTGTTGACAAAGGGAAAGCCCTCCTGTAATATGTTGCTAACCTTTTAGAACATAGTTCTGTCTACAGAACATATGCCCTCAGCGGCCAACCCGGGGTAAGGAGGGGTTTTCACGGGTGAAAGGAAAGTCGGTTTATAAATCTTCGGTTCCTGCAGTGGAACAAGCCTCGCGGGTCCTCCTCTGTTTAGGCGAGAGTCCCGATTTCAAGATGAGGCTGACAGAAATATGCAAACAGGTTGGAATTCATAAGAGCAAGGGCCACACCATTCTAAGCACCCTGAGACAATTTGGATTTGTGGAAAAGGACCCCCAGTCAAAAACCTACTCGTTGGGGCCTGCCTTAATTTTCTTGTCACGCCATGTTTTGGACAATCTTCATTACCCTGAGATCGTCGCTCCTTTTCTCGACACCCTCGCCAAGGAAACGAACGGGACGGCTCTCTTCGGCTTAATTTACGGCGAGCACCTGCTTGTGGTCGAGAAACGCGAAGGCAATCAAAATATCGGCTTTTCCATCCGCCTGGGGCACAGGTTTCATATCACCTTGGGGGCGCACGGGAAAGCCATTGTAGCATTTATGCCCGAGGCAGACCAAGAAAAGATACTGAGCAAGAAAAGAGTTTACTTCCACGGCCTGGATATTTCACGATTGAACATAAAGCGTTTGAGGGAAGAGCTGAGGAAGTGCCGGCAGATGGGATATGCCCAGGATGTTGGTGAGGTCACCGCAGGAGTCAATTTCGTAAGCGCACCGGTATTCGGCGTGCAGGAAAAGGTCGTTGGATGTATCATTCTCATAGGAACCTTTCCTGAGAGGTCAATTGACAAATACGGTCGCAGGACGGGAGACGTTGCGCGGCAAGTTTCTTATAGACTCGGAGCCGATGTCAAGAACATTTATAAAGGTGTAAGGGGAGATATTTGCGAGCGTGCTGCTTAGGAGAAAAAAGCAGCTTTTGTGAAAAGGAGGAAATTCGATGGAAGAGGTTAGGAAGGTCCGGACAGCCTGCCGTAGTTGCCACGGAGGCTGCGGTGTCATCGCTCACGTCAGAGACGGCAAGGTGATCAAAGTGGAGGGGGACCCGAATTCGCCCATCAGCCATGGAACCCTGTGCAGCAAGGGCCTGGCCATTACGCAGCTGGCGTATCATCCCGATCGGATTCTCTATCCTATGAAGAGAGCGGGCGCCAAGGGGGAAGGCAGGTGGGAACGCATCTCGTGGGATGAGGCCCTGAATACCATCGCGGAAAAATTCAAAAAGGTGAAGGAAGAATATGGAGCAGAATCGATCGTCGTGGGTCAAGGAACGGGCAGAGATTATGAGAGCCATCTCTACCGTTTTGCCAACCTCCTCGGAACGCCGAATGTCCTGACCGCAGGCCATATGTGCTATGTCTCGAGGGTCGGATCGACCCTGATCACCTGCGGCACGCTCCCCATCGCCGATTATGAAGGTGGGCCGAAGTGCATCGTGATGTGGGCCTGCAATCCGCAGTGGACCAACCCGGATGAATACAAGGGAGAGAATTTTTGGAGGGCTTACAAGAAAGGGGTCAAGCTGATCTGTATCGATCCCCGGAAAGGATTCATTGCGAATAAAGCGGATCTCTGGCTTCAGATCCGTCCGGGAACCGATGCCGCACTTTCTCTTGGATTTCACCGCGTGATCATTGAGGAGGAGCTTTACGACAAGGAGTTTGTGGAAAACTACATCAACGGCTGGGATGCTTTCAAAGAAAGAGTGATGAAGGACTATCCGGTGGAAAAGGTTCAAGAAATCACCTGGGTCGATAAGGATCTCATCCGAAAAACAGCGAGGATGTACGCGACCACAAAGCCAGCGTGTATCCACTGGGGTGTTCCCACGGAGCAGACGATCAACTGCGTCAACTACACCCGGGCCACGACCGGCCTGATGGCGGTCACGGGCAATCTGGATGCTCCCGGAGGGAACGCGCTTTTTGTGAACCCGCCCACGCGGACGGTGGCCGAATTTTCCCGCCACAGAGATCTTCCACCCGAGCAGCAAAAGAAGAGGCTGGGCGGAGATCAGTTCAAGCTCGGTGCCAGGGTGGCCCTGATCAATCCCAAGAAAGCGTGGGATGCGATCGTTACCGGCAAACCCTATCCTCTTAAGGCGGGAATTCTATGCGGCAGCAATCCGGTGGTGACGAGGGCCAACGCCAAAGAGGCCTACGAGGCGTTGAAGAAAATAGAGTTCCTCGCCGTGATCGATTTCTTCCTGACGCCGACCGCAGAATTAGCCGACATCTTTCTGCCTTCCGGCACCTGGCTCGAGCAGAACCATGTTGCTGACAATTGGAAACGTCACGGCTATGTGTTAGCCAGGCAGAAGTGTGTCGAGATCGGCGAGTGCTGGCAGGACCACAAGATCTTTTTGGAATTGGGCAAACGAATGGGCCAGGACTGGCCGAGCACGGTGGAAGAAGCGCTCGATTACCTTCTCGAGCCCTCTGGACTGACCTGGGAGCAGTTCAAAGAGAAAGGTTATCTCCGTGGCGAGATGGTTTATTATAAGTACAAGCAGCGGGGTTTCTCCACTCCTACCAAGAAAGTGGAACTCTATTCGACCGTCCTGGAGAAGTGGGGATACGACCCTCTTCCCAAATATGTTGAAGTTCCCGAAAGCCCGGTTTCCACGCCCCATCTTCTCAAAGACTATCCGTACATTCTTAATGCGGGATTAAGGACGCCTACTTTCTTCCACTCAGCGAACAGGCAAATACCTGCGTTGAGGGAAATCAGACCCGACCCCTTTGTGGAGATCCATCCTGATACAGCCAAGAGACACGATATCAAGGATGGCCAATGGGTTTATATCGCATCGCCAAGGGGACGGATCAAACAGCGTGCGAGATTGAATGACAACATTGATCCGAGGGTGGTGGTGGCAGAGCACGGGTGGTGGTATCCGGAGCAAAAAGGCCCGGCTCACGGCTGGAACGTGTCCAATGTCAATATGCTGACGGACAACGCCTACGAGACTGTGGATCCAGCGATGGGCTCCACGAACCTGAGGGTCTGCTTGTGCAATATCGCTCCGTGTAAAGAATAAATCCTGATTGGACAGATTTGAACGAATGATTACAGAGATTTGAAGGAATGATTAAATAGGGGGCAGTTGAAGGCGGACATGTCTTATCGGTGTAATCTCTCTTTTGAATTGGTGTAATCATTTTCTACAGGAGGAAAGAGATGGGAAGAGTATCCTTGATGCTGAATGAATACGAATGTATGGGCTGCCATGCCTGCGAGGTGGCTTGCAAACAGGAGCATGGTCTCGGCATCGGCCCGAGGGTGATCCAGGTGATCGAGAAGGCACCCTATTTCAAGCCCCTATTTTGCCATCATTGTGAAGATGCGCCGTGTGCGCTGGCCTGTCCGGAGGGTGCCATCACCAAAGACGCAAAGACCGGAGTGGTTCTTGTTGACAGCGAGAAGTGTAACGGCTGCAACGCGGTGGTAGGAAAGTCCGGCGTCGAGAAACAGCAGACTTCTGCGTGCAAGGCGGGCTGTCCCGCCCATATCGACGTCCAGGGATTTGTGAGCCTCGCCACCAAGGGGAAATTTCAGGAGGCCTTAGAGTTGATCAAGCTTGCAAGCCCCTTCCCATCCATCTGCGGCAGAGTCTGTCCTCATCCGTGTGAGTCGGACTGCAAGCGGGATCAAATCGATAAACCCGTAGGCATCCGCGCGATTGAGCGATTCTTGAGCGACCTTGATCTGAAAGCCAAGAAGCGTTATCTGCCGGAAATCAAAGCCAGGAAGAAGGAGAAAGTTGCGATTATTGGATCGGGTCCTGCCGGTCTGACGTGTGCATACTATCTTGCAAAGGAAGGTTACAACGTAACGATCTTTGAAAAAGCCAAGGTATTGGGCGGCATGCTTACGGCAGGCGTTCCTCCGTATCGTCTCCCTCGCAACATTGTCGATGCTGAGATGAAGATGATTCGCAATATGGGCGTGGCCATGAAAACGGGCGTGGAGGTCGGTAAAGATAAAACGGTTGCTCAATTACGGAGGGACGGATTTAAGGCCTTTTTCCTGGCCGTGGGTGCACAGGAGAGTGTGCAACTGGGCGTCCCGGGTGAAGACCTGGACGGTATTTATCGAGGACTAGATTATCTTCGTCAACTGAATGTGGGCAAACCCGTGAGACTGGGGGAAAGAGTTGCAGTGATTGGCGGAGGCAATGTGGCCATGGATGCCGTTCGATCAGCTCGCAGGCTGGGGTCCGAAAAAGCTTTTATTCTTTACCGGAGGGGATTGGAGGAGATGCCATCCACACCGGAAGAGATCAAACAGTGCCGGGAGGAAGGGATTCCTATTAAGACCTTGGCTCAACCCGTGCGCTTCCTCGGTAGCAACGGTCGGGTCGAATCGATCGAATGCGTCAAAATGCATCTAACAGAAGCGGATGAGAGCGGGCGGAGGAAACCCGAGCCTATTCAGGGTTCGGAGTTCACGGTCAAAGTAGATGCCGTCATCACAGCCTTGGGCCAGGAATCCGATTGGTGCTGCTTGACGCCCGAGTGCGCCTGCACGTTGACGGAGTGGGGGACCATGAAGATCGATCCTCTGACCCTTCAAAGCGATGATCCCGACATCTTTGCAGGAGGGGACGCGGCAAGAGGCCCGAAGACTGTGGTCGAGGCTATCGCGGATGGAAGGCAGGCAGCTCTCTCGATCGGTCGATATCTGCGTGGCGAGAATCTTCGATTGGGAAGAGACATACAATTAAAAGCGATACAAGAGCCGCAGAAAGGGAGATACGATCGCACTGCCCGGGCTCAGATGGCTTACTTAGAGCCCAAGAAAAGAGTAAAAAACTTCAACGAAGTCCAAAAGGGGTTTACCAAGGGAGCGACTGTTCAAGAGGCGAAAAGGTGCATCTCCTGCGGGACCTGTTGTGTTCAGACGTGTCCTTACGACGTCATGCAGTTCAACCACGAAGTCACGAAGGCGGTCAAGTGCGACCTCTGCGTCGAAAAACGACAGAGGAACGAAGTTCCTGCTTGCTATGCCATTTGCCCTACGCGATGTATTTTCTGGGGAGATCCGAAAAAGTTTGCGGGGAATTATAAGGTCCTATAGAAAGATAACATCAAGGGTTCAAGGGATCGAGGATTCAGGGGTTCAAGGGCTTGAACGCGGAAGGTGGAAGGTGGAATGTGGAATGTAGTTTTGACCACTTTCCACTTTCGACTTTCTGTCTCATGAACCGCGGGCCTCTTGACCCCTAGAACCGTTTTCCATTTAATATGCCCTCCGAAAGACACGAGCCTCTGACCTGGAAAGATCCTCGAACCGGCCTGGAGTGGCAGCGCAAATCCCCTGGCGAAATGACCTGGCACGAAGCTCAGGAATATGCAGAATCGCTTTCGTTGAACGGTAAGGACGATTGGCGTCTACCAACATTGGCGGAGCTGGAGTCTCTGTTGGACAGGACCAAGGCGCGTTCCGAGGGCAGGCCTCCTATGCGGCTGGAGGTTCCCTTTCGAGATGAGTTATCCTACTGGTCATCGACGACGTTCAAACGCGACACGAAGACCGCGTGGATCTTGATGTTCGATGGCGGTTACCTGCTCAGCTATTATAAGAGTAACCTCTATCACGTCCGCTGCGTTCGCGGGTAAGGTGTCCAAGCACAAAAGAAGTGTTGACAATTTTTTTCTAATAAATTATAAAAGGAAAAAGGTAAGAAAATGACCTTAGGTGCGAAGAGAATGTTTGATTATTGCTGCTACCTTGAAGCCATTCACCTATGCGCTTAGACGATAGTCTAATACCAAAAGGGCCATGGGTGATCAAAATCCATGGCCTTTTTGTTTTAGGGCCATAGAGAACTTCTCTATGGTTTTTTTGTATATGGAGAATCTGCCAATGGATCCTCTGGTCCTTATCTCAAAAGGGAAAGATCCCTATGGCACGACAAAGCGGATACTCCAAAGGGTTTCCTTATCCGATTGGGAGGGAAAGAGTGTCCTGATCAAACCCAATGCCGCGCGATTGGCATCCCCCGGAGACGGAGTGACGACCCATCCCCAGGTGATCGCTGCTACCATCGATCATCTGAAAGAGAAGGGAGTGCGCCGCATCGCGATCGGTGAGAGTTGTATCTTCGGCGTGAATTCGGAAGAAGCCTTTCGAGTCACCGGCATGAAGGGAGTCTCTGAAGAAAAAAAGGTTGAGCTTCTTGATTTAGATCAAGGAGTTCCAATGGAGGTGGTGGTCCCTGGAGGAAAGGTCGTCCGGAGAATTAAAGCTCCTGCGGTGCTAAAGGAGTTCGATTTCATTATTTCCATCCCGGTCATGAAAACCCACATGCACACTCGGGTCACGCTGAGCATCAAAAATATGAAGGGTTTGCTGTGGCGCAAAGAAAAGGCGAGGTTTCATCAGCTCCGCTGCGAGAAAAAAATTACTCAGGGCGACAAAGAACTGGACATTGCCATTTCGGAGATGGCTTCGGTGCTCTTCCCCCATCTGGCCATCATTGATGCTACCATGGGGATGGAGGGGATGGGACCCGCTTACGGCCGGGCGAAGAAGATGGGGATGATTCTGGTCGGAAAGAATGCCCTTTCCGCCGACGCGGTGGCTGCCCGGCTGATGGGTTTAAGCCCGGAGGCCATCCCTCACCTGAGACTGACGGCAGAAAAGGGGCTTGGGGAAATTGACCCCAAAAAGATTTCCGTCGCTCCCAAAAATTACTCGAAATGGGTTGTCCCTTTTGAGCCTCCCCCTTCCAAACTATCTATTCCTTTCCCGAACGTCATGGTCCATGACGAGGGATCGTGCAGCGCCTGCCTTTCAACGCTGTTAGTCTTTCTTCAAGATTATCATTCAAAGCTTACGGACTATCGCTTGGAGGATCAAAACATTCATGTTGGAATCGGGAAACATCTGGGGACTTGTCCGAGAGGAACGATCCTGATCGGAAACTGTTCATCGAAGATGAAAAGCCGTGGTGTCTTCATTCAGGGATGCCCACCCGTGGCCTCGCAAATAGCGGATCGCTTGAAGATATGAACCGTCTTCAAAAAAGTGACGGAACCATAAGGATTCAAGGGGTCAAGGATTCGAGTGATCAAGTGCACTTCACTTGAACCCTTGGATCCTGGAATCCTTGAAACCTTCTTGTGCAATGAGATTGTAGAAGGACCTAAAACAAAGGGATTCACATGAGCTGTGAAGGGCAGTAAAGTTGTAAAGAGATCAAAAGGGAGGAGAAGCCGTGTTTAAGAAGGTACTCATTGCCAATCGGGGGGAGATTGCGGTTCGGATCCTTCGTGCCTGTCACGAGCTGGGAATTTCGGTGGTGGCCGTCTATTCCGAATCGGATCGGGGGGCGTTACACGTCCGTTATGCTGACGAGGCCTACTGCCTGGGCTCGGGATCTTCGGATGAGACGTATCTCGCACGAGACAAGATTTTGGGGATCGCCAGAGAATCCAAAGCAGACGCCATTCACCCGGGGTACGGATTCTTGGCGGAAAACCGGGAATTCGCCCAGGCCTGCCAAAAGGAGGGGATCATCTTCATCGGTCCTTCCGGAGAATCTCTGGAGACCATGGGAAGGAAGATCAGGGCCAAATCCAGTATGACCCAGGCGCAGATTACCGTCATCCCGGGAAGCGACTGTCCCATGGACGATAAGGAGGAGGCACTGAGGGCGGCGAATGCTTTAGGATATCCGGTACTGATCAAAGCGGTTGCGGGCGGCGGGGGCAAGGGGATCCGACGGGTGGACCGGGGCGCTCAACTCTTTCAAGCGATCAATGTGGCCAGGGCAGAAGCGAAGGCCGCCTTCGGAAATGATGCCCTCTACCTGGAAAAATATATCCCGAACGCGCGCCACATCGAGTTTCAGATCCTGGCCGATCACTACGGTAACATCATCCACCTCTTTGACCGGGAATGTTCCATTCAGAGAAGGTACCAAAAGATCTTGGAAGAATGCCCTTCTCCTTATTTAGACGATACGACCCGGCTCCGAATGGCAGGGGTGGCCCTCTCTGCCGCCATCGCCATTAAATACAGCGGGGCGGGGACAGTGGAATTCCTTGTGGACCGAGAGAAAAATTTCTACTACTTGGAGCTCAACGCCCGGCTCCAGGTGGAACATCCGGTGACGGAGATGGTGACCGGGGTGGACATTGTGAAGGCCCAAATCCGTATTGCGGAGGGTGAGAAGCTTCCTCTGACCCAAAAGGATGTGGAACCCATTGGGGCCTCCCTGGTTTGCCGAATCTACGCTGAGGACCCCGAGACCAACTTCCTGCCTTCCACCGGCAGAATTGAGAGGCTCCAGATTCCCGGTGGGCCGGGAGTTCGGGTGGATCTTGGAATCTACGAGGGGTACACGGTTCCCATCTTCTATGACCCCATTATTGCCAAGGTCATTGTTTGGGGAAGAAATCGCCAAGAGGCCATTTTGCGAATGGATCGAGCCCTCCAGGAGTTAGTCATCAAGGGGATCAAGACCACTATCCCCTTCCACCGGTGGCTTGTGAACAATCAGCGGTTCATTCAGGGGGATTTTGATACCAACTTTCTGGAGGAGGAGTATTTCCAAAGGAGGAGGGAGTCCGGTGATTCCTTCCAGGAGTTGGCCTGCATTGCCACGGCCATTCGGGCTTATCAAAAAGATCGGAAGGAGATCGATGATGGAATATAAAATTAAGACGGAAAACGGAATTTATTCCGTTCAAGTGGAGTCCTTGGAAGATCACCTCTATCGGGTTTCCTTCATGGATCGAACCCATTTGGTCGATGTGCTGGAGGTCTCAGACAATCTTTACTCCATGATCTGCGACGGGAGATCGTATGAAGTGGACCTCATGGAGGAAGGGGATACTTACGAGGCCTCCATAAAAGGAAAGAATTACAGGGAAGAAATCCTTCGACCGGATGAGATAATACCTGTCTCCGAAGAAGAAAAAGAAGCAGTCGCTATCCCTGAAGAAGAGGTCTTGACCTCACCCTTGTCCTGTAAAGTGATCAAGGTTCTGGTCAAGGAAGGGGAGGAAGTGGAAATGGACCAGGTGCTCGTCATTATCGAGGCCATGAAGATGGAGATGCCCATCTCTTCAACGACTCGAGGAAAAGTGAAAGAGGTTCTGGTGCGTGAGGGGCAGGATGTGGATAAGGGGACAGATCTGGTGATTCTGACACCTCTCTGAACATGGCAAAATCAAGGGAAAATCTTCCGCGGTCTCGCCCACAATAGCTAAGAAAGTGGGAAAAAATCTGGGTCTGGAGGAAGGGGCACTATGAGTTTTTAGTATTTTTTCAAATTTTTCTTGACAAAGCATCTGGGCTGTGCTAGACATTTTATAAATTGAAGGTAGAAGATGGATCAGCATCGTCTCCAAAATTTCGGCAGTGGGTTTAGCTTTTA